>Ga0075111_1000071_pt1 | contig 50215 bp, 43 predicted proteins | sample AntAceMetag02UKK_FD_69787 | JGI IMG/M metagenome (GOLD analysis project Ga0075111, IMG submission 69787) | Saline lake microbial communities from Ace Lake, Antarctica - Antarctic Ace Lake Metagenome 02UKK | ecosystem: Environmental > Aquatic > Non-marine Saline and Alkaline > Saline | place... | reverse complement strand
CTCTATTTTTAGGTTTACCCAAATAGCCTTTTAAACATGGCATTGCGACCGTAGGGTTCTCAACTGATATTAAAAATAGCTTATTATGCACCTTTGCTATCTGATAATCTAAATCTATAAAATTAGTCTGAAAATATTTACTTAAATCTACAGTAAATTCTGGCTTCTTTGTTTGTAATGCTGCTATTGGAGTAACTGTCTTTGGAATTATCATATTCGGGGGAGTTGTTGGGTCTTTTATTACAATCTTTATATCAGGATTAATCCGTACTTGGGTTACTGTGTTTCCAGTATTGTTTGATGTTTCTGCTACTGGTTTGATTGTAGGCAGTACATTCCTTGGTCTATTTAATTGAATTGGTTCTCCCATTTTACTCTCTCCTCTAGTATATATATTATTTCGTCTGTACTAATATCGAGATTTATTACTGAGAATTGCAGTTAATTCATATGAAGTTATTGTGGTTATTATTATTCCACTCCCTTTCTGAATAACCCTCTCCCTATCCCTCTCCCAGGAGAGGGGAAAATCAAATATCAAAAGAATGAATAGCCCCCTTTATCAAAGGGGGATGAGTCCGTTAGGACGAAGGGGGATTAAGAGAAGGAATAAACATAACCAAAAACGAATAAATAAAGGCTATATCCAAAGCATTTGTACTAATAGCACATACATAGTAAAATCTATGTTGAATATTTGTATATTGAAGGAGGAATTGTAAATGATTGATGGTAATTTTGAAGCAACTAAACTAGGTGAAGACAATGGGGACCCTTTTAAGACTGAAGCCCCAATAGACAATGAAAATATAAGAGAAAATCTTTCCTTAAAAGGAACAACTCTAGGTTCGGAGAGTGAATTCGAACAGTCATTAAAAGAAGCAGAAGTAGCTCCTGCAGTAGAAGCAAAAAAAGAAAATAAACCTACAAGAGGAAGACAAGAAAAAGTAGCTGAAGTAGAAGAAATGTACGGAATGCCACTTAGAGACTATATTCCAGGAGAACTTATGACTGGAACTATTATTACAATAGAAAGAACTGGTATCTTTGTTGATATCCAATTCAAATGTGAAGGCTTCGTATCAAACGAAGAACTAAACATGTCTCCATCACAAAAAGAAGAGCTTAAAGTTGGTGACGATATCAGATTAATGCTTGTTCAGCTAGAAACAAAAGAAGGATACACTATCCTTTCTAAAAAGAAAGCTGACTGGGAAGGCGCATGGGATGACGCTTATGAAGCTTCTAAAAATGAAGAAATTGTTGAAGCAGAAGTTGTAAGTGCTGTAAAAGGTGGACTAGTAGCTAACTATAAGAACCTAAAAGGATTTATCCCTGCATCACTTGTTAATAGAAATAAAGATGAACATCTGAAGTCTTTTGTTTACAAAAAGATTAAAGTAACTCTTATTGAAGTAGATCATAAACGTAAGAAAATTATCATGTCTAACAAAGCAGCTGGTGCTGCTGCAATAGAGCCTAAGCATCTTGAAGCTTTAGCAAAGATTGAAGTTGGTCAGGTTCTTAAAGGCAAAGTAACTAGCATTAAAAACTTTGGCGCATTTGTAAATATTGACGGCATTGAAGGTCTTATCCATATCTCAGAAGTATCTTGGGATAGAATCGATAAAGTAGAAGATGTTGTTAATGTTGGTGATGAAATAGATGTATTTATACTTGGTGTTGATATGGATTCACAGAAAGTATCACTAGGTCTTAAACAACTTACACCAGATCCATGGGAAAGCGTTGCAGAAACATACCCTATTGGAGCTATTACAACTGGCACAATCAATAGACTAGCTACATTCGGAGCTTTTGTTAAGCTTGATGATGGACTAGAAGGTCTTATTCATATCTCAGAACTTAGTAGCGAACATGTAAAAAATGTTGAAGATGTAATTAGTGCTGGTGATAAAGTAACTATAAAAGTTCTAAGAGTTATTCCTGAAGAACAAAAAATTGGCCTTAGCTTAAAACAAGCTGGTGAAGAAGTAGCCGCTATTTCAGAAGAAATAGAAGTTACTGAAGCTCCTGTAGTAGAAGTAGCAGTAGAAATTACTGAAGAACCTGTTGCACCTGAAGCTGTTGAAGAAGAAGCAGAAGGAAAAACAGAAGCATAACATGGCAACTCCCTCAATCCTGATAATCGGGAGGCCTAATGTTGGTAAATCTACATTATTTAATTGGCTAAGCCGACAAAGAAAATCGATAGTACATGATTTCCCTGGTGTTACCAGGGATCTCATTTTCTCTTACTGTCAGCATGAAGAGAAACAATTCATTCTTATAGATAGTGGTGGTATTGGCATGGACGATTCTGTAAAAATTACAGAGGATGCTTTCCAGCAAAAAATAGAAGAAGTCGTAAAAGAAGCTATAGATACTTCTGACTATGTAATATTCCTGACTGACTCACAAGAAGGACTTAATCCTTATGACAGAGTTATTGCTAACCAACTTCGACCATACAAGGAAAAAGTATTAATAGCAGTAAATAAAACAGAAAATGAAGGACAGCAAATGTCTGCTGGAGAATTCTATAAATTAGGAATAGAACCATTATTTTATATCAGTTCCACACAAGGTATAGGCATAAACGATATGATGGAACATATTTTTGATCAGTTACAATTAAAAAGAACTAAAGCTCCAAGAATGGATGATGAAAATTTAAAAAAAGTAAGTATAGTTGGCAGACCTAATGTAGGAAAATCATCTATCTTTAATGCTATCGCAGGTGAAGATAAAACAATAGTAAGTGATGTATCTGGAACTACCAGAGATAGTGTAGACCATCTTATTACTTATCATAAACGACCATATCTTTTCATAGATACTGCAGGGTTAAAGAAACGTAACCAGCACACTAAGGATGCAATAGACTTTTATAGCTATGTAAGAACAATTAAAGCAATAGCAGACTGTGAAGTATGTTTATTTGTTATAGATGCTTCTGCTGACTCTATATCTAACCTAGACAAACATATTGCTGACCTTATTTTAGAAGAAGGCCGAGCAATGATTATCCTAGTCAACAAATGGGACAAAGTAGAAAAAGATACAGGTTCGATGATTCAGTATACAAAATATATATATGATCAGCTTCAGTTTGCTAGCTATGCGCCGCTTATATACACGTCAGCGGTTACTAAACAAAGGCTTATTAATGTTTTCGACACTATAGATGAGATACATAAGAATTTCACTAAGAGAATCTCTACGGCTAATATGAACAAATTCCTTGCTGATCTTAAAGGAAGACCGGGATTTGATTCTGTTTTCAAAACTGACGGTAAAATATACTATATGTCACAGGTAGAAAGTGCTCCTCCTAAATTTACATTATTTGTAAACAACAAAGCTCATTTCAAAGTGAACTTTACTAGGTTTATAGCTAAACATATCAGAGAACACTTTGGTTTTGTCGGCTGTCCAATCGAAGTAAACTATAAAGAAAAAGATAAAGAAAAGTATAAATACCGAAGAAAAAGACAAGTAACCTCTTATTCTAAGAAATAGCTTTTTTTATTCCCTATTCCCATTTGGCCTTGAATCTGAATACTCAACTGTTTGAGCTAGTATACTTTGTTATGATTTTATGAGAATTGTGCTCCACGCCTGAGTGGTTCGAATGAAATTATCCAAAAGATTAAGCGTTTTGTTTAAGACTCTTCATTTTTCTAAGAAAAGCAGGAATCTCGATATCATTACCGAAGTCATCATCGTCATCATCCGCAGAACCTTCAATAGTTTCTTCTGCTTCAATAACAGGATCATCATCTTCTACTGGTTCAGCTGAAAGAACAGCAACCTCATCTTCAGCAACTACTTCAGTCTTTAGTTTAACTGGATCTTCTTTTTCTATAGTTGATTTACTAAGAAAACTAGGTCTTTCGATATTAACATTATCTTTTTTAGTAATCTCATATGGAGCAGAAACTATTCTTCTATCATCTCTAGCTTTTAGACTAGGCTTAAATCCAGTTGCAATAACAGTAACTACTACTTCTTCTCCAAGATCTTCATCAATCCCAGCACCCCAAATAATGTTTGCATTAGGGTCTACAGCATCATAAATAATATCTGCAGCTTCGCTAACTTCCATCATAGAAAGACCTTCACCACCAGCTACATGGATGATAACACCAGTTGCACCAGTAATAGACTCTTCTAATAATGGACTACTAATAGCAGCTTCTGCAGCTTCAACAGCTCTTTGATTACCACTGCTCTTGCCAATACCAATCATTGCAGAACCAGCGTCTTGCATAATTTTCTTAACATCTGCGAAGTCTAAGTTAATTAAATCACATTTTGTAATAAGTTTAGAAACACCTTCCACTCCTTGTAAAAGAACATCATCAGCAATAGAAAATGCATCTTTAAGTGGAGTAGTCTGTTCTACAACTTGTAATAACTTATCATTAGGAATAACTATTAAAGCGTCTACTTCATCGCGCAATTTATCTATACCAGCATTTGCTTGTTTCATTCTTACTGGACCCTCAAACCTAAATGGTTTTGTAACTACTCCAATTGTAAGAACTCCCGCTGCTTTAGCAAGCCTAGCAACAGTAGGAGATGCACCAGTACCAGTACCTCCACCCATGCCACAAGTGACGAATAACATATCTGCATCACTTACTGCTTCTGCAAGGTCATCTTCACTTTCTAAAGCTGCTTTACTCCCAGTTTCAGGATCGGCACCTGCACCAAGTCCTTTTGTAATACTTTTACCAATATGAAGAATATTCTCAGCTAGAGTGCTACTAAGTGATTGCGAATCAGTATTTATTGACCAAAACTCAACACCATCAAGTCCCATACGGACCATTCTGTTAACAGCATTATTACCACCGCCACCGACTCCGATTACTTTTATTCTTGCAAATTGTTTTATTTCATCCATGACACACTCCGATTGCTAAAGATTATTCATCACCTATACTAAAGTATATCATATTAGAATAAATCCTCAACTACCTTAAATACCTTAGAAAATAAAGATCTCTTGCCAGAAGAAGTATCATATAAAAATATCTCATTATTTTGAGAATAATGAACATTACCAACTGCATAAATATGTTCTGGGTGACTAGAAATAGAAGAAACATCATATTTATCCATTTGCCAGCGTGAAGAAAGGTATTTATCGGCACCTGAAGGATGCCCCTTTCCTAACAATAAAAGCTTTGGACAATTGTCTATATTTGCTTCAACATCGATCTCTGCTTCAATCATACCAATGATTTCATCATATCTAGCCTCAACTACTTGATTAATCATTTTCCTAGAATAATTCATCTCTTTATAGACTACATTCTCTTTTGCAACATCTGTTTGTAATGATGAATAGGTTATCTTCAATCTCTCTGCATCCGACATTTTTGTCTTAAAAACATAAGCCAAATCTCTAGTAATTATCTCTCCACCATGTGGGATAGAAATAAAGTCCTGCAATGCACCACTTTTTATATAATAAGCATACGTAACCTCTCCACCCATATCTATACAAAAGATATCTTCACCCTTATCTTTCATACTAGCTGTGTTCAAGAAAAGATTAATGAATGATAACGGAGGCGCGATAAATTTACCTAATTGCATATTAAGGGAAGCAATAATGCTCTTAAACTGTTCATAAATAAACTCGTTATATGAAACAACAAACAAATCCATAGAAAGCTCAGTGCCGCTCTTACCTACTGGATCTTTTACTTCTTTACCATCAATACGATATACAAGTGGAACTGTATGTAAGATAACACCGCTCTTATATCTATCTCTTGCTTTGTTTATTAGCTCTACCTTATGATCATGGTCTACCATGTTGCTGTTTATAGGCATAGAAACGGGTATTATCCTGGAAGAGTAATGGCTCATTGGCAAAGTAACCAACACTTTACGCTCTACAATCTTAGTATCATCAACTTCTCCATCTATTCTATTAAAAGAACGGATAATAAAGTCACGAAACTGATTAAAATCTAACATTTTCTTGGTAAGTGGCTCTGGGTAACGAATTCTTAAATAATCAAGCACCCTAAAATCATGTTCATCCAACATCTCATTCTTAGAAATCTTAAGAGTAGTTGTACCAAAGTCCAGACCATAAACGACATTATTTATATTTAGCTTTGTGTTTTTAACTAGCATCATTTACCTCGATTCTGATTATAACATAGAACCTTCTCTATATCTTCAGATAGCTCTTCAAGAGAAGAATATACAAAATCGTAATCTTTTGATGGAAGTTTTTTACTGACATCAATCATAACCCGAACTGCTCCGATATTTGTGCCAAATGCCATATCTGACATTGTGTCACCTGCCATATATAAATCGGAACCTTCTACTTCTGGAAACATATCTACCGCCTTTTCATACATTCCTCTATTAGGTTTTCTGCATGTGCATCCTGTATTCTTTAGATGAGGACAATAAAAGATACTATCAACACTGCCATCTGCATCATAAATATCATCTATCATCTTCCTATGGATAACAGTCAAGTCTTCTTCAGACATTAATCCTTTACCAACACCTTGTTGATTTGTAACTATAAATATACGGTCAAATTCTTTACTAAACTTACTTATTGCATTTAAAACTCCAGGAAGAAACTCAAACTCTGAAAGTGTTTTAACATAATCAGCGATTAACCTAACATTAATAACGCCATCTCTATCTAAAAATAAAACCTTCTTCTTTTCACTTTTCACTTTTCACTTCTCACTTTTCCGTTTTATCTTTCATACTTCACCACCGGATGATTAGGATACCTTACGTCTATATAAACAGCATCTGCCTTCTTTTCTTTAACTTCTTCAAACAATATCTTAAATACTGACATCTTCTCATCAACACTATTCATATCTCCTATTTTAATATCTAATAGGTCTCCAGTCATTACTGTAATATTCTTTTTATTACTAACATCCACTTTTATACTATCAGATTCTAATAAATATAAAAATTTCTTTAAAATTGATTTCAAAATAACAATATACTCTTCTGGTAATTTATCTTTATTCTTCAGCAATTTTTCATCAATACCTGTCAGAATAGGCATTTCAACAAATGTAGGCATATCAAAGACTTGCCCCTCTTCATCTACATTTAGGATTACTCCATTATCATCAATCACATAATAACGCGGATAAAAAATAATATTAATGAAGGGTTTCTTCTCTTCAAGAGTTATCACTAACTCTTTTGTAATAATGTTTTTCCTAATCGTCACCCTTGCTAACTGAGGTATTTCTTTCTCTAGCTTATAACTGAGCCTTGAAGCTGGAAAATAAAAAATGTTATCACCATAATCAGCTGTTGATGTCCTAGACAACACTCTATCATCTGAAACAAAAAAGCCACCCTCAATAACGATTTTCTCAATAGTCCAAAACTCAGATTTAGATGCAAGCCAAATAAAAATTATAGAAAATGCTGCTAGTGTAATTATCAGCAGATGTTTCCTGTTTAACATACAGACTCTTTCATAATGAGAGTTATTAGTTCATCAATCTCAATACCTGCTGCCTGCGCTTGTGCCGGCAAATCACTGGTCTCTGTCATTCCTGGAGAAGTGTTTAATTCTAAAACAAACGGACCCTTTTTTGCATCTAACATAATATCTACTCTTACTGCGCCCCTACACCCGACAGCATCATAAGCATGTTTTGCTATTTTCTTAACAAGTTCTTCGTCAGCCTCATTTAATACTGCTGGTAAAACAAATTCTGTCATGCCTTTTGTATACTTTGCTTCAAAATCATAAAACCTATTCTTTGGAACCAACTCAAGTACAGGAAGAACCCTCTCTCCTATCACACTAACAGTCAATTCTTTACCAGTTATAAAGCTTTCTGAAAACAAATGACCATAATCCTCGCTTAGTTTAGAAAACTTCTCTACGGCCTCTTCTGCATTATCTGCTATTTCTATTCCAATACTAGAACCTTCTAAAGCTGGTTTAATAATTATTGGATATTCTTTTATTTGGGATAAATCTTCTACAGATTCTAATTTAACATAAATTGGAGTAGGAATATTTTGAGCTTCTAGCATTCTCTTAGTTTTTAGCTTATCGAAAGCAATAGCTGAAGCTTCTACGCCGGAGCCAGAATATGGAAGCCCCATTTTTTCTAGTTTAGATTGTATCGTTCCATCTTCTCCACCTTCACCATGTAATGCAATATATGCAAAATCAGCATCTTTAGGTATTTCTACGAACTCGGTATCTACTTCAATTACTTGATAACCTGACATAAGTAATGAATCCGAAACATTTTGACCTGAACGGATGGATATTTCTTTTTCGGAAGATGTTCCTCCCATTAAAACTACTATTTTTTTTATGTCTTCAAATTTCATAATTATATTTTATCTCTTTTTCTAACAAGCTTAAAGCCAATAAATTCCATATTAATAACCCTCCGTCAGTCTTACGACTGCCACCTCCCTTGATAAAGGAGGCTATTTCAACAATCACACGCCTCCTTTATCAAAGGGGGAAAAGTCGCGAAGCGACTAGGGGTTTTATAGATAAAATTAAATCTAGGAAGGATCTATTCCTAAATATCTAATCACCCTTTCTGCAACTTCTTTGAATATTGGCACAGCTGAGTACGATGCATACTTCATACGCTGCGGGTCATTGACCATAATAACCATAGCAAACTTTGGTTTACTTACTGGAAACACTCCCACAAATGTAGAATTGTATTGTCCGCTTAAATATTTATTATATGCTGGTGAGAATATGATAGCAGTACCAGTTTTACCACCTACAGTATAGTTATCAATCTTCGTTGCTTGTGCAGTTCCTTCTTCTACTGTCCTTTGCATCATTTCCATCATGTAAGCTGAAGTCTCTTTACTAAAAACACGCTCACGTCTCTGTTTCTGTTTACCTTTAACAATATACGGGGTAACTAGCTCTCCACCATTAGCAAGTACTGATACAGCTCTTACCAACTGTATCGGCGTAGCATTAAGCCCGTAACCAAAAGATATTCTACTAAGATCAACTTTGTACCAGCTAGAAAAATGTCTTAATAGACCAGAGCTCTCTCCTGCAAGATCAACACCAGTCCTTTCTCCAAAACCAAGCTTCTTTAAATATCCATATAATTTTTCTGAACCAAGCATTAATCCAACTTTTGCAGCACCAACATTAAGTGACTTAACTACAATATCAGACAAATCTACAGTAGGAGATTCCCCTTCTTCTATATCATGTGCTTCCTCAATAACAGTTCTATCAACAATAATCCTTGATGGTGAATATATCTGCTGTCCTCTCTTCACAACACCTTCCTCCAAAGCTGCAGCCATAGAAAAAAGCTTCATCACACTTCCGGGCTCGTAGTTCATAAACAAAGCCCTATTCCAAAAAAGTTTAGGGTTCTGGATATAATATCTAGAATAGTTGTTCGGGTCATAAGTTGGGTAACTAGACATAGCATATATCTCACCTGTATGAACATCCATAATTATCCCTACGGCACTATTAGCTCCTAAACGTGATACACCCTTTTTTAGATGATGATCCATAATGAACTGAATATACTTATCTATCGTAGTCTCGACAGCATCGCCATCTTTTACAGGAAAAACCTTTTTCTTATCACTAAATATTGGTCTTCCTTGAAGGTCACTCTCCAAAATCATATAACCAGACTTACCTGCTAATATTGAATCATACTTAAGCTCTAATCCATCTTTACCCTTATTGTCCCATCCAACATATCCTAATAATTGTGCTGCTAGAGTATTCGCTGGATAAACTCTTTTAGTATCAGGCAACAGATCAAATGCTTTTGCTTTCAAAGACTTTGCAACCTCTTTAGAAACCTTTGGTTTAATTAGAACATAGTATTCTTTTGAAAATAACTTTCCAGCAGCCTCTTTGCTGATTCCTAACTTTGTTTCCATCTCCTCTAAAATAAGCTCACGATCTTCCTGCTTATATCTTGGGTCTAAGTAAATTGAATATGCTTTAGATGAAGAGGCAAGCTGTATTCCGTTTCTATCTAAAACATCACCTCTATTGGGATGTATTGTTATTTTTCTCTTCTGCTGAGAAACAGACTGTTTTTTAAAATAATCATGTCTAGCGATTTGCAAATAAAACATGCGCCCAAAAATAACAAATACTATAAGTATAAAAAATAAATAAATAAGCCAAAGCTTAACTGTTCCTAGCTTATTCATTAATATATATAATTTTCTTTGGGAAAATCATTCCCAACTTATTAATAGCAACACGTTCTATTTCTTCTAAGTCATTATGTGTTTCTATCTTTAGGTACAGAATCTTATTATCATCACTTAAACGCTTCAATTCGTTCTGTACTGACAGTAGAGAATAATTGCGTTCATTATTAACACTCAGCAATAACTGGAATAATAGAATTAAAATAAATACAACCAGTAACAAAATTGTATTAAGTTTATCTAATGGTATTTTCATCTAATTCTTCATAATCCCTCTTAGTCGTGCACTTTTAGCTCTACTATTATTTTGAACTTCTTCCCATTTTGGCGAAACAGAAGATCCTTTTACCAATCTTAAACCATCACCTTCACTGCGCAAAGTTTTAAAAACATTCTTCACAATCCTATCTTCTAAAGAATGGAATGTAATAACCAAAATACGCCCACCAGGTGCTAATAAATCCCATAAATCCTTCAAAGCTTGCTCCAGTGCACTAAGCTCACTATTTACTTCTATACGCAAAGATTGAAAAACTCGTTTTACCGAGCTCTGCTTATTTTGATAATTCCCGTATATTATTTCATGAATAAGATCTACAAGCTGCTTTGTTGTTTCTAATGGAGATTCCTCTCTACGTTTAATAATTTCAGCAGCAATTATGCGACTTTTTCTTTCATCACCATAATTATAAAAAATATCAGCTAATCGCTCTGCATCGTAATCTTGCAATATCTGCTTTGCAGTAAGTGCGTTATCATCATTCTGATTCATGCGCATATCAAGTGGTCCATCATTCATATAAGAAAACCCTCTTTCAGCCATATCTAGCTGATATGAAGACACTCCTAAATCTAATAGTATCCTGTCTACTTGTTTGATTTCACCCAAAACATCTGCTGCTCTAAAGAAACTTCCGTGAAAAAATGATAATCGTTCATCAACTAATTTTGTTTTAACATGAGCAAGTGCATCTTTATCCTGATCTAGGCCTAAGTATTCTAGCTTATGTCCTTTATCTAATATTAATGATGCATGTCCTCCACCGCCTAAGGTGCCATCAAGGATAGTTAATCCATCTTCTAGCCCGATATACTCGAGGACTTCATTTGCTAATACTGGGATGTGATATTCTGTCATTTTTTATTTATAAAACTTAAGAAAGCCCTAATCCCCGTATTAAGGTTCTCAAAATACTGTTTATTAGTATAAAAGAACATTAACAATGCAAAAAAGTTACAAGATCTAGAGAAAACTATCGCTTTTTCTGGAATGTACGGATCTTTAATAGTTTCTATTCGTTTTACTGCTTCATGCTTCAAAAAATTCTCATGGGAAAAGAATACTAATCCAACTTTAAGAAACTTAGAGGACTCTAACTCATAATTTTCATAGTTCCACCAATCATCATTCTTTAAAAGATTAACTACTAGCCCTTCTGAAAAGATATCTGCCTCATTATGTCCATCCTCAAAAAACATTTTAGGCACTACAACTGGTGTTGTTTGTGTATGAAATATAATGAAATCATCTTTATGTTCTGGCAGCATACCTGTAGAAAATAATTGGTTGTCTAAACCAAAGAAAAAATGTTTTAACGGCCCTGCTTCACGTTGAATTTTCTCAAAGGTATCCTTAGGAATATTTAATCCTTGCTTTAGAATCATAGTCATCATCTGATTATGAGTATTAAGTAATTGATTCATTTGCTGATTTTGAGCATGCTGCGCTGTCTGCTCTGAACGCTTAGCATTAGTAGTCTGTTTAACAGTATGTGCTCCGATATTTTCTAAGCTCATTCTTCCTCCTTATTAGCTCTAAAATAACGAGTTACAGATATGTCATCCAGAAACTTTGACTCTTCTTTATCCATCATTTTTTTCCATTCTATGCGTTTTTTATCTTTATCTTTATCAAGAATCTTTCTATCCTTCAATGCTTTTAACAATTTTTTGTCTTCATCCTTTTTTCTATCTTCAGCTTTTACTGTCTTCTTTTGTTGCTCTTCAAATTTAACCTTTAATGTTTCTAGGTGGTACTTGCGAAGCTGGATTTCTGTAAAGTCTAAAGCTTTTCCGCTTTCATACATATCGAGTATTTTATGGTGTTCAGTATCTTGTTCTTCTTCAATGATGCGTTCTTTTTCTCGCTCCGCCTCTACGCGACGTTGAGCTTTCACTACTTCCTCTTTTTGAAGAGTTTCTCTAATATTTCTAACCTTTAGGACTGATTCTAGACGGTATTTGTAACTTTTGCTTTTTTTAGGCTTAACCATAGTAATAGTATACTATAATCCCCCTTTGTCCTAAAGGACGACAGGATTTTCTTCTACTTCGTATGCTTTATTATATTCTGCTTTCAAAAAATTTGATTCAACACCCATATCAATAAAGTCCCATGGCAATTGTTCATCTAAACCATAACCAGCTATATATTTATTTACATCCAGCCCAAGCTGTTCCGCTGCAAGCTGCCATTTCTTATAATCGAATCTATCATACCAAGAATCAAAACTAGCGCCATTTTTGTAAGCTTGCAAAACCAAATCCGCTACTTTTTCATCACCTCTACTTAGAATAGACTCTAGCTGGCTTAGCTCAGGGTCTGTCCAACGTAACTCCATCTGCTTATGCCGCAAATTAGCTTTAAAAAAGGATATTTTCTCGTCTAAAAGCTCCATACTATCCTGCGCACACCACTGAAACGGAGTAAATGGCTTTGGTACAAAGTTAGAAATATTAACAATAAGCTTACTCTTCTTTGGCTTAATATGATGCATTATCTTATAGACCAACTCACATATAGCATCGAGGTCTTTCTGTGTCTCTCTTGGAAGCCCTATCATAAAGTACATTTTGATAGCCTTATTACTATTTTCTGAGGCAAATTTGGCTGTACGAAGAATATCTTCTTCTGATACTTGCTTACGCATAACATCACGCAAGAACTGGCTACCAGCTTCTGGCGCTACAGTAACGCCTGTTTGACGCACCTTGTTCATCATAAAAGACAGGCCATCTGTAAAAGAATCCACTCTTAAAGAAGGCAAGCTAAGCGAAACACTTTTCTTTGAACAGTCTTCATCCAGCTCTTGTAATAGCTCTATTATCTGAGGGTAATCGCCAGAACTAAGTGATGATAAAGAAAGCTCTTGGTAACCAGTACTTTCTATCACTTTCTTGCCCTGTTCTATTAGCTTATTCTTATCTCTAAGCCTAAGTGGTTTATTAATATATGATGCCTGACAAAAACGACATATTCTTGGGCAACCTTTCATTATCTCTAGGCTGAATCTGCCATGGACAACATCAATCAATGGAACTAAAGGATCTGTTAGTAATTCCTCTGTATCAAAACCATTATAAACAGCACGTTTAACAGTTTTCTTTCCCATCATCGGAACATACACGTAATCAAGTTTATTTAATTCTTCTAAAATAAGCTTTTTTGACAACTTCTTTGTGTATTTAAGTTCATAAATAAGATCAGCTACTTCTAAAAAGCTATCTTCACCATCCCCTATTACAAAAAAATCGATAAATAAGCTCATTGGCAAAGGGTTAGCTACTCCGCCTCCACCAGCATAAACTAACGGTTGCGAATTATCTTCTAATCGCTCAGAGCTAAGAAGTGACATCTTGGCCAAATCTAATGCCAATAGTGCATTTGTAAAACTAAGCTCTGTAGAAAAAGAAAATGCCAAAGCATCAAACTCTCTAAGCGCTTTTGTGGACTCTAAGGCAAACAAAGAAGCGTTTTTATCTTTCATAAGAGTTTCCATGTCCTCATCAGGCAAAAAACAACGTTCTAATAGATGCTCGGTCTTTCTATTAATTAAATCATAGAATATCTGCAATGCAAGATTACTCATAGCAATCTCATATCTATCTGGATAAACAAAACAAATCTTTGCTTTAGCCTTATCCCAGTCTTTTCTAATAATATTAAACTCATGCCCTATATATTGGGCTGGCTTTCTTACTTTTGATAAATTCTCATCAATAAACTCATTTATGCTCGACATAAGAAAAATCCCTCCACGCTTGCTGGCTTATATTTAACTAACTCTTTTTTCATCTCTTCAAAAGTTGTGCCTGTTGTATATATATCATCAACAACTAATATTCTTTTATTTACTAATAAACTTCCTTTGTTAATATCAAACGCATTCTTCATTGTTTTCAATCGCTCATTGCGCCCTTTTTTAAATAATGCACCTGTATATTTTTTTCGTTTCACTATTCGATTGTTATAGCCAGGAATCTTTCCAAATAATATATTTAAATGAACGAAACCTCTCAATAATGAACGCAACCAATGACATGGCACAGGTATCACTATATCATAATTAGCAAAGAATTCAGCAGGCATATCTTCTGTTAGAACTAAAGCGAGATGCTTTTGTTTATCTAGCTTAAAGGCATGTATAACTTTCTTTACTTCACCGTTATATTCATATAAACGGTATTTGCCCTCTCCAAACTCTTTTAAAACTGCAGAGTCCAGCTTAATGTCTTTGTATTTCCTAGGGAAAACTTTATCAAGAATTTGTGATATCGATTCTAGCGATACGTTGAACACGATTTATATCCTCAAAAAAAACAACATCAATAATCGACAATTCTTCACATAGATTACGCAAACCCTCAGACTGGTCATAGCCAATCTCCATAAAAATAATAACATTACAGTCCAAAGATAGAGACTTTAAAAGTATCTCCTTTATTACATTAAATCCATCTTCTCCACCATCAAGAGCTAACATAGGTTCATGGTCTTTTACCTCTGGCTCTAGCGCTTCGACATCATATGTAGGAATATACGGAGGATTTGTAACGATAACTAATGGAAGCTGATCATTAATGTCTTCATCTGCAGGAAAAAACCCTGAAACAAAGTTTATATCTACTTTGTAAGTTTCGGCATTCTTTTTAGCAACATTAATAGCTTGCTCTGAAATATCTGTTGCAAAAACAGGAATATCTGAAAAACTCTTTTTTAGATAAGTGGCAATCACACCAGAACCTGTACCGATATCTACAATAGCCTGAACTCCACTCATGCGTTTTATATACTGCTCTGCTTTTATTACTAATTCTTCTGTCTCTGGTCTAGGAATAAGTACCCCTGGTTCTATATGTATTGCCAATCCTATAAACTCTGTGTGCCCAACTATATATTCTAAAGGTTCATGATTAGTTCTTCTAAGCAGTATTGCTTTATAGTCAGCTAATTCCTTTGGCGACATAGGTCTATCAAACTGCAAAAATAGCTGCAATTTTGGCATGGATAATACTTCTGATAATAATAACTGAGCAGTAAGTTTTGGAGAGTCTATTTGATGTTTCTTCAAATAGTCAGCAGACCAGTCTAAAAGCTTTTTGACTGTCCAAACATCAGTTTCATTAGACATTACAAGTCTTTAAGCTTCTCTAACTGATCAGCAGCTTGTAAGCTATCAATAACTTCATCAAGATTTCCATTAACAATACTATCTAGTTTATATAAGGTTAAATTAATTCGATGATCTGACACTCTATTTTGAGGATAATTATAAGTTCTAATCTTCTCACTTCTATCACCTGATCCAACCATTGATTTACGGTCAGCAGACTCTTTAGAAAGACGTTCTTCTTCTTGTGCTTCCCATATCCTAGATTTAAGTAGCTTTAATGCTTTGGCTTTGTTTTTATGTTGAGATCTATCTTCCTGACAAGCAACTACGATTCCAGTAGGAATATGAGTTAATCTTATAGCAGAATCTGTTTTATTAACGTGCTGCCCACCAGCTCCACTTGCTCTATATGTATCAATCTTCAAATCTTTTGTTTCTACATTTACTGCTACTTCATCAACCTCTGGCATAATAGCCACTGACGCTGCAGATGTATGCAATCTTCCACTAGATTCTGTTACAGGAACACGCTGAACTCGGTGTACTCCGCTTTCAAACTTTAAACAACTATATACGCCAACACCTTTAATAAATAGAACAACTTTTGAAAAACCACCAGCATCAGCTTCTGTCGCCTCCACTAGCTCTGTTGTCCAGCCTTTGTTCTGAGCATAACGAGTATACATCTCAAATAAGTCTCTAGCAAAAATAGCAGCTTCTTCACCACCTGTTCCACTACGAACTTCAAGATAAGCATTACTATTATCATTAGGATCTTTTGGAATAAGCTCTACAATCAACTCGTGATCCATTATCTCTTTTTTTGTCTTTAGCTCCTCATATTCTTCTTTAGCCATATCAACTAATTCTTTATCTTCATTAGCAGCTATCATCTCTTCTGCTTCTTCCATTCCACGAAGGATGACCATATATTTACGAAACTTTTCTACTGGCTCTTCTAGATCAGTTCTTGTTTTATTCAAATCATTATATTTAGAAATATCAGAAATAATATCAGGATTAGTCATCTGACGTTCAATATCTATGAATTTTCTTTCCAAATCTTTAAACTTTGAAACGATATCCATTAAATAACTTCCTTTATTGCGGCAATTGCTGCCTTTATCTCTTTATCTGTTGGTTCTGATGTCGTTATCTTTTGTAGAAATAATCCTGGCCAAATAAATACATTTAAAAACCAAAACTTACCTAGCTTGCCACTAATCCTTATTAACTCATAAGCAACACCAACAATTACTGGCATTAATAACAACTTTAATAATACTCTCTGCAAAATTGTAAGATAACCCATAAATGAAAACATTATTACTGACACGAGTATAACTACTGCTATGAAAGCAGTTCCACATCTTTGATGTATTGTAGAAAATTTTCTAACATTTTCAACTGTAAGAGGAAGTCCTGCTTCATGTGCATGTACCGCCTTATGTTCTGCACCATGGTATCTATAAAGCTCTCTCATATCTTTCATAAACAAAGTTGTAACAAGAAAAATAAAAAAGATAACTAACTTCAATCCACCCTCTAACATATTTAGAAAAACAATATTATCTATACCAAAATCTCTAGCATATTTAAAAAATATAGCAGGCAACACTAAAAATAGTCCGACAGAAATAATCATACTAAGCACAAATGAGAAGCTAAATTCACCTTTATTAAGCTGTTCTTCTTCTCCCATGGAAATTTTTATGGAATACATAAGTGAATCCATGCCTATTTTCAACATATCTACTAAATTAAATATCCCTCTTACAAATGGAAGCTTAAGGATTCTATATTTATCAGAAAGGGAAATAAACTCAAATCTATCTACTATTAGATTTCCTTTTACAGAATATACTGCTCGGGAAATATACTTTTTCCCCTTCATCATTACGCCCTCTATTAGAGCCTGTCCACCAACTGCACTCATTTGACTACCTCTTTCTCTGAAGACATAAAAATACTACAACATGTATCACATGCTGTAGTAAAAATTATATTTATAACTGGTGTCTGAGTTAAAAGTACTACCTTCATAAAGGGTTACTTCATGCTGTAACGACGTTTGAATCTCTCTACTCTTCCTTCTGTATCAATAATCTTTTCTTGACCAGTAAAGAATGGATGGCAAGCAGCACAAATATCTACTCTTACCTTATCTTGTGTAGAGAATGTCTTATACTTAGCACCACAAACGCACTCTGCTGTTATGTCATGTACTTCTGGATGTATATCTTTTTTCATCTTATCTCCTTGTTGCTCGGCGTCTATTAAACTTTGATATTATAATGATAATAGGTGGTTTGAGTCAACTAATAATCTCATAGGGGTACCACCACCCTTTTTAAAGCCTTAGCCTTGTCTATTGTAGACAATCTAAAGTAATATTATTAAAAACAAACAATAAGGGGTTCTCAATGATCGATCAGATAATTACAGGGGTATATCTATTAATAATTTTAGCTGTAGGAATTTACGCTGGAAGAAAAGTAAAAACTATGGAGGACTTCTCTGTAGCAGGCAGAAACATGCCTTTCTATATTATTTTTGCTACTCTGTCTGCCTCGTTTATTGGCGGCGGTTTTTCTATGGGAAATGCTGAAAAAGTATTCTTATTTGGAATAGCTAACATATTCGCTTTATTTGGCTTCAGTCTAAAGGAAATACTGGTGGCTAAATTTATTGCACCTCGCATGTACAATTATTCTGACTGCATTACTGTTGGTGATATTATTGGTAATCATTACGGCAAAGCAGCAAAAATGCTTACAGGTGTTCTATCATTAATAGTTTGTGCAGGGATTCTAGGAGCTCAAATAGGAGCTATTGGCTACATTTTCAATGTCTTTCTAGGGATAGATGTCCTTTATGGAATAATAATTGGATGTGGAATTGTAATCCTTTATAGCACTATTGGAGGAATGAAGTCTGTTGTTATAACAGATGTCATTCAATTTATTGTATTAGTAATTGGAATACCTCTAGTTTTAATATTTGGAGTATATCATGCAGGTGGTTGGACAAACGTTATTAACGCTGTTCCTGATAAACATTTATCTATATTTGGAAATATGCCTGTTATGGCTTTTGTATCTCTGTTTCTAACTTTTCTTGTTGGAGAAACACTAGTTCCTCCATATATGCAAAGACTATTGATTTCTAAAGACACAAAAGCATTACAGCTAGGAACAATGCTTAGTGGATTACTATCAATTGTGTTCTTTAGCATTACGGGACTCATCGGACTTGTAGCTTATGCTCTCTTTCCAACTGTAGATGCGAATCTTGCTATGCCACATATGATTATGACAATCTTGCCTATTGGGGTGAAAGGCATTGTTATTGCAGGCGTAATCTCGATTGTAATGTCTTCAGCAGATTCTTTTCTAAACTCAGCAGCTGTAGCTGCTGTTAATGACATCGTGAAACCTATCTTTCGTGATAGCGAAAAGGCAGGAGCACTTTGGATAGCTAGACTGTTCACTGTAATTGTCGGATTAGGCGCTGTTCTATTTGCAATCAATATAAAAAGTGTTCTAGATATACTGCTTTATTCTTACAACTTTTGGGCACCAATAATACTTGTGCCTCTTATTGCTGCATTATTTGACATAAAAGCAACTAAAGGCCAATTCTTTGCAAGTGCATTAGCTGGTGCTCTTGGTGTATATGTCTGGAAATTCATACTACCTAACCAATACAACATAGATGGACTACTTGTAGGTCTGTTAGCTAGTTTCTTAGTATTTACTTACTATGCTTTCTTTGAAAAACACGAAGATAATCCTCCGTCAGCCTAACGGCTGCCACCTCCTTTGATAAAGGAGGCTTCATGATTAATTCAATAGCCCCCTTTATCAAAGGGGGAAAGGTCGCGAAGCGATCAGGGGGATTATAGAAATAACCCCTTAATTAATCTAAGTTAGACCTTAGGTCTTTAAGAAACTTTTGCATCTCTTCATGATCTTTGCCACGAATAATATGCGTAAGATAAGATAGTTTAGAATTAATTAACTCTATTTGTTTAAGCGTATATGGATTAAACATAATCTCAGCTAAAAGAAAATCATCTTCTGATAACAACCCCTTAGCAATCTCTAAGTGTTTCTGAAAAGTTGTACCCGGTGCTTCCTGATTTTTCATACATGCCGCAAATACCATAGACGATGCAAATGGCGTTGAAAGTGAATATGCTGTCTTCTTATCATGTTCATCAAAGCTAGACTCATACAGGTTAAGCTTCAAAGCGTTATAGAAGTCTCTAAAAAAGGTTTTTCCTTCTTCATCTGACTCTGTGATGATAATTGCATTCTGGGAGCTTAAATCGCTCAAGTCTGCAAAGGTAGGACCAAACATTGGGTGAGTAGACACATAGCGCATTCCTGTAGATTCATAATAGTCCTTCAAATCATTTTTAACTGAAGTTATATCAGATAAAATACAGTCCTTTGGTAAGGATGGAATTATCTTATCAAAAGTCTCTGTAGTATGTTGCAAGCTCACACAATTAATCACCATCTCTGGCGCAAACTTTGCTAACTCTTCATTGTTTCTTAAAGGCTTTTCTTGTTTAAGTTCTTTTAATTTATCTTCACTTCTACTAAGAACAGCTACCTCGTTTTTTTCAGCTAAGACTTTGGCAAACCAAAGACCCATTTTTCCTGCACCAACTATTACTATTTTCATTATGAAGTCGCTTTCTTTTCTTTATAACAACCCATAAGTCTTAGATCAGTTGTCATAGCTTCTAATTCTTTAAGAACTTTCTTAACATTATCGTCCTCTGCACAACCTTCAAAATCTAAGAAGAATACATAGTCACCAGGCTTACCTGGAACTGATTCAATTCTGCTTAAATTAATCTTATTCTCTGCAAACAATTCTAATACATGAAAAAGAGTACCTGCTTTATGTAGTGTAGAGAAAATAATTGAACATTTAGTTCCTTTTTCTGCTACTGCATCTTTTGCAAGTATAAGGAATCTTGTTTTATTAGCTGGAATATCTTCTATATTTTCTTTTAAAACTTCAAGGTCATAAAGTTCGCCACAAAACTTACTTGCTATCGCAGCTGAGAAAGCTTTTTGTTCTTCAGAAATATGTTTTGCTGATCCAGCAGTATCATAATAAGAAACACCGTTAAGTTTACTTCTTTCAATAAAGTTCTTACATTGTGAAAGTGCCTGTGAATGAGAGAACACTTCTCTTATTTCACGATGGTCTGCTTCAGGCAATGCTAATAAACAATGGTGAATATCTAAATCCACAGCACCAACAACCTTTAATGAAGTATTTATAAGTAATTGATTAACATCACCTAAAACTCCTCCAAGAGTATTCTCTACAGGAATAATACCAAAATCAAAAGCACCATTTTCTACGTTCTCAAATACTTCTGCAAAAGTAATACATGGAATAGGCACATATTTTTCGTTCCAAGCTTTTGAAGCTACTTCACTATATGCTCCATGTGCTCCTTGAAAACCAATAAGGCTATAATCTTTTGACTGAAAAGATTTGCTATCCTTAAGAATTAAGTCATAAATTTTAGAAATACTTTCTTTATTGATTAAACTGGAAGACTTACTAGCTATTCTGGCTAATACCTGTTTTTCTCTATCGTTATCTTTTATTTCTTTTTTAAACTTCTTAGAAACCAAAGCATGCTCAGTTCTGTCATTAAGTAGCTTTAATATCTGTGAATCTATAAGGTCTATTTTTCTTCTAATATTATTAAGGTCCATTATTTTTCTCCTTGTCTTTCCCCTAAATTTAATTAGGTTTTAAGCTATATATATAACCCCCTCTCCGGTGGAGAGGGGGTTAATTTAACAAATTATAAAATTTACCTTCTAAAAGATAAATCAGCTAATACAATAGCTGTCATTGCCTCTATCACAACCGGCACTCTTAATACGAATGCTAAGTCATGTCTGCCCTCTACCTTTAACTCATCCATTTCACTTTTGCTGAAATTATAAGTTTGCTGTGCAACATTTATAGTAGCTGTTGGTTTTACAGCTACTGAAAAGAATAACTGATTACCATTAGTAATCCCACCATTTATTCCTCCACAGTTATTAGAACTAGTTGTTCCATCCTTATCAATAATTGGATCATTATTCTCGCTACCGGTATACTCTGCAGCAGAAAAACCATTACCAAACTCAATACCTTTTATACCTGGAACAGAAAATACTGCATGAGATATTAAAGACTCTGCAGAATCAAAAAATGGTTCACCTAATCCTATAGCTAACCCATCAGTGCTACATTCTATTATTCCGCCTACAGAATCTTGGTTCTCAATAGCTTTATCTAATGTTTCTTCTATATTTTCAGAACCACCAATCATAGTAACTTTTGCAGAAATAACAACATTACCTAAGAACTTTTTAGCGACTGCACCTGCGGCAACTATTGGAAGAGTAAGTCTTCCAGAAAAATGCCCTCCACCACGATGGTCAGTACAACCAGCATATTTCTTTGCTGCTACGAAGTCTGCATGGCCAGGTCTTGGCATATCCAAGAACTGCGAATAATCTTTTGATTTTGTATTATTGTTATGAAAATGAATAGCTATTGGAGCTCCAGTAGTTTTGCCTTGGAACACGCCACTAACTATCTCTGGAAGATCATCCTCTACTCTAGGTGTTGTGCCTTTGGCACCACTCTTCCTTCTGGCTATATCAGCTAATAAGTCTTCAACTGAAAGTTCGATACCTGCCGGAACACCATCAAGAAGACAACCAATTGTTTCACCATGGGATTCACCAAAGATGCTTACTCTGAACATTTCTCCGAAGTTATTCATAATAGTTGTCCTTTCTTTTGTTAGCGGTAAACCGCTAGAGTTTTTAGTCTACTGTCCTCGCCAATGGCGAGGACAGTAGACAGTTATTTAGCTTACTTTTCCACCTAGTTCTTTAAAATCAGCAAAGAACTCTGGATATGATTTATTTACACATTCAACATCTTTTATAACAATTGCTTCTTCAGCATTTAAGGATGTTACAGCAGCGGCCATTGCTATCCTGTGATCATTATGAGAGGACATTTCTCCTCCCTTAATATTACCACCTTTAATAACCATTGTATTATTTTCTATCGTAATTTCAACACCTATGTTGCCAAATTCCTCAAGAAGCACAGTGGCTCTATCACTTTCTTTATGCTTTAAACGAGACACCCCTTCTATACGAGATTCGCCACTACAGTTAGCAGCTAAAGCAACTAATGGAGGGAAAAGATCTGGGCAATCTGTGGCATCAAAGCTAAATGGATTTAAGTCCTTCTTAGTAATAAGAACACTTTCCCCATCTTCCCATATCTCTGCGCCAACCATCTCTAGAACTTTCATAATAGCCCTATCTGCTTGGCTAGAGTCTAACTTTAGACCATCTAATTCAACTTCACCTGAAACTGCTCCTGCTACTAATAAAAAAGCTGCAGAGCTCCAATCTCCTTCTGCTTTATATTTCTTTGCAGAGAAAAACTGTTCACCTTTTATAGTAAACTTTTCATAATTATCGTTTTCTACTGTGCCCCCAAAAACGCTTATAGCTTCTAATGTCATATCGACATACGGCTTACTTTTTAAATTATCTACTTTAATCACAGAAACACCCTCAACTTTAGTAAGTGCTATAAGCAACCCTGTGAGAAGCTGAGAACTAACGGAACCGTCTACAGATATCTCGGAAGGTTCAAGTGGACCTTTAATAGTCATTGGAGAAAATCCTTCGTTTGTAGTGCATTCTGCACCTAGATATAATAAAGCATCTTGCACCATACCAAGCGGTCTTGAACTTAGAGATCCTTCTGTTTTTAAGATGACATCTCTACCTGCTAACCCGATAATTGGCGAAAACATTCTGGCACAAAGACCTGATTCTCCACAATTTATTTCATCTGATTCTGGGGTAACAACACCTGTACTCTTTATGACAATACGTTCAGTCGTTGCTTTTACCTCTGCACCAAGGTCAGCAATAACATTGATAGCAGACAAAACATCATCACAATAATTTGGATTAAGAATTACAGACTTACCCTTTGTTAATAACGATAAAGCTAACGCTCTTTGCAAATAGCTTTTAGATGTTGGAACTCTTACTGCTCCACTAACAGAGGAACTTTGAGCTGTAAGGTTCATTAAGCATTAATCCTCTTTAAAATATCATCCATTTCTACTGATGAAAGCTGACCAGCAGCTGTTTCGTTATCTTTATCTATTGAAACGAAAGTAAATGGAGCTCCTAATAACAAGGATGCAACTCTAGTAACCTTTCCTAGCTCTCCCATTCCAATTACGATTAGCGACATTTCGCTATCATATAGTGAAAGAAGACGTGCTGCCTCTTTCTTATCATTAACAACACAGGCGATTTTGATAATATCAAACTCTGTCTCCTGTGCCCATCTTAACAACTGCTCTAACTCTCTTCTTTGAGGTGTTTTATCATAATCATGATAAGAGATAATTATTTTACATCCTTTATCTCTAGCAAAAGAAACAAGCTCCTGTTTATAATCATCATTACTCTCTATCTCTATATCAACATAACTAGCACCAAAAGCAATAGCCTCTTTTAAGACAATTAATCTTTGGTCATCTGATACATCTGATGAAGGACGATAAGTAGCTACTGTCTGTGCTTCTACAGAAAACAGATTACTAACACTATCTTTATATTCAATTTTGTCTAATCTATACTCTACAATCTCAAAGCCTTTTGTTAACGCTACTGCCTTCTCAACTGATTTAACTGCTATGCTTAAACAATTCATTTATATCCTCCTCGAATTCATCCATTTTTACTTTTTTAATGACTGGCGAGCCAATATCTTCTAAATATATAAAATAGATAGAGTCACCGTCTCTTTTTTTATCTTTGAACACTGCAGATACTAATTCATCTTTAGTTATGCTAACTTGTTCAAACCCATATTTATCTAACATATCATTAATCTGTTCGGCTACTGTCTTACTCAACATACCTTTTAATACAGATAAATTAACAGAATATCTTAAGCCTGCTGCAACAGCCATTCCATGTGAAATGCCCTGAATCTTTTCTATAGCATGACCGATAGTGTGTCCAAGGTTCAGAACACGTCTTCTTCCCTGCTCGCGTTCGTCTTCATTTACGACTTCAGCCTTAATGCTTACAGAACGAAATACTAAATCGTTAATGAGGTCTTCATCTAAGGCTAGTACTGCTTCGCTATTATCAGCTAATATTAAAAATTTCTCTTTATCAGCAATAAGAGCATGTTTTATAATCTCCGCTATTCCGCAAAGAATATTCTGTTTATCTAAAGTCTTTAATAAAGATGTATCGCAGATAACAAATTCTGGCTGATTGAATACACCGAGCATGTTCTTATAACCTTCGGAATTCACTCCGTTTTTTCCACCGACACTAGCATCTACCTGAGCCAATAATGTTGTAGAAACAAAGCCAAACTTTAATCCGCGCATATAAATGGAAGCTATAAAACCAGCTACATCACAAACGATTCCGCCACCTATTGCTACAATAAACCAACTGCGGTCTACGCCTAGCTCAAGCAGCTCTGCTACAACTTTTTCTACAGTAGCTAAAGTTTTGGACTTTTCTCCCTGTCCTATTTCAATAACAGGAGCTGATGGAAAATTATCTTTATAAAGATTACGTACTTTTGAATCTGTGATTACAACTAGCTTAGATGCTGAAAGATATTTAGGCAAATTGGACAAACTCTCTCCTATAAGTAATTTAGAAGAGCTCTGTGCACCTTTTACCGATAGTTCTTTCATCCTACTATTTAGCGATTTCTTTCATCAAAGCATATACCCTTGAAACATCTTTAGCTATTACTTCAAATTCCTCTGGAGTAAGGGCTTGATCTTTATCACAAAGAGCTTCGCATGGATTGTTATGTACTTCTACAATAAGACCATCAGCGCCAGCAGCTACAGATGCGTTACACATAGGAGCGATTAGACTCTTTCTTCCTGTACCGTGAGATGGATCTACAATTATTGGCAGATGAGTTATCTCTTTTACAGCAGGAACCATACTAAGGTCTAGAGTGTTTCTAGTATAAGTTTCAAAAGTTCTAATTCCTCTTTCACAAAGGATTACGTTTGGATTACCTTCAGCTAAAATATACTCAGCACAGTTCAACCATTCTGATAGAGTGGAATACATCCCTCTTTTTAGCAATACAGGTTTATTTACTTTTCCTACCTCTTTAAGTAATGAAAAGTTCTGCATATTTCTAGCACCAATTTGTAATACATCGGCATATTCACTAACCCAACACACATCTCTTGGATCAATAACCTCTGTAACAATTGGAAGTCCAGATGCTTGTTTAGCTTTTTCAAGGTATTTAAGACCTTTAAGTCCAAGGCCTTGGAAATCATATGGAGAGGTCCTTGGTTTGAAAGCTCCGCCACGAAGCATATTCGCTCCCGCAGCTTTAGCCTTGATAGCAGTATCAATCATCTGCTCTTCTGTCTCTACACTACATGGACCAGCAATAAGCGCTAGCTCATTACCGATTTCAACATCGCCCACTTTAACAATGGTACGTTCATTTTGACTATTCAATGATGCAAGTTGTAACTTCTTCACAATTCTACTCCTCGTTAACTATTTCACCGTTTGGTTGAAAGGATTATAGCACTTTTTAAAAGCAAATGTAAGCGCTAATGTTACTACTAAGAGAAACAATAACCCTTCCACCCTTCGGGCACCTTCCCTTCGCAAGGGAAGGATCAATATTGTTTTATCTATCAGGATTAAGAATCATATCAAAGCCTTTATTAAAAAGCTTCACAGCATCACGGGTTATCTTATTCCTACCTTCTCTAGCAGTATTACCTTTGCCTCCAAGCAAAACTATAATAAGACGTTCACCCTCACGTTCAGCAGTTACAGCATAATTGTAACCAGACATCTTTATAAAACCAGTCTTAAGACCATCAACACCTTGATAGTTGCCAAGCAACTTATTAGTGTTACTTCTAGTAACCTTTTTATATTGATATTTCACACCTTCTACTAGGTTTTTCTTTAATGGATAGCTGAAAGACTTTAAAGAATGCAAATCGGCTAGTAATGGCTCATATTTATCTATATATAGTTTGCAAAACTCGGCAAACTGACGAGCAGTAATTCGATTGAAACCACTTAGACCTGATGGCTCTTCTAGATGCATCTGGTCAAACCCGTTCATAGAAAAGAAATCGTTTACTGTTCTAGCATATTTATCTCTTCCACCAAACAACTGATACACTGCAAAATAAGCAGCATCGTTACCAGAAACAATTCCTAACCCTTGTAATATTTGTCTATATGTAACACGTTGCCCGACTTCTAAAAACATCACAGCAGCATCTAATGGAAGCTCTTCTAACCACTCATCTTCATCAACGTCTACATATGCATCCAAGTCTAATTCTCCTTGCTCTACTTTTTCCATAATATGATAAAGCAAAAAGAGTTTTGATAATGAGGCTGCAGTCCAATATTTATCTGGATTCTTGGCGTATAGAACATCACCGGTATAGAAGTCTATCATTATTCCGATTTCAGATTGAATATCGGCAGTAACCATACCATAAGGAACCCTTGTAGATTTAATTGGCTCTGGTACTTTTACTACTTCTTTTGCTACTTCTACTGGCACAGGTGCAATCACATTGGTTGCTTCTAGATTTTCTCGAATGATATTATCCAGGGTAATACTTGTGGTGCCAATAATATAAGAATCCGATGTTACCGCTAGCAATAAGCCCAGCGATAATAATACTAAGAGTTTTCTCACGATAGTTTTTTATCTACCAATTCTTTAACTAGCTTACCGTCGATAGGAAGTCCTTTTTTCATAACAGCACCCATAACTCTGCCCATTTCGCTTTTGTTAGTTGCTCCTACTTCAGCGATTACTTCAGTTACTAAAGCTTCTGTTTCTTCGACTGTTAACTTCTTTGGCAAGTACTTTGATACGACCTCTAGTTCAGCTTTTAGTTCTTCAGCAGCTTCTGCTCTATCGTTATCGATAGATTGCTGTAGAGCATCTTTAACATTCTTTTCATAAGTACCAATGATCTTAAGAATTTCTTCTTCAGGTAAGTCTCCTCTAGCGTCTACAGTCATGATTTTTGTTTTCATCATTCGTAGAACACTAAGTGTTACTTTATCCTTTGCTTTCATTGCTGTTTTTATATCATCTGAAATTTTTGCATATAACATGTTGTCTCCTTAGACCCCTCAGTCCCTTTCTCACTTCGACTCCGCTCAGTGAACGGGACAGCTCCCCTATTAGTGGAGCCTCTTGATGGAGTTTTTTATTTTTATGAAGTTATTGTACTTTATTGACTGGAATTAGTTAAGGTTTATTGAATTGTGGCTACGCAGCCACAATTGGCGTAATTGACGAAGGGGGTTTATAAGGGCGGCGTAGCCCTTAACAAATATTTCCATTCTCCCCTTTCTTTTTTATATTTCTAGCGTAGACTAAAAGTAGTACTACAAAAAGGAGATAACACTATGGGTAAAGATAAACCAGGACGCGGTTCAAAAAAAGCACCACTTAAAACAGCTAAAGAAAAAAAAGCTGAAAAACAAGCAAAGAAAAACGGCTAATTCAGTAAGAATTATAAAATCCGAGCGAGCCCCCTTTATCAAAGGGGGAAGCGGCAACGCCGCAGGGGGATTATTCTTTCCCCTGGGGGAAAGTTAGATAGGGGGTTCTAGTTCATTCCTGAATTCCCCACAAACAAATGCGGTCTATTCTGCAACTCATCAAATACCGGTTGATACTCATGTTCATCTTTATGCTCTACTATCTCTATAGCAATCTTCCTAGACTCCATTATCATAGCTTCATCTTTTATAAGATTCGCTACTAACATTGTTGGTATCCCACTCTGCTTAGCTCCAAAATAATCACCTGGTCCACGAAGCTCTAAGTCTACTTCTGCTAACTCAAACCCATTAGAAGTTGCTACTAACGCTCCTAACCTTTTATTACAATTCTCAGTTTTTGATGTACTTACAAGATAACAAAACGAAGCTTTATTACTTCTACCAATACGTCCTCTTAGCTGATGCAATTGCGATAACCCAAACCGCTCAGCATGTTCTATCACCATGATAGTTGCATCAGGCACATCCACCCCTACCTCTATTACTGTAGTCGCTACCAAGACATCAATCTTCTTATCACGAAAATCTTTCATTACCTTATCTTTCTCTACCTGCTTCATCTTGCCATGCAGCAATCCTATATTATGGTTAGGGAAATAATTAGCTTTTATAAACTCCGAGCCCTCTGTAGCAGCCTTTAGGTCTATCTTTTCAGACTCTTCTACTAACGGGAATACCCAATAGGCTTGATTGCCTTTTTCTAGCTCTTCAGAAATCTTATTAAGTAATTGTTTGGTTATCTTACGAATCCAATCTGTAGCTATCGGTGTACGCCCTGGCGGCATCTCGTCTAATAACGATTTATCTAGATCACCATATAAGGTTAAGGTTAACGTCCTTGGTATTGGTGTTGCGGTTATGACTAACAGGTCAGCTTCCCCTTGTTTAGACTTCTTACGTAGTGCAGAACGCTGCAAGACACCAAACCTATGTTGTTCATCTATTATCGCTAGTCCTAGGTTGGCAAACTTCACCTTTTCCTGAAAGAGAGCATGCGTCCCGACTGCTACTTGAGCTAGTCCATTAGCTACCCTTGAATGACGTTCTATTTTCTTCTTTGCAGTAATACTACCTACTAGTAACTCTACTGTAATCCCTAGTGGCTGTAAGTAGCGAATCATCTTCTGATAATGCTGATAAGCAAGTATCTCTGTAGGCGCCATTATCGCTACCTGATAATCATTCTCTATAGCTGTAAGTATCGCTGCCATGGCAACCTCTGTCTTACCAGACCCTACATCTCCTTGCACCATACGGTTCATTGGTCGTTTAGATGCCATATCCTCACGTACTTCTGCTATCACCCTATCTTGTGCACCTGTAAGTGTATAAGGAAGGCTGTCGAAATATTGGCTACTAAGGTTATTCTTATTCTCAAAGCTGATGCCCTGCTCTTCTTCTCTATTTCTAGCACGTGCCATCATCAGTACTAGCTGTAAGTAGAAGATATCTTCAAAGATTAGCCTACGCTTAGCTTTTAAATATGTATCTCCATCTTTTGGGTAATGATAATACCAAATAGCATTAGCTAGAGACATTAGGGTATGCTTCTCACATATTTGTTTTGGTATTGGGTCTACAAGCTTTCTTAACTCATACTTTAGACTACGTTCAATAATAGCCCTCAGTTGTTTCTGATAAACGCCTTTAGTAAGCGAATAGATAGGCATCACCTTATCTACGTTGTCTTTTGTAGCGAACTCATAGTCGCTAACCTTTATTTGTTTCTTTCTGGACATCGGATCTATCACTATCTTGCCCGAAACAAGCACCTTGGTGCCTTCTTTTAGAATCTTTTTAAGATACGCCTGATTAAACCAAGTAGCCTGCATGCTCCCAGTCTCATCGTCTATAAGCGCATTAATTATATGGTATTTGCCTTTTTTGTATTCAGAAACCCGAGCTATCGTACCTATCGCAAAAGTATCCTCACCAGGTACTAGTTTATATATCTTTTTGATATTGCGTCTATCTTGGTAATTTGCTGGAAATATATGCAATGCATCTGCAGTAGTTTGTAACCCCAGATTTTCTAATCTCTTGGCAAATGCAGCACTAACACCTTGTACGTTTTGAATATCCATTCAGGAGCTAAGTATCTTACTCTTGAACCTGTTCTAGCCCTAACACATCACTTAGGATATGGGTAAGCTCATCGGATAATACTTTTGGCACCTTAATAGTAAGAAACTCTTCAGCTTCTGCTGCCTTATCTTCAGATATCCAGTCTGTATTCTTAAGCATATACTTAAGTGCACTACGGTTTACTTTTCTAGAAACACGTTTAGACTCATCTTCAATAGTTTTTTTCATGTTTTTAACAAGCTCTTTCTCCTGAGACTTTTCTTTTATTCCATTAACAGCTTGTTGCTCAACTTTTTTATTAACAGCTTGCTTTACTTCTTTTTGCTGCTCTTTCTTCGCTACTTGTTGCCCAGCTGCTTGCCCAGCTGCTGGATTAGCCGCTTGTTGTTGTGGCTGCTGAACTTGCTGCTGAGGTTGTTGCACCTGTGCCTGTTGTATATTTGGTTTTGCCTGATTTGGCATCATTGGCCTTGTCTGATCTACTGGTGCATGCTGCGGCGCAGGTTTCTGTTGTACCATTCCTGGTTTTGGCATGTTCTGAGCAGGTGGTGTGTTTGCTATAGGATTGACCACGTTTTGTCCCCTTTATTATATTTATTATCCCGATGGACTTAGTACTTATTATACATGAAGCTCAATAATAAGTGGATAGCTAGTATCTTCCTTTTTTCTTGATAAAAAAGGAAGCAAAAAATCAAGAGCACTCAAAACTCGCCGCATTACTTTTGAATGATTTTATTCGAGCCCCTCAGGCGGGGAGCTTAACTCTCAAAAAATCACTACAAAGTATAATTACTCAAACAGTTGAGTACTCAGGTAAAAACAGGGAGAAGCTGTATTAATCCTTCCCTTACAAAGGGAAGGTGCCCAAAGGGCGGAAGGGTATAAAAAAGGGGGCACCAATGGCACCCCTTCTTTTATTCTTTTTAAAAGTAGTTAACTACTATAGTCCAGCAGCGATACCTACTCTGAAATACATTCCAGATCTATCAATTGCTCCCATATCAAGACTAGCTCCTGCTCCTATTTCATCATTTATAGCTTTTTCGCCATCCCATAATTTTGAAAGAAATCCAGCTTGAGCAAACCAATGAACCATTGGAACTATTCCTTGTTGATAATGTGCATATAATCCGCCATAAAGGCTGCCAGGAACTATACCAGGAGTAGAATCAATAGTACCTAAATCAAATAACACAGAACCACCGATAGCAACATCCATAATTGCAAAAGGAAGCTTTGCTTGTAACTCAATAGCAGATGCATTTATTTTAGTAGCTCCTTCTGACAAAGTAAAATCTCCAAAACTTGGAGTGCCTGTTGCTGTGATATTTGCATCTCCTAACATATGATAATACAACGTAGTATCAAGAAATGGGATAAGTGGAAAATTAACCCCGATACCATACCCAGCCTGTTTAGCAAAAGATGAATACGTTCCTTCTACTCTTAATAATGAGAATGCTGAACTGGTCATTAATAAAACTGCAACTAGTAACAAAACTGACTTAAACTTTTTCATAATATTCCTACTATTTATATAATGGCTATTAACCACTTAGATTATTATAACAAGAAAAGGCGCTTAGTTTCTAGTGCCTAATCTTGTAACATATATTTAGATAGTACGTTTGGAATAGCATGCTCTGGGTCTTGTTCATGGACAGAAGAATGATGTACAAAAGGCATCTTAGTACCTGCCCTAATAGATGTTCCTCTATTAACAAGCTTTATAGGAGCATCTACTGGCTGTCTTTGAAGCCAATGATAAGTCCATTCTATGCGCTCACCGTCTTCATCTACTAACACTAAACTATTAAACATTGTGTACATAGTCCCATTAGGGTTCATCTTATTTGCTGAGAGATCATCATATTGAGTTACACAATCCCATAAGTATTCAGACACTCCCCAGCCAAAAATAATTAGATCGAACTTATCATTCAAGTTAGTTAGCTGTGTTTCAATATCTAATATCATTAAATTATCTCGGACTTTTCTATAGGCATCAATATCACTTTTGCTTAACTTAACTTTATTACGCAGAGCCCACCCTTTATAGCCCCTCTCACTAAAAAACTCTCCACTTTTTTTATTTATTGCTGTTAGTTGCAGATTTGCACCAAACTTTTGTTTTGCTTCTATAGCTTCACGTCCACGCCCTACCCCTATAAACAATGCTTTCACCGGTCCGGCTTGCAACCTATTCTGTATATCGCTAGATAAAGCACCACCGTAACAAACACTATCAAGGTTCTCAAACCCACGAGTAAGAAACTCTGGAACACTATAGTCTGTCAACCATGCAGGCAACATTAGTCTAACTTTAAAAAGTTTTGATATCTGAGCAGAAACCCTTTTTAATACTGTTGGTTTAGACATAGCTATTACTTTTGTTTGCATATATATTTATCGTAGCAAGTTTGCTGTTATTGCAGTGAATACAAGCTTGTTGCATGTTGGTTCACTCTCTGGTATCATACATCTGCTTTATATATATATAATCAGATAAAAGTGAGGTAGAAATGGCAAACAATAAATCAGCATTAAAGAGGATTAAGATCGCAGAAAGAAATAAAGAGCGAAATAGCAATCAGAAGTCTAAGATGAAAACTAGTGTTATCAAAACATTAGAAGCAATCGAGTCTAATGATAAAGAAAGCACATCTATTTTAAAAGCAACGGTTAAGATAATGGATACTATTGCAAGAAAAGGCATTATTCATAAGAACAAAGCAAATAGATTAAAATCTAGATTAACTAAAAAGTTAAACAAAACTTCAAAATAATTAATCCTTAATATTAAACCTCAAATTAATTTAAAAACCTCTTCTTCGGAAGGGGTTTTTTGTGTTCTAGTAATCCTCCGTCAGCCTAATAGCTGCCACCTCCTTTGACCTGCACGAAGCATAGCGAAGTATAAAGGAGGCTTCATGATTAATCTAATAGCCCCCTTTATCAAAGGGGGAAGAGGCAAAGCCGAAGGGGGATTATTCTAATAAAATGCAATCATGCTAAGTAAGTCTTTACGCATTCTCATACGCAATTCTGATGGTTTTAGTATTTCAACTTGTGCTCCGAAAGACAAAAGAAATCTATAAGTCGCCTCAACATCATTGGTCTGAAAACTAAATGCACTTCTACCTCTATCATCTTTAGTCTTCTTTAATGATGAGAATTTTTCTTTAACTACATCAACAACTTCAGGAGCAAACCTTACAACTACTTCTTGTAATTTATGATTACTAGCAAAAACGCCCGACTGTTTATTTTCAGGTGGCACAAATCCTGTAGCTAGCTTTCTTACTTCTGTTATTTGGCTAAATGCATACTTTCGTTCTTTATCTGTTTCATCTATAGCAATAAGAAACCATTCACCATACAAGAAGCTAAGCTTGATTGGTTTTACTGTCTTCTTCTGTGACTTTTGTTTTTCATCATGCGCTAAGTGAACTATCTTTAATAGCTTTTGTTCCTCAAGAGCTGCCGTAATAGTACGCAACCTTGAAGCATAGCGTTTATCAAGAGTAATATCTTTTGATAATGTTGTAGCAAATGAAAAACCTTCAGGAGATACTTCTATCTTATCGCCCAAAATACCAGATAACTTTTTAAAAGATTTATCCAAAACAGAGAAATATGATGTTCCCTTATAACTATCAAGAACAATACGTCCTAAAATAATAGAAACCAGATCACCCTCTGTTAGCACTAGGTTATCAAGCTTAAATTCTTTTGTATAAAAATATCCATTCTTTCCCTTAGAGTACCTAAGTGGTGCGGAGAAAGACTTCTTCATAAAATCAACATCTCTCAATATTGTTCTTTCTGATACGTTAAAAAAATGCTGAAGAGTCTGACAGTTAGGATACTGGTCTGCTCGTATTTGCTTATCTATTTCTATTACTCTTAAATATGCTTCACTTGCCATTACATTTTAAATACTACACTGAAGTCATCCTTGATGTCATCATATGAGAAACTAAAATCAACACAATTCTGAAATGGCAAACTGATAATATATTTCCTATGATAATAAGCACCTGACCACTTCTGCTTCATATCAAACTCAAAAGTAAAATATGGAAATCTTAGCTGGAGGTTATACAACATATTGTTTTCATTACTTACCTCGTACATATCATGCATAAATGGAGACGTTCCATTTAAGGCTAACATATACTCAGATCCAACCGAAAAGTGAAAAATATTATATGGAAATGATAACATTACTGTATCCCAGCTTCTAGAATGCTTCATAGTCTGATAATCATTCTGCAAAGCACCAAGCTCATTATTGATAATAAAAGCCCCGAAACGAAGCTCTGTAAATAACTGGCTTTTTAACTGTCTACGCCAAGATATAGCATTCGTCTTTTTATTAAAATCCCACTCATCAAGCTCTGCATGTTCATACTTAGACTTTAAAATATTATTATCATCAACTCTAAAAGTATTTTCTAATGATAACCGTGGCTCTTGGTCTACAAACCAATCATTAATCAATTCATTTTTATAATATTTTGCTTTAAATTTTAAACTATGGCGGTCAACATTCTCCTTATCAAAAAGATACCAAAGTAAATATCCAGGATCTTTCTCATGCTCAAAGAATTCGTAAGAATACTCAGCCCCACCTTGTAGAAACTTTGGATTGTAATAAATACCAAGATTAAGCATATTCTGGTCATTAAGAATCATAAAATGGTCCAAGCCTGTTTTCATGCCCATCTTTTCTAAATAACCTAAGAAAAAGGTGCCACTATGAACACTATCAATATAATAAGGGATTCTTTCCTTTACATAATTTCCTTCTGCAGCGTTACTGCCAATCTCTGGAATTAACTCACTAAAATCACCATATTTATGACCACCCATAAAGTAAGCAGGAAAATAGAAAATTGGTACATCATAAAAATATAAGATTGAATTAAACACCACCATGAATCCTATCTTAGGATAAATAACCATCTGACCACTTCTCATATAAAAAATTGGAGGGTCCCCATCACAAGCGGTGACTTTAACATCATCTAAATGATATTCATCACCTACTGTACGTAAAACATCTCCATGAATAGAATATTTATCAAAATCCATAATGACATTATTTGCTGTCATCATCTTGTTTTTATTATTAAGGATAAGGTCCTTTCCTTCTATAACCTGACCTTTATATAAAATAGAGAAATCATCATAAAATCTAAAAACATCTTCTTCTGTATAGTATTTAGCTAAGTCACTTTTAAAATGGTAAACATAGCTCTGTATCTGTACGTTGTTAGAAAGAACTAAAATACTTTCTTCAGAATTCAGGACAAAGCTATCAGCTGTAACATATACAGACTTATCTACTTGTTGTGAAAATGAAATACAAAGAGTTAGAACAAGAAAGACTAATCTAAGTCTACTGAACATCTGCTATCTTTTCTTTTGATCTAAACTTCGTAATATCCTTCTGGAAGACTAGCTGACATTTCCCTGTAGGCCCGTTTCTATGTTTCGCTATAATAAGATCTGCCAAACTATGTGGACCAGAATTGTGCTCATAAAAATCTTCTCTATGAACAAACATGACTAAGTCTGCTGTTTGTTCTATTTCGCCAGATTCCCTCAAATCGCTCAATTTAGGAGTTTTGTCATTTCTTTGTTCTATAGAACGACTAAGTTGCGAAAGAGCTACTAATGGGACTTTTAGTTCCCTTGCGATAGATTTTATCTGCCTAGCAATCTCCGAAATCTCCTGAGTTCTATTTTCAGACTTAGATTTACTTCCATGCATTAACTGCAAATAATCAATCACAATTAGATCTAGCCCTCTTTCGGCTTTTATCCTTCTAGACTTTGCTCTAATCTCCATTGCTGTAAGACCAGAAGAATCATCTATATATATACCCGCTTCATCTAGTCTACCCAATGAACGCATCAGTTTCTTCCAATCATTATCGTGAAGATTTCCTGTTTTAAGTTTGTTTGAATCTATCTGTGCATCAGCACAAAGAATACGACTTACTAGTGATTCTTTAGACATTTCCAAGCTAAATATAGCCACATTCTTTTTCTGATTAAGAGCTGCATCCATAGCCATATTAAGTGCTAACGCTGTTTTACCCATGCTTGGTCGTGCCGCAAGAATAACAAGGTCAGATTTCTGAAACCCTGAAGTAATTCTATCTAAATCAACAAATCCTGACGAAAGACCCAATAAGCTAGTCTCATTATTATACATAGACTCTATCTCATCCATTACATCACCAAGAATATCTCTAATATGAGTAAAGCTCTTTTTCATGCGCTTATCAGCTACTTGAAAGATTTGTTGTTCTGCTTGGTCTAGAATATCTTCAACTTCCAAAGATTCAGAAAAAGCTTGCTCAACAATCTTTGAACCTGTACTTATAAGATTTCGAAGAATCGCTTTTTCCTCAACTATCTTTGCGTAATGCTCAACATTGGCAGAAGTACTAACAACATCTACTAAATCAGTAAGGTAAACCATTCCGCCTACTTGTTCTAGCTCATTATTAGTTCTAAGTTTTTCACTAAGGGTAACAAGGTCCACTGGCTCTGCTTTTGCTACTAGATCCAACATAGTTCTATATATTATCTGATGCGCTGTCTTATAAAAATAATCAGAAGACAGCTTTTCTAGCACACGCTGAATTGCTTCAGCATCTATTAAAACTGCTCCTAGAACAGACTGTTCTGCATCAAGGTTCTGTGGTGGTATCTTTTTATCTATGTCTGACATCTATTCCTCCGATAAGCTTTATTATACCTAAGTAAGCTGATTTGGTTAAGCTGGTTTAACGAAATATCTTTTGGATACCTTTGTATGTATCTCTAATTCTTTAGAAACTGGATGGCTGTCCAGCTTCTTCCTAACTGTTCCTACCGCTAATTCTTTAGTATTACAATCTTTACTAAGATGCGCTAAGAAAACATGCTTAGTACGCTTAGCATCTGACATCTCATATAAATATTCTGCTGTTTGATGGTTAGACAAATGTCCACTATCACCAACGATTCTATTTTTAACAAATGATGGTCTATCGGAGTTTGCCTGCAGATTATGATCATAGTTTGCCTCTATGAAATAGACATCACTGTTACAATGAAATCGTTTCATATTCTCCGTTAGATGTCCGAGGTCTGTCATAAAAGACATTCTGTGTCCATGTGCCTCAAAAACAAACCCAATATGTTCACCAGTATCATCATAATCCTTGCCTTTACCTAAATGAGGAAGTTTGCAGTAATAAACACTTAAATCTTGTATTTGCTCTTCATTGGAACCGTTCAATTCTTTAATTCTATCTTGATAAAGTTCAAGCTTTGGAAACTTCTTTAGAAGAACTCTTTTAGTTGCTGCCCTTGTATAGACATCCGCAGTGGTATTCTTTAAAAAAACCACAAGTCCTTGTGTGTGGTCTCCATGAGCATGAGTTATATAAACCCTATCAATGTCATGTACAGAAACATCAAAGCTCTCGAGCCCTTCTCTTACACGTTTATAAGAAATGCCGATATCTACAAGAATCTTAACTTTGTTTGTTTCTACAATGGTGCAATTTCCAGAGCTTCCACTTGCTATTGGGATATACGAAAAAATACTTTTCACCGCCTATAAATATTAAATTTCTGAGTTCCTATATAACAATCACCTGGCTTTAATGCTGTCATAGGCCAGACCAATTCAGCTTCTAAATAATAGTCATTTTTATATACTTCTATACTACATTGGTGAGGAAAATCTGTCTTATCATAATTTCGTGGTAAAACCAGCTCTTTCTCCATAACAACATCGCCAATATTGCAGGTTAGTATATTATTTGATGCTACAGCACCTACTTTAAAGTCATCACTCTTATTTGGGTCTATAATATACCTATCGTTACGTTTCTCTATGCTTCCTTCTAATAACAACTGTTCAACTGTTATATCTGGAGGAAAATCAAATATCTTTAAATCATTACTGATAAAATTCATCTCTAAATCTTGATTTTTTAATTGGGAAATATTCCATAGTCCCCACTCTTTAATATCTTCAGAAACATTTTTAATAGAATTATTTACTATTAGTGCTCCAGCTTCAAAGAATATCTTTCTTTCCAATTGAACACCGTTCCAAACTTCTGACCTAACAACTACTGCATCATCGCTACGTAAGACTTTCCATGCTAACTGATCAAACTCAGCAAGAGGTGGCCAACTTCCCCATTTACTTTGAGGAGCTAACCAAAGAAAGTCTCCTCCATGATTAATCCATCCAGTAGAATTGTCCTCCTTCAGCGGAACATATAACAATGGTAATGATTGAAAATATATTTGCTCTATTCGTCCACCATGTAGTGGATTGATAATTACTTCAATATTTTTATCTAGGAGAGATATAGCTGACACTATGTATAGTTAGACTTCTCTTCGTCATCTTTTCTTTTCTTCCAAATCAGATATATTACTATACCTGTAAGTATTAGAAGAATGATTATATATTTCCAGATGCCTGAATTACCTTCTCGTAAATCATCATACATTTTAGGATTAAACTCATATAATGATGCTATTAAATATTTTCTAGTCTTATTCTTTGGGTCATACTCTACAGCTACTTTATCTTTTACTTTCACATAAGCAAGTGTCATTGGGCTATATGCCTTACCTAAATCTATCATGCCTCTATAAACACCAGTATTAATAGCTGTCTCAGTAAGACGAGCCTTCATTGGATAATAATCTTCACCAGTAGGATAAATCATTACTGTAGTATCAAAAGCATCTACTCTGTGCTGATCTCCATCCTCACCAGTAAGCTCTATATATACCTTGCTAAACTTAATATTATCATCTTTAGCAATCTCTACTCTATATGCAGGGTCATGATAAAACTTGATAAACTCAACTAGGTTTGGTCTTGTATGCCCTATTCTATAATTCTTATTCTTAAGGTAAATCCTTAACATCTGTAATGATTGGTCAGTAGTTCCGTTTGAATCTAGTAAGAACTGAACATTTCTAACTGTTGAAAAATCAAATTCATCAGTTACGTCTATATAACGTTGATAACTATCACTCCAACCTTTCCACATTGTTCTATTTCTTATCTTATCTACTTGTAATAACTTTGTTTCAGCATCAGAACCAAATCCTTTTGCAGCAGACCATTCATAAATACCTGCACCCTTTTCTGAATCCCAAGCAGAAAATCCATTCAATACAGCTTTATTGCCATACTGATCTTCTATATCAACTCTTAATTCTCCAGGATTATTTTCTAAATTCATCTCAATAACAAAGTCTTCTTTATCAGACCAGTCAGCAAAACGATTCTTTAATCCCCATGCTCCAAAATATGGATAAGAATCACCTCTATAGCGCTTGCTTACATCTAATACCTTCTCTGATTTTGCATCTTTTACTTTTAGAGTATAAGATTTATCGTTCTGCTTTGATTCTGATATCCACCATGTGACTGGATACTTATCATTAATTCCACCATCTTCAAAATCATCAATAACATGAATCAGATCAAAAAGACCAACTCCATACTTCACTTGTTCATCTTTCTCTACTGGAGGGATTATAGTTATAGAACTGCCCCAAGCTGCACCTATAATATCTTCATTCTCATAAGTATTCAGCCCCATCTTAAACATGCCTCTATATTTGCCAGTATTCACTTCTGTTTCCGTAAGTACTGTGTTAATAGACTTGTTCTCTACAACTTCGTCATTACTATAAATCTCTATATTAATATTATCTTTACTATTCTTATCGCCATCTTTACCTTTTATTTCAACATATATATCTTGTCCATTAATAATCTCATTAATCTCATACTTATACTCAGCATCGCGGTACAATTTTATATAATCAATATTCTTTGGGTTAGTATTTCCAATATGCTTATTACCTCTTAACAAATATAAATTATCTACATATACAATCGAATCTGTTTGTTCTCCACCACCAATGCTTAGCTCTACATTTAAGATATTTCCTAATGTAAACTTATCTGTAACATCAATGTATTTATCTAACGATGTATCATAAGATTTCCAAAATCTTCTATCTTTAATTCTTCTTACATCAATAGCGGATGCTGCTACTGCTCTTCCTGTAGAGTAATTTGATCTCCATAAATACCAGCCAGCTCCTTTATCAGCGTTATATGGATTATATGAATTCAGAATAGCTGTCTGCCTATTACTATCTTCAATATCCACCTGGATATCACCAACATCTTCTGATAAATATATCCACATCTTAAATTCATTTTTATCATCCCATTTCTTAAGATCACCACTTAACCCCCACTTACCTAGGTACGGATAGTCTTTACTAAAAAATGTCTTCTTAATACGCATGGAATTTGGAGGAGACACAGCAAACTTATTAGTTATCAATAAGTCATAAGATTTTGTCTTCCCATAGTTCTTAACGATAAAAGGAATAGTATAAGCTTTGTTCCACTCGTTAGGACCTACATAAGTTTTATCTGGATATTTAACTCCATCTATATATCCTGCTACTTCAACAAAAGTTCCATCTAAGTAAAAATCAATGCCATCCTCAGCAAATTTTTCAAAAGCATTAAACTTAACATGCTTCGGTGTCTTCTGGACAACATAGTCACCATCTTCAAGGTTATATTTGCTTAAAATATTTATATTCCCATCACTCTTTAGTGAACCATAGAAATTATGTGATTTTTGATCTGCAGACCATCTTAACAACCATTTATTATTTTGTTTCCATAAATAGTAGCCAAGCTTTTTACCCGCAGGATATATTGGTTTGCCATCTGTAGGGTCTATATTATCTACCCACCATGATTCAGGGCTAATTCCAGCTGCTATGTCATCAAAATCATCCAGTAACATTTGAAGTATAAAATCTCCAACTTTTAGTTTTCTAGCCAAGCCCTTCTTGGTATCTGAATATACTTTGATAGTATTTCCTGCACTAGCTCCTAATGTTCTATGTGCAAAGTCTGAGAAGACTCCTACTCGCAAATGCCCTCTATATACTCCTGAATTAATATCAGTTTCTACTACTTCTAGCTTAATGTCATCACAACCATCATATTCATCAGTTGTCTCAATATTTAGCTTAAATCTATCAATTGTATCCTTTGAAGAATCTTTTCCTCTTACCTGAATATAAAGATTATACTGTCCAAGAACAGAATTTTTCTCTATTAGTTCTGTATATTCCTTATCTTTATAGAATTCAATATCATAAATAGTTTTAGGACTATTAAAGCCATAATAATAATTGGCTTTCTTTAATGTTAAATTATCTATTACTATATCTGAGGAATCTTTCGCTCCACCATGGACACAAAACATAACATTCCGAATAGAAGTAAGGTCTAATTCATTGGTGCGATCTATATTTCTTCCTTTATCAAAAGACCAACCTTTCCACCAATTTCTATACCTGATAGCAAACGGTTGTACTAAGTCTGCATTTACATCAACACCATATGGGTTATTAGATCTCCATTTATACCAACCTGGCCCCTTTGATTTGTTCCATGGATTATATCCATTTAATATCGCAACTGTGCCATCAGCATCCTGAATATCAACTCTTATAGTTCCAACATCCTTTTTAAGATAAACATCGAACTCTAACTCATCAAATTGAGTCCAATCTTTATGAGCTTCCTCAAAAATAACAGCACCTAAATAAGGGAAACTCTTTCCAATATACTCTTTATCTATCTTAAGCGCATAATCTGAGTCATAAGCAATGCTGTCACTCATATGCAATTTATATGTACCAGTCTCTCCATAGTTTCTCAGTACCAACGGTGCTCCAAATGCACTCAAACTCTCTGCTCCTATTTTAAAAGATTCAAGGTCATAGACTCCATTACGTTTAATATCAAAAACTACATAACTACCATCTACAGTAAAATCAATTCCATCCATTCCTTGAATTTCAGAAAAGCTTAAATCGATATTTCGTTCTAATTTTCTTAGATGATCTGTTCCTTCTAAGTCTTTACCTTTTGTGTAACGAATCTTTCCATCTGTAAGAATCATTCCATGAAATATTTCTTTCTCAGAACCAGCTAAGAAACGAATATGCCATTTAGTATCACGCCATATATATATTCCTGCATCTTGATTCACAACAAATGTTGGCTTTCCTGAACCAGGAAAAATAGAATCAGTCCACCAAGCAAGTGGATTAGCATCATTGTATGCACCGTTTTCAAAGTCTTCTATCAATGTAGGTATAATTATTTTGCCAATATTGTATATCTTATACAATGACGGTTTTTGATGGACTATTAGTTTTATTTTCTTACCAACAGAGGCTGCAATCATATCAGCAGCTTCACTACTCTTTAGTCCTACACTTGCTTTGCCAGTATAAACGCCCGTATTCTTTCCTGTCTCAACAACTTTCACAACAATAGTATCTGCCCCAGCTTGATTAGACTCTATATCTAAATAAAAGAAATCACGATGAATTGGGTTTTTATCTTCTCCAACAGCTTTAACATAAAAAGTAGCTACTTTTATTGGTTGATTTTCATTAACTTTATAATTAAATTTAGGATCTAAGTATAAATCAAAATCTAATACATTGGGGATGTCATTTTCATATTCATAATAATTATTAATTAACCCAGCGAAGTGAGCCAATCCAAACCAAGCCCAAGTACTACTAAAGTAATCCATCTGACCATTCCACTCTGAATGATCAAACACAGTCCAATAGCCGCCATTGGAACTCTTAGAATACCAACCATCGCCATCACTATATGGAGTTCCAATATCATCTTTAGGATTAACTATATCTAAAGGTACTTGCTTTGCTATATTTGCAGCTGTTTCGTTTGCTAGACGATCTTCTGGTATAACATATTCTCTTTTACTAAAGCCATCTGCTTCAGGAGTAATAAGGGGTGTAACTAATTTCTCAATCATTGAAAAAGTCTTGTAAGTTGGGTTAGTTAGATACGATGCCCAAAAATAAGATAAGTAAGCACCATATTGTGCACAATTAGCTCTAGAGTCGTTAGCATTTGGAACATAGTTCTCGTTTATATCGTCAGGCTCATAGTTTGATTCATATAGATTATAAGCACCATCATGCCAGTATACTGATGCAAGCTTCTTTGTTTCATCATAGTTGTCAGTCATTTCCCAATCGCCTTTACGATCATGCATCTTATAGTATAAGAAATCATAGGGTCCAGTCTTACTATGGCGTTTTAGATACCTCTGTGCTCGCTCATCACTGCTCCAGTCATAATCTACAGCTATTCTCCATAGACCTCTAAAAGCATCCGTGCCAAACTCTGGTTCTCTTCTACTTAGTCCATCTTGAAAATTACCATCTTTATCAACACTAACCCAGTCAGGCAATAAATTTGGTCGAGGACCTTTTTTTCTTAATCTTGGATCTTGATTGTGAGTATACCCTCTGTTATCTGTCCAATTCTTTAAAGGAATAACAGATGACCATTCAAAAACCTTGTATGATGAATCAACAACATCCATCCAATTGTGTTCTGGATCAAAGTCATCGAATATTCTATAAGTGAATGGAGATAGATAACCAGGCTCTATATCTTTTATATTATCTCCACCAGCGAAGTATCTATCGTTATTATTTATATAGGTCTCTTTTTTCCAAATATCTCCAACAATCTCTCTAGCATTTTTTTCATAATCTAAAAACTTATCACCTTTCTTACTTCCCCATAATTTATGAGCAAAAATAAGACTAAGCGCTATATCTTCATCAGCATCTGATGCAGCATCATACCCATCTTTCCATGGTTCATTTGGGTCATTGCCTTTGGTTGGTTTCTGCCATCTATAATAAATAATTCCATCTTCTCTAATTCCATCACCATCTCTATCAGCAATTGATGGAGTCCAACGCCATGCAAATAAGTGATCGTTATCAATGCCTAATTGCTTAGGTGTCTTCCATCCATTTAAAGGACTTCCATCGTCTTTCCAATGATATACATATTTAAGCTGGCTGTGTTGAAGATTCTTCTTTGTCCATTTCCAAACTTTATCATAAGTCTCTCTATCTTTCATGAATATTGCACGAAGCATGGCATAAGAAGAAGATTCACTTACTACTAAAAGCTCAAAATTCTTTGTTGGATTAGACCAATCGATATCAGACAAGCCATCTTTATCAATATCTATAGAGTCCATAAATGCATATGGGGCACCATCATCATCAATCATTTTGGGATGTTTAAACTTCCCAGACCACCAGTCTCCCTCAAAGTTTTCATGTGTTTTATAATGATTCCAAACAGACTCAAGAATTGGCAGTGAACGCTTCTGATACTCTGCTATAAGCGCATCAAGATTACGGTTACCCTGACAACCTCTTAGCAGTAAATATATTATAATAACTGCAATTATTGCGCTGATAGTATAGAAGATCTTTTTCTTGCGACTATTGGATTGTTTATACTGTTCTATTTGCATATCTATATATTATGCACATCTTAAGAAATATAGTCAATTAAATAGGTTGAGTTTTTACAGGTTTTATAAGGGCTGTAATGCTATCCTTTAACTGCTCCAGCAGTTAATCCTTTTACAATATGTTTCTGTAATAGGAAGAACAGGATAAGAACAGGCATTGTTGCAACAGTAGCAGCAGCCATCATAAGGTCATATCTATTCTGATAGTTACCTACAAAAAGTCTTATTCCTATTGGGATTGTTAATGTAGTTCCTTCAGTTAAGACCCATGCAAACATCAATTCATCCCATGCCATTAAGAAGATATAAATACCAGTAGCAACTATGCCAGGCACAGCTAAAGGTAAAGTAATCTTAAGGAAAACTTGCAAAGCGTTACAACCGTCAACTCTTGCAGATTCTTCAAGCTCAACAGGAATTGATGCAAAGAAGCTTCTTAAAATCCAAATTGAAAATGGAACAAAGAAAGCGGTATAAATAAACACTAACCCAGCATGTGTTCCTTTTACAGAAATACCGGTTACATCATTCACCCATTTAAACATAATAAAAATAGGAATAAGGTACATTATCTGAGGTATCATCTGTGTAGCAAGAATAGATACTCCAAAAAACTTATTACCAGGGAAACTAAATCTTACAAGAGAGTAAGATGCTAATGTCGCTAAAATCATAGCGAATAACATAGTGAATCCAGAAATAATTAAACTGTTTTTTAAATATAGTCCAAAATCAATATTCTTCCATAAATCAGCATAATTCTGAAACATTATTAATCTATGACCAAGTGGTAATTGTATTGAATCATAAGGCTTAGCTGCAATATCCTTTAAAAAAGAAACTCGGCCATATGATGAACCTATATAGTACTCATAACCATTAGTAGCTATTCTAGTAGCTTCACTACTTGTATAATCAGATTTCAAATTAACTTTTACACCATCAGCCAACTCTCTAACAAGAGTGTCATTGTTAAGAATTTCTTCTTCAGTAAACATATTTACAACTTTGACACCTAATGGACTAACTATATATAAATTGGCTCCTTTTATCATGATGTCTTCAAACAAATTAATACCATAATCTTTTTTTGCAATTACTGCTCCAGCAGCTATATCTATAAAATAGACACCATTATTCACTAACAAGATCATTTCATTGCCAACAATTCTTTCTATCTGCTGTACTCCAGCTGCATAGTAATTATCACCAAGGTAAATCTTGTTTTTTTCTATAAATGTTTTTTTATCTAAAGCAATAATGTCTTTATTTGTTCCAACAAAAAGACTGTCGTCATTAACATATAATGACTTAATCAACCCATCACTATCCATTGGAAGTCGTACAGTTCTTTTCAGTTCTAAAGTTTCGTTATCATATATAAATAACTTATGCATTCCTCTAAGTTCAACTGAAAAGATGACAACATCATCATATGCTACTACAGATGTATTACCAAACCTATTTGTATCAACTCCAGTTATTGGATTTGGAGTCTTAGCTTCAATCTTCAAATTTTCCCTGTTTATTTTAAATATTCCTTTTGTTGAATTTACTAAATAAATATTTTCATTACCAAAATAATAATTAACATCTCTTCCGCGAACTTTCACACGGCCAATAGCTTCTTTTGTTTTTAAATCATATTCAGAAATTGCACCATCTTGTGAGAAAACATAAATACTATCTTCATCAACTTCCATTCCAATAACATCAGTCCTAGCCTTACTAAAACCAACATTGCCACTAAGAATATCATTATTATTTTTAATTGAACAAAAACCCATCCAAAAAATTGGAAAAGAATTAATCACTAAAAATAAAAACATTAATGTTAAAAATATTCTTCTTAAAATCTTCTCTTTTTGATAATAATTAATAAAACTCACTAAAAAATCTCCTCTGTCTTCTTGTAATGTTTGTACCAAAAGTTAACTAAGATCACCATAACTATTAATAGTAATACTGATGTTGCAGCACCTGCACCAAAATCCCATCTCATAAAAGAGTTGCGGAAAATATTTGTCATCATTAAGTCGCCCCATCTACCTGGGAATCCTGCACCGTTACCAAACATCATTATTACGATGTTAAACGAATAAGTGTTATAAATCATGCCGAATAATACAAGGATCATCCATACTGGGCTCATCATTGGCCAAGTAATCTTCCAAAAAGTCTTCCATTTACTAGCACCATCAATCTTTGCTGCATCATATAGTGACTGAGGAACATTCTGTAAACCAGCTAATAACATTAACATTGAAAAGGGCCAAAATCTCCAGATTGTTGGGATAATAATAGCCCAAATAGTATTCATCCCTACCAACCAAAAAGGTTTAGATGACAATAAATGCAACCAATCAACAAGAATTATATTAACAATTCCAATACTCTGTTGAAACATGAATCCCCATAGGATACCTGTCACATATGTAGGAACAATCCAAGAAAACATAAAAAGAGTTCTAACAAGACCTCTACCTTTAAAATCATAGTTCATCATGAGCGCAACAATCATACCAACTGCTGTCTGACCAATTGTTACTAAGAATGAATAAATAACAGTATTTCTTATTGCATCATAGATACCAATTCTCATTGGACTAGCAGGATTAATCATTACATCATAAAAGTTACCAAACCCTACAAACGGAGCACCTAAGTACTGGTTCAGAGTGAAATTATTAAGTCTAAGTAATGACATATAAAATCCCTGAACAATAGGAATGAAATGCATAAGCAACATCGCTATTGCAGTAGGCAGTATAAAATAATAGGCTATTTTATACTTAGAATAGTAATATTTAATTGACTGTAATTTAGTTCTAGTTACTTGAGCTTCCATATCTTATTAATCTACCTATTCATAAGTAGAACTTTATCTACTTCCGTTGCAGCTTTTTTCAATACATCATTGTATATTACATCATATGAAAACTGGTCTTTATTATTAAGAACATATTCCCACATAATACCAAATCTTCTATTTAATGGTTGCTCAATCTGTGCCCACTGAGGAATACATGGATAAGCTCTTCCATATTTTACAGCTTCTCGGTATACAGACCTTCTCTTGTCTTGTGTGAAATATGGATCATCAAATGCTTCTACAGCTGAAGGCATAAACCCACTTCGCTTAGAATACTCTACCTGTGCTTTTTTGGCAGTTAAGTATTTTATAACTTCCCAAGAAGCATCTTTCTTTTTAGAATTCTTAAAAATAGCTAAGTTACTACCACCAACAAACGTAACTCTTCCATTTGGTCCTTCTGGATAAGGCGCAAGGTCAAATCTCTTAGCAACATAAGTATTAGCTGCTCCACCTTGTTCTTCAGAAGTAGTTAATGCTCTCAGCTCATTTGAACCTGTAAAAATAATTGCATATTCGCCATTGTTAAAACCGTTTTCAACTTGTGAAGTGTTTTGCTCTAAACATGATTCAGGAACATATCCTTTCATAACAAGGCTAACAAGAAAAGAAACACCTTCTGCTGCTTCTTCTGAATATAAGTCGCATCTCTTATTATCTTCTGTAAGAAAATCTCCACCAGCCATCCATATCCATGGAGCTAAGTTATGAACAACGTTCCAGTCATTCTTACCAGTAATACCTAGAGGCTGAACTTTCTGTCCATCAATTTCTAAATTAGAAGCTTTAATCTTTGCTAATGTTTTTTCAAAAGATTCCCATGTTGATAAGTCATTCTTAGTAAGACCAAGCTTATTAAAAACATCTGTTCTATAGTACATAGCCCTTGCATCAACAAACCAAGGAATAGAAGTAACTCTATCTGTTCCATCTATACCAGAATATCTCCAAGAAGAAGGAAGAAAGTGTTCTGCTCCACCAATCTCTCCTACTCTATCTGTCATGTCATATAATGCGCCCATGCTTGTTACAGCACCAACCCATGTTGTTCCAAGCTGCATTAAATCTGGACCTTCGCCTGACATTGTTGCAATAGTAATTCTCTGCCAAGCTGATCCCCAATCCAATGAAGTAATTTCTACTTTTATATCAGGATTGTTTTTATGGAAATCTTCTAATATATCAACTAAATCGTTAATTGGTTCTAATGAGTTAGGCATAACCCACATTGTTAACACTGTAGGGCCACCTACTTGTTCTGACGAACCACAACCTGTTGTCATAACAGATACTGAAACTAAGAAAGTAAGGACCATAAGAAACGTTAGTAGTTTTTTCATAATTATTTCCACCTTTGAAGATTTTTTCAGGTGTAATATTATCATTGCCAAATACTGCTGTCAATTTCAATGATTACGTTTTAACAAAAGAAAATGACGCCAAGTGGCGCCATTTTATTAGATTAATAAACTATTAGTTGCTAATTAGTGTTATGCTGCGGCTTCCCGGTAAGGTCATTAACCACTTTAACTGGACCAAATGTCTCAATTGGAAGTTCTACAGTAACTGAATTAACTTTACCTATTCCACCATTCCATAATCCTGGATGCTCCATCCTTCTTACAGTTCTTCCTGACTGTTTATCTGTCTTTTCAACAACAAATGATCTGCCTGTATCAACAAATGGAGTAAGGTCAGAAAAAGCCTCTCCATGAATATCTATAGCACTAAATGCAATATCAACTGGATTGAAAAAATCTCCCTCATCCATCATATCGACTTGTTCTTGTGTTCTAAGCTCATCTTTTTCCACAATAGATACAGTAGGAATAAAATCAACTGTTACGTAAAAAGGACCTCCGCCTGGCTCTCCTTGGTTCTTAACAACACCAAGCACTCTAAATGGTCTATTTAAAGTGTGCATTAACATATCTATTTTCTTATTATCGTTTGCTGCTGAAAATTCTTCAAAATTCATAAATAGATTCAACTTATACTTATTTACTAACTCTAATAATTTACTCTCTGCCTTATCACCAGAAATTCTTTGATAACTAAGGTCTTGAAATATTTTATTAAGATTTTTATTAAAATATGCTAAAACCCCTGCCATTTTTTGATGTGAATTATAAATAGCTTCTTTGGAAGCTTTAGGGTTAGGAACATTATCAATATTTCGAATCATGCATGTTGGTGTGTTTAATAAATTATTCACTAATGAACCGTGCCCAGCTGGGAAAAACTTAACTTTTCCATCTGTTCCTCTAAAAATCTTTCCATCTACACCTAACCCAGGTGAATCTGTAGAAGTTTCCTGAACAGAAAATTTAATATCAACATCTTGTAGTGCGTTATTGTTACTCTTTATATCAGCAACTACTTCTTCATACCAAGATCTATGCTCTTCAGAAATAGTAAGGTGTAATTTTGACTGACCATACATCACAGCATCAA
>Ga0075111_1000062_pt1 | contig 51399 bp, 50 predicted proteins | sample AntAceMetag02UKK_FD_69787 | JGI IMG/M metagenome (GOLD analysis project Ga0075111, IMG submission 69787) | Saline lake microbial communities from Ace Lake, Antarctica - Antarctic Ace Lake Metagenome 02UKK | ecosystem: Environmental > Aquatic > Non-marine Saline and Alkaline > Saline | place... | reverse complement strand
TATGCTCTTTTTCAAAACTTCGTTAAACTTATTCATGGGCAGTTCTCCTTTTTATTTTTTTTGATAACAATTAAATATTATCGAGAACTGTCCTCAGACACAATTTATTATACGGTACCAAGAAAACGGATAGTTGTAGTGACTGGTGGGCGGGTTAGAAAACGGGGTGTTGGGTGACGACGTGCAGTAACTTAGGATATAATTTTATATATGACACAAATAGAAGAAATACATGATCTCCTAAATGGGACAAATGAACCATTGGATAAAAGTGAAGAAGCACTCATTGAGAGCCTAAAACCGCTTAAGGCAAAACTCGATAACTTGGCCCACCAGACAGTCCTGCATTATGAACCATTAATCAATGAAATCATTCATAAAAAATGTACAGACAAAAAGCAGATCGAAAGCATTATCGATAATATTCTGGATATGTGTCATTATTCTAAAGTTCTGAGAATCTTCTGCAAACTAATGCGTTACTACTTTACCGTTGATGCTAAGTTTGCAAATGATTATATTCAAATATTCCTTGAGAACTATGATGAAAGCGCTTTTGATGAGGATGCTTTTTGGGAAAGTCAAAAAAATGGCTAAGATGAAACGAATCTTTCTGCTTCTTTTTCTACTTCTATCTATGACGATTACTTCTCAGGCTCAGGTGCTTATGGGTAGAGATTATTACGATGTTGTAAAACAGCATATCGTCTCGGCAAAAGATTCTATCAACATCGCTATGTATTTTGTGATTATTGATGAAAAGCCAGACAACCCAGTGAACGACTTGGTCGATGAAGTAATCTTAGCGCATCAGCGGGGGGGTCAATGTTAAGGTTGTATTAGAAGACGGGAAGTTCAAGGAGAACGCCAAAGCATATAAGAAGCTGAAAAGTAGCGGTGTTGATGTACATTTTGATACACCGACAAATTTGCTTCATTTAAAGACAATTGTAATTGACGGGCGATATGTGTTTTGCGGAAGCACTAATTGGTCGAGTGCAGCTATTCTCAAAAATTACGAGGCAACTAGCTTCTATGAATCGGCACCTGACGCTGTTTCGTTGAGTAACTATATTAAGAAAATCGCGATTCAGGATGGAGATATTTTCCTCCAGAAAGAAGAAGGTGTACCGATTGACACCAAGTTCCTGACTGCTGCTAAGAATGGCCGAAAGCTACTTACCTCTCAGGCAGATAAACAGTTTGATCTCTATTTGCTACTGCTCAAGGAAGCAAATGAGCAAGGTGTCCACACGTTTAATGTTGAATACGAAAAGTTGGCTAAAGCTATGGGATATCAGGCGCCGTCAGACTTGGGCAGATACAATAACGCTGGGCATTACTATTATGAAAGAGTACATCAGTCTATCGAACAGCTCACAAAAAAGAAGCTTATTGGGTACAGTAAAAAAGTCGTGTCCATTAGAGTTGGTAGAGGCTTTTTGATTCCTGACAAGTTCTACTCTGACAAGTATATGTTCGGACTTTCTATGAAGGCAAAGTATATGTATCTGATCTGCTTACATGAAGCTGCTAAATCTACTAAGTATCCGAAGTGGTTCCGCTCACAAAAGGATATGGGCAAAATCTACGGAATTAGTGGAACCACTATTTCTGAGGGATTATTAGAATTGGAATCCAAAGGTCTAATTCAAGTCACTCGAGATAAATTAGAACCGCCTGACTTCTCAGATAGAAATGCAAATGTATATAGAATGATGGTGCTTTAATAATAAATTAAAGTGAAAAACAGAATACTACGTTCTGAAAAACGCAGGTCTACGTAAAAAATGCGGGTTCGATAATAATACCAATTGCTCCACCAAATGTGACTTAGTAGTCACAGACTCCCTTGAAAGCTTGAAAGGGAGTGACATTGAGCTGGGGGAGGCCTTGTTTAAACATACCCACATTAATGGGATTTATATATATAAAAAACGATACATTAGTATGAAGATTCAATTTAAAGTAATAGCTTTAAAAAATAAGCATGTAGATACAATTTCTAAGTATGGAAATAATGGGTCTAGGATTGCCTCATATATAACTAATCATATGAATGATTTAGAAAACATCTCTAAAGTAATAAATCAATTACCAAGACCTCTATTAGTAGAGGTTATTAATTATATGAGAACTTCTGACCTTATATTTTTATGTGATTTCATTAAGGATGTAGAAGGGCTTAAAAATGAAAAAATAAATAGTTCTAGGATGAAAGTCATTGATAAGTATTTAAAAACAATTGATGAAACTAAATATACTTACAAGTCATGTTTTAAATTTGAATCAGAAGGTACAGATAAATTCGATAATGATATTAAACAAGCATTGTTAAAAAATAGCAAACATGAGGCATTTGTGTTTGCTAGGAAAAAATTTAATGAAAGATTTGAGATAAAGATCAAATCTAGTAATGCAAAAAGTAGTTTTCACTGTAGTATTAAAGGAAAGTATAGTAAGAAAAAGTATTTTGGAGATATTGAGTTAATTGTTAGTCCTAACAGTATTCATGTTGCTACATTTTATCCTAATTTTCAAGAAATAGAGAATAAAAAGTACTTATCTGCATATATTTTAGGAAGAGTGCTTATTGATTTATATATTAATAATATGACGAGATTCTATAAATATCCAGAAATCAATTTAAATTGTAAGCAAGACGTATATGATAATTTTTATAGCAAATTAAGCTTCTTGGATTTCCATATTACTCGTAATGAGGGTAGTGAATATTTATGGATTAAATCTGCCTTTCCAACGGTATATTTATTCTAAAATACTTAATATTATCATGGCTGGAACAAGTGGGTTATTGTCCCCATTTCCAATACATGATAGAATATTTTGGTCGTAAATCAATGCGACAAATGACTGAAGTAGCTTAAGGAGTGATGGCAGATGGAAACAGTAAAAATAGAAGTAATAAAACGCACAGAATTCGGTAAAGAAAAAGTAAAACAGCTTAGAGCAAAGAATTTAATCCCAGCAGAAGTATATGGTACAGATCTAAAAGAAAACTTAAGTATTCTTTTAGACTACAAATTAGTAAGTAATACACTACTAAAAGGACCTAGAGGAAGAAATACTCTATTTTCTTTTGACGTTGATGGCAAAACTATCAATACAATTTGTTATGAAATTCAGGTACATCCTATTACAAAACAAATTCTTCATATTGACTTAAAAACAGTAAATGAAAAAACAAAAATTAGAGTAAAAGTAGCTCTAAAACCTACAGGTTCTTCTACTGGAGTTCAAAAAGGTGGAATGTTACAACAAAAAGTAGACTATATTCCTCTTTTCATACTACCTCAAGAAATACCAGTACATATTGATGCAGATGTTACTAATCTAGATATCAAGGAACAATTACAAATAAAAGATTTAATACTTCCTCCTAGTGCTGAAATAATAAAATTATCACCAAAACAACCGACTTTTACAGTTAAGGGATAATATGTTAGAAGAATTAGCAAGCAAAATCAAAGATGCAGCTTATCTAGAAGGTGAGTTTATTCTTCGTTCTGGAAAAAAAAGTAATTACTATTTAGACAAATATCTATTTGAAACAAAAAGCGATATTCTTAACCTTTTATCTGATGCTTTTGCTGAAAAGATAAAAAAAGAATATCCAGATACAGATTTACTAGCAGCTCCTGAATTAGGGGCTGTTGCTATTGCAGCTGCTATAAGCATGAAGGCTGGTATCGATTTCATTATCGTTCGTAAGGCTGAAAAAGATTATGGCACTTCAAAAATGGTTGAAGGTAAAGTAGAAGGAGCTAAAAGCATTCTACTAATAGAGGATATTCTTACTACAGCTGGAGCCGCTCTAATGTCTGCAAAGATTCTTAGAGGCCAAGGTTACAATGTGACAGGTATTCTTGGAACAATAGATCGTCTGCAAGGAGCTCAAGAAAACATTGAAAAAGAAGATTTCAAATACGATACACTTCTAACGATCAAAGACCTGAAAATATAATGAACTTTGTAGAAAAGTTAAAAAAAGCTCAAAGTCTTAACAAATCATCTCTAGTTGTTGGATTAGATATTGATGAAGCAAAGATACCTTCTTTCTTAAAAGAAACGGAGAAAGAGCCACTTTTAGTTTTTCTAAAGGGAATTATAGACGCAACAAAGAATCATGTTTGTGCATACAAACCAAATATTGCTTTTTATGAAGCACTTGGTGATTATGGCATGGAACTTCTCAAACAAACTCTAGCCTATATACCAGAAAATATTCCAGTTATTCTTGATGTTAAAAGAGGGGATATTGGAAACACTGCAAAGATGTATGCTAAAGCAGCCTTTGAAGAGCTTAATGTAGACTCAGTAACATTGGCTCCTTATATGGGAAGCGACTCTATTGTACCTTTCCTAGAATACAAAGATAGATATTCATTTGTCTTAGTTCTTACATCTAATCCTAGCTCAAAAGAGTTGGAAATGATTAAAACAAATGATGATAAATATTTATTTCAAAAAACTGCTGAACTAGTTAGTGGTTGGGATAAAGACTTCAATAATTGTGGTGCAGTAATGGGTGCTACAAATCCAGACTATTTTGATCTTGTAGAAGAAGAACTTATTAATAGCTATATTCTAGTACCTGGTATTGGCGCACAAGGCGGAAAAGTATCCGATATTTTAACAGCTAATAAAAAAGGAAAAGACCGATATCTATTTAATGTATCTAGAGGCGTTACCTATGCCTCTAGCAAAGAAGATTATATTCAAGTAGCTGAAGCAAAAGCTATTGAATATAAAACAGAGATTAATTCATACCTATGAACGAAGAAATAGCAAAGCTACACAACAAAGGGAAAATTGAAGTAACTAATAAAGTTGAAATAAATGACAACGAAACATTAGCTAAAGTATACACACCTGGAGTAGCAGAAGTAGTTAAAGCAATCCACGAAGATAAATCCAAAGTAAATGACTATACTATTATTGGGAACACCGTTGGTATGTTTACAGACGGCACAGCCGTTCTTGGGCTAGGAAACGTTGGAGCAGAAGCTGCAATGCCTGTAATGGAAGGTAAAGCAATGATCTACAAGTCATTTGCAGATATAAACGCATACCCATTATTACTTAACACAACCGACGTTGATACTATTGTGACAACAATAAGCACACTAGCACCTTCATTTAGTCTTATACATTTAGAAGACATAAGCGCTCCAAATTGTTTTGAAATATTCGACAAACTAGTAGATAAAGTAAATATACCTGTATTTCATGATGACCAATACGGAACAGCAATCATTGTATTAGCTGGACTAATCAACTCTTTAAAACTAACAAAAAGAACTCCAGAGACAAGTAGTATTATAATTAATGGCGCGGGGGCTGCTGGGTTAGCTATCGCTAGATTACTTTTTGCTTATGGATTTAAAGAAATATGCATTTGTGACAGCAAAGGAATAGTACATGAAAACAGAACAGACCTTAATAAATACAAATCAGAAATTCTTAAACTAATAAATAATCAAAATAATGAAGGTAACCTAACTGATGCTGTAAAAGGAAAAGACATATTCATAGGTGTTTCTGTTGGCGGTGTTTTAAATTCTTCTATGGTAGCAACTATGAATAATGAACCAATTATTTTTGCTCTTGCTAATCCTGACCCAGAAATACTACCTTCAAAATTACCAGTGGAGTTTGATGGAATTATTGCGACAGGCAGAAGCGATTTCCCTAATCAGATAAATAACGCGATTGGTTATCCTGGATTTGTTAAAGCTATTTTAGAGAATAATATTAAAAACATAGAGTTAAGTCATTTTATCCAAGCAGCAAAAGGAATATCTAGTGTTCTTAAGGATAATGAATTACAAAAAGACTACATCATCCCTGATGTATTTAATAAAAATGTATTACCTTCAATTTTGAATAATTTCAACAAATAGATTTACATTTTTTTTAGCCTTAACAGGCCTTCCATTTTCAATTAGTCCTCGATTTATTGACGAGATATCATCTCCTACGATATTCTTTTATTAGGTAGAACTTCATTTAACTAAAGGAGAAAATTATGAGTGAGCAGAAACAATGTAATTGTTGCGAAGGTCAAGAAATTCCCGAAGAAGAACTTTTAAAAGATCTGGATGGGATAATCGAAGAATACAAGGACAAACCAGGAGCACTCATACCCATACTACAAATAACCCAAGGAATGTTCGGATATCTCCCAGAAAAAGCTTTAAAAAAAATCTCCGCTGGATTAGACAAATCTTATAGTGAAGTGGCCGGTGTTGTCAGCTTTTATTCTTTCTTTACTACTGTTCCAAGAGGTAAACATTTAATTAGAGTTTGTATGGGAACAGCATGTTATGTTAGAGGTGGAAAAGCTGTGCTGGATTCTATTAAAAATAAACTTGGGATAGATGTTGGTGAAACAACTGAAGATAATATGTTCTCGTTAGAAATAGCAAGATGCTTTGGAGCTTGTGGGCTAGCACCTACTATGTCTATTGATGATGAAGTTTATAAACGGGTTCGTCCTGCTAAAGTTTCCGATATAATAAATTCTTTTTATACCTCAGAAACAGCTGATAAAGGAGAACTATAATGTCAGAACTTATACAAAACATAAATGATTTAGAAATAATAAAAAATAACCTAAAAACAACATTCTCATTACGAAATTCAGATATTACTCAAGTAGAAAAAGAGTTAATACAACAAAATATTCATCATGTAATGCTTTGTTTTGGTACAGGTTGTATTTCTTCTGGTGCAGAAGATGTTAAACAAGCTATGAAAGAAGAAATAGAAAAATATAATATTTCAGACAAAATAACACTTGTAGAAACTGGGTGTAATGGATTTTGTGCTGGAGGACCTATTGCGGTCGTTTATCCTGGCGCTTTTTTCTATACTAAAATCACTCCAGAAGATGCTAGAAAAATTGTAAGCCAACATTTGGTAGAAGGTCAGCCAGTTGAATCACTAGTTTTTCAAGATCCAAATAATAAAAAAGGGATATCTCAATATAATGATATTCCTTTTTTCTCAAAACAAAACCCAAAAGTACTCAGAAATAAAGGGATGATTGCTGCAGAAAGTCTAGAAGAAGCAATTGGAAGAGGAGCTTATTTTGCTATTGAAAAAGCATTAAGAGAAATGACTCCAGTACAAATTATTGAAGAAGTTAAAAAATCAGGACTTAGAGGCCGTGGTGGTGCAGGATTTCTCACAGGCTTAAAATGGGAATTTTGCTCAAAGGCACAGGGTGATATTAAATATATAATATGCAATGCAGATGAAGGAGATCCAGGGGCCTTTATGGATAGAAGTCTTTTAGAAAGTGACCCTCATGCTGTTATTGAGGGTATGATGATTGCAGCTCGTGCAATTGGTTCAAGCACAGGATATGTTTATTGCAGAGCAGAGTATCCTCTTGCCATAAAAAGATTAAATGTTGCAATTGAGGATTGTCGACGACGTGGTTTACTAGGAAACAATATCTTTGGGTCAGACTTTTCTTTTGACTTGCATATAAGTCAGGGAGCAGGAGCCTTTGTTTGTGGTGAAGAAACTGCATTAATGAGATCTATTGAAGGTAAGCGTGGAGAACCTCGTCAACGACCTCCTTTTCCAGCTAATCAAGGGTTATGGGAAAAACCATCTGTATTAAATAATGTTGAGACATTAGGCAATATTTCAATGATTATTCTTGATGGCGCTGATTCTTATAGAAGTATTGGTACTGAAAAGTCACCAGGAACAAAAATATTCGCATTAACTGGAAAAGTTAACAATGTTGGATTAGTAGAAGTTGATATGGGTATCCCTCTTGGGGATATCATTTATGATATTGGTGGAGGAATTCCTGACGGTAAAAAATTCAAAGCAGCTCAGCTTGGAGGTCCTTCCGGTGGGTGTGTACCAAAAGAGCATCTAAACGTGCCAGTAGACTATGAGTCGTTAAATAAACTTGGTGCTATTATGGGGTCCGGCGGTCTTATCGTGATGGATAATGATACTTGTATGGTAGACGTTGCTAGGTTCTTTTTAGAGTTTATTCAAGAAGAATCTTGTGGTAAATGCTCTCCATGTAGAGTTGGAACAAAAAGAATGTGGGAAATACTGGAAAGAATTTGTAACGGACAAGGAGTAGAAGGGGATGTCGAAAAACTAATTGAACTTGGTGAAGTTATTAAGGACACTTCTCTATGTGGATTAGGCCAAACTGCCCCAAATCCTGTTCTTTCTACTATTCGTCACTTCCGTGCTGAATACGATGCACATATTCGTGATCATCATTGTGAAGCAGGAGTCTGTCCTTCTTTAGTACGTGCTTCTTGTCAAAGTGCTTGTCCTGCAGGAGTTGATGTCCCAGGATTTATTTCCTTGGTTGGAGAAAAAAGATACGCTGAGGCTATTCGTCTTCATAGAGAACGTAATCCTTTTGCAGCAGTTTGTGCTAGAGTTTGTTTTCATACCTGTGAAAATAAATGTAAAAGAGAAACTATAGATGAACCAATTTCAATCAGAGGTATTAAAAGGTTTATGATTGACCAAGAGATTACTGTTCAACTTCCAGAAATAAAAGAAAATAAAATAAATGCAGGTAAAAAAATAGCCATTGTTGGTGCAGGCCCAGCTGGTCTTTCTTGCGCTTATTTCTTAGCAAGATTAGGCTACAAGCCTCATGTATTTGAATCTGAACCTCGTCCTGGAGGAATGCTTGTTCAAGCAATACCATCTTACAGATTACCAAGAGAAATTTTAGCTCGTGAGATTCGTATGATTGAAGGAATGGGTGTTGAGATTTTTACAGGTAAAAGTTTAGGAAAAGATTTTACAATAAATAGCTTAAAAGATGACGGATACGATGCTGTTTTTATCGGCATTGGAGCACAAAAATCAGTCAAACTTGGAATCCCAGGAGAAGATGCGACCAACATTGTGGATGCTTTGGATTTCTTGCGTCAATATAATTTACGAGGCTCTGTACCTGTTGGAAAGAAAGTAGCAATTATCGGAGGAGGTAATGCTGCCATAGATGCAGCTAGGACTGCTCTAAGGCTTGGTGCAGAAAATGTTACAGTCGTATATCGTAGAACCAAAGAAGGAATGCCAGCCTATGCTGAAGAAATTGAAGAAGCAGAACAGGAAGGCGTTAAGCTTCAACTACTAACTTCACCAATAGAAGTACTAAATACAGATGGAATGGTCTCAGGATTATTATGTCACCCTATGTCTTTGGGTGACTTTGACAAATCAGGAAGACGTAGACCAGAAGATAAGACTGGTAAAGAATTTACTATCTATGTTGACCAAGTTATAACGGCTATAGGTCAGAAGGTTGACGCAGAATTTTTAGAAATTCCGCTTACTGATTATAAGACTGTTGCAGTACAACCAAAAACAGGACAAACATCTAGACCATGGGTGTTTGCAGGAGGAGATGTAGTGCTTGGAGCAGCTTCTGTTGTAGATGCTATCGCCTGTGGCGAAAAGTCTGCTGTTGGAATTGACACTTATTTAACTGGAAAAGACAATTCTTTCTGGAGAGAAGACAAAGAGGTTCAAACTGCTTACAACCCTGATGCGGATCCAGTTCCATATCCTCGTGAAAAATTAAATTTAATCTCAGTAGACAGAAGAAAAAATAATTTTGATGAAGTAGAAATAGCTTGGACTGAAAGTGTAGCAATACGACAATCAGAAAGATGTTTGCGTTGTGATTATGGTAAAAAATCAGTTGGTTGTGCTTCGGTACAGGAAGGAGTTAAATAGATGACTACTTTAACTATAAATAACATTACAGTGTCTGTGCCAGAGGGTACAACAGTTTTAGCAGCTGCAAAACAAGCCGGCGTTAATATACCGACACTTTGCCACTTAGAAGGAATTGACGCAATTGGTGCTTGTCGAGTTTGTTTAGTAGAAATTGAAGGTGCAAAAACTCTAGTTGCTTCATGTGTATTGCCTGCTACTGAAGGAATGAAAGTCGTTACTAATAATAAAAGGGTGAGGGCAGCTCGTCGCACTATTGTTGAGTTGCTTCTTTCCGAGCATGATGGCGATTGCCAAACGTGTGATAGAAATGAAGATTGTGAACTTAGATCTTTAGCTCACGAATTAGGCATAGAAAGTGTTAGATATGAAGGTGAACGTACAGAAAAACAAATAGATTATTCTACACCTGCACTAATTAGAGATAATAGTAAATGCATTAAATGTCGCAGATGTGTAGCTGTTTGTAATCAGATACAAACTGTAGGTGCTTTATTTCCACAGTACAGAGGTTTTGATACTGTAATAGGCCCAGCATTTGCTTTAGGGCTTAACTCTGTAACTTGCGTACAATGTGGCCAATGTGCAGCAGTTTGCCCAGTTGGTGCTATTATTGAGAAAAATCAGATTTCTGAAGTATGGGAAGCAATAGAGGATCCTTCAAAATATGTAGTAGTTCAGACTGCTCCCGCAATCAGAGCTGCATTAGGTGAATGTTTTGATTTACCTGCAGGCACACTAGTTACAGGGAAAATGGTATCTGCTCTAAAAGCACTTGGGTTCGATAAAGTATTTGATACAAATTTTACAGCAGACCTTACAATCGTTGAAGAAGGAACAGAGCTACTCACAAGACTTAAAAAAGCATTGGTAGACAATGAAGAGGTTGCTCTTCCGATGTTCACCAGTTGTTCACCAGGTTGGGTTAAATTTGCTGAATATAATTATCCTGAAATACTTCCTAATATTTCTACATGTAAGTCGCCACAACAAATGTTTGGTGCTGTAGCAAAAAGTTATTTAGCTGAAAAACTAGGCAAAGACCCTAAAGATATTTTTGTTGTATCAATAATGCCTTGTACTGCAAAAAAGGCTGAAGCTGCTAGAGAAGAAATGAATGATGCTGGAAGCAATCAAGATATTGACGTTGTTTTAACAACTAGAGAGCTAGGAAAAATAATCAAAGAAGCAGGTATTGAGTTTGTTTCACTTCCTGATGAAGAAATGGATAACCCTTTAGGTGAATCTTCAGGAGCTGCTGATATTTTTGCTAATACAGGAGGCGTTATGGAAGCAGCTTTAAGAACAGCATATGAGCTGGTTACTGGGAGAGAACTTCCGTTCGAGAATCTACACGTAACACCTCTTGCTGGTTTAGAGGGAATTAAAGAAGCATCTATTACTATCACAGGAACTAAGCCTGAATGGTCTTTTTTAGAAGGTGTAACTGCTAATGTAGCTGTTGCCCATGGACTTGGAAATGCAAGGAAACTAGCAGAGGAAGTAAAAGCAGGTACGTCTAAATATCACTTCATTGAAGTTATGACCTGTCCTGGAGGATGTATCGGTGGAGGCGGACAACCTCGTTTTACTACCGATGAGATAAGAAAAAAACGTATTGAAGCTATTTATAAGGAAGACGAAGGTAAACAATTACGCAAATCTCATATAAATCCTCATATTACGCAGATTTATGAAGAATTTTTATTAGAACCTTTGGGTGAAAAGTCTCACCATTTATTGCATACCAAGTATACCGATAGAAAAAATATTTAATTTTTTGATGTATTTTCCCGTCATTCGGCGGGAAAATATGTTATTCTTTTATTCATGGAGTTTTTAGAAAGATTTCTTATTAGAATAAGCAGATTAACCTACCACTCTCTAAAATTCTTTACGAAGAATCGTTGTCTCTACTCTGCATCATCATTATCGTTTTACTCTGTGGCTACTATTATCCCTTTACTTGCCATACTTTTAGGAGCTGCCAGCTATTTCAAAGTAGTGAATCATTTAGAGGACTTTTTGCTCATAAACTTTTCAGCTCAACAAGATGTGATAATAAGCCTCATAGAAACAGCAAGACAATTCTTGGATATGATTAGTGGAAAGCTAATAACTATCTCTGGTATCATCGTAACAGTATGGGTATTGTTTAGAATGTTGCTTTTTCTAGAGCATACACTAAACGACATATGGCAAGTTGAAGAAGGGCGATCATGGTCAAAAAGAATCGTCTCATATCCATTAGTAATATTTATGGGTCCTATACTTGTAATGATGTTTCTTAGCGCTGGAATATCTTTTTTAACTGAGATAAAACAATTCCTAATAACACAACCTATTTTAGAACCATTAATACCAATGCTTACAAATTTTGATTTCTTTGGATTGGCTAATGCCAAAATCACACCACACTTAATGTTATGGATAATGCTGTTTGAATTTTATGTATTATTGCCAAATAAAAAAGTAGAGTACATCCCAGCACTGATAGGTTCTCTTGTAGCCACACTTCTTTTCATTGTAGTTCAGGTAATTTATATATATTTACAGATTAATATCACAAAATATAACACAATCTATGGTAGTTTCGCAGCTATCCCTTTTTTGCTTATTTCCATCCATTGGAGTTGGAGTATTATTCTATACGGATCTCAGCTGGCTTATTCAGTACAAGAAACAATCACCAACAGCGACCATTAACCTTACGATTACAAGTAGTTTCACATTTATAACAGATCTCATTCTCTAAATCCTCTTTAGAATAAAACTGCTCTATATTTTTAAATGTTGTGTCTGCGATATTCTTTAAAGCTTCTTTAGTAAAGAACGCTTGATGAGAAGTAATTAATACATTCGGAAAAGTTAATAATCTAGTAAGAACATCATCCTTAATTACAGATGAAGAGAAATCTTCAAAGAAATATTCACTTTCTTCTTCATATACATCAAGACCAGCAAAACCAACTTTTGCATCTTTTAGCCCAGCAATAAGAGCCTTTGTATCTATTAGCTGCCCTCTGCCTGTATTAATTATCATCACACTGTCTTTCATGAATTTAATACTGTCTTCATTAATCATATGATGAGAATCAGCATTTAAAGGACAATGTAGAGATATTACATCAGATTGCTTATATAATTCCTCTATTGATACATACGAGAAACATTTTTCTTCTGCAAGCTCTTCACGAGGGAATGCATCGTAAGCTAACACTTTCATGCCTAATCCCTTTAATATATCAATTAAGATACTACCGATCTTTCCAGTCCCTATAATGCCCGCTGTTTTGCCATACATATCAAAACCTAAAAGACCGTTAATATTAAAATTATTATCTTTTGTTCTATAATAAGACTTATGTATTTTTCTGTTTAGACTCATTATTAATGCTAATGCATGCTCTGCAACTGCATATGGAGAATAGGCTGGAACCCTTACTACTCTTATCTTCTTCATTACTGCTTTTAAATCAACATTGTTATAACCAGCACATCTTAAAGCTATCAGCTCAACGCCTAAATCATATAAAGCATTTATAACTTCCTCACCGATATCATCATTTACAAAAGCACATACAACATTAGCTCCTTTGGCTAATTCTGCTGTATCAGGTGTAAGCTTGCTTTCAAAAAACTTCAGCTCATAGTTATTAACATTATGTTCTGTTAACGACTTTATATCATATGGTTTACTATCAAAAACAACTACTTTTTTCATAATATGCTCCTTACAATCATTCTATTACAAAGATTTTAAAGTTGTTAGCAATATTTATTAATGTTAGACTTTACAAAGATGACAGAACCAAAGAAAAGAAATCCAGAAAAAACAAAAAAAAGAATCTACAAAGTAGCAAAACAAGAATTTGCGAAACATGGATTTCATGGCACTTCGGCTGAAAAGATTGCTAGTAAAGCAAAAGTAAGTAAAGCAATGATGTTTTACTACTTTAAAAGTAAACAAAATCTATACATGGAAATTCTTAATGAATTCATTTTTTTAGAAAAAATAGCTCCACTTTTTAATGAAATAGAAAATAATAAAAATCTCTCACCATACGAAAAAATATATATAATGAACCATGTTTTCATAGATTCATATATGGAAAAACATGATAAATACATGAACCTAATATACTTCCATGCAATTATTGAATTACCCAAAATGGTAAAAAATGGTGCTATTTTTAAATCCTTACTTGAAGGAATGGAAAGCATGGCACGAGTTATCGATAAAGGCGCAGAGACCGGACATTTTAAATTCGCCAATGGTAAATTTGCTGCTTTCCAACAAGTAGTTTTTCTTAGCAATGTAAATATGAAAAAAGCCCTTTATGAAGGAACATCAATCGGAGATATTTTATATAATGCAAAAGACAAACAAGCCGTTTACGAAAAAGGAAATATTAATTTTATCAGAAGTTTAGCATTCAATGCAGAGTTAGAAATAGAACTTTCCAAAGAAGCCTTAGAGATAATAGCTAATAACTAGCCATTCCTTAATCTTTTTAATAGATAACTAATTCCTCTATAAGCTCATCATTATCAATTGCATACACAGTAATAGACTTAGTCTCCTCATTGATAACAATATATGTAGGGATATTTTTCACATCTCTTGGATAAGAGACAGACCCAGGATTAATATAGATATAATCATTTTCTGTCTCTATAGAAGCAATATGTGTATGACCTGTTATCAAAATAGTAGCGTCGTTTTCTATTAAGAAAAATTCCCGTTCTTCTTGTTTAATAGTATGTCCATGAATTAATACTGCCTTTCGGCCTAACAAATCTTTTTTTACTGAAGCTTCTTTTTCAAAAAATTCATTATCTGTCTTTTCTTTGAAATCACAATTACCTTTAATTATGGTTTTTAGCTTACCTTCAGACATTTCTTTAATAGCTTTATACACTAACTTTCTATTTACGACTGTCTGCTCATTATCTTTATAGTCGTAATACACGTCACCTATAAACCAAAGCTCATCTACCTTTGGTAAAATATTTTTTTTAACTAACTCTGCAGCTTCAACGCTTCCATGTAAATCCGAAAATATACCTATCTTCATCTAATACTCCAGCAATTTTATAATTTTATTTGCCTTTAGCTTGTCTATTCCTCCTAGGAAAGACAAATGAAGGACAAAAACATCTGCAACAATATTTGCTCCAGCCGATAAGACCAATTCTTCTACTGCTGAAACAGTGCCTCCTGTAGCTAACAAATCATCAAGAATAATTACTTTACTATCCTTTTCTAGTGCATCAAGATGCATTTCTAACACATCAGTTCCATATTCAAGCTCATATTCAACTGCTATTGTTTTAGAAGGCAATTTGCCTTTTTTTCTTACAGGAATAATTCCTTTATCCATCTCTAAAGCTAGCGCTGAACCAAAAATAAACCCTCTAGACTCAACTGCTACAATATAATCAAAATCTAAATCTTTTAACTCTGCAACTAACATTTCTATTGATAAACGAAATGCTTTTGAATCTCTTAATAATGGCGTAATGTCTTTAAACACGATTCCTGGTTTAGGAAAATCGATAACATCTCTTATATAATCACTTATTTGCATACTAAAACCCCCTCTATACCTTGATTGTAAATTATTAAACCTTGTTTGCCAATTCTTGTAATAAAGATAGTATTCAGATATTATAAGGAAAGAGAAAAAGAAGGAGAATTTAATGACAAAAAAAACTATTCTATTAGTAGATGATGACCAAACATTAATAGATGTTCTAGAAATATCTTTCAGTGTTTTACACAACCTTAATATCGTAAAAGCATATAGTGGTGAAGAATCCATTATAAAAGCTGAAGAAGTTGTACCTGACCTTATTATTATGGACTACAAAATGCCTGGTATGAATGGATGGGAAGCAGCAAAACGCATCAAATCTAACCCAATAACAGAAAACATTCCTATTATTGGTTATACCGCTTGGGCTGGTATAGATGATGTTAAAAGAGGCTTAAGTAGTGGATTAACTGAAATCATCACTAAACCAATCGATTTAGACACATGGGAAGAAAAGCTCAACAAGTACATCAACGAATAAAGTATAATCCTCCGATCCGCCTATGGCGGACAACCTCCTTTGATAAAGGAGGCTATTCCGGTTATTCTAGATTTTATGGATATAAATATAAAACGAAACCAGTTGTTAAAAGATCGGGCAAGAATACTTCGATTGAATATGACTAAACCTGAAAAAAAGTTATGGCACGATCTTCTATCAAAAAAACAACTTTTAGGCATAAGGTTTATTAGACAAAGAATTATTGGAAACTTTATTGTTGATTTTTATTGTGCTGAGTTAAAGTTAGCTATTGAGGTGGATGGTGGCATTCATGATAATAAACAAGAGTATGATTCTGAACGAAGCAATGAACTTAAAAGTTTAGGAATAAATATCGTTAGAATAAGTAATGAGCACATCTTATACAACATTGTATCTGTTAAAGAAAGTTTATTAGATATTTGTTGTAATAGCCCCCTTTATCAAAGGGGGAAAACGACGTAGTCGTAGGGGGCTTTTTTTATAGCTGGCTCTTTATACTTATAAATAAAGGTGAAGTCTTAAACCAGTCTAATATTTCCTGTCTAGTTACAAAGATTTCTGGGTCATAGAACTTATTATCATTATCAATAAAGCCATTCTTAACGAAATAGTTTATTGTTTTCAAATATGGATGATCGTTATTAATGTTTTCAAAATACACTGTATCTCTATCAATATCATAAACCGAGTAAGCAAAAGCTCTAGCGATTATATCCATAGCTTCACCTCTACTCACTAACCTCATATCGTCTCTAGAATTAACCCATCTCTCCGCAGCAGCAATGTCATACGCATCACTAACAGAAAGCTCATCAGTTGCAAAAGGACTCTCAATGTTCATTAAAGATGCTACCCATTGTACTAATTCATGCTGTCTAACACGCTTTAAAGGCATAAAAAGACTGTTTCTAGGAAGAACACGACAGGTAGATAATAAATCCGCATCTGCATCGTCTATGTCCTTATAATGCGCTAATTTATAAATCAAATACTTATAGTGCACTTTGCCTTTATCTACTTCATCTTCTAGCTCAATAGTATTCAGCCCCACCTCTAATGGAACAATTGGCTTAAACACAGTAATTCTTTTGCCTTCTAATGATATTTTTTCCTCAAACCCGATACTTGAATTTCTTACAGTTAAACTATGATAGATATCTGCTTTGCCAATAAATTGATAGCGATCTTTATAAGTAACTATAAGCGAGCTCTTAGGTGAAGACATTTTCAGAAAGGCATCATTTAAACCGATAATAGACTCATTCTTTGCCCTGTCTTCTAACGTTACTATAAATCCTTTATTAAAGTCTGCAAGCTCTGCCTCAAAGGTATATTTTGTATCATTAAAATAAGCATATCTTTTTTGATCATTAAAATAAGGGTCTTTACCTAGAATCTCGTCAGCAATAATATTTACAGTCACTTCGTTACCAAAAACATAAGCTTCAAAGGTTAAATCTGGAGCATTTTTATCTACAATAATTCTATATTTCTTAGACATATTGCTTTCTTTTCTTTGTCCTTTTTGAAAAGCTTTAAAAGAATAATCATTAATTTCTGACATAAGTGGAAGCGCAGCTTCCCAATATCCATGTCGATTTGTTTTAACTTGGTCTATCAGCATATCTTTATAAAAAACTTGAACCATTGTATCTGCAATAGACCAACCAACCACATTTGCCATATCTTTATTTACAAAAGGAGGGTACTGATAAAGAAAAGGTACTGGAAGCTTATCTTGCTCCCTAACAGTAATAGAAAATAAATGCTGTGTCTCAAATGGATATTTATCTACAGGAACCTTGAGTGCATAATCAAAGTTTATCCCCATGTCCTCATTATCAAAGAAATATAAGCTATCATAAAACAAACCAACCCCTACATCTAGATAATCTGGCTCTATTCCTCCTCTTAGCTGCAACTTATCATTTATCAAATATTCACCACCAGCTGCTATTCCTGAATTATTTCTATCCACAAATAGTTTATACTTTGGCTGCTTATACTGTAATCCGTAGTTAAATAGCTCGGTTTCAGATGGATCATTAAGCAAAGCTCCAAAATATAAATCTGGGAATAAATCAAAAGCAAAAATAGTACCAGCACGAAAAAACAAATCTTGATTACTCAAAAAGGAATATCGCTGCAATCCTGTTGTTACTCCTAAGTCTATTTCCTTAAATAGTAGTAAATTTGTGAATTTCTTTGCAGCATGAAGTTGGAATTGAGAGATTGAAGATGAAAACAATCCATTTTGACGTATTCTATCATTTATTAAATCTGTATTAGGAATATCGTCTAAGCTTTGGTGTAAATAAGAGAGCCCTAATCCAATATCAAACATTTTAAAAGATAGTGACATATTCTGATGATCTAAGTCATTTTCAAACTTAGTTCCATACCAATACATGTTCCACCCATTATAATGAGCAATACTTGCTGGGTTTAGCTGGATAGCATTTGGCACAGAGAATGCAGCAACGCCTACACTTCCCATTGCCGATAGCTCTGGATGATATAGTCCTTTAGATATATCATAGCCCTTTGCAAAAAGGGTAGGTATAAATAAACTACTTAATAATAAACTTAGTAGTAATCTTCGCATCACCGAGCTCCCCATTATCAACAATAATTGCCTTCAAAATATACATTCCCTCAGAAATAAGCTTTCCACTGTCTAAAACGCCATCAAAATCCAATAGTTGATAATAGTCATTAGCCAAATTAGCAGTATAGCTATTAGTCCAGACCTTCTCGCCTCGAGAATTGAATAAATATAATTTCACTATGCAAGATTTGCTTAATTGAAATCCAATCTTCATAGGTGTTGCAGCAAAAGTAGCTCTTGTTTTCATAGATGGATATGTTAATAAATCCTTAATATAAAAATTATTGGGATCATAAACAGAAAAGCTAAGCTCTGTAACAGGGTATTGATTGCCGGCATTATCATATAGATAGCATTTCAACTCATGGATGCCTTTCGCAAACTTCCCAACACGTATAACCTTATTTTGTGCATCATAGATATAGTTTGGCTCAGATGATTGCATATCAACGGTAACTCCATCTGCGACAATCATAAGTCTATCTGTATCTAAATTAGTAAGAACTTCCTTTAACGTAATTAATAAATAATCATCATTACCAATAATATCTCCATTTTTAAAACTCAGCCCACTAGCAGAACGCATAATATTATCTATATAATCTGGATAATCTAAATAAAAGATACTATTCTCAGGCAAATCCACATCAAATGACTTATCTGCAGTAATCAATCGCTCCCAGCCAGAGATATTACTGCGCTGCATTCTAATATTCTGTGAATTATACTGATATTCAACTAAGGCGTCTAAAAACAATCGACTATTCTCAAACTGCTGATCTGCTGAAATAACATAAGCAACATCAACTACCGATGCCGCACTAATAACAAATGGATAAGTAATAGTAGTAGCAATATTGTATAGATAAGTAACATTTAGGCTTGCGATACCATCTTTATAAAACTGAGGATATACACTATTAATTATTACATCCTGAGTGAATGCATTGCTTAACCTTAATGAAATACTCAAATCACCAGATACCCAATTATTAGGAGTTAAAGAAAGAAGTTCAACTTGAATATCATTATCTGCAAACATCATATATCGCTCATTCCTAGGATAGGGCATAATACCTGCAGTTTTTATTCCACCAGAAATATTCTCTGGGTATACTTGTGGTCTAATAATCGTTTCATCGCCTATATTTAGATTATCTCTCATGCTCTGTCCTAACTCATACAAAATGAGATAAGAAGCCCCATAAGGATCACCCAGCACTATTCTAGACTCAACATTCTGTATGTTTAAGGTTAACTTTCTTCCTTTATCGGAAAAGTCTGTAATCGTATCCATCACAATATCTACAGATGTGAATGTGTTGCTTTTATCTGTATCTTCTACCAGCTTTACTAGCTTTATACCCAAATCACTATTTAGATATAAATCTCTATTAGTTTCTAAAACAATATTGTAACTAGCTATGTCGCTTCCAACACTTCTTAGTTTAAAGCTAATAACTGGCACATCATATGCACCTTCTATATTAGAAGATAATAATAAATCATCTCCGGGAGTAAATATCAGACTTACAGGACTTAAGGTAATAGTCTTCATCGTATTCTCTTCAGCTTCTATGGCTACCAAGTCTCCAGCATGAGTATAGTAAGATGTGTCCACTTTACTAAGAACAAGAGTATCGTCATCAATATCTCCTGAAGTTGCCAGTGTATACAATATAAACAATGGAGTATTACTAGAGCCACTTACTGCTAACTGATTAATGGTTAGATACAACTCTGTTAGTTCATTATTATCCATCTGGTATTGTACGAACATCGTGTCGTCCTGATCCCAAACACTATTATCATTATCATCAGTATAAATAGATGCAATTTTTACTCTATCCATAACTAACTTTGAAGTATATAAAAACGAACTGTTACTAATCACTACTTGAACAGCATTAAAAGTAACATCATCATACATAGCCATATATTCAACTTTGAAAACTGGCACTTCCATATTCTCTATAAACATTCCTTCTACCACCAGTGCATCTATAGTTGTTTTTAAGCCAGATAAGCCCAAATTAACTGTAATAAACTCACTAAGACAAGGGATTATATAGTCTGTCCAATATCCCTTTCCTTGAATATTCTTAATAAAAACATCAAAGGTAATACCAGCATCTACCGTATCGTCAGGATAAAAATACAAAACATAGTCTCTAGTTATTCCCAGATACTCAAAAGCAGGGTCAGAATAATTATCAGAAAAAGAATATATATTATTTTCTACACTGCTAGTTAAGATATTGTGCTCATTACTTTGAGGGTCACCAGAATAAGTTTTTATTAGATTCATTGTACCAAGTGCATACTCATAGTCTGTTTCTATCTCAATATCAAAATCGACAGTTGTAGAAAACTCTTCAAAAGAAATTAATGAAAATGTAGCAATTATAAAACTATCTTGCTTTCTAAATGGAAGTGAAAATCCTCTTTTCTCATAAACCATATCTAGCCCTGATACTGAAATCGTTATTGTCTCATCTTCAAGTGTTGGGGTTGCTACTACTTGGCTACGAGTATCTTCCGAAACCTGCCTATTGAAATAATTCACTTCAACTATCTCTAAATCTATTACTGAATCACCATAATTGGCGGAAGCAGGTATAGTTAACATAACAAAATAGGCCTCAGAATCAGCATTTAGCTCTAATCCTATTCTAATATTATCAAGAGTAATTATTTTATTAACGTCATCGTAATAATGTATCAACCTTTCGTTTGCTATTACTGGAAGGTCACTTTCTTCTATAATATTATTGGTATTAACATCCCTTATTAGATAAAACTCTAAACCGTCTACAGACAAGCTGCTATTATTTCTAAAAATAAACTCATCTACATAAACCTGTGAGTCAAATGTAGTAACACCTTCATATGAAAAATCAAAATATGCTATTTGATGTGCCATTCCTCCTCTAGGGAAAATGAAATCATAATCAGATGTTACATAATATCCATCCATACGAACTAGACCGATTTGAGAAGTTTCAAAATTATTATAAGCATCATCTTCAAATAATGGATCAAGCAAATGCAATGTTGTGCCATATAAGTAAGATATGTTAGGAACCTTTGTTCTTAATTGCTGAGATTCAATGATATTATCTGTCAGCACATAAGTAATGATAAGATTAACCCCAGTATCAGAACTATGAAAATCCTCTACAGCCTTGTCTACGGTTATCCTAACTGTATCCACATCAATAATATCGTAATCTCCCACTGAAACAGTAAGGATACTCTCATCGACATCATCTTCAAAAGTTCCAACAACTCCTTTATCCTCATAGACCAATACCTGTAGAATAACATCACCAGAAGCAGTGTTGCTAAATCCAAAATCTCCTGTTGCCATCAGTTCAATGGTATTTATTGTTACATCTACAAAATATGAATAAGCCTCAATTCTAAACACTGGCAGTTCCCCACCTATATAGTTATCATCAGCTGGAAATATAGTAGTAACAAATGGGTATATCCCGGAAACTTCTATATTCTTCGTTTCAAAATCTTCTAGAACATAATACGGATAACCTTTTGCATTATTGGCTTTCTCCGCACCAACAATCTCGTTAATTTTAATATCAAAACTTATGCCTGTATTGGCATAATCATCATAGAAGTAACGTATAGAAAAACTTTTCGTAGTTGTTATCACCAAACTATCATTATCATCATTTGGGATGCCAATTATTAAGTTATCTAATGCCTCTAACTCTGTAGCAACCAATAGTTGTCCATCAAAGACTCTATATATGCGTATTTCACCAATACCTTCACCAGCATTAGCGTAATTAACATCAAAATCAAAAGTTACAAAACATATAGTATCCCCACTCAACCTTAGATCAACATTAAACAACTCAAGCTCACCATCTCCTACAAAATAGTTCATTGTTGTGCTTGTTTGAATATCGGAATATAGCCTAGCTAAAGAAAACGATCTTGCCACAACATTGCTGCTAATAGTTGCTATTGCCGCATCACCATCAACAAATTCAGTTGGCTTAATATTTAATACAGAAGTGATATTAGCAGTATCTTTTACATCTATTACAATAAAATAAGCAGAACTCGGACTAGCATTAAAGTATTGTTCAACATCTATTATTATTTCATTAGCATTATAAACATCACCCGCTACATTGTTTATATAAGCACCATCATCGGCATCTAAAACTGAGTCATCATCTTTATCTTGATAAACTTTTACATAAAATTGATCAGTATCTACAGTTAATCCATCAACAGTTAATGTTAATTCATCCCACTTACCAGCAGCATCACTACTTACAACTAGCCTATAAATAACAATATCTTCGGCACCAATAGGCAATACATCTGGACGTAAAGAAGATGACAGAGTATCTACAACACTTAATTGCGCAAAAGCAGTCCCCATAAGGATAACTAGTAATAATACTTTTATTAATTTATATATTCTCATATTCAACATTATTATCTTTTGACATTTGTCTTAGAAAAAAGATCCCCATTATTTTTATATCCAATGAACCATTGAACTAATGAACCATTGAACTACTAATTATATTAGCCAAATTATATGCCATATTAAAGGTGAAAATAATTTTGACATAGCGCACATTTTTGTTATATCATATTGCTCGATGTCGATATTAGATTGGTTTGCAAAAAAGAATAGTGAAAGCACAGTAAAAGCTTCAAAGCTAGATATACCTGGTAATCTTTGGATTAAATGTATTTCTTGTGGCGATGTGCTTTATAGTAAAGATTTTGAACAGAACCAAAAGGTCTGTCCTAAATGTTCTCACCATTTCAGATTAACAAGCAAAGAGCGTTTAGATATAACTGTTGATAAAGGTTCTTTTAAAGAAATCAACCAAGACTTAGAACCATTTGACTCCCTTAATTTCTGTGACATAAAACCATATAAAGAACGTATCGTTGCCGCTAAAAAGAAAACGGGCATGAATGATGCAATCATAACAGGTGAAGCAAAGATTAATGGCAGCAAAGTAGCTATAGCAATTATGGATTTTGGTTATATGGGTGGGAGCATGGGCTCTGTTGTTGGTGAAAAGATAACAAGGCTTATCGAACTTGCTACTAAAAAAGGCTTGCCTGCAATTATAATGTCTTCTTCTGGTGGAGCTAGAATGCAAGAGGGAATGAACTCATTAATGCAGATGGCAAAGACTTCAGCTGCTTTATATAGACATAAAACAAAGAAGTTACTATTCATATCAGTAATGCTAGACCCAACTACTGGTGGAACTACAGCATCTTTTGCTATGCTTGGCGACTTAAATATAACCGAGCCAAAAGCGCTTATCGGTTTTGCTGGACCAAGAGTTATTGAACAAACAATTAAACAAAAATTACCAAAGAACTTTCAACGAAGTGAATATTTACAGGAACATGGAATGATTGACCACATTGTAACTAGACATGAGATGAAAAATTTTATAGGTAACATAGTTGAAATGACAAACTTTTATAAATTGGAGAAAAAATAATGGCACCTAAAAATTATCTAGATTTTGAGAAACCAATTATTCAACTATATGAAAAGATTGAAGAGTTAAAAGAATTATCTAATGCAGATAATTTAGATATGACTTCTGATATTGAAAACTTAAAGAATAAAGCAGAAAAGCTTAAACAAAAAATATACGAAAATCTAGAACCTATCCAAGTAGTTAAATTATCAAGACATCCTGAGAGACCTATTACTAGCGATTATATTGCAAATGTTTTTGAAGATTTCGTTGAGCTTCATGGAGACAGAGTATTCGCTGACGACCATGCAATGATTGGTGGTTTTGCTAAATTCGAAGGTAAACCGGTAATGATTATTGGTCAACAAAGAGGAAAAACTACAAAAGAAAAGATTTATAGAAACTTTGCTATGCCTCAACCAGAAGGTTATAGAAAAGCACTTAGGCTTATGCGTTTAGCAGAAAAATTTGATATTCCTATAGTAACTCTTATCGATACTCAAGGCGCTTATCCAGGGCTTGGTAGTGAAGAAAGAGGAGTTGCCGAAGCTATTGCCATGAACTTACGAGAAATGATGGGAATTACAGTTCCTATTATTTCTATTGTTATTGGTGAAGGTGGGAGTGGTGGAGCACTTGGTATTGCTATTGGTAATACTGTAGCTATGCTAAATTACTCTATATACTCAGTCATTTCTCCTGAAGGATGTGCTGCTATTCTTTGGCGTGATGCTGGAATGGCACCAACAGCAGCTCACAATCTAGGCATTGTAAGCGCTAAACTAAAAGAACTAGGCATTGTTGACGCTATTATTGAAGAACCATTAGAAGGCGCTCATACAAACCATAAAAAAGTATTCACTAAATTCAGAAGCTTTCTAAAAAAAGAACTTACTAAATACGAAAAGTATTCAGATGAGAAACTTCTAGAACAAAGATACAACAGATTTAGGGCACTTGGTAAAATAAAAGAGGCTTAATCTTGTTTTCCACAAACATTAGAGTACGTTATAAAGAAACAGACAAGGGCGGACGAGTCTATCACTCCAATTATTTTGTATGGCTAGATATGACAAGGACAGAGTTCCTTAGATCTTTAGGTATTTCATATGCAAAATTAGAAGAAGAAGGAATCTTTATTGTTGTACGAAAGGCTGAAATGGAATATTTATCATCTGCTGAATTTGATAAAGAATACACTATTAGAATTGATTCCTTTAAAACGAACAAAATCAAACTTGACTTTTACTATTCGATTTTAGATAATATTACAGAAGATATTATTGCTAAAGCATTTACCCAATTGGTAATTGTTAACAAGCAAGGGAAACCTATAAAAATTCCAAACCACTTAAAAGAAAAACTGACCAACTTTTAAAGTATTAGGTAGCCGAAGTGGCGGAATTGGTAGACGCGTTGGTCTCAAAAACCAATGGGCCTTGTGCCCGTGCCGGTTCGATTCCGGCCTTCGGTACCAGTCTTTGCTATGACTGGTACAGAAAAAATGATAAAGATTTCCAAACAACAGGAGGAAGAAAAAAAATGGACAACAAAGAAGAAAGACAAAACAAGCCAGCTGCTAAAAGAACAAACAATAACAACTATAAGCGTAGATATAACAATAAACCGAAAATACATCAGATTGACGAGGAATATAACCAAGCTGATTATAATCCAGAATTCAGCATCAATATAGTTCAACTACAGCAAATGGCTTTAAAAGATTTATATGAAGTTGCAGAAAAATTTAACATAGAAAACTATCGTATAATCGCTAAAACTGATATTATCTTCAAAATTCTTGAAGCTAACACAGCTAAAAATGGATTTATCTTTGCAGCAGGCGTATTAGAAAGACTTCCTGAAGGATATGGATTTCTAAGAATTACAAATTACCTTCCAAGTGAAGATGATATCTATGTATCGCAAACACAAATCAGAAAATTTATGCTTAATACAGGTGACCATGTTAGTGGACAGGTAAGAGCACCAAAAGAGGGCGAGCGTTATTATAGCTTAGTTAAAGTAGAAGCTGTTAACAATAAAGACCCTGAACTTGCTAGAAAGAGATCATTTTTTACAAACCTTACTCCTATCTACCCACATAAAACTTTTAAGCTAGAAACAGATGCTAACTCAATCACAGGCAGAATAATGGACATGATGTCTCCAATTGGAAAAGGACAAAGAGGACTTATTGTATCTCCTCCAAAAGCAGGTAAAACAACTATCCTAAAAGAAATTGCAAACAGCATTACTAGAAACAATCCAGAAGTAATCATCAAGGTACTATTAGTAGATGAAAGACCTGAAGAGGTTACAGATATGGCTAGAAGTATTGATGGTGAAGTTATTAGTTCTACTTTTGATGAACCACCTGAAAGACACGTACGTGTAGCAGAACTAGTACTAGAAAGTGCTAGAAGACTTGTAGAATGTGGTGAAGACGTAGTTGTATTACTAGATAGTATTACTCGTCTAGCAAGAGCATATAACCTTGTAGTTCCTCCAAGTGGAAGAACATTATCTGGTGGTCTAGACCCTAGCTCACTACATAAGCCAAAAAGATTCTTTGGTGGTGCGCGTCAGATAGAAAACGGAGGTAGTTTAACTATCTTAGCTACTGCACTAGTTGATACAGGTTCTAGAATGGATGATGTTATTTATGAAGAATTTAAAGGTACAGGTAACATGGAGCTTCATTTAGATAGAAAACTAGCTAATAGAAGAATCTATCCAGCTATTGATATTATTTCTTCAGGTACAAGAAAAGAAGAATTACTTATGTCAGAAGAAAATCTTAGAAAAGTTTACTTACTAAGAAAGAACATTGAATCTGAAAATGCTATTGAAGAGCTTATTAAGCTTCTTAAGCATACGTCTAGCAATGAAGAATTCTTGAACTCAGGTATCTTTAACTAAATATGAAAGCTAAGTTAGCGATAATCCTAAAAGGAATGGGTATGGGAGCAGCAAATGTTATCCCAGGTGTTTCTGGCGGTACTATCGCTCTGATTACTGGAATATTTGAACGGCTTATTGCTGCAATTAAAAGTTTTGATATTGAAGCACTTCAACTTTTACTTAAAGGGGAAATCAAATTACTACTTAAAAAAGTAGATTTCGAATTCCTAGTGCTGCTTTTTAGTGGTATTGCCGTAAGTATCCTCAGCTTAGCCAAAATACTAGATTATTTATTTATAGAACACTCTATAATGATCTGGTCTTACTTTTTTGGTTTAATCCTAGCTTCTATATTCTTTGTCATTAAAACTATTAAAAATTGGTCGTTATCAACGCTTATATCGTTAATTATTGGAACAGTAATAGCCGCAACAATAGCTATGGGAGTTCCAGCTTCACCAAATGCAGCAATCTACTATCTACTCATCTGTGGAGCGGTAGCAACATGTAGCATGATACTACCAGGTTTATCTGGCTCATTTGTACTTGTTTTGATGGGTAACTATCAACTTATAATGATAGATGCTATTAACAACAGAGACTTAGCTATTATTATCCCAGTAGGGATAGGAGCTATTCTGGGACTTATTCTTTTTTCTAGAATGCTTTCTTGGATTCTAAAAAAATATCACGATCAAACTATTGGAGTACTTACCGGCTTCATTGCAGGTTCACTGCTTACGCTTTGGCCTTGGAAAGAAAAAGTGTTCCAATTAAACGACCCGACAATTTTAACAGGCTACCATTGGGCTATTCCAAATATACAGAGTACAGAATTCTTACTAGCAATGATCTTTATCGTTGTTGGTATTCTTACAATTTATTTCACAGAGAGAGTGGCTAAATAAATAACCCTCTATCTGACTTTCCCCCGAGGGAAAGGAGAAGTTCTAAAGATTTACTTAACAAGTATAGAGTTCTATTTAGTGATATATTCCCTCTCTTGGGAGAGGGCTAGGGAGAGGGTTCCACATACTGACATACGATACCTGAGGTTTGATATACTTCAGTAAACCCCCTATCTAACTTTCCCCCAGGGGAAAGAATAATTCATATTTGGATTTAGCTCCCTCTCTTGGGAGAGGGCTGGGGAGAGGGTTCCACATACTGACATTCAATCCCAGATGTTTGATATACTTCAGTACAAGGATATTTTTTGCTTTTAAAAGCAAGAGACTTACATCCGTAAGGAAATTTACTATCCCAAGTAATATAGAAATGTTTGCAATTCTTGCAGAGTCTAACGGCCATTAAACGTCTTTAGGAATTTTTTTACTCATATATAACAGAGTGTATTGTCCTGGAAGAAAGATATAAGAAAGTTCATCCATAATAGACTTCATTAAATATATTCCACGACCTCCATGGCCCCAATCTTTCTTCAAGCTTATTCGCTCAAAAAACTCAGGGTTAAATTCCTTACCACCATAATCTTTTATTCTTATTACAAAATGTCTGCCTTCAACAGAGAACTCTACATCCACAATCTTCTTCTTGTTAGCAAACGAACCATGATCGATTGCATTACTAAGTCCTTCGTTAAGAGAAATCTCCATATTCAACAGATCTTCTTTAGAAAAGTTAAGTCCAGTACAAAACTCGTTCATTAGCTGACGAACGCTTTTTACTTGTCTTAGTTCACAAGGTATCTGAATATGTAAATACTGCTTATTTTCCATTCATACAGCTCCTAGAGAGGGATAATGAAACTAAATCTAGTTCCATCATGCTCATTGCTAATAACAAAATCGCCACCATGTGATACAAGCACATGTTTAATATACGCTAGTTCCAAATTAAGCTCTTCAACTTCTTGATCGCTCTGCATAAAACGTTCTATTTGAAGGTTGGTCTTAGTAAGCTCAAATAGCTCCATAGTGTTATAGAAATGGGCTACTTGTAAGAACCTTACAACAAAACGTTCTTCATCAAAGCTACTTTCCACTGAAATACTGGTACATTTATCTAGCTTAGTTAACAAGAACTCTATAAGTAGTTTAAATGAAAGCTTTATCTTCTCTGAATCTATAAAAATCCGTTGTTCAGAAATATCTGTATTAGAAGTAATCGAAACGTTATTTTCCTTTAACATTGGGGTAATTTCTTCAATAAAGTTATTTAATAACTGGCTAACTTTTACTGGTTTCTTAAATAACCTAAGAGGACCAGAATCCATCTCTGCATGATAAATAAGCTTGTTAAGTAATAAGTAACAGAAATTAATTGTCTTAAAAGCATTTTCAGAAACAGCTTCTTTGTTATTGTTTATCTTTCTGATGATAGTCCTTAGTTCGTTATGCATTGATGTTGCAGTTAGGAAGAACAACTCAGACTTTTCTCTTTCTTTACGTTTTACTTCTGTAACGTTTCTAAGAATTAGTATATATGTTTTGCTGCCGTTACTAAGGTCTGGAAGCTCGTCTATTTTACCGTTTAACACTAAACGCTCTGGTTTAAACAATACAAGATTGATAGTTGAGAATTTTTTATTACTAAGTAAATCGTCTATCAGGATAGTTTTCTTCACTTGGTTAAGTGAAAAGAAATCTCGAGCAGATGGGTTTTCCATAATAATATTCTTATCTTCATCAAATATGATTATTCCATCTGTAAGAGTATTGATAATAGCGCCATATTTTTCCAAAGCGCCTTGCTCTTCATCTAGGATATCTATTACTTTTATTTGGTTAGCCAAGGAAAGGGCGATTGTTTGGACTAAGTCTTTATCTGTGTTTGCAAATCCACCTGACTTATTAAACATTTGTACTACACCTATAAGCTGTTTATCCACACGGATAGGAACTTGTAACACATTCTGTAAATCTCCAACCACTTCAGGCACAAACACCTGACATTCTTTATCAGCAGGAACATTGGACAGATAAATATCAAAGAAAGATTTTTTATCAGAAATAGGGATGCCTGGTTTCACAAATCTTTTCTGAGAACTATGATCCTTAGACTGTCTAACATGGACATCTACAAATAGATCTGGCTTCATCTCTACAAGACATATAACTTCTGCATGGAACATTTTATAAAGAGTATCCAATGCTAAATTAAACACATCTTCCTTTTTATAAGCTGAATGGGCTTCTAGAAAATATTCAGTGAATTGGTATCTTACGATGTGTTGGTCTTGAAGAAGGTCTTCTATTGTCTCTTTTTCCATTGAAAGGTTATGGACAATAATGTTTATTTTTTGAGCTATTTTCTTGAATGGACCAAATGGAGAGTCTATTGCTTGAAAGAACTTACCCTCTATAAACTCATCTAATTGCTTATAAAAAAGAAGGTAATACCTCCATAAAAGCAAGGCTATAGCTAGTAAAAAAACTGATATAATTATTAATAAAATTGTCATTATCCCCGATACTCTAATCTTAATCTCTTAACATCAAGTATAGCAATTTTAGGTATCTGTGAAAATAATTTGAAAATATTTACTTGAGTTTGTGCAGTATTAATTAATTTGATTTTGTATTCGTTGTTTCCAAGCTCTACAGAACTAATAATCTTATCTGCGAATTCAGCTAAAAACTCAGCAATAACAGAACCTTCACCCAGCTTTACTTTGTATACAGCGCTAGCACGATGCTTACTAAACCATTTTGCAGTGTATTTCACAGGAACTAGCTTCTTTAGGATCATCTTATCCTGCTGTTTACGTTCTATTTGCTTTATCATCTCAGCTGAGTCCATCTCTTCATCCATTGTGATATGTAAGAATTCATTAAGTCCATCCATCCCTAAGGAAAGAGGTTGGATAAGGTTTAACCTCATCTTTTTATTATATCCTTGGGTAAGAGCTACAGGTAGTCCAGCCATACGGGCAACCTTTTGCCAGAAGTTCATTATGTCTAGGTGACCGATGTATTTCATCTCGTTTATCTTTTGATATACAAGGATATAGTAGAACTCGTTTTGTTGCATACCTATAATAATATACTTTTTAAGGTGTTTTTAAAAGGGTATATGAGCGAAATAAACCGGTCAGCTTCCCCTCGAATAACCCTCTCCCTAACCCTCTCCCAAGAGAGGGGATAAAGAAAAGCTCCCTCAATACAGTAAACCCCCTGTCAGCAAGGCTGACACCTTCCCCGAAACCCTCTATCTGACTTTCTCCAAGGAGAAAGGACCAGTTACCAACATTTCTATAACTTAATATCAGTTCTATTTATTACTCAGATTATAACTTATTAAATATTATGAATTGTTCTTCCCCTTGGGGGGAAGATAGATAGGGGGTAAAAGAATTCAATTATTTAATATAGTGGCGTGTTAAAATAAGTTAGCAAACTAGAAAAACATAAGGGGAAGCTAACAGCTATGAAAATTATAATTCACAAAGGGACTAATGAGATTGGTGGGAGCTGTGTTGAGGTATCAACAGATAATTCAACTATTCTAATAGATTATGGAACCCCGTTAAGAAAAGATAGTCTGCCAGTTAAGATCAATAAACCGGTTGATGCCATTCTTATTTCTCACCCACATCAAGATCATTATGGTGAAATACTTAACTTTGAGACTGAAACACCAGTATACTGTGGAGCACTTTCACTAGAACTAATGAATGCTGCTAAACTATTCAGCAAAGGCGCTCCTTTAGCTAATTTTTTCAATATATTCAAGGCTTGGGAGAGCTTTGAAATAGGGGATTTCAGGATTACCCCATACTTGGTTGACCATAGTTCACCTGATGCCTACGCCTTCTTGATTGAGGCTGATGATAAAAAAATCTTCTATAGTGGGGATTTCCAAGCAACTGGCAGAAAATCCAAATTATTCGATAAGATGCTAAGCGATGTAAACTTGAAGGAAGTAGATGTATTACTAATGGAAGGCACTATGCTTGAAGGAAGTAATGACAAATTCCCAGATGAACAAAGCGTAGAAGACAAAATATTCAAAACCATTACTGAAAAGAATCAGGCCACTTTTATGGTTAGTTCAGCACAAAATGTTGATTCTATTATAGCTGCCTATAACGCTTGTAAAAAAGCAGGCAAAATATTCGTTGTTGATATATATACTGCCTGGATTTTGAAAAAGATGAGAATGGTTAATAATCATGTACCATCTATGTCTTGGCACGATGTTAAGGTTATAAAGAGTAATGGGCATGGCTATGTTGAAAGTATCAATAAAAACCTTGGATATTTTACTGGATTTCTAGCAGAAGCGTTTCATGAAGATAACGTTATTGATACTACAAGAATCAGAAAAAAACCTTCAGCATATTTCCTAAAAGTATCGCCTTGGTATATTAAAAAGTTTATGAAATCTATTAATATAAAAGATGCGACTTTAATCTACTCACAATGGCTTGGATACTTAAAAGAAGAGTATAGTAAGGCAAGCACCGTAAAATTGTATGAGAGTCTAAAGAATAGATGTGATTTTGTTTATGCGCATACTAGTGGTGATGCTGATTTAGAGGCATTACAGCTATTTATATCTGCATTAAAACCAACAACGTTGATTCCGGTTCATACTGAGTATAAAGAGGATTTTAAAGAGCATTTTGATAATGTTGTGGTTTTGGAGGATGGGGAACTTTACGAAGTTAATTCCTAACCCCCTATCTAGCTTTCCCCCAGGGGAAAGGATAACGGCCTAAGTCAGCTGCTTGTAATCCCCCTTCGCCTTTTAGGCTCTTCCCCCTTTGATAAAGGGGGCTTTATAGGATTTTGTATATCGACTTTGGAACTGTTTGATAGCTGTATTAAGTGTTAAATGATGTTGAACGGGCACCCTCCGTCCACTTTAGTGGCGAGAAGAATAATTGTCCTATCAATTCTACAAGTGAGACTTATTTATTACACTTAATAAGCTAAAGTTTTTCAAAGTCTTGATTTTTGGTTACTTTTTATTAAGAAAAAGTAATGAGTTATAAATTATTGGGGAGCAATCCTACATTTAATAAGGGAATTGGCGTATAGGAGCTGTTTATTATTTTAGAGCTCTAATGTAGACTTTAACTATGAATAAAAAAAATAAACAAATAGATGTAAAAGGAATTTCAGTCTCAATTTTTCAAACCAATAAAGATGATTATATATCATTAACAGATATTGCAAAATCAAAAGACGGTGACTCCAGAGCTGCAGATATTATTAAAAACTGGATTCGTAATAGAGGAACTCTTGAGTTTATTGGCACTTGGGAAAATTTATATAATCCAAATTTTAAAGTGGTAGATACGGGGGAACCTATGCCCATAAAGATATTGCATTTGAGTTTTGTTCTGCAATTAGCCCAATATTTAAACTTTTCCTAATAAAGGAATTTCAACGACTTAAAGACGAGGAACACAAGCAATTAGGCTGGGATATTAAGCGTAATCTTGCAAAATTAAATTATCATATCCACACTGATGCTATTAAAGAAAATTTAATACCAGAAAAATTAAACTCAACACAAATAAGCTTTATTTATGCCTCAGAAGCTGATGTATTAAATATGGCATTATTTGGAACAACTGCTAAAGAATGGAGAGAACAGAATCCTAATCAAAAAGGTAATATCCGTGATTATGCGAATATCCAACAATTAGTTTGTTTAGCTAATTTAGAATCATTAAATGCTATTTTTATTAATGATAAAATTATACAAAAAGAACGACTAAAAAAACTCAATGAAGTTGCAATTCATCAGATGAAAATTCTATCTCAACATAATGAATCATTTCTTCTTAAAAAACCAAAAAAAATAAATTAAGCTATCACAGCAATTATATAAAGAAAATGGACATGCTGATTTAGAGGCATTGCAGCTATTTGCATCTGCATTAAAACCAAGAACGTTGATTCCGGTTCATACTGAGCATAGAGATGATTTTAAAGAGCATTTTGATAATGTTGTTGTGATTGAAGATGGGGAATTGTACGAAGTTAATTCCTAACCCCCTATCTGGCTTTCCCCCAGGGGAAAGAATAATGGCCTAAGTCAGCTGATTACCGGTCATCGAGTGATTGCGGAGCAATAGTATCGAGATGCTACGCTTCATTCATTAACTGCATCTATCACTCTTTACGCTAGGTGCAATAAATCCAAAGACAAATGAACAACTAAACAACTAAACAACTAAACAACTAAACAACTAAACATTTCCAATCCTACATTAAATAAGGGAATTGGCTTATACTTAAAAGATAGTAATTATACAAATAAAGGAGCAAAAAAAAGTGTCAAAAGATTTAACAGTTTCTGGGCTAGAAAGACAAAACATATTAAACAACCCTTATGCATTAGAAGAAATTAAAAATGCAGTTAATCTTGATGGTATTAAATTTGAAAATAAATTTATTTTCTTTAAAGAAAATATCGCCGAATTCTTTGAAGTTAGTACAAGAACAATAGAGAACTATTTAAGTAATCATGAAAATGAATTAAAAAATAATGGGTATGAGGTTCTACGAGGCAAACGCTTACAAGAACTGAAAGAAATCGCAAATGAGAATTCTGGTGCCGAAACAATTTTCGGTACCAAAACAACTGTAATAGGGATTTTTGATTTTCGTGCTTTTTTAAACTTAGCTATGTTAATGACTGAAAGTGAAAGGGCAACACTTTTAAGACAAGCAATACTTGATATCGTTATTGATACCATAAACAAAAAAACAGGCGGAAGCACAAAGTATATTAATCAAAGAGATGAAGATTTTGTAATTTCATATTTTCAAGAAGAAAACTACAGAAAAGAATTCACTAATGCATTAAATATTTATACAAATATGGGGAATTTTAAATACTCAGTTTATACAGACAAAATATATAAAAGTATATTTAAAGAAAATGCCAAAGAATATAGAAAAATATTAAAACTACAAGAAAAAGATAGCCTAAGAGACACATTTTATTCCGAAGTTTTAGATTTAATCTCTTCATATGAATATGGCTTTGCTAAAATTATTGAAGATCAATTTAATAAAAACAAAACACCTTTAAATTATAATCAAACAGATGTTCTTTTTAAAAAGTTTGAGCAACAACCTCATTGGAAACCATTCATTATAAAAGCTAGAAATAAAATGGCTAGTAGAGACTTAGCTTTTAGAGACACACTACACTTAAGCTTAAAAGAATACATAACTCCTTTAAATAGTGATGAATTTGAAAGGTTCTTAGGTGAAAAAAGCAAAGAACTAGTTGAAAGACTAGAAGAAGCAAAAGATGTTTTTAAAAGGTTAAAAGAAAGAGAGTAGATTGAGCATAGTCTATATAACATTAGAGCAAGCATTAGATATTCACCAAAAGACTATAGCAGTCAGTGGTGGTGGTGAATCCGGCGTATTAGATGCTGGAAAACTAGATAGCGTGCTAACTCATATTCAGAATAAAGATTATTACCCAACATTTGAAGATAAGTTAACTCATTTATGTTTTTGTGCAGACAACTTTCATTGTTTTGTAGATGGCAATAAACGTATATCAATTTCACTAGGAGCTCAATTTTTACTATTTAATGGATATCTAAAGATTGTAAGTAGATTCATAAATGAGATGGAAAATATTAGTTATCATGTAGCTGCTGGGAAAATAGATAAAGAATTATTACATAAAATCATTTGTGCACTTATTTATGATGAGTATGATGATGAAAATTTAAAATTAGAAATATTAAATGCAATCACCGAATGATTTCGTATATGCTCATACTAGTGGACATGCTGATTTAGAAGCATTGCAGCTATTTGCATCTGCATTAAAACCAAGGACGTTGATTCCGGTTCATACTGAACATAAAGATGATTTTAAAGAGCATTTTGATAATGTTGTTGTGGTTGAAGATGGCGAGGAATTCTCAGTAAATACACCCTTCCGTCAGGCATAGCCTGACACCTTCCCTTCGTAAGGGAAGGATTAATGCCTCAGTCAGGCTTTGCCCGACAGCTCCCACCTTAGGGATAGTCACTAAGTTCGTTCCTTACTAAGTGAACTATACATCGAAGGAGCCTTAAAGAATGAGTTTAAATTTTAAAATATGTGACGGGAATACTCCATTAAATAAGGTAATTGCTATAAGTTTATTTGATACTGGATTCTTTTTCTTCTAATTTTTTATAGCTGAATTTAGAAATCCCTCATTATCTAGACAATCCAAAACTTCACGCAGAAGATGGTTCCCAATAATATTGATTAAGTAACGTTGTTTATTAAAATGACTCACAGTCAAAATCTCTTTGTCTCGCATTTTTTTTATGATTCTAGACCTTTTAACAGCTGACCAATCTGGAAATATCTTTAGTATATCTTTTGATTCGAACTCTTGAAATTTATTGTTTAGAGAATGCTTCAAGATTGCATGTTCTTCTTTACTAATAAATTTTACCTCATAAGACTTTTTTAATGCTGGAATAAAAAATTTATCTATTAAGTATTCTTTGTTTAGTAGTTTGAGTATCTTTGAAAACTCGTCCTGAAGACCCGTTAGAACATAGTTGCACCACAAAAGTGTATTTTCTTTACCACCACTATCTGCTAAAGCAAGCATTTCAAAATATTTAGACCTATCAATACAAAAAGCAGCTGACGGATTAAGGATTCTTCCTGTTTTAACATCATATCCATCTCTAATTAACATTGTGTATGTAAGTAATCGGACAACACGTCCATTACCGTTATCAAATGGATGTATCCATGTAAAACGATGATGCGCAATTGCTATAATAAGTAGGTTAACCTTATTGGGTCTGCTTTCATTAATGAACTCAAAAAATTCTTCCATATAATCAATTAGTTTTTCTGGATTGGGAGGCACGTGATTAGATTTTTTAATCGTCACTTTTGTTTTTCTGTATTCTCCAGGAGACTCACTTCCTTCTCTATTTAAATCTTTTGTTACTAATATATGTAATTGTGATATAAAACTTCTGTTGATAATAAAATTACTATCATTAATATTATCTTCAATAAAAGTCATTGCTTCAGTCATATTATTAATCTCATTAATATTTTCATATTTAGCTTCAGGCTTTTCTATTTTGGTGTTGATATATTCTGAAAGCGTTGTGTTATTCCCCTCAATTCTAGCCGAAGAAAGACTTTCAAAATAATGGAACACTTCCTTTAGTTGGAAAAACAACTGAGGATTAACCTTGCCTCCCAAGGGACTAATCCTAAATATTTCTAGGCCTAAAATCGTATCAGTAATAGTAGAATCGAATTCAGGTAAGAATAAATCTAGGTTTAAATGTGTGAATTTATTTTTCATTTTGCCTTTTGTTTTGCTTGAAGTTTATCAATCTAGTAAATTCACCTTATCATAATAGTTGATATATGTCAAATGATGGCAGGCCTTGTGGCTATATTATTAATAAAATAGTTTTCAGCAATATAGAACAAAGTTTATCATTTACACAAAACTAAGTTTATCATCGACTTAACCTATATGCTATTTATATACTAGTGGACATGCTGAACATAAAGAGGATTTTAAAGAGCATTTTGATAATGTTGTGGTGGTTGAAGATGGAGAATTGCACGAGGTTAATTCCTAAGCCTCGGCACCTTGCTTCGACTTCGCTCAGCACAAGCTAGGTACAATAAAACCAATTACAAAGACAAATATATCCATGTAGTTTTAAATTAATCTTGCTTAATGTAATATTTAGGTATGTGCAAAATTTGCACACACCACTTAAAGAAATTATTTATTAAAGAAACTTAAAATTACGAAAGCTTAAAACACAGATAAATAAAAGATTGTGGTCATTTTGTTGGCTTCAACAAAATAATACGCATCAAAAGGAGTTAATTATGGAAAAAATGAAAATTGCGAGAATGTATAAAACATTTAATGAAAATATGTTTAAAAAAGACAACGTTGAGTTTTGGTTTGCTAGAGATATTCAAGAGTTACTTGGATATAGTGAATGGAGAAATTTTAGAAACGTTATAGAAAAAGCAATGGATGCTTGTATTAATAGTGAGCAAATAATTGAAAACCATTTTGTTGGAGTTAACAAAATGGTGGAATTAGGTTCAGGATCTAAACGAGAAGTAGAAGATATCATGCTTACTCGTTACGCCTGTTATATTATTGCTCAAAATGGTGATTCATCTAAAGCAATTATAGCCTTTGCTCAAAGCTATTTCGCTACCCAAACAAGAAAACAAGAATTAATAGAAGAACGATTAAAACTTAATGAAAGGCTAGAAGCTAGACAAAAATTAAGAGCATCTGAAACAGAATTATCAAAAAATATATATGAACGTGGCGTAGATGAAAAAGGATTTGGAAGAATAAGATTCAAAGGTGACGCAATACTATTTGGTGGCAATAACACTCGAGCAATGAAAAACATGCTTGATATCCCAAAAGGACGTCCTTTAGCAGATTTCTTACCAACAGTAACAATAACAGCTAAAAACCTAGCAGCAGAGATCACAAACTTTAATGTAAAAAAAGATAACTTACACGGAGAGTCTTCTATAACCACAGAACACATGCAAAACAATCATGATATTAGAGACCTACTTATTAAACGAGGAATTATTCCTGAAGAACTTGAACCAGAAGAAGATATAAAAAAACTAGAAAGAAAAGTAAAATCTCAAGAAAAAAAATTAACAAAAAATAAAGAATAGCTCCCTCAGTCAGCTACTTATTCCCCTCGATACAATTTCCGGAGGAAACCACTCGGGGAACTTGTTGAACGTTTTTTAGATAAAGATAATAGGCTGCTGATTACCGGTCATCGAGTATTGCTCTTTACGCTAGGTGCAATAAAATAATTACAAAGTTAAAACGGAATGAATTTAATTATTTGGATATGCGACTTTAATCTACTCACAATGGCTTGGATACTTGGAAGAGGGGTACAGTAAGGCAAGCACCGTAAAAACGTATGAGAGCCTAAGGAACAGATGTGACTTTGTATATGCTCATACTAGTGGTGATGCTGATTTAGAGGCATTAAAGCAATTTGCATCTGCATTAAAACCAAAGATGCTTATTCCGGTTCATACTGAGTATAGAGATGATTTTAAGAAGTGTTTTGATAATGTTGTGGTTTTGGATGATAAAGAGGAATTCTTAATCAATTAAAAGGGGCTCTGCACTCTATAAGGGCTCTTAGCCGCCCTTAAAATCCCGCCAAGGCTTCCCAAAACTTTCTCAAAGAAAAACTACAATTAAATCACGCTTGAAAAAGAATAGGGCAAAGGTTGTTGTCGATTCTCGCATACTCGAAGTCGGAGAGTTCCCGCTTTGATGTTAATCTACTCTTTCTAATTCGTACAAACAGTTGGGAAGCCAAAATAATCACTTCTAATATATTAATATAGGGCGGGAATCCTACATTAAATAAGGGAATTGGCGTATAGTATAAAGACTTGAGCAAAAATAATAATGCAGAAAAGGTAATATTGATAAGTGACTGATAGAAAAAAATATTTATATCTATTCATTGATGAATCTGGTAATTTTGATTTTTCGCCTTCAGGAACTAAGTATTTTACATTAACTTGTTTATCAAAATATCGCCCGTTCAGAGCGGCAAAAGAACTAATTTATCTCAAATATGATTTAATTGAAGAAGGATTAGGTATTGAATATTTTCACGCATCTGAAGATCATGGAAAAACAAGAAATAAAGTATTTGATATTATAACTGATAATTTAAAAGATTTAAGAATTGATACTGTACTAATAGAAAAAAACAAAACAGTTCCAGCACTATATAAACCAGAAAAATTTTATCCAATGATTTGCAAAAAATTGCTTTCCTATGTGCTTGGAAAATATAACCTCTCAGAATTTGATGGAGTCATTATTTTTACTGATGCCATTCCTAATAAGAAGAAACGAAAATCTGTAGAAAAAGCAATCAAACTAAGCATCCATGAATTGTTAAATAAAAAGTGTCAATATAAGCTTTTTCATCATGACTCAAAATCTAATTTTGACTTACAAATAGTAGATTATATGAACTGGGCTATTTACAGGAAATGGACAAACAATGATTCATCATATTATGACAAAATAAAAGCTAATATTACTAGTGAGTTGGATTTATTTGAAAAAGGAAATGAAATATTTTATTAAATTATGACCGCTTCAACTACTCATAAGAGAGAGCCCCATGGGCTCTTATCATCGAAGCGGAACCTTTATATGCCTATTATATACCCAACTATGCCAAATATTAAACATTTATTATTATTATTATCATAATAAATAGCTTTATAAGTTTATTTGCATCTGCATTAAAACCAAAGACGTTGATTCCGGTTCATACTGAGTATAGAGATGATTTTAAGAAGTGTTTTGAAGGTGTAGTGGTGTTGGAGGATGGGGAGGAATTTGAGGTTAATTGAACCTGCCATTCCCCTCGATACAATTTCCGGAGGAAATCACTCGGTGACCTTGTTGAACGTTTTCTAATATATCTGTATTACTTAGGAGTTGATGCTAAGGTCATCGAGTGATTGCTGGTCATCGAGTGTCCACCTCAGGTGGATGTATCGAGATGGAGCAATAGTATCGAGATGCTACGTTTCATTCATTAACTTCATCTATCACTCTTTTCGCTAGGTGCAATAAAACCAAGCGCAAAGACAAAATACGAACTTAGAACACATCACGTTATATATACAGTCAAAAAGTTTATGTTTTCTCCAAGTAATTTCATTGTCTTTTTAATATATCGAAGAATTTTAATATAATATTTATTTAATTTAATAGGTATTAATAATAATTCATAGAAATAACCTTGAAAGGAGGCTCAATTATGATGCAAAATTTAATAGTTTTTTAAAGTTCAAAATAATAAAAAAGAAAATGAGTTATGATAAAAGTAATAATATTTCAAAAGGGAGCTAAATGTTTATGAAAGAAAAAGAATACCTAAATCAACCAATGGTTATAGATTTTGTTAATTGGATCAAGGATAAGCTTACGGATAACTTCGAACACGAATATGATGACGTAAAAAATAAAGAACATTGGTCCTGCACATCTATCTATAATGCATACGAAAAGTATTCTTGGCCTATTAGTCCTAAATGGCATAATCAACTAAACATAGATAATCGTGGATTTGAATCTAATAAAAAGGTTTTATCCCACTTAACAAATGAAATAAAAAAGGCTTACGCAAATCATGACAATACGGAATTGTATAATGCGTCTAAAGAAATACTTGCCTGGGGTGGTGTATTGGGAAGTAAGGAGAGAGGGAATCTGAAATATTTGGAAGAAAATAAAGATAACTTATTTGAAATATATGAAAAAGTTGAAAATAGTATAGTGATATCTCCTGAATTAAAAAAAGAATATAAAGATATTAAAATGAATGCAGGCTATACCAAGATATACTCACTGTTGTTCGATAATTTTATTATCTACGATGGCAGAGTTGGAGCTGCATTAGGCTATTTAGTAAGATTATTTCTTGAGGAAAATAGGATATCCTATATCCCAGATGAACTGCATTTTTATTGGGGACAGGCAAAGGAAGATCCAAAGATTAAAAACACTCCGAAAGCAAAACTTAGAAATCCTTTTAAAGGAATATATAAATTTAAACAACTTACAAATAATTCAGATGCGCATATAAGATGTAATCTCAAGGCAAATTGGCTGTTATTAAAAATTATTAATCAACATGGTTTTGGAAAGCTTACTTTAGAAACTGGAGCACTGCGCGCTATGGAAGCAGCTCTTTTTATGATTGGGTATGATTTGAAAAAGAGTTTTAATATCCCTGAGGATAGAAATATAAAAGAGATAATTTCTAAAAAACTAAAAGAAAATTCTGAGTCTAAAGTGAAGATTCCTTTATTAAACAAAAAGAACAACGCCATTAATACTTTTTCTGCTGAATTAGTTAGAGAAGAAGGAATTCTTGTTGATAATCTAGGAGTAAAACCATTAATACTAGAATGGAAAGTATTTGAAGAGGTTGTTAGTTTTTTAAAACAAATGGGAGGTAAAGCAGTAAAGGGAAATGCTGTTAATGGGAAACTTGGTGATAACCTTTTGCCTTTTACTTCAATAGAAGGGCATATCGCTTTTAAAATATACGGTAAAAAAGAAGGAGATACCGTTTTTAGAAGGATTACTCCTATTGCAGGAATTTTAATTTGGGCTGGAATTTGCCGAAATGGAAAAGGTTTCTTAGAGTTAATAATTTAAGACATTGATCTAAAATAATCGGATTCAAAGATTCCGATATAACTATTCCACAATTTTATAACAACAATAGGAGGTATGAATGAAATATCATAATGCACCAATTCGCGGCTTGCTTGGGTTTTGTGTTGCTGACGCACTAGGTGTGCCAGTAGAGTTTAAAAACAGGAAGGATCTGTCTAGTGACCCTGTTTTAGGGATGCGTGGTAATGGTACACACAAGCAAGAACCAGGCACTTGGTCTGACGACAGTTCTCAAATGTTTTGTGTTGTTGAAAGTCTTTACTATGGTTACGATTTACAGAAGATTGCTGATACTTTACATAGCTGGTATTACGACAATCATTGGACAGCACGAGGATATGTATTTGATATAGGTGCAACCACTTATGCTGCTATGGAAATGTTGCATATTGGAATCCCTGCCAATAAATCCGGATTAAGTGAGCTTATGGATAATGGAAACGGTTCACTTATGAGAACATTACCCTTGGCCTATTTTTTGAAGGATGAGTGGGATTTTAAATACCGACAAAAAATTGTACACGAAGTTTCCGCAATAACACATGCTCATCCGATATCACAAATAGCCTGTGTTATATATACTGAATTTGCAATCCAGCTATTAAACGGTGTTACTCCTGATATCGCCTATAGCTATTGTCAGCAAGTAACTAAAGCTCTTTATCATGAGAAAGAATATAAGGAACATTTATCTGTATTTTCTCGAATACTCGATAATAATATAGCTACTTTTAGTGAAAATGAGATCCGCTCAACTGGCTATGTTGTGGATACATTGGAAGCTTGTTTGTGGTGTGTGTTAAAAGGTTCTACTTATTCTGACACTGTTCTTCGTGCTGTAAATCTCGGGCATGATACAGATACCATTGGTGCCTTAACTGGTGGAATTGCTGGTATTTTGTATGGTTACAATCAGATTCCTCTAGATTGGGTGGATTCTATTGCACGTATTAATGAAATTATTACCTTGGCAAAACGTTTCGATAAAAGGGTGTATCAATGCAGCAGAGTACAATAACTAGTTCAGAATTAAGCAGTATAAATCGTATTCTTACATATTATGATTATTTCAATAATCTAGAGAATGTATTTTGGAAAGGAACGACTTTATCCGGGGGCATCTATTCTACGGAGGTTTATGCATTTATGAGAATGTTAGTTGATGAAGAGTTTGTTTTGAGAAATTTTGATTGGCCACATTGGGAAGAAGGGAAAATAATATCCAAGCTCATTGAATTTATAGAAATTGCAGATTTGCTAACAATAAAAAAGCTACTAACAACTTATATTAGAAATGATCGCTTCTGTTCAGGTGCGTTTGGCAGCTTTATTAAAAACGGCCAGATATTATGTATATTAAAGAGACTTAAAATGATTATTAATAAGGAGGTGAATTAAATGCCACAACCAATCTACACTTATCAATGCTCAAAAGCATCTTGTAAGTACATTATGAATACTGGAAGACCTGGAATCCATAAATGCCCATTATGCGGGACAACAATGATGAAACAGAATTAAACATACGACGCTAAATGTCGTACGCTACACGTTATAGTGAATATATGGAAAACATCGATATAATAAAAATTAACAACAAAATACTTATAGAATTGTTATCTAAGCTAGAGATAAATTCCAGTATCCTAAAACAACAAATTACATTCCTTTGTTATGAGTGGGAAGAGGATAACCTCATTATTTTTACAAATAGTAAGAAGAAGATAGTTAAAGATTGGCTAAAGCTAATTAATCAAGTGAGTAATAATTCAATATCAATTGTGGGAGATGTTTTTGTTCTTGAAGATATGAAGAATATTTTCCCAGAAGAAATAGGTGTGAATATCATGTTTAAGAATTCTTACGGAAAGACTCCTTATAATTACGAGGGATTAAGTGAAGTAAAAAAGTTTTCCCAAATGTTTATAATTGGAGTGGCTAAAGGAAGCAGAACACTGCAAGAACTGTCAGATTTATCCCTACCTTTTCAAGATGTTTTGCCTGAAGGTATTGAGACCAATTTTTTATTGAGTATTGATGAAGGGATAGAGGATGAAGGGAATTATATTTGCCTAATGATAAAAACATGACAAAGGACGTTTATGTAAATATAAAGGAAACCTGCTTCGAAGAATTAAAAAACAGAAGATTATTATCAACGGAATACGAGGATCTTCTCGAACAAGAATTGCAATGGTTAGAAAAAGAAGACAGAATTGTTAAATTCAACAATTCTATAAAGATTGGGAATAAACTAAAAGAGCTCGATATAGATTATATGACCAACATTATGGGTAGTTTGTGTTCATATCTGTTAGGTATTAGTGAGGCTGATCCTGTAAAGAATAAACTCTATCCATCATCTGTATTTTTCAGGGATAATCCATCTTACTGTTTTTATGTCCCTTTGCATTTAGTTGAGCTTATTATGATGCGGTTTTCGTTAGATGTGATTGATGCCCCTTTTTCTTTATTGGAATATCAATATATTGAGAATTTAAGCAATAAAAAAGTAATAACTCATTGGGTTATCTCAGAAGCAGAAGAAACAAAGCTTGGTTTCTCGTATGATGGGCAAAGTAGTACAGATGACGATTATAGTGTCTATCTTATGGGATTTCCTAAGTTATCAGCAAACATTACAGCTATTAAAATAAACAAGAACCAAAACATCCTATATGGAGAAGATTATATGAGGGAAGTCGCTAATAAGACTGGTTTAGCATTTCATGAAATTAATCATCTGGCTAAAGTCGCTTACAGGTCAGAAATTGATTCTTTTTATGCTGTACTTAAGAAGTATAAGCTAGATAGTCACATTGATAATAATATTGAAGACCTATATGCTAGTTTTAAAGGCTGTTTAACAAAACACTATTGGGCAACGTTGCTTGATTAGGAACAGTTATTAGTACAATTTATAAGAAACGGAGTCGTATATATATAATGGAAAATTTAGAATTGATATCTTTATTAAAAGAAATAGAACATATTGCTGAACGCCATAAGATTATATCTAAGATCACTGGCGAGAATTTTAATATATTTAAAGTGTTAGATTTAGAATCTTCAGAAGTACGTCTACATTCAGCTTTTATTGCTGAGCTTCTTAACCCACAAGGTTCACATGGACAAGATGATTTATTCCTAAAACTTTTCATCGAACAATTCACTATTAAGTCATTTGACACAAAATCGGCAATAGTTGAAGTAGAAAAATATATAGGCAAAATTGATAAGGAATATACAAAAGGAGGGAGAATTGATATTGCGTTAACCGATATAAACAAGAATCAAATTTTTATAGAAAACAAAATATATGCATCAGATCAAAAAAATCAACTTGAAAGATATCATGCATATAATAAAGAAGCTAAACTTTTTTATCTTACGCTTGAAGTTGAAAATGAGGGCAAAAACCATAAGCTTGATTATGTAGAAAGTATATCTTATAAAGAGGATGTTCTTAATTGGTTAGTTAAGTGTAAAAAAGAAGCAATAAATCTTCCTTTTATTCGAGAAACATTAGCGCAATATATTAATTTAATAAAAAAACTTACAGGAGGAAGCTACATGGATAAAATGCAAAATGAAATAATAAATATGATTATAAAAGATCCTAAGAATGCTGAACAAATACAACTTGCGAATGAGGCGTTGATTAATATAAAAACAATAACTGAAGACAAAGTATTTGGTTTTGTTCGAAATATTTTACACAAGGAAGAACCTATATATGATAAAGCTGGCGTAACTATAAAAGTTCAGTTTGGTGAAGATTATGATGGTGTAAATATTCTTTATGAAATATTCAATAATGGAAAACTATTAAATCCCAAAACAGAATATGCAAATGAATATAACAAATATAAAGAAGGTCAGACAGATGGTGAATTATACGTGAATCAGCATTCTTTTTGGTACAATCCAACTTCATTTAATAGGTATCAACGATTTCAACATCTTGATATCAAAGAAATCGTTAAGATATATCAAAATGATGATAATTATTCTGAAAATTTTGCTTTAAATATAATCAAGCAAGAAAAAGAAATAAGAAAAAGTATTATAAAGATTATCCAAAAATCTGAGGTGTAGCTAAATGAAACAATTATTAACTAAACAAAAACAAGTTTTAATTGTTAACGATGATGGCATTACCTCTATTGGACTACATTCTTTAGCTGGTCTTTTTAATGGCATGGGATGGGATGTCACAATTGTAGCACCAGCAAAAAACCAAAGTGGTAAATCTTTTTCTTTAACTTTTGATAAGCCAGTTAAGGTGCTTGAATATTCTCCTCAAGGACTCTCAGACATACCAAATCTTAAGTGCTACAAAGTTTATGGTACACCTCTGGATTGTGTCAATCTTGGTCTAAACAAGCTTATAGCTGAATTACCAGATTTGATAGTATCCGGTATCAATGCAGGTGCTAATGTTAGCTTTAATATAGCTTATTCTGGGACGGTATCAGCAGCTATCGAGGGAGCCAGACATAAGATTCCATCCATAGCAATATCTGTAGATAGTTTTACCCCCGAACGAAACTTATATGCCAAAGCTATTGTTGTTTTGAAAGAATTTTTGGACAAATATCCTTTGGATTATCGCAAGGTTTGCAATATCAATATTCCTGATTATAAAACAAATTTTTCAATAATAGAGACCAGCGTGCTTGAGGGTAGCCCTAAGTGGTATTATGAAGAAATAAAACCAGGTTATTTTCAGCTTATGGAAGGCGCTCACGATCTGTCAGCAGAAAACATAGGACATTTGCCTAGTGATGTTGAAACCTTGAGGAATGGTAATGTCTCGCTTAGTATATTACCGATAGGAGAATAAACATGAAAACATCTAATCTAGACCGTCATGTTCTAATACGAATGTTGCAAATTGATAGGCAGATACGTGCCGAAAAGTATCCTAATGCATCAACACTAGCTAAACAATTTGAGCTCAATCCTCGTACCATACAACGTGATATAGAAGCACTCAGAGATTTTCTAGGGGCAGAAATTGAGTATGATCCTGTTAAAAAAGGATATTTTTATCCTCCGGGAAGCTCAGATGTAATGCCCGGATTAAAATTATCAGATGAGGAGCGCTTTATCTTACAGCTTTCTGAAGCTGCACTCCCAGAGATTACAACTGGAACAGATAAAGTATTTAAAAGCCTACTGCAAAAACTGTATTTAGCTGATGAGTTAGTTCATACCGGACAAGCTGATATTACAGATCACCTATCTTTTGATTTTGGTAAGCCGATGCAAAAGAGTGGGGGGAAAGCCTTTAAGCTGATAAAAGAATCGATTCTAAAGAAGCAAACCGTAGATATGACTTACTATACAACTTGGAGCAAAGAAAGAAGCCAAAGGCTTTTTGACCCATATCATTTACGATGGACAAAATCCAGTTGGTTAGTAATTGGCTACTGTCATCTACGCAACGATATGAGAGTATTCGCAGTATCAAATATTGAAGAAATAAAAATAACTAAACAAAAGTTTACAGTATCAAAAGAGTATTCTACTGATAATTTTCTAGGAAATGCTTGGGGAATTATCAAAGGTGACCCCGTATCTATTAAGCTTAAGTTTTCTGAAAAGATGTCTGAATGGATTGCTCAGAGAAAATGGCATAAAACTCAGGAAATTGAAGAGACTAGTGACGGAGCAATTATTTTATCAATGACGATAGATGGTCTATCTGAAATTATCCCCTGGATACTGAGCTGGGGAAGTCGGGTAGAAGTTCTAGAACCAAGTGAGCTCAGGGAAGAAATCTTTAAGGAAATAAAACATCTTGGGGATCTATATAAAGGCGATGATAAGGTTTCATTATGGTAAAGCCAGTTCATATTAGCGATGTATTACTTACAATAATGGAGGAGTTTCAACAAACTTATAATAGCGATGAACTAGCTAATTGTTATATCCCCTCAGGAATAGATGGTATAGATAGAATCATTAAGGGTTTTTACGATTCTGAAGTTAGCCTTATAGCTTCAATGGATAGTCATGAAATGCAATCATTAGCGTTATCAATAGTAATAGATATTGCAGTTAATCAAAAAAAGAGTGTTTGTTATTTTAGTATGGGAAAATCAAAGGAAGACCTAGTAACAGAAATATTAGCCAAAGATATGGGCATATCTTCGGTTAGATTGAAGGAAGCTAACTTACAGTCCAATCATTGGAAAAAGCTTATGGCGTCTCTAGGCAAGTTAGATGAATCGGAGATAGCTATTGATGAGAATTCTAAAACTATAGAAAGCATTAATGAAAAGCTAACGAAGTTTGTTAGTGAAAACCCATTAGATATAATAGTTATTGATAGATTAGATTTGATTCAAGATGCTGATAGCGACAATAGTATTTCTGAAGTTTTTGTTCAGTTACAAAAAGTATCTACAGAATTCCACGTACCAGTGTTGGTTTTGTTTGAAGTACAAAATACAGATACCCAACGTTTAGAGTTAGCTGACTTGAGCAAATATAATAATTTAGACCAGCTAGCGGATCCTTTGCTTTATTTGCATATAAACACTAGTGGAGATATGGTTAAAGAACTTGAAGTTGTGAAAAACACGAGAGGTGCTACTGGGTTTTGTAATCTTGATGTTGTGAAATATTAATTGTAAGTATACGAAAGGATCTGCAATGGATAAAGATTTAATTAAGTTTGAACCTAATCACTTGAAAAAATTAATAGGCATCAAACATAATAAGCAAAATGAAATTGGTGCTAATGTTTATTCTTGGTCTAAATATGTTTTAAGAAATGAAACATTACCCGATAAGTATAATCATAAATTTTCTAGAGAACAGTTATATGAATTTAATAATGATAAAGTGAACAAAACTAAGCATATTGTAGCTTCTATATTGTCTTGGGGAGGAATGCGCAGAGATCATGGACGATTATTTTTTAGTGATTATGAGGAAATTCAAGATTTTTTAGAAGATATTCGAGGTAAAAAAATTGGTTGCAGAAAAGATGTTTATAAGGAATTTGCAAATTATAGGTCTAAAGGTGTTTTTAGAAATTTAGGAATAGCATATTTTTCTAAATTAATGTGTTTTTTAAATCCAGATATGAATGCTTACATATTGGATCAATGGACGGCAAAATCAATTAATTTATTATTAGATCAGAAGTTGATAACTTTAACTGATAATTGGGTGAATGACGATAATGGTGAAGAGATTTATGAGAAATTTTGTTTAGCAGTTGAGGAGTTAGGTAATATTTTAGGAATTAGTGGTTATTTAGTAGAGGAGATGTTGTTTTCTTCAGGGGGAAGAAATAAAGGAGATTGGCGAGAATATGTTGTAAATAATTATAGTAAAAAAACAAAAAACACACTTCGCATTATTCCAAAATCTGTTAAGTCAAATAGTTTGAATTTATCCGACAATTTAGATAATAATAAAGTTCTTTGTTTTTTTAGAAACAAACAATTTAATCTTTTAACAATGAGTCAAAGAAAGCCACTAAAGTTTTTAAATAAAGATGGCGTAATAACCATTATAAATAGTGCAAACAAGTCTTATGTGTTACAAGAACCTGATTTATCAGAAATGGTGGGTATCTATAATAATTTATCCACTAATGATAGGACAATTAAAAAAAATTATAGTAGTGGAAATAAAAGTGATGTGTCAAAAATGTATTTATTTGATGTCATTATGTATTATTTAAAAGGAGTTAGAGATGAATAGTGAAAATGAATTATTGTTTGAGGTTTATTCTAAAATCAAAGAGAGTTATCCAGATGATCAGTTTGAATCTTTTGATGTAGTAAAAAGTGTAGATAAACACCGCAGATATTGGAAACCAGATAATGTGAAAACTGTATTGTTAGCAGAGTCACATGTTTATACAGAGGAAGATGATTTTTCAATAAAAATAAATTATCCAAAAGATATTGATGTATTAAAGAATTGTCCTAATGATTTTGTAAAATTAGTATATTGCTTAGGCTATGGAGAGTCAGAGATATTAATAGAAGAAATTGATAAGAGGAACGATGGAACAACTCAATTTTGGAAGATTTTTTCTGCATGTGTGAATGATTCTATTCATGATTATAATTTTTCAAAAATATTAAAAGGATCAACTAAATTTAACGAAAGAATTCAAAACAAAGTTGAGCTTCTTCTTAAAATGAAAGAGCAGGGTATTTGGTTGTTAGATGCGAGTATAGTTGCTTTATACGATAATGGGATTAAACCACCTCCATCTCAAATGAAATCTTTAATAAATATAAGCTGGGAGTATATCCGTCAGTGCATACTCGAGGAAGAACCAAAACAAATTATAGTTATTGGTAAGGGCGCATATAAAGAACTGGAAGGTAATCTCAGGGCATTTAAAGATGCTTTAGGAATAAATATTAAAGTAATCTCGCAGCCTCAAGGCTTACGTAGTAAAGAAAAAATAAAAGAGGCTCATAGTAACTATCATGAATGGTGTCGTAATATTTCTTGATACATTGATTTTTATATTGCGCGTATAGTATAAAGAATCTTATACAGAAAGGTTGCCTTTATAATGACTGAAAAGTTTATCAGATCTGGTGAAGAACACTTGATGTTTAATAAGGAACATCTTCCATATCAATTAAAAGATTTTTGGAAATGGAGCACTTCAGATATCTTAAGCAACGCAACTAGAGGGAAATTTGCGGAGTTTTTAGTCGCCACTGCAACTAATATCGATCTATCAAAACCAAGAGAAGAATGGGCTCCTTATGACTTGCTAACATTAGAAGGCATTAAAATAGAAGTTAAGTCTTCTGCTTATATTCAGTCTTGGGAACAAAAGACATTATCTAAAATATCTTTTTCTATAAAACCTGCATATTGTTGGAACTATGAACTTAATCAATATTCTAAAACAAAAGCTAGATATGCTGATGTTTATGTTATGTGTCTTTTAAAAACTACTGACAGAGAACTAGTAAATCCATTAGACACAGCACAATGGTTGTTTTATGTTGTTTCCGTTGAGGTACTGAATAGCTACAAAAGAAGCCAGACTTCAATAACGTTAAAGTCTCTTGAAAGCCTCACAAATCCAGTAACCTATAATGAACTTCATGCTGAGATTAATAGAAAGTCAAAATCTAAAACAGAATAAATTCAAATATTTGGATATGGGGCAGTAATCCTAGATTGGATGAGGGGATAGGGTTATAGTAGAGGGATAGTAATTAGAAAATAAAGGAGATTAAATGTTAACAAGTGAAGATATCAAAGTTTTTAATGTAGCATGCACTGCATATATGAGAAAACAAAAGAAATATTGCTACTACAAA
>Ga0075111_1000052_pt1 | contig 53487 bp, 46 predicted proteins | sample AntAceMetag02UKK_FD_69787 | JGI IMG/M metagenome (GOLD analysis project Ga0075111, IMG submission 69787) | Saline lake microbial communities from Ace Lake, Antarctica - Antarctic Ace Lake Metagenome 02UKK | ecosystem: Environmental > Aquatic > Non-marine Saline and Alkaline > Saline | place... | reverse complement strand
TTTAAGATAAGGACCTCAGGATTACCTGAGAACCTTGGTTTTAAGATAAGGACCTCAGGATTACCTGAGAACCTTGGTTTTAAGATAAGGACCTCAGGATTACCTGAGAACCTTGGTTTTTCGCTATACTCAAAAGATAATGATATTATTTCAAGTATTAATTTCAATATTCTATCTCCTTTTTTTTGGCATATCGCTAAAAAAACCTATCTGGGCCATACAGTTTATTGTTTTTTTATTGCCTACTTACCTCATAAAATTTAATTTAGGACTAGTCCCGACTAACCTACTTGAAGGAATGATAATCCTTCTTTTTTTGTCTCAACTCTCAAAACTAAATATTAGAAAAATTTCACAAATAATCACTCAAAGAAAGTTACTCTTCTCCGGAGTCTTTCTTTTGTTCTTTGGACTCATAATCTCAACTTTTTTTTCTAACAATTCAATTACTAGTCTTGGAATATTAAAAAGTTGGTTTATTGTTCCTATGATTTTTTCTTTAATAATTTCTCAAAAAATCAACAAAAAAATCGCTCCAATTATTCTAAATTCTTTAGCCTTGTCAGGTTTAACAATCTCGATAATTGCCATTATCTATTTTTTTTTAGGAGAAACAACTTACGATGGACGCATTGCTGCTTTTTTTAATCATCCAAACTTCCTGGCGATGTACCTGTCTCCTTGTTTTATAATAAGTTTTTCCAATATACTTAAAAATCCCTACAGAAGATACCGACTCTATTGGTTCCTTTCTTCTATTTTAATTATTTTTACAACATTACTTACTCAGTCGATCGGGACATTGGTTTCCATTATTATTGCATCGATAACATACCTTGTTCTGACTAAACACATTACTCGCAAGAATAAATTCCACCTGTGTCTTGGTTTTTTCTTGTTAGTTGTTTTTAGTATTGGCATGCTTTCTCCTAAAATAGATATTCTTTTTACTACAAATAGATCCAGCATGCATTCAAGAATCATAATTTGGCAATCAGCTACAAAGATCTTAAAAGATAACTGGCTTATTGGTATCGGTGCAGGCAATTTTCAATCCTATTACTTGGACTATCAAAAATATTTTCCTCCATACCTCGAATGGTCTTCTCCTCAACCACATAATATATTTTTAGCATTTTGGATACAACTTGGCGTCTCAGGATTTTTAGGCTTTTTGCTAATGCTTATTTGGTTTTATAAGTCTGGGATTACTATACTAAAAAAGGAGGCCTTGTCGGCCACCCTAATCGCCATCATGAGTGTTGTTCTGATCCATGGACTCACAGACACTACTTATTGGAAAAATGACCTAAGTATAGTGTTTTGGCTTCTTATAGCTTTAATGATTTTAATAAGTCGTAACCACTATGGAACAGATTACAAGCTAAGAGAATAAAGGTTTCCATCAAATTCATTCACAAAGAAAATATAAGTTTCTTCATCTGAGACCAAAAGTTCGTTTGCAGAATATACTTGCTCTCCTATCTCTGGAATATAAATTTCGCTAATTTCCTTACTTTCAAGATTCACTTTCCAAAAGCTATCACCTGCTAAAGATAGCTTTTTTTGATAATCATTAGGGATGATTGATAAGAAGCCCTTGGTTTCTTTCGCGCAATAAAGAGCTGTCTCGCTTTTATTCCAAACACAATCCCCTGGCATGGCTTGAAAATTTATACTAATCTCTGTTTCTTTAGCAAAGTCTCTAATATAAACACCTGCTCCAGTGCTATTTTTCTCTCTTTTATAGCTATATAAAAGTTTTTCTCCTGAAGGAGACCAATCAATTTTTAAATCATATTTGTCATCAAATATTTCTTTGGGATCGTATGGCGGATCAAGTTTGGCAAAATAGAGTGATGCCCCGTAAAACGATCCTCCGGGAGCAACAAAAGCGACCGTATCGTTTTTTGGCCAAGAAATTTTGAGCCCCGTCATCTCACTAACAAAAAGACTCTCCCAATTTGAACCGTCGTAATTAGCTATCGCAACATTACTCTCTGCAGACTTATTCCAATAATGATAAAGAATTTTTTGTCCATTTGGTGAAAAAACAATGTCGCCCATTTTTGAATCAAGGCTGTGTTTTTGACCAGTTTCATAGTCATAAACATATTTTTGAACACTATTATTTGATAATTTTCTTGAAACAATAACTCTATCCCTAGTTTGTGCCCAAGTCACATCAATCAGATCCCTTGTTTCGGCATCAGAAATTCTTTCCCATATTTTAGTATCAAAACTAATACGAAAAACCTGTCCTGTTTCTTTATCGTAATACACTATCCTATCACCTTCTTTATTAAAACCTATTCCCATGACTGATCTATCAGATAATGCTTCAATTCTTTTTGGCCGTTGAACTTCATTAATATTATCCTCTATTGACTGATTAATACCACTATTTGGTTGTGCCACAAGATTATTGATTGGTTTTGGGGATGAGTCATTCTTAAATAAAACAAAAATTCCAACACCAAGTGCTAAGACACCAGCGATCACTATTCCTAATATTAGTATCTTTCTAAGATTTAACTTCATATTTTTTAATCAAGGTTCTTGAGTGTAACGAAAGGTTCTTCTATATTCTAACTACCTTTTAAAACCAAGGTTCTTCGGCTTGCCGAAGGTTCTTCAAATTGAATTTTAATTTCATTTAATTAGTACTTTTTATTTATCATGTTTTTCTTTTTAGAACCCAGGCCTGTCTGCCGATAGGCAGAGTTCTCTGGCATAGCCAGGTTCTTATAACGTTTCGTGAGAAACCCAAGGTTCTGACGAAGTCAGGTTCTTATGTTTTGCGCTTTACTTTTTCGTAAATCCGCCATCCCTGAAGAACCCCTCCGGTATGCCGGAGGAACCTTGACGGAAGATTCGAACGCTTGGCTCGTTTAAGTGATTCTATATCATTATTTAAAATAAGTTATTGTTATTCTGAAGAATCTCAAGACTGTTAATAAAATAAAAAATTATGGATTATTCACAGTTTTACAAACATCGACAGAGGCACCTGCTTGTGGCGTTCTTTCACAATGTTTTCCTGGACCAGCAACAGTGCATGGATCGCTATTGCACTGATCAATATTACCCGCTATATATTCGAAACAACCATCTATTGAACTTCCACCTATTCCATCAGTTGCACAATCAACTACTCCACCCGGCGTTCCCAGGGTTCCTGCTCCATCATCTTTAAACTCCTCATCCCATGTCATAAATTGAACATATGGTTCTTTAAGTTTAGTGAGGTTGGGATTGATAGTTTGAAGAATGACCCATGAAGATAGAAGAATAATTAATCCTAGGATAGAATTAGATATTCTAGCCTTAGCTTGGGTAATATTGCTATGACTACTGCCTGAGGTTATCCATTGAAAACCAGAATAAACGATAGAACCCATTGCCATAACTCCTGCAATTCCAAAGAGAAAGTAGTAGAGAATCATTAGATAGTTTACTATGCCACTAGTAGAGGTAGCTGTTCCATTAGGAGTGGGCAACGGTACCATCAGCTTATATTCAAAAGGTTCTCTTTCTTGGGTGATGGCATTAGCTGGTTGTACAAAAAAAGTAAATGATATTGTAAAAATTATTAAAATTAAGAATATTTTTTTCATACTACTGAATAATAGGGCAAAACGATTTTAATCCTGTAATCCGACCGATTATGGTGGCGCCAAAGCCACCTCCCTCACAGACATAGTATATAACCGCCATCACACAGAAAATGATGAGAATAAATATTAATAGGATTGGACCCCATATTCCTATTGTTGAAATGAGAAAATTTCCCACTTTTTTTATAGCAGCCTTAACAGCTTTTTTTGCAACCTTTTTGGCAACTTCTTTGCCCGCTTGTTTCTTCACTTCCTTTCTGAATATTTTTCCATCTTCTCCTTTTTGATTATATTTTGATTTTAAGGATCTGGCTTGATTTACTCTCCCGCCTTTTCCCATTGCATCCATCTTGCCACCACCCACTACTGTCTTGACAACATCTTTAGCATCTTTTTTAGCAAGACGCCTTTCTTGCTCTAGTTTTGCCATTCTATCTGCCTCAAGAGTGTCCCAATCTTTTTCATAGACATCATCACGCCCTCCCTGATTATTATAATTTTTATCATGTTCATTGGGCATGTTTTTAGCCTAATTCCTTCTTCGCTTCTTCAATTTCAAGAAGTTGTTTTGGATCAGATGTAATTACTTGATCTTCACTATAGGAAGCAACGACTTTGATTGCTACGTGTTTAAGTCCTGCGAAAAACAATCCCCCTCCCACCTCTGCTTCAAGCAATAAATACCTCTCTTCTTGAGTTAAGTTAAACAATCTGGCCACATCATCAATAGTTGCCGTTGATTGTTTTAGAAGAATTTGAAGCGATGAATTGGTAATGATTGGACGACCGTATTCAGAATTTGAAAAGTCAGCCACATCTTGAGTGATAGTTGTAAGTCCTAAATAGTATTTTCTCGCTCTTTTGGCAATCCCAAATAAAAATTCTGCACCTTCTTTGTACTTCATCATCCACCATGCCTCATCAACAATTAACAATCTTTTTTTGAGCTGGGTACGAACCATCCTCCAAATATAATTCAAGATTACATACATCGCTATCGGTCTTAATTCATCTTCAAGATCTCTAATACTAAAAACCATTAAGCCATTTTTAACATCAATATTGGTATGGTTATTGAGAAATTGAGAAAAAGTACCTCGAGTATATTTCTCTAGTCTTGTTGCCAAGCTTTTTGCACCATCCATACCTTCTAAAATTTCTTGCAAGTCTTCAAGTTTTGGAGGAATTGTTTTCTTATTAATAAAATCACTCTCTGGTCTAATATCTCTAGATGCGTATGTTTCAATAATTGCCTTGTCTAACATAGCCTCTTCCTCTGCCGAAACACCACCCAAGAGCATCTTTACCATACCCGTCACAGTTCCGAAATGAGATCTTAATACATTCGAGGGATCTTCATCCTTTGCAGGTTCTGGAATATCAAATGGATTGATATGATAAGGCGAGCTTAAAGAAATTTTCACATAAGTTCCTCCAACTGTTTCGGCTAAATATTGATATTCATTTTCAGGATCAATAATAATAACATCTGTTCCTGTCATTAGTTGTCTCAAAACTTCTAACTTAACAGCATAACTTTTGCCTGCGCCCGAAACACCGAAAATTACAGTATTGGCATTTTCTAGATTAAATCTATCAAAAAGGATAAGACTGTTATTGTGTCTATTGATACCGTAAAGAATTCCTTGGTTTGAACTAAGATCAGATGAAACGAATGGGAATATAGTTGATAGTGGTTGAGTATTTAAACTCGTAAGTGTTTGTAGTTTATCATTAGCAAGAGGCAAGACTGAATTATAACCATTCTCTTGGGTAAACATTGCTGGTTTTGCATATATAAGCTGAGACTCCAAAAGACTCTTAATTTCAGCTACTGCCTCGTCTAGTTCTTTTTTACCATCTGCATGAATTGCGAAATAGACCCCAGCTTCGAAAAATTTCTCTTGACCAGTTTGAAGCCTATCCCTTAACTCTTCAATATCACTATAGGCTGTCTCAAGCTTTGGATCTCTAACTTTCCCTTGATTATCGTTATCGTTCATCTGAGATTGAACCCTAGCTAGTTTTTTTTGAAGATTCTTTAAAATAACATCACTTTCCATCGGATGAACAAATATTGATACGTCAAAAACTCTATCAAGATTAATAATCGGAGCCAACCATGCGCTATGAAGATATCTAGGATAATTAAGGATAAATAAAACTCCTATAAATTTATTTCCTATTTGAATATATTGAGATTCTATCTTTAGAGCCGATGGCGCCAACAAGTCCCTTAGAGTACTTACTCCTTTTTCGTAACTTGTTTGCTCTTTATCTCCCCCCATTAAGCCAGACAATAGATTTTTCTTCTTAGCTAACTTTTTCTTCCTTACAACCTCAGGCTTTTTTAAAGATTTTGTGTTTGTAATAGACATTTTCTCTTTAGTATTTGTTTTTTTTGAAACAGTACCTCCTGCCGCCTCTTGTCTCGCTTGATCCGGCATTGTTTCAATAACAAGAAACTCTCTTTTATCTTTTATTTCTTTATTCAAAACTCCATTTGAATCTGACGAAACATCTTTTTTTATTTTTTTTGAAATCATACTATATGGCTGCAATTATTTTTTAAGACCCATTTCTTCTGGGGAAGCTAAATTTCTTTGACCAGAGCCACCTGGATTATAGGCTTCATAAAACAGTTCAATTAATTCTTCTGTATTTAGAGGAATAGCTCTCATGCTCATTGCCGACAGACTAGCCGCTACATGATCCACTCTTTGCCAAAGTTGAGCCTTTAACTGAGAGAATTTTTTGTCTTCAATTTTCCCTTGCTTTGAGCTTGTTGCCTCTTTAATTAGACTAAACATACCCTTCTTTTTTGCATTTTCTCCTAGCGAATAAGGAACAACAACATAAAATGTTTTGTTCATTATATTCGTCGCTTCAACTAACTCCTTTACAAAATCGTGATATTCAGCAGCCTGAACCCTTAAAAGTTCATTCTTTTGAGACTTTTCCATCTCCTTAACGGTCTTTAAGTAGGGTTCAATATTTAATTTCCTTGATTGCACTATTAATTGAACAGAGAAATCAAGTGAATTTAAAAAATCCTGAAAACGATTCACTATTGCCTCTTGCTCCTCGTGAGATTTTAATGCAAAGTTGACGCTAGATACCAACAAAACCGATCTCAATCCTCCGTTTTTTAGCGAAACAACTCCGTCTCTAATCTCACTTATGGGAACCAATAATTGTGATGGGCTCGAAAAAGTTTTAGGCATATTATTCTTGACTATCTAAAATTTGAGCTAATTTATTAAAATCTTCTGGCTGATTATTTTGCTGTATTACCACTTTTTTCTTGGTCTTCTTTTTCATAGGAACACTCTCTGATTTTTTAGGCATTCTTTTCCATGCATACATTTGTGGTTTTTTTATAAACTTAAGCATTCCAAGAAATACAATCGCAAAGGGCTTACCATTAATTTTGTAAAAAGCCAAAAGGACTGCGACCGGGAAAAATATAACACCAACCAAAATTACATATGGAAGTTCAACGATAAAGTTTAGTATATAACAAACCAAAGGAACAGATCCTAAATAGATAAATTGTTTAAGAGTAAATGGACCGATTACTTTATCTTCCATTTCAATAAATTGTGGAACTTGATATCTCATATTATTTTCTTAGGTCAACGATGTTATTAGGTTTAGGCAAGTTTTCTTTTTGTGGTTCTTTTGAGATTATACCTTGGGGGACACCTGATCCAGGCACAATTAATGATCCTTTTTGAAAAAGCTCACTCAGAACAACCTTTCCTGTCGCCGGATCGATAGGAAGCTCTCCTCCTGAGTCATAAGACTTTAAAAGTCCCCTCAAAATTGTTCTTTCAGAGTTATCAAGACTAGAGGTGTTTTCTATGTTAAGTAAATAATCTTCTCTCTCCATGCCTGAATGGGGTGGATTTCCTTTTTTTGTTCTATAGTCTTCTAACCAGTTTGAGAGAGTTGCATTCACAGGCTCTGATTCTTTATTTATCACGATTGGTTTTGAAGTAATAAATTGACCACTAATTCCAGGGTATTGTTCTAGAACGCTACCAAATCCAATATTTGTAACATTTTCAGAAACAATTTCTGGCTCTTTTTTAATCTCTATCTCTCCAACGTAACTATCTTTATAAAGCGCAGTGTCTCTTGGGAGCTGACCGCCTAATTCACTGATCATTTTCTCTACGCCCGTCAAATGGTCTCTAATTGGCCAGTATCTGACAACAACAATATCAAGCGCAATAGCCTTAAGTATTGTCTCGTCAATCCCTGGCAATGCTTCCTTAAGAGAATTTAAAGACCCCTCCAAAGTTATTATTCCTAAGATTGTTTTTGAAATAACATCTACCATTCGTCCGGTTTGAGATAAGTCGAGACCTTGTTTGGTCGCGATCTTGTCATTCAAGTCAGTTGATTCCTCCGCCATCCAACTTTGGACATGAGGTGGCAATGCTTTAAATTTTATATCAAAATCCTTATCCATTGTCATCCGTTTTTTAGGAGCTTTTGCTATTCCTGTTTTAATTAGATCAGGAGAATTTGGTTGTTCACCAGGGATAGCCCTTAAAATGTTAACTTGTTTTTGTTGGCTTGATTTGGTTTTATTTTGATTTCCGGATCTTCTCATTATTTCTCCAATAGCGTTTTTTTTCGTTTCCTCATCTTTAATTGCTCTTGTCGCTTGAAATGCGCCATCAAAATTACTTTTATCAACCATAATTGAAGCGATTTCCCAAAGAACATTGTCATGCTTCTCAGCGTCCTCAATCTTGCTTATCGTAGAAATAGCTTCTTCAAGATTATCTTCTTTTGCTTGTTTTATCGCTAGGTTATGATTTAATTTTTGCAAATCATCTTTATTCATTGTTTTTTTATTATTTTTCTCCCGGCCAAGTATCATTTTTTAACATCGCCATATAAATTTTTGTTAATTTTTCAAGTTCTACTTCTGTGATATTGGGATTTTCGTATAACAATTCAATCTCTCGAAATATTTTTTCTTTCGTTGAGGCATCTAAAAATCTTCCAGCATCACTAACTTGGGATGCTTGCATATTTCTAGCTATTAATCTTGTGTTATTTGCGTCATCTTTAAGCACTCCCCATTGCTTTTCTCCTTTAATTTTACTAATTGCTAATCTCGTTGGTTCTTGACGTACCTGACTTTCTTGTATTGCTATTTCTCTCTGCCCTGGATTCATTTCATTGAGCCTATATGGATCTAATTCATATGCTTGATGATAATCACCACTCACTTTTGCGTAAGTACTTCTGAGCTTCATATTGTTCTTGTCTGCGTCTACATTTTCATCAAATCCATCTGAAAAACCTGCTTGAAGCTGAGTTAATACATGATTTTTAACTTCTTCACTAAAGTCTCCAACAGCACCCATAAGTGCTTTGGCACTGTCCTTGTCAAGGGTAATTTTTTGTATATCTTCTGCTGACAAGTTTTTGACAAAATCTTCATTCCTAAATTCTCCATCTTTTTTAGCTTTCTTCATGGCTTTTTCTTTTCTTGCTTCTGCCTCTGCTTGTTTTCTTATAACTATCTGTTCTCTTTCATATTGAGGATCAGCAGCCCCTTGAGAGCGAAGTATCTCTGTTTTGCTTAATTCATAATTACTAGGGTCCGTTATCATGTCAACTCTTTTAGCTTCAAAATTTTCTCTAAGAGTTTCATTTCCTGCTCTCTTACTCGCCTTGTTCATTCTTTTAAGAGTCACATATTCTTCAGTGCCCTGTTGATTGCTAAGCTTCTGAACTTCTCCATTTTTTATCATTGTTTCTGTCATACTTTCAAGTTCTGTACCCCTCAAACTAGTGACTAGTTTCTTTCTTTGCTCTTCTGTTAAATTAGAATAATCTTGTGCTTTAGACCTTCGATCGGTCTGTGCTTTTGATGCCTCTCCCTTCATTTTAGCGCCCGTTCTCGCCGTTGCCCTACCTATTGCTCCCCCCACAGCCCCACCAACGATAGGAATTCTACTTAATCTTTGACTTATTTTATTGTCCATTAAATCATTGCCCATAACTGCCTTCGCTCTATCTTTGTATTCCCTACCCTTGTCCATCCCCTTATCTATTGTTTTTCTCTTGCTCCATTTACCCATAGTCGCAACTTTACCACCAATATATCCACCTATTGCTCCCGTTATCATATCTCCTCCGTTCTTTGATGCTTTCATACCAGTACTTTTAGCCATAAGAAGAAGGATCATTACAACCATAAAGCTGAGCAAACTTGAAAAATTTTCTAAAAATGAAATATTAGTTCCAAATCTTCCTCCTCCCATATTAGCAGTTGCTCCAAAATTAGATTCTTGCCAACTTGATTCTTGGATTGCCCAAACTGCCATTGCTGATAAATATAAAAAGAATGCCACAACAACACCATAGAAAGCCCACTTAAAGAAATTACTCATCCAATCTTTAAAAATCTTTGTGCCAAATGGCATTATGCCGACAACCCATGTTAGCGGTGCAAATATTAAAAGAAGCCAAAGCGCACCAACTCTCACAAGCATCATTACAGAGAGAAGGATAAAAACATAGGCTGCAATTGCTGCAAAAACAAGCACTAAAGCATTCTGCATAACAGTATTAACCGCCGCATTTATTCCTCCGAAAAAACTTCCAAGCCCAGGCATTGTTGCGCCAAAAAGTTCTGACTGATTAAATGCCAAGACCAACCCTTCTGCCAATCCATATGGTTGTCCTTCTATGGTAATTGCTGATTGGGTTAAAAAGCCCATAACACCTTGCGCCATATCAAGTACCACGCCACAAATAACAAGGCTAAAATTTACTAAAATAGCAACAATAATAAGTCTTGGAAGGAGTTTCTTGGCCTGATAACCCTTATAATCAATGATTGTTGCTATTGCGATAATAACAAGCCATGCAATAAAAAATATATTCGCCAGATCTCTCGTAAATCCCCACGTTACTTTAACAAATGGAGCTTCTATGAAAAGATTTTCATTAAATGTTAAGGTAATAACTCTAGAAAGAAGACCTCCACCCAACCTCATAAGCATATTTGCTACAAGAGAAAAAAGGTAAAGAATTAGACCAATTAATGAAATGAAAAATCCCCCCACTCTACTACCAAGGCTAGCAGCTTGAACAAATCCTCCAGGAAGAATTAAAAGAATTGTACTAAAAAATGGCAATAAAAACTTTAATTTTTTGTTTTTTAGAATTTTTTCAAAAAATCTTACCATGTTGTCGATGCTTCTTCATCATCTAAAAACCATGTTCTTAAAATTTCAGACATTGGTTTAGAATAAAGCTGTGTTACGCCCTTATACCATTTATTTATATAGTATTTATCACTTTGATTTGGCCAATCCACTTCGCCAACATTAGGATCCGTACCATAGGCTTCTTCATATATTTCCGGATAAATCGTATCTAATTTATCTCTTACTATTGGATATTCTAGTCCATCATAAAATTCATCCATAGAGAAACCAGGTGGACCAAGTCTTATTCCCTTATCTTCGTCCAACCACTCATCATATTCGTCCGGTATTTTCATGTAATCATTGAAATCTTCCCATGGAGCTGGTAACTCATTTGGTAAATCACTTGTATCCTTAATAGCCTGAGTTGTAATATAACCAAAGACACTGCAGGTAATATCGTTAAACTGTGGCCAACGACATTCATATTTTTTATTTTCAAGTGCAATACTTGAATCAGTAAGCTCAACCAAATACCAACCATGTTCTAGACCTTTATCTGGATCTGTATCTTTACAAATGCTCTCTAATTTGTCATATGGACCTGGAGGATTATCAAATTTGCTTTTTTCCAGATCAACTCCTACTGCATATGGCTGAGGACAAACCCAATCAGCACCTCCACTCTCAGGGTTTTGTTTCCATGCTAATTGCGCCAAATCAAACTGAGCTTGAGTGGACGCTGCGACTTTTTCTTTTAAGAAAAGTGCTGGCGAGATAATATTTTCTGTATCGATGAAAAAATATTTATTATCCTTGTCTGGAAATCCAACCAAATGTTTTTCATTTCTCAATCCCTCGCCAACCAAATACTCAGAACTTCTCAACGCCTGATATTCTTCTGTAATTTCCCCAATAATACCCTCTGCATAAGACTGGAGACCAAATTTATCAGAAGTCGTAAGAGATCTACCTTGCAAAACATAATCATCGTCTGTTGGGTCTGGTCTATAAGCTACTGACATTGGCAGTTCTGTTCCCCAAATCTTTCTTTGGTAAGCCGAATAAGCCATCAATGTATTGCTTCTTAATACATTATCAAGTGTTGTTAGTCCAATACCATCAATATCATGACCTAAACTTGCTTGTATTAGTGCACATTTTTCTTTGTCGGGTGTGATGTCTGTATCTAATCCATAGTACCAGTATTCAGGAGGGGCAGTATATAAAAATTTATACTTTCTCGCCATATCCAAAAGCATGTCTCTTTTAATGATTTCTTTGACTTGATCACTTGGACAAAGCTGCTTAACATAAGTTTCAAAATCAGAGCTTTTTCCTGTGTCAGGATCTATCGTAGATTCAAATATATCGGGACGGTTTCCTGCTTTTATCCTTGCTGCTTCACAAATCTTTTCATAATTACATTCAATATCAAGCTTCTCCCTTGTACATTTTCTACATTCCATTATTTGATTTAGGTTGCTTGTTTGAAGATCATTAAGGTCGTCATCTTTTGTTGGTGGGCACCTTTTTGTATCAACCGTAACGCTTGCGCTAATCTTATAACTAAAATCTTCTGTCCTACAAGCATTTCGCGCAACTTCAGTCGCAGCTGCGCCACAAACATCAGTTCCTCCAACAAAAGCAGATAAGGTTTTAGTAGGACTACTTCCATCTCTAAGAGTATCCCCTTTTCCATCTTTTGGATCATCTAAATCTTCTCCATACTTATCCATAATTTTTTGCATTTCGTCAGGAGAGCTTGCAAACCAATAGTCTTCTCCTATAGGAAAATGTCTCCAAGGAGCGAAATAACACATGAGAAAATCTCTTGCTTTCTGAATTGCTTCTTCATAAATGAAATCATCAAGATTTTGAATTATCCGACCCTCCTTTTTTACAACAACACACTCAAAAACTCCTGAATCATTTTTTACCAAAACACCAAAAGGACAAGTCGTTGTGGGAGTTATAGGAGTTGTATCTACTACTTTTAGTCCAAGTGCTCGAACTATTTCTCCTGTTAGCTGCTTATCAAAGATCAATGGTTCCTCAATAAGTTCTCTGTAAACCTCATATGTCAATTTATTAACATCCTCTCTGGCTTTCTCGATTTTTGCTAATTCATACGACTTCAAATATTCAAGATTAAGCGTTTCTTTTTCCGAAATCGCCTGAAGCAAGTCTGTTGTAAATTGCTCATTCGAATCTTTCATTGCCAAAAAGAAATCCTTAAGACTAGCTCGTGCTAGTCGCTCTGCATCATCTATGTCGTTAGAGTCTGGATTCTTTCCAACAAGTCCGTCAGCTCTCGTTACCTCCATAAACGCTGCTTCAAAAAGCATTCCCAGGTTGATACCTTCCTTAATAAGCTCAGAATCATCTCCAAGTTGCTCAATCAACTCTTCGGCAAAAATACTCTCCTCTATTTCAAATCTATGAGTTAAATCAACGTGCGCCACTTCAGTTAAGTATCCATCCATAATACAAGCATCTAAAAACCATTTTTGGAAAATACTGCCCTCTGAATTATCAATTGTCGTCATATCGTCTCCTCCTATCGCTCCTCCACTTTCAACCGGCGTACTGGTAACACTATATTTAAAAGTTTCATAAGGAGGAGTAAGTGATGGATGTTCGTTATACATTTCCTCTGTTATCACTCTAAGTTGCCTACAAATATCAAACCCCGGGGTATTTTCATCAAAATATTTTGGCAGGTCTGAATCGGCAACCTCTCCAGTAAAAATATTAGTAAAATAATCCTTAATACCATCCCACCAACTCGCCGAAGCAGTCGACAAAAAAGAACAAAAAGAAAACATCAAAATTATTAATAGTATTGATGCTGTTTTTGTTTTAATATTAAATTTTTTATTCATTAGTTCGCAGTGAATAAAAAGTAAATAAGATATTTTTGCATAATAAAGCTTAATTCCGCCAAATGCTCAATCCTCTCTTCTCCAATAGAATCTTCCAACGAAAGATTCTTCTCAGATGACTTAATGATTAACAAAAAATCACTAAAATCTCTCAACATTCGTAATTTCACTAGGTGATAACCAAGAACCTCTTCCTCTGGCACAATCTGCTCAATTCTCGTTATCTTTTCGGATATTTCTCGAACCAAATCATCTATCTTATAATTTTGATCAGTATCTCGATATTCAAGAGCAAGTTTCAGTGGATTTTTTTCACCATCAAGCTCAGCATCTGATTCTTTCAAGTAATTCGCGAACGCCTCTTTTGCACTTTTCGCGCTATTTTCATTTTCCGCTATCGGAATATATTGTTGATCACCATTAGCACCTGAGTCTTCGGAAGAGTACTTGTTGCCCAGTGCTTCATTGTATGTTTCTTCCCAGTCAATTGTAGAAAGATTCGCAATATTGATCTCTTTTTCAATAAGTCTATTAAACCCTGCGTTACTTATTTTTCTTTCTGACGATGGGAAAGAAATCTTTATTTTACCATTCTCGTCACTATCAACAAAGATAACCACCAAGATAACAAACGCAATAATGCTCAATAAAATTATAATAAGAGGTTTCGCGATTTTTTTTAACACAGAAGTACTAGCTAATTTCATATTTTTGAATAAGCTCCAGCTTTAGACGCTCTATTTCTTGTGATCGCTCTATCAGTCTGTTAGCTTTTTTGAGATTAATCTCAATTTGAACTGGATCTTCTTTTTTATATCTAAGATCAGCAAATATGGTAGAAAAAGTTTTTATTATCGATAAGTATCCTTTTTGAATCTCTTTTGCGGCAAGAGGGGTCTCTAGATACGAAAAGTCTAAATACGATAACTCTATTTTACCAAGCAAGTCATTCAACGATTCATAACTTTCTTCGCTAAAGTCACTTGCTATTTCTCTATAGCTAACCAATCCCTCCGGCAAGCTAATCTTATTGACTTCTGCTAAATATGTCCTAATTAATTCTTTATTATTGCTTGCCGTGACATCAATTGAGTCATCAGCTATCTCTTCTAGACTTAGAAGCTCGGGTCTAGAAGACACAAATTCTCCAATAAGAAAATTTTCTATTTGTGGCTCCAAAATGTTTTTTTCTTCTCTTAGCCAAGAAAAGTATCGAATTGTAACGCTTTGGTTATCTCGATCACTTAACCTGGTAGACCCTGCCACTATTGGATCATATCCGTTTTCTACCTCATCACCATCTGTATAGGTGTCGCCATCTGTATCTGAAACTTGAGGCCTGGATCCGTAAATAACTTCTTCAGCATTTGAGAGACCATCTAAATCATCGTCTTCATAAAAAGAATAAACAATTTCCTTAGCATCGACTGCCCCTTCAAGAGATGCTAATTGCTGGTTGTTGCGTTGGTTTTGAGTAGCAAAATACGCCAATAACAAAACGCCTCCAACAGCAAAAATCAGGAAGAATATTTTCTTCTTCATTAATATAATTACATCTTCGTATTCGAAGCCAATGATTGATTCCAGTCATATCATTATACTTTCGTATTCGAAGCCAATGATTGATTCCAGTCATATCATTATACACCAAAAAATCCCCATTTAAAATGGGGATAAGTCTCTTGTTTTCGTTGTCAACTGTCATTTTCAGCGATTTTTGCACTTTAAATTTCTTGTCAATTTTTAACGTGTTATTTCGCTAATTTTTTGATATAAATCCTTCCAATCAGTAAGGCTAAGCTCTTGAGCTCGTACCGTCTCTTTTAATTTAAGTTCTTTTATTGCTTTTAACAGAATATCCTTGTCTATTCTAAGTCCATTATGGAAATTGTTGATAAGTTTTTTCCTTTTTTGAGAAAATCCTATACGCAAAATCCTAAAGAATATTTTCTCATTTATGTTCTTTGGGGTTTTAATTTTCTCAACAATAAGAATTCTTGAATCAACCTTAGGTGGTGGATCAAATTTTTCTCTTTTTACAATACTTCCCATCTTTGGACTACCATAAAAATTCACCATAACCGAAACCAGGCTCATTTTTCCAGGTTCTGCACAGATTCTTTCTGTTAACTCTTTTTGAAGCAATAATACTATTCTCTGAGGTTTGTTTTCTATTTCTAAAAACCTTCTAAGGATAAAACTACTTAGATAGTATGGAATATTCGCCACTAATTTATATTTCTTATCTTTCCAAATTCCAACTTCAAAGTTTAGAAGTTGATCTCTTATGTCAGCTTCAATGATATTTAAGTTTTTTAGATCAGAAAACTTTTCCTTAAGAAACTCTACTAAATCTCTGTCTTTTTCTATTGCTATTACTTTTTTAGCAGATTTAATAAGCTCCTCTGTTAAGTCTCCCCGTCCAGGCCCTATCTCAACAACCGTGTCATTTTCACCAATTTCTGCAGAATTAACAATATCACAAAGGACCCTCTTGTCTGAAAGAAAATTTTGTCCCAGAGCTTTGTTCGGTTTTAGAGTATATTTCTTGTCCACAGCAGTTAATTATTAATTAGGTGTATAATAGAAAATAATCATTGGTTCGAATCTATAATAACATGATTTGAGGCTATGTGTAGTAGTATTCAAAATTTGTATTTTTAAAATATGTCTAAATTATTTCGTAAAATAACTGTTGTTTTTGTTTTAATATCTCTTGTTTTCTCTCAAACAGGCCTATTCTATCTAGGTTCTTCTTGGTCACCCAAAGAAGCGAAGGCAGGAATTATTCCTGATCCTCAAGGAACTATTGGGCTTAAAGAAGGATGGAATTTAATTTCTCCTTCTGATGAAACACTATCTTCAGAATACTTATCAGGCTGCGAAGTCGTATCAGGTCCCTGGTATTGGGACTCTGTTGCCTATAAATACAAAACAACAAACGAACTCAGACCAATGAACGCTTATTGGGTCAGAGTAGATAATGATTGTACTCTTGAAATTGGATCAACGGGTGACGGAGATAGAGATAAAAAAAACACAGCCCTAAGTCCTGGTTGGAATTTAATTTCTTCCACAACAAACTACAATTGGGAACAAATTAAAGGTAGCTGTCAGTTGTCTGTAAGTTGGCTTTTTGATGCAACTGGTTCTGATTACAGTATGCTTCCTCCAGGAGCAAACCTTGAACCATTTAAAGGTTATTGGGTAAAAGTAGAGTCTTCGTGCGTAATTACAGAACCTGTCATTATCATGGATAGTCTTATCGATGATCTTCTTGCCATTGATGATTCTTTCTATTGCTTCCTCTCTCAGGGATCACCTTCGGATAGTTGTGACCTAGCAAGAATCATTGATATAAACGGAGCAGATCATTGTCGTTATTACGGTGAAGCGATTTGTGGAAAAAATGCTTCTGGCTATTTTGAGTGGAATTGCGGAACACGACACGAAGATCCTGCCCCAGGTGATTACACTCCAAGTGACCCTAACTATCTCTGTACAGACAAAGAAGGATGGAAAAAAGCTGAACAAAATGATAGCGAAGAAAATCAATCTGCACTTAAATTAGACCTTTGCAATATTACGGGCTCAATGATCGCCGCTCTTCTAGGAAGCTTTGCTGAAGACTTTACGGGAGAAGTAATTGTTGGTCTTTTTGGAGAAGATCTTGCAAAAAAAGTTCAAGGCCTAGTTGATTTTTATTTCTGGTTAGAAGCAAAGGGTATTGATTTAACAAGCGTAGTTAATGATCCTGATTTTTTTGCTAAATACTTAGGGGATTTTATTGAAGGAGGAGTTGATGTTCTTAAGGACATGGCTCCTGATCTAATTAAAAATTTCGTAATTGAATTTTCCCTAACTCTTGAGCTTGATCCTGGAGTTGCTCAAGAACTTGGTAATTTTAGTGCTTACATATCCAGTGACGCTATCGCAGGCACTCTCAGTGATGCTTTAAATTCTATGGATAGCTTGGGAAATTATCTTTTTCAGTATGCCAAAGAGTCTTCGTCTCCAGTAGTCCAAAAACTACTTCAAGCCGAAAAACTAGTCAATTTCATTAAAGCAGGACTTAGTCTCGATGCCGAAGCAACAAGGAGTCAAATTTTACAAGCAATTGATAGCCTGACATCTGCTACTATTGAAAGATTTAAAAGGGAAACAGGGCTTTCAGATCAAGAGCTCAACGACATTGTTGGTTTTGTAAAATATATGATTAATTCAGGAATAACTCTAAAGGATGTCTTACAAAAAACCAAAGTTGAAATTGAAATTTCTTGGCAATCTTATGCATCTGCCAATGGAATTACCCTGCAAAAAGGTATCGAGGTGATCCAAAAAATCTCCTATGACATAGCAGCAGAAGCAGTAAATAAATTAGTGGACTTAGTCAGCCTTAGTGTTCCCGATATAGACGGCAAGATGATTCAGACGGCAATTGATGATCAGTTGATTGAAAAAACTATTCGATTCGCTAGGTATCTTCTTTTTGAGAAAGGGTTAAATCTCGCAGATTTATCATTGGCAATTGAAGGTGACGGCTTTTCGGCAGAGCTAAGTGCTTCTGGAATAGATATTGACATAGACAGTCAGGTTTTCGTTGAGCAAGCAATTGATTTTATTTCAAGTCAAGCAACTCAATTTTTGCAAAATGAATTAAAAATAAATCCAGACCTTGCAAAATATATTATTGATTTCGCACAATACAACATTGTTACTCAAGGAGAAAATCTTGATGCTTTTATAAATTTTAACATCTCAGAGTTTATTACTTCATTTGAATTCTATATTGCATCTCGAGGAAGACAAATATTAGTCGATATAGCCACTGATTTTGTTGCCCCCTATATCGAAGAAGCCCTAGGAGGCATCGATCCTGAAATTTTGGGCGAAGTTGCTAGATTTGCTAAATTTTTAATGGAAACAAAAAATATTTCCATAGAAGAATTCTCAACGTATGCCCTTGACCGAGTAGAAGAACTTTTAGTTGAATTTAGTGCCAAGACCATAGGGAAAATAACAGGTATTCGTACCGATATTCTTCAAAGAATATTCAAAATTATTGTAAATCAAAATCTCGTACAAGATATTGTTCATTTAGATCTGATTAGTATTGTTAAAAAATTACTTATTGTTGTAGAAATTAATGGAAATTTCGCCTGTCCAACAGACCTAGTCTCAGCTGTTTGTACTCTGCTTAACGGCAATAATTGGGAAGATTGTAGTGTTGGAACCCTAAATTTCACGAATGGAACCCAACCTCATGAAGTAAATCTCTATGATCCGTCTATTAGGGCAGCCTCTGTTGGAATTTGTACTGTGCCCAATATCTACATTAGTATTTTAGGAGAACCCATAATTAAAGGTATTAATATAAAAGTTGGGCCAATCGCCTATCGCGGAAACAAGCTTAGGCTTGACATGCCTACAAGCAACAAAATAACCAATTGGGGAGATGGTTCAGAAAAAAGTTCTCTTTATGAAGCAAAAAGAGGCGATGGGCTTTCTCACATTTATTCAAGTTCAGGGAATAAAACCATTTCCGCGAAATGTCGTTTCTGGCTCAATATTGATTTGTTTAGCTTTCATTGGCCAACAGTAACTCAAAATACCAGCAAATCTATTAGCGCACCCTAAACAATAGCATTCTCTGTTTTATCATCAAAAAAGCAGGAGAAAATTTCTCCTGCTTTTTAATTTTTCTCTTTAATTAAATAACTCAATAATAGGCTGGGTTATTTAATAATTCACCATTTTTACATCATTGATGGCATTTGAGGCATTGCTGGCATTCCACCACCTTTATTGTCTTCTTCTGGTAAGTCGGTGACGACAGCTTCTGTTGTAAGAAGCATTGATGCAGCTGATGCAGCATTTTGAATAGCTGATCTTGTTACTTTTGTAGGGTCAATAATTCCAATCTTGAACAAATCCTCATAAGTGTTCTTAGCAGCATTGTATCCATTTGAGCCAGTAAGCTTTTTGACTTTATCTACAACTACTGAACCCTCAACACCTGCGTTTTGAGCAATTTGTTTAAGAGGAGCCTCTAGCGCTTTTATTATTATACTCTTACCAATCTTTTCGTCACCAGTTAACGTCAATGACTCAAGGGCCTTCAATGTCCTAAGCAAAGCAACGCCACCACCAGGAACGACACCTTCTTCAACGGCAGCTTTTGTAGCAGCTAAAGCATCTTCAATGCGATGTTGTTTTTCTTTTTGTTCAACCTCTGTAGCAGCACCCACCTTAATAACTGCAACGCCACCGCAAAGCTTCCCTAGCCTTTCCTGAAGTTTTTCTTTGTCAAAGCTTGATTCAGTTTTATCTATTTGAGTTTTAATCTGCTCTATTCTTTTAGCAACGGCTGATTTTTTACCTCCACCACCAACAATTGTTGCATTGTCTTTAGTAGCAATAACCTTATCAGATTCACCAAGCATGTTAATTTCAGTATTTTCAAGCTTAAGCCCTCTGTCTTTTGAAATTACTTGTCCTCCTGTTAGAATAGCAATATCTTCAAGTATTTCTTTCCTTCTGTCTCCAAACCCAGGAGCTTTAACAGCAAGAGCCGTGAATGTTCCTCTAAGCTTATTAACTACCAAAGTAGCTAACGCTTCACCGTCAATATCTTCAGCAATAATAACGATTTCCTTTTTGCCAGCAGTAGTCACTTTCTCTAAAATTGGCAAAATTTCGTTTATTGATGAGATTTTGTTATCAGTAATTAATATTAAAGGATTATCAAGCTCCGCTATCATCTTCTCAGTATTTGTAACCATATAAGGAGAAACATATCCTTCATCAAATTGCATGCCTTCTTTTATTTCTTTTGATACACCAAATGTTTTTGATTCTTCAACGGTAATAACTCCTTCTGTTCCAATCTCCTCCATCAATTCGGCAATTAAATTGCCGACTTCGGTGTCTTGAGCAGAAATAGTAGCAACGCTAGCCTTATCACTTTTTGAAGAAATTTTCTTTGAAATATTCTTAAGACTCGCAACAACTTTATCAGTAGACTTTTTAATGCCTTCTCTAATTGCCAATGGATTAGCTCCTGCGGCAATATTTTTAAGTCCTTCGCTAATCATTGCTTGAGCTAAAATAGTCGCAGTTGTGGTTCCGTCCCCAGCAACATCATTAGTTTTGCTAGCAACTTCCTTTATAATTTCTACGCCCAAATTCTCTATTTTATCTTTTACATTAATCTCTTTTGCAATAGTAACTCCATCATTAGTAATAACTGGTGACCCATACCCTTTATCCAAAATTACATTTCTTCCCTTAGGACCCAGAGTGACCTTCACTGTATCTGCTAATTGATCAACTCCCCTTTTAATCGCTTGGCGTGCTTTTTCTGAAAATTCAATTTGTTTAGCCATAAATTTAAAATATTTTATATAATTATTTAATACTGACCATTAACCAACGATTGCCAAAATCTCGTCTTCTTTAGCGATTAAATAATCTTCGCCATCGATTTCAATTTCACTTGGACCATATTTAGAGAATAGGACAATATCACCCTTTTTTATTTCCAAGGGTTGGCGTGATCCATTTTCAAGAACCTTGCCAGAACCGACAGCAATAACTTTGCCTTGTTCTGATTTTTCTTTCTCAACTGTATCTGGCAAAAATATACCAGACTTAACTTCTTCCTTGGGAGACATAGGTTTTATGAGGATTCTGTCTGCAAGAGGTTGAATATTCATATTGATATATAAAACTTGTTAAAAATTAACTTAAACAATTAGCAAACTCATTGATGGAGTGCCAATTTAGTTGTTATACTACATCTTAATCCTGAGCTCCTCCTTTGTCAAGCAAAATAGACAAAGAGTAGCTTGTGTCTTTCAATCTATGAATTCAACCATTTCTATTGACAAATTCTTGTTTATATGATAGGATGACACTAATATGACTACCACAGAATTTCTAAAAATTTTTAAGAATAAATGGGAAACGGTTTTGATTGTAACAATCTTAGCTGCGACCTTTGGTTTGTATATAAACTTTTTTCTCCCTCACTACTACAGAGCATCTAGTGAGTATTTAATTATTCAGAAACAAAATGCTGGTATTGACGCATACACAGCCATTAAAGGGGCCGAACAACTTGCTTATACGTATAAGCAAATTATTCATTCGTCTTCTTTCCTAGAACAAGTTACTGGATCAAGTTTTGATATTGAGCCTGATTATTTTGGAAGTACACAAGTTAAGATTATAAAAAAGTGGCGCAAGACAGCAGTCTTAGAGACTATTCCCAATACTGGCATATTAAAAGTTGATATTTATCACCCTGACCAAAAACAAGCGCTAGCTATTAGTCAAGCTATTAGTAGTGTCATTAAAAATAAGCAAAATCTATTTTTAGGAGAAAATACCGAGATCCAAACAATTCCTCTTAGTAGCTCAGCTGTAACAGATAAATTCGTTAAACCAAGAGCGATTATTAATACTTTTCTTGGATTAATAATTGGCTTTATTGGAAGCATCGGCTTCATCGCTATGTTCTCTCAAAAAATACCTAAAGCAGCAAAGAGTACATTTATTCAACAGGAAACTAAGAGAACAAATAAGATTATTAAAAAAAATTATTCTATAGAGACTAGTAAAAAGTCTAGCGCACCAGGAAACTTACCCATTGCTTAAACGATTTAAGCGCTTAGGTGAAGAAATTCATATTCCTCATCTAGCGGTCAAATTGTTGACCAAGTACCTTTAAAGGAGTGATATGCCATGAGAAAAACGATGGTTTTTGTCACATTGACAGTTATCGCCTTGATGCTTCTTCCTCTTCAAGCCTTTGCCACCCAAAGCAATCAAAATTGGGACGCACTGGTGTTTGACGGAGAATCTCGGGCATGGGATGCCAGCAGAATGAAGTTGGTATTGGAAAATGACGGGTCGTCCATGACAGCCTACATTCTTGTTCGAGATGTTTATGTGGACTTTAATGGGCAGGCAGAGAAAGTTAGCTGGAAGGGTCATCCACAGGAAGAAACTTCCTTTAATGGATTGATTCAGACCAGAGGACTGTCAACGTCTGAATTTATCAACGCTATTAGGGAATATGATGGCATCTCTGGTCAGTTAGCTGGTATTTTCTACACCAGTGACGCGACAGGTTGGGAGCTCACAAACCTTAGGGACCATGACGCTTTCTACTACCAAGAGATCTATTCTCGCGTTGCAGACACAGGGACAAGCTTTCAAAGAGAACAGGTACTGTTTGTTCTCAGGGGGATTCCTCTGAACAGCGACCTTGTTCACGGCCAGTTCTTGCTTCTATACCCTGGTAACCCAGACGGAACGACTGATCATGTTTGGTTCAATCCAGGATGGATGGACGAACGCGATCACGTCCAATATTGGGTTGGAGACTGTCAAGACAAAGATGCAGAAGGAGAAATCATTAACGGCTGTTTCGGTCCAACGGGACTATTTAGAGCAGAAAATGTTCCTTGTGCATGGTAGCAGAACAAAAGGACAGAGGGAGACACTGTCTCCTTCTGTCCCTTTTCTTCATTTATTTTTTCGTCAAGGTTCTGGCGAAGCAAGGTTCTTCTAACTATTCTTTATTCTTCTCTTGAGTTAATCCAACTATTCCCCCTAAATAAGCAAAAAGAGCCCACTGAGTTGCTGTTCCACGCAAGACATTATCTCCGAAGGCCATAAGAACAAAAACTCCAAAAACTATTGCCGAAATTAAGTTAATATTTTTAAGAAATTTATCTTTAGTATTAAGAAAGGTCTTAAAATTAAAGATAAGTACCCTAAAAATAAAAGCTAAATAGGAGATTAAACCAATAAGACCAAGTTCTATCATTATTCTAAGATAATCATTGTGAGCCTCTGGGGCAGGAAGCATGTTTAAGTCCTGACTATTAGCAGAAAGTGTCTCAAAGGTTCCGATTCCATAACCCCAAATAGGTCGTTTTACAAAATCTCCAATTGCATCTCCCCACAAACGGAAACGCCACATAAGAGAGCTAAATGGCTCAAGCGTGGCAATCTCGCCTATCCTTTCTTGAATCACTGGCACGAACATATACGCGACCAAAAGAACTATCACTCCGACAAAAAATACTTTCTTGTGTTTAATCAAGCCATAAATTCCTAGAATCAGTATTGCGCCTAGCCAAGCCCCTCTAGTGTATGTGCTTAGAAGAACTAGCAACGATAAACCTATTAATAATCCACAGCTAATTCTAGAAATCCTTTCTTTGACAAGCAATGTCCTAACTAGCAACATTCCGATTACAAAAACAGAAAAAAAGGCTAAGCTATTGGGATAGAAAAAAGTACCCTTAGTTCTTATAAAAAATTCGCCAAAGATAGTCTCACCCGTTCTCGAGAAATACTGCACCAAGGCAACAATCATTGGAACGATAGCCGAAACAATAATCACAATATTTAGCTTCTTAAGTTTCTTTTTGTCTCTTATTAGCGAAAGCGCAATGAAATACACAGAAAAAATACTAAATATCCTTACTAATTCAGAGGCGCTAGCTGAAAAATTGAGAGACCAGAAGAGACTTAAGCTGCTAACACCCAGAAACACAAACGATGCCCAGAATCCGATAGCACTCTTGAGATAAGTTTTTCTCTTTATAATCAGAGATACCCCCAAAACTATTAACAAAAGTGCGATTACTGCATTGTAGTTGATTGAAAAACTATTTATTTCTAATATAGTCTTTGTTCCCACAGTTTCAATCATCGGCCTTATTAGCAAAATAGACAAAAGAGATTCAAAGGGATATTTATTAGCAAAAAAGAGCCAAATAAGACTAGCTAGTAAAAAAAGAGATGCAGTCAAAGAAAGCTCGCTTAGAACAAAGCCAATAAAAACAGCTATCATTCCCACAACTAGAGCTGAGTATATATAAATATTTTTTCTCTTAGTCAAGATTCAATGAAAATACTACAAATTAATAAATTTTATCATCAAAAAGGAAGATCTGGCGGAGTTGGCCGATATCTTTTGTCTTTGACCAATCTCTTAGAAAATAAATCTCATACTATTCAGGTTTTCTCTATGAAAGACGAAGACACTCTTTCTTCTAGTTATAGCTCATATTTTCTTGAAGAACAAGATTTAAGTAATCCAAAAATCTCCTTTAGCTCGCTTAAAAAGGCTTTTAAGGTAATTTATTCCTTTGAAGCAAAAAGGAAAATAAAAAAACTATTACAAGAAGAAAAACCTGACATTGTACATATACATAATATCTACCACCATATTACCCCCTCAATTCTTCCTGTTATAAAAAAAATGAACATACCAATTGTACAAACTGTTCATGATTTCCATTTAATTTCTCCTAACTACAATCTCTTTTTTAAAGATATGGTTCATGAGTCATGTAGTCATGGTAAATATTGGAAAGCACTAAAACACAAGTGCATCAAAAACTCTTTCTTTGCTAGTCTGGTTTCTGTTTTACGATTATATTTCGAAAAATTTTCTAGAATATACATTAAAAATATTGATTATTTTATTGCCCCCTCAAATTTTTTAAAAGAAAAACTTATTGAGAATGGATTTCCATTACAGAAAGTAGTGAAAATAAGTCCATTTATAGAAATTGAAGATTTTAACCCAGAATTTATTCCAGGCAAATATATCGTTTATTTCGGCAGGCTTCATCCTCAAAAAGGAATAATGACCTTGATAAAAGCTATCTCCAGCCTGGAAGATGTTAATTTAAAAATTGTAGGAGATGGTCCACAAAAACTAGAGCTAGAAAACACTCTAAAGGAAAATAATATTAATAATATAGAAATCGTAGGGCCAAAATATGGAGAAGATCTTAAAAACATTATTAAAAAATCTGCTTTTGTCGTTGTTCCTTCGACCTCCTACGAAAATGCTCCATTTTCAGTCATTGAATCTTTCGCTCTAGGCAAGCCAGTTATAGCAAGCAATCTTGGTGGGTTGCCTGAAATGATAAATGATGGTAAGAATGGTCTACTGTTTAATTCTGGTGACATTAAAGATTTGAAAGAAAAAATTGATTCTCTTTATCATAATCCCTGTGCTATTAGAAGTATGGGGTTGGCAGCAAGATTATTTGTTGAAAAGAACTTTACGCCCGAAAAACATTACGAAGAATTAATGAAGATTTACACCAAGACTACTTAATAAAAAACATTCATGAAAATAGCAATGATTGGACAGAAAGGAATACCTGCTAAATCAGGCGGCATTGAAAAACATGTCGAGCATTTGTCTTTGAAATTATCAGAGCTTGGTCATGAAATTTTTGTTTACACACGACCCAATTATTCTTTAAAAAAGAAAAGTTATAAAGGCATTAGATTAATTAGCCTTAAATCTTTAGAAACAAAACACCTTGATACTGCTTCGCATACATTTTTTGCGAGCTTACACGCTATTTTCAAGATGAAAGATCTAGACATTGTCCATTACCATGGAATTGGCCCATCTCTTTTTGCTTGGCTTCCAAGACTTTTACGACCGCGCTTAAAAGTGATTTCGACTTTCCATTGCCAAGATTACTATCACCAGAAATGGTCATTCCTCGCTAGAATTTCATTAAAATTAGGTGAAGCATTCTCAGTTTTAGTACCACACAAAACTATTGTTGTCTCTCGAACGCTTAAGCGTTACGTTAGAAATACCTATAATAAGGTTGTACAATATATCCCCAACGCAACAGAACAAAAACCCATAAATAAGGTTATCACTAAAATTGAACAAAAAACCCTTAATATAAAATGGGGGCTCTCACCTATGGGCTACTTTTTGGCCGTCAACAGACTCGTGAAACACAAAGGAATTCACACTTTGATTAGAGCCTATAATCAACTAGAGCCAAGAGCGCAATCAAGAAAAAAGCTCGTTATTGTTGGAAAGCCATCATTTACAGATGACTACTTAGTAGAATTAAAAAAATTAGCAAACAATAATCCGAACATCATATTCACAGGACAACAAATAGGCAAGACTCTTGAAATATTATTCAAGGGCGCTTATGCATATATTCACCCATCTGAATCAGAGGGATTGTCTCTTTCTCTACTCGAGGCAATGTACTATGGACTTCCTATCTTGACAAGTAATATTCCAGAAAATGTTGAGCCCATTAGAGGCATCGGTCTAACTTTCAAAAATAAAAATATTAATAATTTACAAAAAAAGATAGACCAACTATTGAGTCTTAGCAAGAAAGAAATAAAAAAAATGACCACAAAGGGTCAAGAAAAATCTACAGAACACTATAACTGGGAAAGCGTTGCCCTTAAAACTGAAAAAATATACCAAGAGACCCTATCTTCTAAGACCAGAGTCCTGCTCAGGCTTAAAACTAAAAAGATTTAATTTCTTAAGAGTTTTATTGTACTGATTAATCATTTCTACTTCTGGAGATTCAGGATGAAGTTCGATTTGAGTATCACTAAACACTACACGTCCTCCTTTTTTATAAGTAAGGGGGTCTTTTTTTATGCGCTTTGATTGAAAATATTTCAATGCTTTTTCAAGGATCGAACCAAGGCCAATTATTAATATTAAATTTTCCAATAAAATCTGCACTAATCTCAGTAGAAAAGATTTATGTTTAGTTCTAGAATCACAGTAATAATCACCAAAGCCATGAAGAACATAATCTCTTACCCAGTTATTATTTTTGATAAAATTTTTAACTAGTCCTGGACTTGCGTATATAGGAATTATTCTCGTATAAAGTTTTGCAGTATACATGCTATACAACGGCACCATAAGGTTATTTTCTGAAATAAAATGATTAAGGCAAATTTTATTCTGAACTTCATTTTTTGTTCTCTTAAGTCCAATAAGCAATAAGACCAAAGAAACTATAAATCGTGCTGTCCATATTTTCCCATGTTTTGTAACGATAAACACATCAACGTCACTTTCTTCTTTCGCCCAACCAAATGCAAGTGATCCACTTAGAAAAACTCCTCTAATAAAAGGAAAGTGAGCTAAAAAATAAAGTTTTTTTAGCGCTTTCTTGTTTTTTAGATCACTTATTTTATCTCTTTCAATTCTTTTGTTTATCAGTCTTGTTGACTTTAAAAAGAAAAATCCATTTTCTTCTTCAATAATATTTTTTTCCAATAGCCCTAAAACTGACTTTTCCACACCAAAAAAAGAACTATCTAGTTTACTATTTTCACCGTCTAACCTTTTTGGACTAACAAGATACCTATATATTTCCCATAGACTCATTGGCCAAGCTTTAGTGTTGGCATATGCTAGGGTTGATATTATAGATTTTTCTAATTTATTTATCATAAACTAATTATCTTCTTGCACCCTATATTGAATAGCTTCTGCAAGATGAGATTGTCCTATTTTTGGCGACTTTAATAGATCTGCTATTGTTCTGGCAACTTTTAATGTTCTAAAATAGCTTCTAGCTGAAAGACTATACTGATTAACAGCACTTTTCATTATTTGGACAGAAACATTATCAAGTTCACAATATTTTTTTATCTGGAGATTATTCATCTCGCTATTAAGCTTTATTTTTGAGGACTTGAAACGAGTTCTTTGTAACGTTCTAGCAATTTCAACTCGCCTTCTTATTCCTTTTGAATTTTCGCTAGAATCATTTGAGGTAAGCTTGTCATACTCAACTCTAGCAACATTTACATGAATATCAATACGGTCAAGAATTGGACCAGACACTCTCCTTTTATAGCGAGCTATTTGCGAAGGTGTACAGATACATTCTTTTGCTGAATCATTTAAATACCCACAAGGACATGGATTCATTGCTGCAACTAAAATAAAATTGGCTGGAAACTTAATTGTGCCAGCCGCTCTTGAAATTGTTACATGACCATCTTCTAGTGGTTGCCTAAGCGCCTCGAGGGCTTTTCTGGGAAATTCAGGAAACTCATCTAAAAACAGGACTCCCCTGTGGGCCAATGTCACCTCTCCTGGTTTTGGATAGCTTCCACCACCAACGAGACTAATACTAGAAGAAGAGTGATGAGGGCTTCTAAATGGTCTATCTACTAACAATGGTTGCTCTGACGATAAAAGCCCCGAAACACTAAATATTCTTGTCACCTCAAGAGCTTCGTCTGCGTCCATTTTTGGCAAAATTGTTGCAAAACTACGAGCCAGAATAGTTTTTCCTGAGCCAGGACTTCCAGAGAAAATTACATTATGGCCACCAGCAGCAGCCAATTCTAATGCTCTTTTTGCAGTTTCTTGTCCTTTAACATAAGAGAAGTCAAGACTGTCTTCTGCAAACTCTGTATTACTTAATTCCTTAAAAAGATTATTATTTGTAGTGGGGCTTATGATAGTAGTCCCATTGAAATGATTAATAAGAGCTTTAATGTCTTTTACGGAAATGATTGCTATCCCTCCCATTAACGAAGCTTCATCAGCGTCAATTTCAGGTACAAAAAGCTCTTTAAATCCCCTCCGCTTAGCCAAATCTGCCAATGCTAAAACACCATTAACATGACGAAGTTCCCCATTCAATGATAGTTCTCCACAAAACATTTTACCTTCAGAAGAAAAGTCAACTTGTTTAGATGCCAAAAGATATCCGACTGCTATTGGAAGGTCGTACAATGATCCTTGTTTTTTAAGATCAGCTGGCGCTAAATTAACAACAATTCTTTGACTTTTGCTTTGTGGTGCAACTACAGAACTATTGCGGAGAGCTGCATTAACCCTCTCCTTAGATTCTTCAACGGCTTTGTCGGGAAGTCCGACAATATTAAAAAGGCTGAGGCCTCCTGAGATATCAACCTCTACTTCCACTGGAAGCGCCTCAAGCCCAATAATAGCCGCAGAATAAACTTTTGATGACATATGATACTATCTTAGCAATTAAGGCTCTCTATGTCTAACACGCAAATCTCTAATTAAATTTTAGAAATGTTGCCCTGTTTGCCTTGTAATTGGATTCATCTTTTTTTAAATAACTTGCATTTTCCGTCAAAGATCAAAGACTCTTCTCCCTCAATTAAGTTAATTAATTAAAATCATATGAACACAGGAACACAAAAGAGGCCCTAAAAGGCCTCTTTTTTTTGCTTGGCTTATGAAACGTCTTTTTTGTGACATTCCATACAGTGTTGTGCTTCTGGATAAATTTTAAGCCTCTCTGGTTGAATCTTTTTCTTGCAATTCTTACAAATACCATATTTACCCTCTTTTATTTTCTCGATCGCACTTTCAACTTTTTCAAGCTCAGCTTCAAGTTGATGCTCAATACTTATTCGCTTTTCATATTGAGTAACTTCTTGAGCATCTTCGTCTTTGCCATGGCCAAAAAAGGGAAATCTGGCTTTATAATCACCTTTAACAGATTTTCTCTTGCTAGCAACATTAGAAAGCTGTTTCTTTAATCGTTTTTCTTTTCTCAGAAGTGTTTTCTCTAGCAATAGATATTCTTTTGCTATTACAGATTTTTTCTTTTTGAGTGTAGCTTTTTTGGGAAGCTTCTCTCCTATTTTTTTTATTTTTTTTATTATTCTTTGTGGCATATATAATTTTTAAAAATCAAAACATAGCTAGACTTAATTACTTGCTAGCAAACATATTTATTGTTTCTACATTATCATTTTATTCTCTTGACTCAGAAAGTGCAAGCAATTATATGCTTTTGTGTAAAAAAAGAGGGCGATGCCCTTGTATGCAATGCTTTAAAGGGTCGCCCTCTCGAAGAAGAGTCTTGACTCATTTTCAAGACCCTGACTTCGGGAATCCAAGATAAGGAAATAAAGAACAATTATATCCCTCCTAATTTTCAAAGAACAATTTGTTTTCCGCTATCTCAGACTACCGCAGAAATGTCCTCCTAAACATTCCTCTTTTTAACTGGTGAATTCTTCACCAGCAATATAATTATACCACGTAAATATTTCACCTGCAATAGTAGATATGTCAAGTTATCCACAGGCCTATTTTTCTATGCTATTAAATGTTTCAAACACAATATTTGCGCACACTTGCTATATATTTCTTGTTATAAATTAAAATAAAAAATGACCTTTTTTGCATTTTAGTCATTTGTTCTTATTTATTAAGTTATTTTTTAACCTATGATTTCTAATTCTTCTAGTAATAGTATTTCTCCGCAATATAACTTTCTAAAATATGTTTCTCCTTCTCCAAGGTAGTCAGGATCGCTCATGCCAAATACCTCTAGACAGACTACGTTCTCTTTTTTATATCCAAAACTACCTGTTAACATACTTTCTCCGCTATTGTAAGAATCTTTTTTAAATTCGTTAACCTTAAAAAAATCTTCAATAATTTCACTAACTACAGGGTCATATGTATGTGTTATATCTAGTCCTTGTCCTTGAATTCGTGTGCTTATAAGGTCCCCATCAACATCCTCTTCATACCAAGTAAATTCAACATTGTTAACTTTACTTACAGTAAGACCTTCCTCGAACTGTCTCATTAGAAGATCATTATATTTTTCAATTATCTCATCTGTTTTAAAAGTATTGTTCTTGGGTAGATCTGTATTATTCTCTAAAAGTTTGTCCACTGTTGCCCAGGCAGCCTCTCGTGAAGTTGTAAGAATAAGATAGTCTTGATTGATAACAACTGCGTGATCCATTGTTAAGCTAGGCTCTGGTAAGTTAAGATATCTAATATGAATATTTTTATAAAAATTGTCTTGATAGTTTTCTGTAGCTGGCTCTCCGTGTGACTGTCCCAAAAAAAGATTCTCTAGATCATAGATCATGGTGCTCTCCCAAGATATCATATGATCTTCTATATCGGAATTAGTAAGCTTAAAAATCAAAACAACTCTTGATTCACCACTTGGTTGACCATAAAAGAATAAATTATAATCTTCAGAAATAGATCCGTATATATTATTAGGCATTGCCAAGCCTAAACCATCTATAATTTCACTACTTAACAACTCAGCATGCTCAATTTCATCATCACTCTTAATCGCCAAAGATCTTATTCCTCTCCAAATCTGTGCCAAGCTTATTCCAGAAAAATTATCTTCTGTTGTAATAATAATACGCTTAAACTGATTTGAGTCTACTTCGGTATTTTCAAATTTTATCTTAAGCTCATCAAATGTTTCATCTAGATTTTCAACATGCACAACCTCTCTTGAGTTTGATTTAAAGAAAGGATCAGACGGAATAAATCCTGCTTGAATAATAGGATCAATCGATGGATCATCGATAGGAGGATCAATCGATGGATCATCGATAGGAGGATCAATCGGCAAAATAGGTGTCGTTGTCCCTATTGATGGAATTGTAGTAGTTGATAAGTCAATCGGTACTACTGGTACTGTTGAAGTAATCGTGCCTTCAGTTGATTGTGTTGTTGTGGCAAGGGGTGGCGTTATGGAATCGTCTCTCTCAAAAAATGTTTGAAAAATACCATCAAGACTAGAAAACACGCCACTGACATAAAAATAATAACCAGCTGCACCGATAGAGACAATAGCTACTAAAACTACTATCAACATTGTTTTCTTTTTTTTGTCTGCTCTATTTAGTCTTTTCTGTGCAAAATAATACTTTATTTTTTTAATCAAGGATTGTTTTTCTTGCTTCTTTTCTTTGATCTCTTCAGGTTTACCAATTGTGCCCTCTTTCGGTCTTAAAAATTGATCTATTGGAACATTGGGCTTAGAGATACTTTCAAGATTTGTTCTTTCTGGTTTTGATTTATCGGTCTTTAGTATGTCTTTTGAGATATTAAATGATTTTATCTCTTTTCCTTTCGATTCATCCATATCGTGCTTCATTATGCGAACCTCGTATCCTTCAGCCTTTGTTGCATCGTTAGAAGAAGGTTTTTTTTGGTAAGTTTTTGTCACGCTAGGTGAAGTGGGTAATGGAAAATTTACTTTTTCTGCTTGTTCTTTTTTAATCTCAATTATCGGCTCTCCTGCTTTATTTTTATGTAACAAAATATTTGAAGAAGACGATACTGATTTCTTCTTTAGATTTTCTTTAGATTGATTAGAATTGCCCTCCATATTGCAATTTTCCTATTATTTCAAACTATCTCCTATTAAAGTTTCTATTGCCAGATCCATTACCTCCTCGATTATTCCTTTCTCTTGGTCCGGAGAACGGATCTCTTGGTTGGGCAGGGTCATTTTTTTTTGGTTCACGATCAAAATTCTTAATTAATTTAAGATCGATTCTGCCCATTTCATCAGTTTTAATTACTTCAACCTTTACTTTATCGCCTTCTAAAACTATGTCGCGAACACTAGCAACATGATAGAGTGCCATTTTCGAAATATGAACTAATCCTTCTTGAACAGGCGAAATCGCCACAAACGCTCCAAAATCTAAGATCCTAGTTACCTTACCTTCAAACACCTCGCCAGGCTCATATTCTCGAGTCATGTTCTTGATTATTTCAACTGCTTCATTGACTCCTTTAAGCTCTTGACCGCTTACAAAAACTTGTCCATCATCTTTAATCTCAATTCCCGCTCCTGTTTTTTCTATAATAGCATTAATAGTTTTGCCACCGGAACCGATAACCTCACCTATTTTGCTTTTATCAATTTTGATCGTGACAATTTTTGGAGCATACTGAGAAAGCTCTTTGTTGGGCTCTTTAATAGTCTTTTGAATAACATCTAAGATTTCTATTCTAGCTTTATGAGCTTGTTCTAGCGCTTCGGTAAGAATTTTTTCACTAATCCCTCCTATTTTAACATCCATCTGCATTGCTGTCACCTTGTTCATTGTACCAGCAATTTTCAAATCCATGTCCCCATAATGATCTTCTGGTCCTTGAATATCAGTGATAATTTTATATTTTGAATGATCTTTTTCATCTAGCATAAGACCCATGGCAATTCCAGCAACGGGCGCCTTAATAGGAACTCCTGCATCCATGAGTGCAAGCGTCGAAGCACAAGCCGACGCCATTGATGATGATCCGTTAGACGACAACACCTCGCTAACCAATCTAATCGTGTAAGGAAAATCCTCCTTCTCTGGAATAATTGGCAACAATGCTTTTTCTGCTAGAGCTCCGTGACCGATCTCTCTTCTTCCTGGTCCCCTAAAAAAACCTGTTTCACCAACACTATAAGGAGGAAAATTATAATGATGCATGAATCCTTTTGTGCCAACCATTTCCATGCCATCTAATAATTGTTCTTCTCTTGGGCTACCCAAAGTAACAGATGAGAGAACATGAGTTAATCCTCGTTTAAACAAGCCCGAGCCATGTACTCTTGGTAACAAACCAACCTCGCCATTCAAAGCCCTAACTTCATCTAATTTTCGTCCATCAGGTCGTTGGTCGTGTTCAAGAATATTTTTGTGCACCAAAGCATCTATTTCTTTTTCGAAATACATCATTAATCCGTCAGTCAACTTTCCAGGTGCCTCACTTGCCTTAATCTCTTTTGCAAAAAGCTCGTCAAAGCCTTTTTTTGTTTTAGTGAGAATTTCTTTAAATTCAATCTTGTCTTTATCATCAAACAATAACGCCAAAGTCTTAGTTAAGTAGTCATTTGCCTTTTCTTCTGTTTCTTTATTTAATTCAACAAGGTCAAGTGTCTTTTTATTGACGCTGAATTCTTTAATAACTTCATTCTGAAAATTAATGTTTTCTTTAATACTCTTAACTCCCTCCTTAATGGCTCCCATAATATCTTTATTATCAGTACCACCAGAGCCTAGCTCAATCATGTTAACAACCTCTCCATCGCTTGCCACCATTAGGTCGAGTAAACATTTTTCTCTTTCTTCATAGCTGGGATTAATAATAAATTTATCATCAACCTTAGCGACCCTGACAGCTGCCAATGGACCATCCCAAGGAATATCAGAAATACTTAAAGCTAAAGAAGCACCGATTACACCCAAAATGTCTGGGTCGTTAATTCCGTCAAACGATAGCACAGTTACAACAACTTGAATACTGTTTCTAATTCTTTTATCAAAACGAGGTCTAAGAATTCGATCAATAACACGACCAGTAAGAACCGCTTCTTCTGTTGGTCTACCTTCGCGCTTCATAAAACGAGATCCTTTAATGCGACCTGCCGCATACATTTTCTCCTCATATTCAACCATAAGAGGAAGATAGTTAACTCCCTCTCGTGCATTGCCACTCAAAACAGCTGTAACCAAAACAACTGTTTCTCCATAAGTTAATTTAATTGCGGCATTTGCTTGTGGTGCTAATCCCGTTTCTATAACAAGGGATTGTCCACCAAAATTCGTTTCAAATCTTTTTTCTTCCATTTTTTTTCTTTAAAATCGTCTGCAAATTTTAGACTAGTTACAAAAACTAAACTAATCTATCCATTCACAGACCATCTTATATAACACATATTTTTCTCCAAAAATTTTGGAGCACACTTTTTTTTAAATAAACCTACCTTCTTCTTAAAAGAAATTTCTTAGGATCTGCTCCTAAGTCAATAAAATTATTAACTGCGTGTTGAAGCTTGCCAGACGCACTTTTTGCAAAAGCCATTGCCTCAACAATTTTCCCTCTATTTTTTAAATAATCAACGAGAGGAATAAAATCACCATCACCAGAGACCAAAACTATCACATCAACGCTATCCGAAAGATTAACTGCATCTAAGGCAATGCCTACATCCCAATCAGCTTTTTTAAGTCCGCCATAGAATATTTGTAATTCTTTTGACCTAAGCTCTATCCCTTGTTTTAACAAAGCTTCAAAAAATGAATTTTCATCTTCTGACTCACTATGCACAACATACCCTATTGCCCTTACTAATCGCCTATTTAAAACTGCTTCTTTTAAAACTTCTTGAAAATTAACTCTAGCTTTAAAAAGGTGCTTAGCCGAATGATACATGTTCTGAACATCAATTAAAACAGCCACTCTTTGATCTTGATGCTTAATGCGTTTTTGAAATGGTAACGGTATTAAGGCCATACATTTATTGATTAAATAATCAAATAAAACCTAAGAAAAGTTGCTTATTGCTTTTTTTTCAGGGCAATAAATCAATTACTTTTTCTTACTTAATCCAAGCTTAGTGAGTAAACTTTCGTGGAGTCCCTCATCTCTCCGTGCCAAGTACTCTATAAGTTTTTTTCTACGAGCAACCATCTTTAAAAGACCCCTCCTTGAGTGGTTGTCTTTGGGATTAATTTTTAGATGTTTTGTTAGTTCTTTGATTTTCTCTGTCAGAATAGCAATCTGAACCTGAGAAGATCCAGTGTCCGTTTTGTGACCCTGAAACTTTGAAATAATACCAGACTTCTTCTTAATAGATAACATAAATCATATAAAGACAAATACCAGAAGATTTGTATCTTCCTAACACCATAGTAGCATAAAAAAAAGAAAAAACAAGATTAAATGGATTAAGAAAAGTTTGTGTCGTATAATATACTTATAACATGTTTTTTATTTCTACATGACTATTGAAGAACTTAAAAAGCGCTATTTGGAGCATCTTGAAATTGAGAAAGGATCAAGTCCTAGGACTCTTGAAAACTATAATCGATATCTTAATCGTTTTGTTTTGTGGGCAAAAATTGAAGACCCCAAAGACATAACTAAAGATTTATTAAGAGAATACAGGATCTATTTAAACCGTTTAAATAATGGCAGGCTTAAAAAAATAACTCAAAACTATCATTTAATTGCTCTTAGGGGCTTTCTTCTCTATCTTTCTAAAAATGATATCAAGTCACTGACCCCTGATAAAATTGAATTGGCGAAAAGTGAACAAAGAGAAATTGAAGTTTTAGACGAAGAAGAGCTGAAGCGTCTTCTCAGCGCTCCGCTGTCCAAAATAAAAAATAAGAATAGGCTCGCATCTCTAAGAGACAGAGCAATATTAGAAACTCTTTTTAGCACCGGTCTTCGTGTTTCTGAACTTTGCTCTCTTGAAAAAGAAAGGGTCAATCTTGATAAGAAAGAATTTAGTGTCAAGGGTAAGGGCGGGAAGATAAGGATTGTTTTTCTTTCAAATCAAGCTCAAAATATTATTCAAGAGTATTTTTCCAAGCGTACTGATGTTGATCCAGTAGCTTTCGCCCGCATAAAGAAAGTCGGAAAAAAAGATGACCTGAGATTGACGCCTAGATCTATTCAAAGAATAGTCCAAAAATGGGCAACTCGTGCTGGTATTGTAAAAAAAATTACTCCTCACACCCTAAGACATTCTTTCGCAACAGATCTCCTGGCGGGAGGAGCGGACCTAAGATCTGTTCAAGCACTTTTAGGACATTCTAATGTTTCAACTACTCAAATTTATACCCATGTAACAGACAAGGGCCTCAAAGATATTCATCAAAAATTTCACGACACCAAGCGTCAGGAAAAAGATTCTTCTGTACCGTCAAGCAAAAAAGAAATATAAAAATATTACAATTAAAAAAATGCACAGAAAAATGCATTTTTTTTGTTTCCACTAATCAGTTACCAAAACCTGTTCTGATTTATTATATCTTTATACACAATAAAAAATTCTATTATATAATTTTTATATATAACAAAAACACACCTCTTTTTCTTAAGATTTTTCTCTATTTTTTAGAAGAAAGTTTTCCGATCCAGACAGTAACCAGAACAGCAATAATCGTCACAACAACAGCATAAACTATCATTGCGCCAATTGTGCTGGCATCACCGAAGACCTCCTTGAAAATTGCCTGAATGGCTCCATTCCAAGCTAGAGCAGCAACCAGCCCAAAGGCTGCGACTGCCAAGGCGGAAATTTTCTCAATAACATCTTTTTTCATATAAAAATCCCTTTATATTTTATATACCACCGACGAATGGCACATCAATAAATTGAAGTAAATAAATTATTCCTACAACAGCGATCGTAATTATTGTTATTAAAGCCAATATTTTGCTAATCATTTCCATGTTTTTTTATCCAAATTTTCTTGATGTATGGAAGTGTAATAGTCGATAGAAGAAATGCTAATGCTGGAATAATCGCATTAATCCATGGTTTTTCAATTTCAGCTACTCTTAGATATATCCCAATAGATAAATATGTAAAAACAATTATTAAGCATCGCCTCGTCCAGCTAATTTCCCAAGCTTTATCTGTCTCAACGTTCTTGTTCCTTTTTTTAATCAATTGTATTTCTTTTTCTATATTTTGCATAATAAATTTAAATAACTCAGTCAAGTTGTGAGTTGTTTAGTGATTCCGAAATAAACATTAAATACCTCACGACTTGACTGGGGTGTTTAGTTTTTTTCTATTTCTATATAATGAACTGATCTCCCCACTTTACCTATTTGTTTTATGTGGTTTTCTTTTTCTAGCTCATTCAAGTATCTTTCTGCCGTTGCATTCGATACTCCAAGTAATGTCTCAACATCGTCATTGCAAATTTTATCAACCTCTTTAATCTTACTTAATATTTTTAACTTATTTTCAGCTTTTCTTTTGTTTCGATTCCCCACTGAAGTTATTTTTTTAGTCGTTGTTAAAAACCCTCGAACTATCCACGCAATAATTCCGCCAGCAAATAATCCTGCTAAAAAATTTCCTTCTTTTTTAGACATATTTTTTGTTTACACAAATACTTAAGTTTAACTACTCTTTTGTTGTAGTTTTTATATATAAAGATCAAAAGCTAATACGTCCCCATTTTAACTCTTTTACATAATATATACAAAACTTGACTTAAGTTTCTGACAAGCTTGACTTCTCTTTTTGTTCAGATAGAACATATAGTATCGCTCAAACGGCGAGGCTTTCTTGGCAGGTTTCGTCTTGCCGAAATTGCGATCATGGAGCCACAGGGTTTCTTGGCCAGACGAGGACAGCACATGCGGGCTGTCCTCTTTTTTTATACTCTCCCGCCAAGGTTCTTGCTTGAGAGAGTATTGTTATCAATACTCGAACCCAAGGTTCTGGCGTAGCCAGGTTCTTAAACTCTCGCCAAGGTTCTGGCATAGCCAGGTTCTTAAACTCTCACCAAGGTTCTGGCATAGCCAGGTTCTTATTAAAAAAGGGCTCGCTCTCCTTGCGAACCCTGTTTGTCTTCTTCTAATCTTTCTTAGAACTTGCCTACTCTATTTTATCAGGCCGCGCTTGTCCTTCTACCTCCTGTTGCGGGTCAATCCCGACTTCCTTGAGCTTTTCTATTGTTTCGGCAACAACATCTTCTTTGGATTGTGTGCCATCAATTACAATCGTTTTTGAATTGTCAATAAGCCATTCGTCATGAAGTCTCTCTAAGTCGAGCAGATACTTAATCGGAATTGTTGTTTCTTCGGCACGCCCTCGCGCTTCGATGCGTTCCAAACAAACCTTAGCTGGCGTACGCAAATAGACGATTTGATCAGGTTCTGCACACCAATTGCTTTCCAACCAGTCCCATAGCTTACAGTAAAGTTGCCATTCTGTCTCCTTCATCAGTCCCGATTGATAGCAATTCTTTGCAAAAACATAACGATCACAGTAAATCGAACGTTCTAGAACAACGTTGCGATGATTAGTCATAGCGAGCACTTCAGTCCATGTCTTGGCTCGTGTTGTGAACGCTGCCAATTGGAAGGTAAACGCCCAGCGATTCGTATCCTTGTAGAAGAGGTCTAGTAGGTTCTCCTCGAAATCCTGTTGCCAAGCTCCAACGGGTTCTGGCACAAAACCGAATAACTTAAGCTCTGCTAGTCGTTTCCCTGCTTCGCTTTTTCCAGCAGCGATACTGCCCTCAAAGAGAATCATTTTTCTCTCCTCCCCATCTTCTGTTGTGTACACTTTCTACCTCCATTTATTTCCTTTTTTTAATGAACTCTCCTTCATCCTACAAGAGAAAGTTATAGTCTGCAACTGTGGATAATGTATAAAAAAAATGAATGCATCTGTTAGTATGCTCAGAATATTGAATTTCCATAAAAAATATCCAGCGTTAGCTGGATGTTTTTGTAAAGTTCATGGGCGCGAAGGGAATCGAACCCCCAACCTTGGGCTTAAGAGGCCCCTGCTCTGCCAATTGAGCTACGCGCCCGCATATGCCCCCGGGAAGACTCGAACTTCCATCTTGTCCTTAGGAGGGACTTGCTCTATCCTGTTGAGCTACAGGGGCATAACATTTATTTCTTTGCTTGCCTGCGTCTCGCAACCTTCTTAATCTTAACTAATTTTTCAAATTCTTCTTTCTCTATTGTTTCTTGTTTAATTAAAATTTTAGCGATTTTTTTAAGAAGAGCTTTATCTTTCTTTATAATCTCTTCTGCCTTGTCATGTGCTTTTTTGATTATTTTAGATATCTCTTCATCTATCTTTGCAGCAATTTTTTCTGAATAATTTCTGTCTTCGTGAATTTCTCTCCCAAGATAAATTAATTCTTCTCTTTTTCCAAAGGTAACGGGTCCAAGAGCTTCGCTCATTCCATATTTAGTGACTAATTCTCTCGCCAATTCTGTTGCCCTTTGAAGATCACTAGATGCTCCCGTTGTAATCTCATCAAAGATTAATTTTTCTGTCACATACCCTCCGAGAAGAACAGATATGTCAGCTAAAAACTCTGATTTTGAATGAAAATGCTTATCCTCTGTTGGAAGCTTAATAGTATAACCACCAGCCATACCTCTTGATATTATTGATATTTTATGAACTGGATCAGATTCAGACATCCTAGCAGCAACCAACGCGTGCCCGGACTCATGATAAGCAGTTAATTTTTTTTCTTTTTTTGAAAAAACTCTACTTCTTCTCTCGGGACCGAGAAGAACCTTTTCAATTGAATTAATAAGATTAATTTGTGAAATATTTTTTCTATTTTTTCCAGCAGCCAAAATAGCAGCCTCGTTCAAAAGGTTCTCTAGGTCAGCCCCGGAGAAACCTGGAGTACGTTCTGCAATTGCTCTTAATTTTACATCTTTATTAAAGGGCTTGTTTTTTGAATGAATTTCAAGAATTTTTTCTCTATCCTTAATATCTGGATGATCCAAAACAACTCTTCGATCAAATCTGCCTGGCCTTAGAAGAGCTGGATCTAGGATATCTGGTCTATTGGTTGCAGCCAAAACAATAACACTGGTTTGGTTAGCAAATCCATCCATCTCAACAAGAATCTGATTCAAGGTTTGCTCTCTTTCGTCGTGTCCTCCGCCCATCCCAGAACCTCTGTGACGACCGATTGCATCAAGCTCATCAATAAATAAAATTGCTGGAGCATGCTTCTTGGCCACTTTAAATGTATCCCTAACGCGAGATGCTCCAATACCAACAAACATTTCAACAAATTCAGATCCAGAGATACTAAAGAATGGAACCTTAGCTTCGTTAGCAATAGCACGAGCTACTAAAGTTTTTCCACTCCCAGGAGGACCGACCAAAAGAACTCCTTTTGGAATTTTTGCTCCCATATCGTGAAATTTTTTTGGTGTCTTAAGAAAATCAACAACTTCCTTGAGTTCGTCTTTTATCTCAGTGAGACCACCAACATCATTAAAGCTAATTTTTTTCTCATTATTTGAATTATTGAAAAGTTTTGCTTTAGTCTTTCCAAAAGTGAAAGCTTGTGATTGTCCTTTTTGAGCTTGGCGCCAAAGAAACCAAATGAAAAAACCTATAACAACAAAAGGTAGTAAAATTGGCAATACTGTTGTCAAGAAAACAATTGTTGCACTTGGGGCTACCTCTTGAATATCAACATTCTTAAGACTCTCTTTTTTTACTCCAAGATTTGTAAGCGTCTCTATAACTGAGCTATCGCTTTCTTTAATTGTGATTTCCTGTTCTTCGTTAACAAGCAAAACTTCAAGACGATTTCCCTTAATAGAGATGTTTTTTACTTCTCCTTGTTCTATTTGGCTTGCCAATTTAGTAATTGACACTTCTTCGATCGGCACAAAAAGCCCACTATCAGTCAAGCTGAATATACTTGATAGCGCCAATAAAAGAACGAAGATAATTAAAAAATTTTTAAGCCAATTTTTCATTAAGATTATTTTAAGAAGGCCTTATTAGGGCTTTGATTTATTGTTTGGTCTGCTTATCTTTTTTGACAACCTTAGGGTCTTTCTTCTCTTTTGTTTCTTTGGTCTCTTTTTTCTTTATTGTTTTTACTGTCTCCTTCTCTTCAGATTTCTTTTTTTCTTTATCATCCTCTTTGCCGTCTTTCAGTTTGTCCTGTTTTGTTACAGGAATAAGAGCCATTCTGTGGCGAGTAGCATTAATTGAGAAAATTTTAAATTCGTAAGTCCTTCCGATTTCTAAGTCTGGATTACCATCCTTAGTTGGAATTTTAGAAATAGGAACCAATCCTTGAATCCTGTCATCAAGTTTAACAAAAGCACCATAAACGTTAAGTTTTGCAACCTCGGCCTTAACGATATCTCCTCTTTTGTATTTATCTTGTATTTCAAGCCACGGATCTTTTTTGAGAGCCTTTAGAGAAAGTGATACTTGATTCTCTCTAAGTCCAATGATTTTAGCTTCGACTTCTTGTCCAACGGCAAGCACATCTCGTGGATTTTCAATCAACTGCCAGTCAATTTCTGAAATATGAACTAATCCCTCAAGGTCTTTGTCAAACTTAACAAAAGCACCATAATCAACAATGCCACAAATTTTACCCTTAACGGTATCGCCGGCCTTATAGTCTTTCATCTTCTCTTTTATTTTTTCTGTCTCATCTGCCCTTTCAGAAAGAATAAGTTTTTTATCATTTTTTTCAATATCAACAATGCGAGCATTTAAATCCTTGCCAACAAATTTTCTTAATTCTTTCAAGATCCTATCACCGTCTCCTCCAAAATCAGGATAATGATCTTTGGAAAGTTGAGATGCAGGCAAAAAACCATCAATATCTCGAACTTTTGTAAGAAGCCCCCCCCTGTTTGCTCCTATGATTCTGACTAGGATATCCTCTCCTTTGTCCATTCTTTCTTGGATATAGTCCCAGCTCTTTTCTTCTCCAGCTCTTTTTAGTGATAGTTCAACATAACCATCTTTATTCTCAAGCCTGAGGACCTTTGTTGAGGTTTCTTTTCCTTCTTCTATTTCCTTCATATCTTGAGGAAGGTCAAAGAATTCACTTTTATAACACACTCCGATTCCTTGTGGTCCCAAATCAAAATAAATAATTTTGCGACCCTTATCAATGACTTTCGCGTCAAGAATTTCGCCTCTTTTTAAGAAGATAGAGTCTTCTTCTGTTGTTTTTTCTTTAATTTTTTTACTAATTACCATTTATGTGCTCCTTTCAAAAGCATCATTTCTATAGATAAAATAAATTTTATCTACAAAAACGAAAAAAATGTTCCAGAAAATATGAACTGGAATACTTAAGTCTCTATTATATTGCATAAAATTTAAATTTCAAGCCCTAAGTGCTAATTGTTCATTTAAAAAACTTGATTTTTAATAAAAATGAATTATACTCAAGCTTAAGTTAGCATTATAAAAGACCTAAAATATATCAAAATGATTATTACCTGGCACGAATTATCCTTCTTTAAGATTAAATCAAAAGAGCTTAGTCTTTGGATCGATCCCCTAGACAAAAAGACTTATGAACTAAAACAATCAAGTTCAGTTCCTGATATCTGCTTATTAAGCTCTCCTACTCTCCTAAAGTATGATAAAAAAATACTAGAAACCAGCGAATATATTTTCCAGAGTCCAGGTGAGTACGAAGCAAAAGATATTGGGATATACATAGGGCATTCCACGGGAAACGAAAAAAATACCAACAATACTTTTATTATTAATTGGAATGGCCTTACATTGGTTCATCTTGGATTAATAAAACAAAAAGCTTCTTTGGGTAAATTTTTAGAGAAAATAGACAATGTTGATGTTTTAATGGTTCCTGTCGGCGGAAAATCTGTTTTATCTGCCAATGATGCAGTTGAAATTGTTCATCAGATAGAACCTTCAATAGTTATTCCTATGTTTTATAAGACAGAAAAGGAAAATAAAATTGACCTTGATGATGCGAGCTACTTTATTCAAGAAATAGGTCAAGAAAAAGAAGAATTAAATAAGCTAAAAATAGAAGCAACTAATTCTGAGAAAGAAAAAACAAGATTAGTGATACTGACACCATCGTAGAAATAGCTAGATACTTAAAAATGTTTTTTAAATAGTTTTTTTTGTCCCTGTAGCTCAACTGGATAGAGCGACAGCCTTCTAAGCTGTAGGTTGCTGGTTCGATTCCAGCCGGGGACACACAATACTTAAATTTTTTAAGCTTAGCTTCAGCCAGAGGCTGACCGTCTTCTTGACGGGGCTAGAGCACAACAATAAAGTTCGAATAATTAAGGTAATTTTGTAGAAAATTTAAAATGGGCTCGTAGCTCAGTTGGCTAGAGCGTCTCAGTGACATTGAGAAGGCCACAGGTTCAAGTCCTGTCGAGCCCACACAATATAACAACTTCTTTTTTGTGAAAGAAAGTTTTGTTTTTTTATAAAAATATATTAAACGCATAGCTTCCTCTTTTGGCTTTTCAGGATCTACTGACAAAGATAGAACACAACCCTTAATTCGAGCAAAGTGAGAATCAAGAGATGCTGCCCGCTATAAATCGAAACAATTTTATATTCACAACCCCGGGGCAATAGCTCAGTTTGGTTAGAGCACGATCCTTATAAATTTAATAATGGGCCTTCTAAGGGGCAATAGCTCAGCCTGGTTAGAGCACGATCCTTATAAGGTCGGGGTCGATGGTTCAAATCCATCTTGCCCCATAACGTTGTCCCATTATTAAATTTTTGCCTTCAGCAAATAAGGTCGGGGTCGATGGTTCAAATCCATCTTGCCCCATAATGTCCATATAATAAGCACATCATCAACCCATTGGTAGGACCGACCTTCTTGCGGAGCAAGATAAGGTCGGGGTCGATGGTTCAAATCCATCTTGCCCCATAATTATACATATTTGATATAAGTTTTTTATCCTGAGCCTTTCGAAAGATAAATCTAGACATACCTAAAAATTTCTGATATGTATGTTGTATATTAGGTAAGAATTTAAAAAAGAATTAATAAACAAGTTGTTTTTTAACTTAAAACTTTATGGACCTACAGATAATTCATGAGAATAAAGATTTTATAGTTATAAATAAACCTACCGGAATCATAATCCACCCTGCGGAATCTTCAAATGATACCGAAAGTATAGCCTTCTCATTATTAAAGAAATACCCAGAAATCAAAAATGTTGGAGATAACCCATCTTTACGACCAGGTATTGTTCATAGGCTAGACAGAGATACTTCTGGATTGCTCTTAATAGCTAGGAACCAAAGAACCTTTGAGAACCTAAAAGATCTTTTTAAAAATAGAAAAATAGAAAAAACATACATATCTCTTGTTTTTGGAAAATTTAAACAAAAACAAGGTATTTTTGAAACATATATAGGAAGATCAAACAAAGATCCCAGAAGACGAGTTAGCCTTCCTTCTCCAAGAAAAGGCATAAAAACAAAAATAGCCATCACAAGATACGAATTAATTGACTATTTTAAAGATTCAAAAAACACTGACTACAGTCTTTTGGAGTTAAAGCTGGAGACAGGAAGAACTCACCAAATTAGATCTCAACTTTTTTCTCTTAATTATTCTGTTGTCGGAGATTCCGTTTACAGCATAAAGGCAAACCCCGAAATAGATCTAAAAAGAACATTTTTACATGCTCAAAAACTTGCATTTACATTAAATAACGAGTATTATCAATTTCATTCTTCATTACCCAATGATTTAAAAAATTTCTTAAATGACTTAGAACATGTCAAAATTATCAGCAGATAAATTACTTACAGATTCAAAAAGCCAAAATATTCCTATTTTTAACATTGGTGACGTCATCAAAGTTCATCAAGAGATTAAAGAAGGCGAGAAAAAAAGAGTTCAAGCTTTTGAAGGTCTTGTTATTGCCAAAAAACATGGAAAAGAAATTGGAGCAACTTTCACGGTTAGAAGAAAAATATCTGGCATTGGCGTAGAAAAAATATTCCCTCTTCATTCTCCAACTATCAAGAAAGTAGAAATCATTAAAAAACCACGTAGAGTTTCTAGTTCAAAACTTTATTGGACACGAGAAAAAACAGACAGAGAAATTCAAAAAAGACTTCATCTTGAACAACAGATCGTTAACAAGAGAAAGACAGTTAAACCCAATATAGAAAAGAATACCTCATCAGTAGATACAAAAAAAACTACTGACAAAAAAAATAACAAATAATTATTGCGTTTGCCCAGGTGGTGGAATTGGTATACACACAAGCTTGAGGTGCTTGGCTCTTTATGAGCGTGCAGGTTCAAGTCCTGTCCTGGGCAATTTTAATTTCTGTTAATTTACATGTATAAGAGCCCGGCTTCACTAGAATCCTGGTTTTTGTCAAAGACGAAAAAGATGAAAAAAAATAAATTTCCAATTACACCCATTTTGGGTTTAATAGTTGCTATCTTGGCAATTTTTATTATTCTTCAAAATACTGGTCAATTTAAAAATGATAGATCAAAAGCGATGTCTAGCGAAGAAGTTTCGGACAAAGTTATCGAAGCTATATTAAGAGATACTGGCGGATCATCAGATGAAGTTGTAGTAGAATCTATCGAAAAAGAAGGTTCCCTTTATAGAGTTAGTCTTAATATTTTTGGTCAAAAATACGATTCATATGCAACGACTGATGGCAAATATCTCTTTCCTCAAAAAATTAGTCTTGAAGTTCCTGAACCAAAAGAAATTCCTAAAACAAATAAACCAGAAGTTGATTTATTTGTAATGTCTTATTGTCCATTTGGCAATCAAGCTGAAGAGTTAATGGCTCCTGTAGTCGATCTTTTGGGTGATAGTGCTAACATTGAACTTCGTTACGTGATTTACAATAACTATCTCTCTGGATATCCAGAATATTGCATAGACAAAGAAAATAAATACTGTTCTATGCACGGTATTCAAGAGATAAACCAGGGAGTCAGAGAGTTATGTGTCCAAAAATATGCCAATGACAAATTATGGGATTTTGTAGTGGCAATGAATACAAGCACGGGTCCTGAAGATGCTGATGAGAAATGGGAAGCTATTGCGAAAGAGCTTGGTATTGACACTGAAAAAATCAGCAAATGTGAAAAGGAAGAAATAACTTCTCTCCTAGATAATGACTTAGCTCTATCTACATCAAGTTATCCCGTTCAAGATCCATCTGGACATAATGGACAAGAAGAGTCTTCTGTTTCTGGCTCTCCTACTCTAATAATTAATGGCGTAATCTATGATGGCGACAGATCAACAAGTGGGTATCAAGCAGCTATTTGCAATGCCTTCAACGAAGCACCTAAAGAATGTTTAGAAATCCTGACAGATGAACAGGTTGCTCCTACTGGGTCTTGCGAATAAACAAAATTTAGCAATTTCTATCATAAAATAATAGCAAAAAACATACCCAGCACTTTCTTTTCCTTTACCGAAAAGAAAGTGCTGGGTTTATTGAAACAAGAATAAAATCGAGGTACAATAGCTACATGAAGATAAAAAAGAAAATTTATATTTTTTTCTTTGTTGTTCTCGGGATTATTCTACAAGGACTAATTCACGCAGGCCTTGAAATATGGTACATAAACCTTTTAATAAAAGATTTCGATTCTTATGGGTTTGGAATGTCTTGGTCTAATTGGTCTACCATTCATTATATTTTTACTATCATACTGGTTCTTCTCGGAACAAGCTTTGGTCTTTCGCAAGGATTCTTTTGGTGGAGAATTATTTATATTGAAAAAAGGTTAAAGAAAGTTAAAGAAAGAATAAAAAAATATGTTAAAAAAAGAAAAAATGACTCCAGATAAAATATCAGGAAATCTTAATAAAAAAACAAGAAATATCACTAACTTCAAACTGATCAGTGGTATTATTCTAGTCTTGATTGTCTCTACATTCACGGCAGCTGTTGTCGTTAAATTTACTTACCATCAAGGATTCATAAAAGATTGCTATCGAGTTTGTTATTATAGTAAATCAGATACTGTCTGGGAATATCGTCCTTGGGGATATGGTGTAAAATTCACTGAAGAAGACAGAGACTTTCCTTCTTTAGATACTTGCCTTGGCTATTGCATGTCTCAAAAACAAATAGACTTTATTAAGTAGTAATCAGCCTTAAAAAAGTTAGTTTCATTAGATGTTTCTATGCATAAAAAATCTAGCCTTTTTACGGGCTAGATTTTTTTATTTTTTAAAGCCTCTCTATTCTAACTCTTAATGGTTTGTTTGGAAAATGCTTAATAATTCCTGGTTTAGCACCGATTTTTCCCACAACTGATGACGCGTTGGCAGCTGCGTACTGAAGTGCTTTTTCTATGCTTTTATACTTAATGTAGCCAGCAACGAAACCAGAACCAAAAGCATCTCCAGCTCCAAGTCGATCAACTAGGGGCCAATTATAAACTCCTATTTTGTATGCAAGTCCTTCATCAGCTACATAGGCACCATCTTTCCCATCTGTAATTACTTCTATTCCTGGAGTTATACCGCAAGATTGTCTAAAAATAGTTTTTTTATAATTATATGGTATTCCCATTAAATCTGATGCTTCTTTTCTATTTAGTATTAAAATTTTTGTTACATTAAATATATTAGAAAGTTTCTTTGTCCCTAGTTTTAGTTCTGTCCTTCCTGGATTAAATGCTATCTTTATATTTTTATTGGTTGCAAAATCAGCAATCTTATCCAAGAGTTCAACATCACCACCCACAGAAGAAATGTATAACCATCTAGCTTTTATATTTTTTAGCATTAAATCTGTTTTACTTATAAGCGCTCCTCTATGAACAAAAATATTTCTTTCGCCTGATTCAGTCAAAAAAATGATTGATAGGCTCGTTAAATTATTGCCATCTTTTTTTATAAGTCGAAGTTTCACTCCTTCTCTTTTTAATAAATTAACAATATCATTTCCCGCCATATCGTCACCTATCCCAAAACAACTCGCTGTCCTTAATCCTGCTCCTACAAAAGTAATTGCACTATTTGTTGCACCGCCACCAGTCTTAAAGATCATTTCATCTATCTCTGTCTTAGATCCTGCTTCAAACGATATTGAACTTCCAGATGGATAACGGATATCTTTTGAGATGTTAAAACTCTTCGACTTTGCATAAATATCTCTTGTAGCTGTTCCGATTGTGATTATGTCAAACATTGAAATAGGTTAATTGTAATATTTATATAAATCTCTTCTCTTGAATTATAACTGATTTTCTTAAATTAAGAAAAGGCCTTGAATTTTGGGGATAAAAATGTTAAATTAAGAACCAAATGATTGTATTCTAAAAACGCTATGGACGATTAGCTCAGCTGGTTAGAGCGCATCGCTTACATCGATGAGGTCATAGGTTCGAATCCTATATCGTCCACTCAAGATTTGCCCTGAATCCAGTTCTGCTGTGATGAGAGGCAAAACCTATATCTTCCACTCAGAATTTGTTTCAAATTTAATTTGAAACAAATTCTATATCGTCCACATTGTTATATAAAAGTTTTGCTACGCAACAATAGAAAAACAGCTATTACAATATCCACGTCTTAATTGACAGCGCCCTTACTCTCTCTTATACTGGGTACTTGAGAGGCATTTTTAAAATCTTTAATAAATGTCCATACTATTTAAATTTTACTTATTCCTATGTTAGATATTAAACAATTTTTGATAGCAATAGAACAATTGGCAGCTGAAAAGAATATTCCCAAAGAAAGAGTATTGGAAGCCGTAGAATATGCTATTGCAGCGGCTTATAAAAAAGAGAATGACTTACAAAATGCCAAAGTAAAAGCCAGTATGAGCCCTGAAACTGGAAAGACAAAAATTTGGCGTGAATTTACTGTTGTCACAGAAGAGTCTCTTGAGGAAGAAGAAAAAAAATTCAATCCATTTAAGCAAATTATGCTTGAGGATGCCAAAAAGAAGAAAAAATCTGTTAAAGTTAACGACATTATAAAAGAAACCTTCAAAACAGATGATGACTACGGTCGTATTGCCACACAAACTGCGAAACAAGTTATTATTCAAAAAATTAAAGAAATCGAAAGAGAAATAACTGTTGACGAATATAGAGATAAAGAAGGAGAAGCTATAAGTGGAATTATTCAAAGAGAGGAAAGAGGCGTGGCTTATGTTGACATAGGAAGAACTAACGGTGTTTTGCCTCCACAAGAACAAATTCCAGGAGAGTATTATAGCGTTGGTCAAAGATTAAAACTCTTACTAGTCAGTATCAAAGAAGATGCTCGTGGACCAATCATTTTTTTATCTCGAAATAGACCTGAATTTCTTGAAAAACTTATGGCATTTGAAATTCCTGAAATAGCCAATGGAAGCGTAGAAGTTAAAGCTATTGCTAGAGAGGCAGGTAAAAGATCTAAAGTTGCCGTAATTTCTCTAGAAGATGGAATCGACCCGATTGGAGCATGTGTCGGTCAGCGTGGTACAAGGATATCAGCAATTATTAATGAATTATCTGGTGAAAATATTGATATTGTTCTTTGGTCTGAAAGTCTTGAGAAATTTATATCTAATGCCCTGGCTCCTGCTAAGGTAATAGAAGTTAAGGTAAACAAGAAGACAAATCAAGCAAAAATTATTGTAGCAGAAGATCAGCTATCTCTAGCCATAGGCAAGGGCGGACAGAATGTCCGCTTGGCAGCTAAGCTGACTGGTTGGAAAATAGATGTTTCAACGGGAGAAGCTGATTCTCTAAGAAACCCTCCTACGCCAAAGGCTCCGCCTGCCGGCGACGCGAGTTCGAAAAAACAAGGTTCTATCGTACCAAAAGACTCAGAAAAAAAAGATCTTCCCAAGAAAGCTTCTAAATCAACTCCGGCCAAAAAAAAGAAAAAAGAAGTCAAAGCTAAGACAAAAAAGACTATTGGCAAGAAAAAGTCTTAGTTTATTATTGTTCACTTATTAAAATTTAAGCTTGAGATTTTCTCCAGCTCTGTATGTGTTGTATCTGTATATTTTTTTATTAAAAAATTATGCTAATATATTTTTCGATAGCAGCTAGCATTGTCGCTCTTCTCTTTGTAGTAGGATTAATTATTAATATTCTTAAAAAACCTCAAGGAACCAAAGAGATGAAAGAGATAGCTAGTGCAATTCACGAAGGCTCAATCGCCTTCTTGAAGCAAGAATACAAAATCATAGCTATTTTCGTAGTTTTAGTAGCCATCCTTCTTTGTTTTTTACAGGGAGTTGGCTATCAAGTTGCTCTTTCTTTCTTGGCAGGTGCTATTTTCTCAGCCATCGCTGGGAATATTGGCATGCAAATTGCTACTAGAGGAAATGTCAGAACGGCTTGGGCAGCAAAAAAAAGTATAAATAAAGCATTTAAAATCGCCCTTACTTCAGGAGCTATTATGGGACTTAGTGTTGTTAGTCTCGGCGTTTTGGGAATTGCTATTCTTTATTTGATCTTCAAGGATCCACAAATTATTTACGGATTTGGATTTGGCGCTTCATCAATAGCATTATTTGCTCGTGTTGGTGGTGGAATTTTTACAAAAAGTGCTGATGTTGGGGCAGATCTAGTTGGTAAAATTGAACAGGGCATACCAGAGGATGATCCAAGAAATCCAGCTGTTATAGCTGACAATGTTGGAGACAATGTTGGAGATGTCGCAGGCATGGGTGCAGATCTTTTCGAAAGTTATGTTGATTCAATCATTGCGGCTATGGTTTTGGGTGTTCTTCTTGTAGCGACTACTCCACATGCCATCATTCTTCCCCTTGTTCTTGCAGGCATAGGCATCATAGCTAGTATCCTTGGTTTCGTTTTTATTAGTATTTTTAAAAAAAGTAAGCCTGAAAAATTATTAAATTACGGAAGTTTTGGTGCCGCTGGTGCTATGGTAATTATGAGTTATTTTGCTATTCAATGGATGGGGTTTGGTCTTAATGTTTTTTGGCCAATTATTGTTGGTCTTGGATCGGGGCTTATCATTGGCCTATCAACAGAATATTATACTTCTACTAAATTTAAGCCAAGTCGTAATATTGCGAAAAGCTCTGAAGCTGGACCAGCTACTAACATTATTGAAGGACTATCTGTTGGAATGTTTAGCACGCTTATTCCTGTTGTTGTGATTGTTATTGCTATCGCTTTATCGTATAAATTTGCTGATCTCTATGGCGTTGCCATTGCAGCCGTTGGAATGCTTTCTACTTTAGGAATCACCCTGGCATCTGATAGTTACGGTCCTGTTGCAGATAATGCGGCTGGTATCGCAGAAATGGCTCATATGGGTAGCATCGTTAGAAAGAGGACAGAGTCACTTGATGCTGTTGGGAATACAACCGCTGCAATTGGAAAGGGTTTTGCTGTCGGCTCAGCCGCTCTGACCGCACTAGTTTTAACAGTCAGCTACACTAGAATTGTCGGCTTAAAAGTTTTAGACTTACAAGAACCCAATGTTATTATTGGACTCTTTCTTGGTGCACTTCTACCATTCCTTTTCTGTGCTTTCACCATGAAAGCCGTTGGAAAAAGTGCCTTTAAGATTGTTGAAGAAGTAAGGCGTCAATTCAAAGAAATTAAAGGTTTAATTGAAGGGAAGGCGAAGCCAGATTATAAGAAATGTATTGCTATTTCCACAAAATCTGCCCTGAGACAAATGATTATGCCTTCCTTATTGGCAATTCTTACACCAGTTCTAATAGGTTTTTTATTAGGACCTGAAGCATTAGGAGGATTGTTGTGTGGAGCAGTTGTTACAGGTTTTCTTTTGGCAGTTATGATGGCTAATTCTGGAGGTGCGTGGGATAATGCTAAAAAATATATTGAAGCTGGAAATATGGGTGGCAAAGGGTCAGATCCTCATAAGGCTGCTGTTGTTGGAGATACTGTGGGTGACCCCTTTAAGGACACTTCAGGACCATCTCTTAATATTCTTATTAAATTAATGTCTATAATCGCTCTCATTATTGCCCCTCTCCTTTAGACCGATAACGAGAACCCAATGTTTCCTTCTAATCGCTCTCATCATTGCTCCTCTCCTTAAAGTCTAAAAGCTCTAATTCGCTTTAAAAAGCTCTAGTTAATATATGAATCATAAATCAAAAAATAATGATGACGGAAGCGTCTTGGTCTCTGTATCTCTTTCAAAAGAGGAAGCTCAGAAAAACTACAAAGATGCTATTTCTCAAATAAAAAACACTTTATCCATTAAGGGGTTCCGCAAAGGATCAGCCCCTGATAAAATTGTAAAACAAAACTCTGGCGATCGCGTTGCCCTAGCTTTTGAAGAAAATTCTTTAAAAACCACTGTTTCAAAAGTTCTCGAAAATGAAAAAATTTCATCCGTCTTAAGTCCTGAAATAAAAATAACTAAATCTGTTCCAGGAGAAATACTTGAGTATGAAATGATTGTTGTTCCCTCTCCTGTTGTTAAGTTGGGAGAATATGCTAATTTTAAATTAAAGAAGAAGAAAATTAGCGTTGACGAAAGTGAAATTGACAAAGCCTTAGAATTTTTAAGACAATCAAGGGCCAATTTCAAGACCACTGATGCTCCTGCAAAAAAAGAACAACACATAGAAATTGGTTTTGATGCATTTATTGATGGCAAGAAGAGTGAACAGTCTTCTGAAAAATTTTACCCACTAAGATTAGGTAAAAGTCATCTTCACCCAGACTTTGAAAAAGAGATTTATGGAATGAAAACTAATGACAAAAAATCTTTTAATATTAAGTTTGATAGTAAGTGGTCACAAAAAGAATTCGCCAATAAAAATGTTAAATTTGATATTGTTATAAATTCAATCCAAGACGTTAAAGTTCCTAATCTTGACGAAAATTTTGCTAAATCTTTAGGAGATTTTTCTACAATAGAAAGCTTAAAAAAATCTCTTA
>Ga0075111_1000051_pt1 | contig 53872 bp, 55 predicted proteins | sample AntAceMetag02UKK_FD_69787 | JGI IMG/M metagenome (GOLD analysis project Ga0075111, IMG submission 69787) | Saline lake microbial communities from Ace Lake, Antarctica - Antarctic Ace Lake Metagenome 02UKK | ecosystem: Environmental > Aquatic > Non-marine Saline and Alkaline > Saline | place... | reverse complement strand
AGACTTGTTCTCTCACTGTTCTACATTTGATACCTGTACCTCATATATTTATGGATGGAGTGGTAACAACTGTGCTAAATATTCTGGATCATCGTCTAATAATGGAGATTGTAACGGTTCTGGTGCCTGTTATACTTCTGTTGCAGATTCCTGCACAGGCATAGGAGCAACCTCGTCAAGTTGTGTGAGTGCTGGTTGCAAGATGGCTTGTGCCACAAGTTCGGTGGGTACAAAGTTATGATACGGTTGCTGAAATATGCTACACGTCGGAACAGCATGGTTGTGGTACGAGGGAGGACTGCGATGGGGCGGGGACCTGCGTGGGTCCAACTGCTGAAATGGAGGCTTGCCAGGCTTTACACTGCGAGGGTGACCACGTTGAATGCAAGGATGGACAGGAATGGATATGCATGTGGTGCGCTACCTATAAAGTATGGATGCCATGTTCAAGTTGCGACCTTTGGTGCACTGGGGCCGACGTATCATGAGTTGCGATGACGCGTGGGTATTCTAAGTTGACGCCTTAAAATAATTTGGTCTATTAATTGAAGACTAAGTATTGGTGGGTACCCAGCTTTCCGGGTTAATCTTGCCCAAGGGTTGACCTTTGGGAAAGGTTGTAGGTTGTAGTGGGTAGGAATTAAGTCAATACCTACTCACTACCCACTACTCACTACAAACTATTCCCTAATTCCTTCTCAATCTTTGCCATTCGTTTTTCTACCTTAGACATTAAACCGGTCATGTATCAAGAAGATTGAAATCTTCCAGTTTATAGTACTGGTTGGGAGAATAGGTGGCTTCTCCACCTGGCTCGGCGATTAAACTCGTCTGTCGAAGTCAAACTTCGACACGCTTACAAATTACTCGCGCGTTGAGATTAGATCTCAACAAACTATCCGCAATGAGGGAAGCAGGCGGAGTCCCCAAAACCTACTCACTACTCACTAATTCCTTCTCAATCTTTGCTATCCGTTTTTCTATTTTATTCACCAAACTGGTCAATTCATTGAGCTGAATTAGTATCTGCTTTTGTCTATATTTATCAGCGATTAGTTCTGATTGAAGCCAAATTGGTTTTTTTTGATAACCAGTTTTATCCTTAATTTTTATTGTTTTCTTGATTTTTTGCTTAGATTTTTGGTCAAATCTTTTTTTAATCTCAATCAATGATTTTAATCCTAAATTCTTGAGAGCTTGATTGGTTAAAAATAAATTGGCTGTTTTGGGAAGAAGATTCCGGTTTCTCAAAATATACCTTCTTGATCGAGAGCGGATAAAAGCATCAAACTTTTCGAAAATTTGTTTGGTTTGTCCAAATTTATAATAATGTCCAAATCCTAATATTTGGTTGTTTAGCTGTTTGATAATCGCAGGAACTGACTTTTTGCTTGTTAGGTAGGTAAGTTTTTTGATTTTTTGTTTGAATGCGAGAGTTTTTTCTTCAGAAATTGTGATATATCCGGCATAGAATTGAAAGCCCAGAAAAACAAGTTTGTCCCGATGAAATTTTCCCGATTTTAATTTTTTGTGATTTATTTCTAGGTTTAATTCTTTTAGAGTTGGACTTATTATATTTTTTAGAATTAATTCGGGCTCTTTTTTATTTTTACAGAAAATTAGATAATCATCTGTGAACCTTAAAAAAGGAACTGGCAAGGAAAAGTCTAATTTAAGAAGATATATTCCAGCTAAGATATAGGAAAGGGGATTGCCAATAGATAATCCTTGATTTGGACAAGGAGATAATTCAAGAAATTGAGGTAAATCTTTTTTAAGAATATAGTTGAATCTTCGAGAAATATTTTTACCGGTCAATTGTTGATAATTCAGATTGATTCCAGATAGTAGAACAGAATGATTAATAGATGGGAAATATTTACTTATATCAATACGGAGAAAATAAGGATATTTTTTAGAATTTTGTTTGATAAATTTTAGGTAAGCTCGCGGGTCTTGAGAGATTAAATAATGACGAGGAAATTTCTTTTTTAGAGCAGGGTTAAATTTTCCTTGAAGGAATCTGAATAGCAACAAGTGATTTTTTTCTTTTTTTGAGTGAAAATATGGAAGCATGGATTTATTGTTCATATTTTTTTGATATTAGTTAATTAAGTAACGAGCAAAGTGCTGAATGAAGGGAAGTTAGGAATTTAGTCTTTTTTAATCTACAACCCAAAACATAATTCTTAAAACCTAAATATAGCTAGACCATTAAGAATTACTATTACTAACTTACCTTTTATTAAAGTTTGGGAGAAATTTTTAAACTTTTTTTCTAAGAAAACAGAGATTAAAACTCAAAATTAATCTTTATACTGAAAAAATATTATTTAATCACTAATCAATGAATAATAATTACTAGTTATTGATTATTGCTTAGTTTTTAAGTCTATCTCGGGTATGCGAGATGAAAATATCGTATACAATATTGGGGACAACTTTAGTGGCTTATAGTCTGTTTCAATGTTAAAATATATAAGTATGCGAGAACTGCAAGCTAGGTGTTATAGCTTGCACCAACGGCTTCAGTACCTGGTTAGGCGAATAGTCTGTCGAAGTCAAACTACGACCAAAGACGCAAAATGCAACACATTTAGCATGTTAAAGGAAGAATCTTCGGTAAATCTTCGACGAACAAGTGCTCTTGGAAAAAAATAAAAGATTACAATAGTGGTTTTAGTGCGTTGAGAAATATACAAATAATTGCCTTTATAGTATTTATTTACTATAATCATAGTATAAATTTACTATAAAATTCTATGATTAGCCTTAAGTCAAAAATAACTCAAAAACTTCTTAATTTATTTTTCTTGAATGAGAAAAAACGTTTTTACATAAATGAATTATCACGTATTATAGATGAATATCCGGCCAATGTTCATAAAAAACTTTTTGAGCTTAAGAAAGAAGGATTGTTTAAAGACGAATTTCAAGGGAAAGAAAGATATTTCTTTTTAAATAGAGATTATCCCTTCTTGAAAGAATACAAAGGATTAGCTCTGAGAGGATTTGGTTTTGAGAAAATGCTAAAAAAAGTTATTGAAGATATAGATGGTATTGAAGCTGTTTATCTTTTTGGTTCTTATGTTAAAGATAAGCTTTCTCAAGAAAGTGATATAGATGTCTTGATTATCGGGAGTTATGATTCTTTAAAATTACAAAAAGCTATTTTGGGTCTTCAGAAGAATTCTGGAAGAGAAATTAATTTTGTTGAATTTGATCAGCAAGAATTTAAACAAAAAAAGAATACTGATCCCTTTCTGAAAAGTATTTTTTCTGAAAAATATATTAAAATTTTATGAGAATTTATTTTAATCAACAATTTTTTCATAAAAAAACCTTTAGCCAAGAATCAATTGAAAAATATCTAGCTAATGCTTTAAGAGACTTACATATTGCGACCAAAAACAAAGACCCCGAAGTTGTTTTTACCTTTACATATGCTACTTTGATCAAGGCTGGTATCACTTTAATTGCTAAACTTGGCTATAAAGTAAGCAGTAAAGCTGGACATCACATAAAAATCTTGGAAAAACTGGCGCAGATTTTAGAAGATGAAAATGTCAATATTGTTGGCCAGACAATGAGAAAAAAGAGGAACGCCGATTTATACAAAGGCGGCATAATAGTATCTAGCAAAGAAGTTAAATCCTACCTTGGCTTTGTCAAAAAAATTGTCAGAAAAGTAGAAAAAATAGTTAAAAACTAAAAAAACCGCTAAAATAGCAGTTTTTCTGAAGTGCTCACTTTCGGCCTATGGAATTCCTTAGCCGAATAAAGCTTGCGCTTCATGAGCACAGTCTGATTTTATCACGAATATATGCCAAGTCAATAGTTTCTGTGGATATATATCCATCCTTTCCCTCTATCAAGCCTGCCTGCCCCTGTCTACCGACAGGTAGAGGTAGGCAGGAATCTAAAGATTCTTCAAATTATTCTCCTCTCCCTTATCTTAGTTCTCCATTGAATCATTGTGTCTTTCGTCAAGAACCCTTAGGTTCTTCAAATTCATTGTAAATTGTAAATTGTAAATTGCATTCTTTCCCCAAGGTTCCTCCGACATATGTCGGATGGTTCTTCTCTCTCCATCTCCCCATATCGAAATATAGACATCTCTCCATATCAAAATGTCTGCGTTTCCCCATCTCCAAATCTCGGATTTCTATCAAGGTTCTCGAAGAGGTTCTTCCATATCCATATATCCCTATCTCTCCATCTCCTCTTCCGTCAAGGTTCTGGCTTGCCAGGTTCTTCCATCTCCAAATTTCTAAATATTAATATATTAAAATATGGCAACAGTTAAGAAATTCGAAGACCTAATAGCATGGCAGAAAGCAAGAGAAGCTACAAAATATACATATTACTTAACAAAAAAACCAAAATTCTCTCGCGACTTTGGTCTCAAGAATCAAATTCAACGTTCTGTAGTTTTAATAATGGCAAATATTGCCGAAGGATTTTCAAGAGGCACAAAGGCAGAACTTATAAATTATTTCTATATTGCGAAAGGATCAGCAGGGGAGACCCAAAGCCATTTTTATACGGCATTGGATCAGGAATATATTACAAAGGAAGAATTTCAAAAAGCGTACGCATTACTTGATGAGTCGCAGAGATTGATAGAAAGTTTTGTAAAGAAAGTAAAAGGAGGCGGAAGAAGCGGACTTCAACACCGTCATATACAAAAAGAAGACTCATTGATGAAGAATTTATTAGAAAAGCAAGGACTAGTTCACACAAGAATGGGCATGCTGAAGAAAGAAGAAGCAAAGAAGAGGGGATTGGAGGCAATAAGTTAACAGCAGATCTCTCTTCCTATCTCTCCATCTTCAAATCTCGGATTCCCACCAAGGTTCTCGAAGAGGTTCTTCCATCTCAATACATCTAAATCTCCCCATCTCCAAATATCCACATGTCGATATATCTAAATCTCTCCATCTCCCTATCTCTCCACATCTCCACATATTTACATATCGACATATTCCCATATCAACATATCCATATCTCGGATTTCTATCAAGCCTGCCTGCCGGTAGGCAGGGTTCTCGAAGAGGTTCTTTCATATCGATATATCTAAATCTCTCCATCTCAAAATATCCCCATATCAGACTTCCATCAAGGTTCTGGCGTAGCCAGGTTCTTCTATTTCCCTATATCTCCCCATCTCCACATATCGAAATGTAGACATCTCTCCAATCTCCCTGTACTCTTAAATCTTAACTCTCCTTCCCATTCCCTCGTCATTGCGAGCATAGCGAAGCAATCCATTTCCATATCTCGATATATCTAAATATCGAAATATAGACATCTCTATATCTCCACATCTATATATAGATATTTCGAAATCTCCAAATCCCATATTCCCCCCAAGGTTCTTGAGTGAAACGAAAAGTTCTTCTCTTTCTCATATCTCCCTATTTCTACATATCCATATCTCGATATATCTAAATCTCTCCATCTCCCCATCTCCACATCTCTCTATCCCATATTAAAATGTTTAAACGAAACTCATGGCGACAATTAAAAAATTCGAAGACCTGATTGCATGGCAGAAAGCAAGAGAAGCCACAAAATATACATATTATTTAACAAAAAAACCAAAGTTTTCTCGTGATTTTGGTCTTAAGAACCAAATTCAACGCTCCGCAGTTTCAGTAATGGCAAATCAAGCTGAAGGATTTTCAAGAGGCACTAAAGCCGAGCTTATCAACTATTTCTATATTGCCAAAGGATCAGCAGGGGAGACCCAAAGCCATCTTTATGTGGCATCAGATCAGGGATACATTACAAAAGAAGAATTCCAAAAAGGATATGGATTGCTTGACGAGTCACAAAAATTAATAGAAAGCTTTGTAAAGAAAGTAAAAGGAGGCGGAAGAAGCGGGCTTCAACATCGTCGTATTCAGAGAGAAGATCCGATGAAAAGTTTTTTAGAAGAGCAAGGATTGGTTCATACAAGAATGGGTACGATGAAGAAAGAAGAGGCGAAGAAAAAGGGACTAGAAGCAATAAGCTGATATGTGAACATCTCCCCATATCTATGTGTCGATATATCTAAATCTCCAAATCTCGCAATATAGAAATATCAACATATCTAAATCTCTCCATCTCCTCTTCCATCAAGGTTCCTAAGCGAAGCGCTTGCCCTTCCGAAGCCTTTGGCGAAGGAGGGAAGGGTTCTTCCTCTCCCTCTCCCACGCTTCAAGCTTTAAGTTTCCCTTTCTTCCCACGCTTTACGCTTCATGCTTCATGCTTCACGCTTTAAGATCTACGCTTCACGGATATATTCATATATAATCGGATATAGTTAAAATATAACCAATTTATGAACCAAGATAGACGGTGCCCTATAAAATCCTTAGCATGGTATAATGATAAAAATGAGTCAAACCATATTAAGAAAAATAGTATTATTACAAATAGTTATTGATTCAATGACGAATAAAAAACATTTAGACATTTTAAAAAAATTGAAGAATAAAAAGGTTGGTATCTTTTGTGATAGCGCTAATCTCTATCATGCCTATCAAAAATATGGCTGGCGGGTTGATATTAAAAAATTTAAAAAATTCATTAATCAATATTGTAATCTAGAATTTCTAAATTATTACTTAGTTATCCCAGCTAAAAACGATGCTTCTTATCGTGGTACTCAAGCATTTATAAAAAAAATAAAGCCATCTGTAATTATTAAAAGTAAAGAATTAAAATACACTCCAATCGGAGGAAGAATCATGAAAAAAGGTAACATGGATGTAGAGATTACCTTAGATGTGGTAAGAATGATCGATAATTTAGATACAGTGATATTGATTAGTGGTGACAGCGATTTTCTTGAGCTGAAAAATTATATAATCAAAGAAAAGAAAAAGAGTATTATATTTATGGGATATGAAGAAAATATGGCCTGGGAATTGCGACAATGCTGGCACGTTTATCTTAATAGAATTAAAGAAGAAGTAGTCTTCTTGGAACAAAAATAAGTCCTTTTTTAAAATAAAATAAGTCCTTTTGAATAAGTCCTTTTTTAAACAAAAATAAGCCCCAGGTTTTACCCTGGGGTAGCGTTATTGGTTTAAGTATAACAAGACAATAACATTTGTCAATAGGTTTTGTGGATATATCCTTCTCTCCTCAAGCGAGCCTCCAGAAGAACCCTTAGCTTTTGACGGAAGAGTTGGAGTGACAGCACTGAGCCACTTAGTGGTGAGCGAGTATCTCCCTCTTTAAATCTTATCTCTCCATCAAGGTTCCTAAGCGAAACGAAAGGTTCTTCTGATGAAGAAGCGGATTCTCAAAATTCTCCCTCCTCTTTGATTGAAACTCTTCCGTCAGGAGGTTCTGGCTTGCCAGGTTCTTCCATCTCCCTTCCTCCCTCTCCCACGCTTCAAGTTTCACATTCTGTGCCTTCTCTCCATCTCCAAATCTCGGATTCCCACCAAGGTTCTCGAAGAGGTTCTTCCATATCGATATATCTAAATCTCCCTATCTCTCCACATTTCCACATCTATATATAGATATTTCGAAATCTCCAAATCTCAATATATTTCCATTTCAATATAATAAAATATCGTGAAAAAAACCGTCAAACAACTACAAATCTTTTGTAAAAAAACAGGAAAGAAATTTCTGGACTTCCTTTCCTTATTGCACAAGAAAGCGACTCGTTACCGAGTAACAGCTTTTGGGTTACTTGGTAACAGAAGAGCGAGTCAAATGGGTATATTAAAGAACAAATTGAAACTCTTCCGTCAAGAATCTAAAGATTCTTCAAATTACAATCACTCTCATCTCCCCATCTCTAAATTTTTGAAAACGAGTCGCCACTTAGTGACAACTCTTAAGTCACTGAGTGACAAACGAGTAAAAAAAATAAGCAAGCTTGGCGGAAGATTTAACAAGCGAAGATTTAACTCCCTACCCAAAAACCGTCGCATTTTAACGGTCATATTATGTTTAGTGACGGTTTCGTGTCTAAGTTTCGTTATGTTCCGTGAAGCTCCGACTGAAGCGGGTTGGCTGGATGAAGGTTGGCATTTCAGGCGAAAACTTACCATTGACAACGCCAGTTCAAGTGAAAATTTAACCAACTTTCCTATTCTGGTTTCACTTAACTCGTCAAGAATTGACTATGATAACACAAAAAGTTCAGGAGAAGATTTGAGATTTACTGATCCTGATGGTGTAATTTTATCTCACGAAATTGAATCTTGGAACGAATCAGGCACCTCAACTGTTTGGGTAAAGATTCCACAAATAGATGCCCAATCCATCATCGATCATATATATGTATATTATGGCAACCCTGATGCCACAGATGTCCAAGATACAGAGAATGTGTGGGATTCTAATTTCAAAATGGTGCAACACATGGCAGAAACTGCTGATCCGTATGCTGATTCTACGGCTAATGATCATGATAGTTTGGGAAGTACAGATCCCGATCAAGTGTCTGGTCAGATAGGCTATGGGCAAAACTTTGATTTTTCGGCTTCTGAGTTTATTGTTGTCCCAGATCATGCGGATCTTGATTTTGGAATAACGGACAATTTTACAATAGAGCTTAATTTAAAGACTGATGCGACTGGTACAACAAAGAGACTTATAGATAAAGTGATTGCTACTAATCAAGAAGGCTATGCCATGCAAATTCGTAATGACAATGGTCACATTGAGTGCATTATTGAGCAAGAAGACGGTACACATAGTGAAATCGAGGGAGGAACTGACGTTACGACTGGGTCTTGGTATCATGCGGTATTTGTTCGTGATGTCGACAGTGATGTATTGCGTTTATATGTTAATGGCGTGAGTGATGCAACTGCGGTAATTGATACAATAACTGCCACCTTAGCCAACTCATTGGATTTATGGATTGGAAAGAAGCGGGGAACATTTCCAGTTTATTTCGACGGTACTATCGACGAAGTACGAATATCAAATACCGCCCGTTCTGCCGAATGGATTGAGGCAAACTATTTAAGTATGACGGATGATATGTTGACCTACGCCTCGGCGGAAAAACAGCCAAAGCCGGTAGGGGTTTGGAGATTTGATGAGGGTCAGGGCGGGACAATTTATGATGATTCAAATTATGATAATGATGGGACAATACCAACTAGCACGATATCACACTGGGCGACCTCTACTTCAGCCAAATATGGCAATGCAATTGACTTTGACGGAACCAATGATTACGTGACTATCTCTGATTCTACCTCAACAAGTGTGACTGGCGATTTAAGCATTTCGGCTTGGGTGCGACCTGACGCAGTTAGCGCTACCTCAACAATTGTTGGCAAGTGGGACGAGACAACGGGCAGTCAGAAGATGTCATATCGTTTGTTTGTAGATGTTTCCAATCGTCTATCTTTGAGTTTATCTTCAAATGGCACTTCAACCGCTGCCACAGTTTATGAAACTACTGGCAGTTTGACCAGTGCTGGAACATGGTATCATGTGGAAGCAACCTATAATGATTCAAATCAGGCAGTGAAACTTTATGTTAATGCCGTAGAACAGGCAACCTCAACTACTGGCACGGTTCCTTCTTCAATCAGCGATAACGCCTCCAATTTATATATTGGCGCGAAAGAGAATAGCTCTGGCAGTATTGATACCAAGTTCAACGGCGTGATAGACGATATTAGAATCTATAATTATGCGCGTTCTGCAAGCCAAGTATTAATAGACTACAATGGTGGTTTTTCTACTTGGCTAGGCGAATAGTATTATGTATTACACTTATGTTCTACAAAGTAAAAAAGACGAGAAGTTTTACATTGGCTTTACAAAGGATTTGAAAAAAAGAGTAAAAGAACATAACGATGGCGGAGTTGAAGCAACGAAATATAGGCATCCCTTGAAATTAGTTTATTACGAGGCATGTTTAAACAAATATGATGCTATCAAAAGAGAAAAGTACTTTAAAACAGGTTTTGGAAGGAGATTTTTGAGAAATAGATTGGAGAATTATTTGAATAGATTTTGATGCTCCGCCCGCCTCGCCTGAGCGTGCCGTCAGGCTCGCGATGGCGGGCGGGGAACAAATGATTATGTTCAGGTTTCGGATGCTACTTCAACGAGTATTACAGGTGATTTAACAATTTCTGCATGGATAAGACCAGATGTGGTTTCAAAAGAACAGACAATATTAGGCAAATGGCCACGCCCGCCACGCGAGCTAGCTCGCTGGCGAGGCGGGCGGGGGATGAAACAACAGCTAACAATGACAAAAGTTATCGCATATATCTTGACGCAAGTAATAAACTCAATTTATCTGTTTCAACTGATGGTTCTGCTGTTGTAACTCACACAGGAAGTAATACTACCTTCAGCGCAGGCACTTGGTATCATGTTGAAGCGACTTACGATAATGCCGGAACAATGGATCTGTATGTGAATGGAGTGTTGGATGCTATTCAAAAATCATCTAGTGTCCCCGCATCTGTGGATAATAATACCTCAAATCTATACATCGCCGCGAAAGAGAATACAGCTGGCAATATCGATACCCACTTTAATGGAGCAATCGACGATGTACGCATATACAATTATGCAAGAACTGCAAGTCAGGTATTGGTAGATTACAATGGCGGCTTCAGCACTTGGTTAGGAGAGTAAACTCGTCTGTCGAAGTCAAACTTCGACAGAAGCTACGGATGGCGTGGACAAGAGCGTGTCAGAATAATCTAGAGAAATATTTAGTCTGTCGAAGTCAAACTTCGACAGACTATAAAATATTTTGTATAATGTCTAAAAAATGTTAGAAAGATTAATCAAACAATCCGAATCGGAAGTTTTTGAGAAAAAATCTTCTTTATCGGATATAAATAGAATTGTGGAAGTGATCTCTTCTTTTAGTAACACTAAGGGTGGCAAAATTTTGATTGGTGCTAGTGATAAAGGTAATATCATTGGTGTCGAAATTGGTAGAAATACTATAGAAAAATTAGCCGATAAAATTGTTGATAATACTGATCCAAAAATTTACCCTGAAATTTCAATTTTAGAAATAGAAAATAAAAATTTGGTTTTAATCTCGGTTGATTTAACCCAACAAAAACCCCATTTGGCTTTTGGCAGGGCATTTAAAAGAGTTGGAAAAAACACTAAGCCACTGTCACGAACAGAATACGAAAAGATGTTATTGAAAAAAAATAAAGACAAAATGAAATTTGATTCTTTTGAATGTAAAGGTGCTAGACTGACTAATATTGATGAAAAAAAACTGAAAGAGTTTTTGTTAAGAGCGAAAAGCGAAAGAAGACTAAAAATGAATACTGATATAAATAGTAAAGAAGTATTGACCAAACTAAAATTATTGAAAAACAATAAATTAACAAACGCAGCGATTCTAATGTTTAGTAAAGAACCTCAAGATTTTTTGATTCAATCAGAGATCAGATGTGCCAAGTTCAAAGGCATTTTTCCGGCTAAACCATTTATTGACATGAAAGTCATTAAGGGAACAATAGATGAGCAAATCGATTTAGTAGTGAGGTTTATTATGAACAATATTAGAAAAAGCGCTTGGCTTGCGCCAGGCCAGGTAAAAAGAAGTGAAAAATGGGAATATCCCTTAAATGCGCTTCGGGAGGCCGTGACTAACGCAATTTGCCATCGAGATTATAGTTCAACTGCAAATGTTCAAATTAGAATATTTGATGACAGGATTGAGGTTTGGAATCCAGGCAATCTTCCAGATGGCTGGACAGTAGAGACACTCAAAAAGAAACACGAATCAAAACCAAAAAATCCATTAATTGCCAAATTATTTTTTATGATTAGAAATATTGAACAATGGGGAACTGGCACCAATGAGATGATTAAGGCAACAGTCCAGCACGGATTACCAGAACTTGAATTTGAAGATACTGGGACAAGTATAGTTGTGACTTTTAGAAAGCCGATTTTATTTCAAGGAGAAGATTTAAACGATTTAAACGAGAGACAAAAAAAGGCGATTGAATATGTTCAAAGAAGAGGGAGAATATCTAACGAAGAATATAAAAAACTAAATAAAGTAGATAAAAAAACATCAACAAGAGACTTGACTGACATTGTAGAGAAAGGCCTATTGGAGAAAATAGGAAAAACTGGTCGAGGAACTTATTATGTCTCAAGGGGACATAAAGGGGACATAAAGGGGACATAATCAATCAGATTTTATACCAGATTGATTGTTAGAATTTGTGTTATAGATAGTTATGCTAATAAATCTTGCCATTTAGCAGAGAGCGATAAATGTAATATAAAATTGTATAAATTACGCCCGCACCGCCTCACAAGTCCTCGTCGACTACAACGGTGGCTTCAGCACTTGGCTAGGCGAATAAGAACCTCTTCGAGAACCTTGACGGAGAATAAGAACCTCTTCGAGAACCTTGACGGAGAATAAGAACCTCTTCGAGAACCTTGACGGAGAATAAACTCGTCTGTCGAAGTCAAACTTCGACAGAAGCTACGGATGGTGTGGGCAAGAGCGTGTCAGAATAATCTAGAGAAAAACTCGTCTGTCGAAGTCAAACTTCGACAGATCATCGATTTATAGTATATAATGACAATATGAGAATAGAACCATTTACAGTTGGAGATTATATTCATGTGTATAATCGAGGAAATAGAAAAGCCGAAATAGTTCGGTCAGAAGAAGATAGATGGCGCTTTATGCAGGCCTTACGATTTTTTAATGATAGCCATTCTTCTCAGAATATTTTAAGAGATATTTTAATAACATCTAAAACGATTCGTCTGTCGAAGTCAAACTTCGACAGACCTATTACTCAACAACAGAAAGAGCCAATGTCAGTATTCGAGACAGGATGGCCTCAGAATTGGCCAGAGAAAGATCCCCTAGTGAAAATTCTCTGCTACTGCTTAATGCCTAATCATTTTCATTTATTATTAAAAGAGATTAAAGAGGGAGGAGTGAGTAGGTTTATGCAAAAACTAGGAGGAGGTTATACAAAATATTTTAATATTAAACACAAAGAAGTTGGCAGACTGTTTCAGGGTTCCTATAAAGGAAGAACAGTTAAAAATGATCAGTCATATTTAGAATATTTAAGTGTCTATATTCAGGTTGTAAATGCATTAGAGTTATACCCTGGCGGTCACAAAAAAGCTCTTGAGAATATAGATAAAGCACTAGATTTTGTGCAAGAATACTCTTTCTCAAGCTATCAGGACTTTATAGGGCTCCGAAAATCTTTAATAATTGATAAAGATATATTTGAAGAAATTTTTCCTAGCATAGAAATTTATAAAGAATTTGTTCGAGACGTGATTAATGGTAGAAAATACGAAGTGTTAGAAGAATTAAAATTAGAGAATTAAAGGGTTTATTAAAATTAGATCTCAATAAACCAAAAAACAAGTTTCATATAATCATAGCGGCGGTTTTAGTGCCTGTTTGGAAGAATAAGTGTGATATGTTAAAATATTGAGATATAAAAATATAAGAATCTTTGGATTACCAAAGAACCTTGACGGAGAATAAGAACCTTTTCGAGAACCTTGACGGAGAATAAGAACCTCTTTAGTGAACTAGAAGGAGCTTTGACGAAAACTAAAAATATTTAACTTAACTGTATCTGTAAATCAATTACATGAATAAAAGAGAAATACCGAGACTACCCGAGGACCTTGGTGCAAGACAAATGGGTGATATCGTCTCAAAAAAACCAAACGTTCAAGTAGAGAACAAAAAAGAACAAGACCGAACTTTTAAAGATGGTTTTTTTAATAAAAATAGGAAAGAAAAGAGAATAAAACTTCCCAACCTTATATCTAAAACAAGAAAAGAATCTTTAAAAAAAGGAATATTTTTATTAAATATCAAGGATTGGATTTTGATGGCTACTGTATTCCTTCTTCCTTTGTGGTTTTTACCATGGGGAACAGACAAGATTGGTTTACCCAAACAGCTTTTGATGACAGTTTTGCTAGGAATAGGTTTTGTTATTTGGTTGTATGAAAATATGATCAAGGGCAAGATAATTTACAGAAAAAGTATTATCAATATTGCTATTTGGATTCTACTTTTAGTTGCTACAATAAGCACTGTTTTCTCTCTTAATCCTGTAACCAGTATTTATGCTTCTCAGGGTAATTTTCTTAATCTATGGAACATAGTTTTGCTCGGAATTTTCTATTTAATGGTTATATCAAGCAGAAAACAGAAAGAGAGCAAGAAATGGTATAAGAAAATAAGCCTAATAGATATTTTCGTAACTTCTGTAGGGATCTTAGTTGTATATACTTTATTTCAAATTTTTGGATTAAATATATTGGGCGGATTTACAAAAATTATTGGTTTTAATCCAATGGGTTCGATTAATAGTGTCGCTCTTATAGCGGGATTAGCTCTTTTGATCGAACTAACACGCTTTACCTTAAAAAACGAGACAACTGAAGCTAAGTTTTTGGGATCAAAAGTGACTCTGACAGCTATCAATGTATTAATTTTTATTTTTCTAATTTTAGTTAATTTTCGAGTTGTTTGGTATGGATTAATCTTAGGAAGTGTTTTTCTTATCTTTCTTAAGCTTAGAAAGGGGATGGACCTTGAAATTAGATCCTTTGTTTTCCCGTTGATTGTCTTGATAGTTTCTATAGTTTTTTCTAGTTGGGGATTTTTAGCTATTCGTCTTGGTATGTGGCAACCAGAAATTAATTTGAAAAATCTTCCGTCCGAAGAATTACCTAATTTGGGCACCTCACTTCAAGTTGCTCAAAAAAGCCTATCAGGAGAAAATTCAATTAAAGAAAAACTTTTTGGTGTTGGTCTAGGGAATTATGATAAAATGTGGCTTAAATATCATTCCGCATATTGGAATCAAACGAGATTTATTCAAGGAAGCTCCTCTTTCACCACCCTATTAACAGAAACAGGGTGTGTAGGACTATTATCATTTCTAACTCTTATTTTTGCATCAATATGGCAGGGAATTAAAAAGATAAAAACTAAGTCACAGAATATTGAGGAAAATATTGCTTTTGTTGGAATTATATATCTTTCTTTAGTTTGGTTTTTCTACCCATTCAACTTAACCCTCTATTTTGCATTATTTCTGATGTTTGGAATTCTGGCAAAGCAAAAAAATCTAAAAAAAATAGAGTTTAATCAACCAATTCAAAAAGCTCTGATTTTAAGCCTTATCTCAGTCCTTACAATGGTTGTAATTATATTTGCTGGATATTTCGTTATTCAAAGATACGTTTCTTCCGTTGATGCTGCCAAGGGAATGACTGAGCCAGTTATTGAAGTTGAGGGTCTTGAGCAAGAAGAGATAGTCGCTAAAGCTCAAGAAGAATTAAACAAAAAAAATAATTTTCTTGTTAAGTCCTATAACCTAGACAAATCAAACGATGAAGTTCTCCGTAAAATATCACAGCTATATTTAACTAAAATTAATTTAGCTATTCAAATTCAGGATCAAGATGTTTCAAGTTATGTTCAAAGCGCTCTTGTCGCTGCCAAAAAAGCCATAGAGGTGAACACTGCTGAGTATTTGAATTATGTAAATTTGGCTCAAATTTACGAAAACTTAATTGCTTTTGCTAATGATGCTTATAGTTTTGCCATCATTAACTATGAAGAAGCTCTAAAACTAAATCCAAATGATTCTGCTATTATATTCAGCATGGCAAGAAGTCAGTTTGCTGAGGCAGTGAGATTGGCAAATATAATGGAATCTCTTGAGGGTCAGTCTCAAAAAAATGAAGCAATAGAAACACAGAATCAACTTTTGGCACAAGCGATTGAGAATCTAAATAAAACAATTGAATTAACGGCTAATTACACTCCTGCGCATCAATTGTTGGCACAAATATACGATGCTCAGGGAAACATAGAAGAGGCGATTACAAGCACCTCAAATCTTATTATTTTGAATCCCAGCGACGCAGGTCTTTGGTATGGCCTAGGTATTCTTCATTATAAAAATAATGACATGACTAAGGCTGAAATTTCTTTTAACGAAGCGATAAAACTAAATAACGACTATTCAAACGCAAGATATTTTTTGGGTTTAGTTTATTCAAAGCAAGAAAAACAAGATCTAGCTATCGCTCAATTTGAAAAAATCGCAGAATTAAATCCTGATAATGAAGAAATAAAACAAATTCTTAAAAATCTTGAGACAGGAGAAGGGCCTCTTGTGGGAATCGTACCACCTGCCGAAACACCAGAGAATAGAGGAGAGGTTCCGGTTGTCTCTAAATAATAATAAATGAAAAGTTATCTCAAATCTCCCTTGCTTAGCAAGGGATTTTTGGATATGATGAAGGAGAAGATGTGTGGCGATATGTAGAAACGAAAGAATCTCCTCGGTAAACTGCTGAGAACTTTGATGGAAGTTTAAGATGTCAAAATATTAATATTTTGACATGAATAATGCAATACGATGATTAAAATTAAAAAGAACGTGCTTTTAGCACCTTATACGAATTACAGAATTGGCGGACCAGCTAAATATTTTTGTGAAACGAATAACAGTGAAGATATAATAGAAGCCCTAGATTTTGCGGACAAGAAAAATATACCTATCTTTGTTTTAGGAGGAGGAACAAATATGCTAGTTAGTGATAGAGGATTCGAAGGACTGGTAATAAAGTTTCACGTTTCATGCATTAAGTTACAAGAAAACAATATCATTGTTGGCGCAGGAAATTTATTAAGTGACGTAGTTAGCTTTGCTATAAAAAATGACCTACAAGGACTTGAGTGGGCTGCAGGGATCCCAGGAACAGTAGGAGGTGCAGTAAGAGGCAATGCGGGAGCATTCGGTGGAGAAATGAAAGATATTGTTAAGACTGTAAAATGTTTAGATATAGAGGGAAAAGAGTTAGTTGATTTTAATAAGAAAGAGCTAGGGTTTGAATATAGAAGTAGTTCTATTAAAACAAAAAAATCTTTTATTATATTAAGCGTGGAACTTGAGCTTATAAAGATGATCAATAACGAAGATTCAAAAAGAGCAAAAAAAAACTTAGTAGAATATATAAAATATCGCAAAGAGCATCATCCGCTTGAATATCCTAGTTGTGGATCTATTTTTAAAAATGTAGAGGCAAAGAAAATTAATAAAAATAAAGAATTATTAGAAAATATTGAAGAAAACATAATTCCAGCAGCACTTTTGATTGCCAAAGCAGGATTGGTTGGCAAAAAGATTGGTAATGCTCAAATTTCAGAAAAGCACGCTAATTTTATTGTCAATTTAGGAAATGCTAAAGCAAAAGACGTGTTGGAACTGATCAATCTTTGCCAAAAGGAAGTATTTAATAAATTTGGTGCGAAAATAGAGTCAGAAGTACAACTAATTGGATTTGAAACTTAAAACGTGAAGCTTTTAACGTGTAAGATAAAAAACCAAATTTTCACACTGAACTTAAAAGCAAGATGGACACATATGTTTATCTTGCATACCAATTAACAAAAGAATCTCCCAAAGAAAGGATTATGATAAAGCACTTGAATTAGCAGAAAAAATCGGAGCCATGTTATGAGGAATAATTCGTAATTTGTGACACGCAAAGCGTTAAATTTAAGATTTGTAAAGTTTTAAGTTTTACGCTACACGTTTTATGTTCTATGATAATCATTGCTGCCAAAAATGCATTTTTAAAGAAAAGAACTGGAATCGAGGAATATACGTATCAATTAATAAAGCACCTAGTGAAATTAAAAACAAAAGAAGAGTTTCTGATTTTTACAAATAAAGTTGAAGAGAAAATTAATTTGCCGTCAAATTTTCACCTGAAAATTATTAGGTGGCCGATTTTTTGGACTCAACTTGGTCTAAGTTGGGAAATGCTAAAAATTAGTGCTCAGAAACTACCATCAGTAAAGCTTTTTATACCTGCTCATGTTATGCCGCTTATCCGTCCTAAAAATACGATTGTAGCGATTCACGGGCTTGAATATGAGTATTATCCTACATATTATGGTTGGTTTTCAAGAGAATATCTCAAGTGGTCAACTTCCCATACGGCTGCACATGCTTCAAGGATTATTACGGTTAGCAAGAATACAAAGAAAGATTTGATAAGTTTTTACGATTGTAGTCCAAATAAAATACAAGTTGTCTATCACGGAATAAGTAAGGACAAGAGGTACCACAACAAGAAATATGGCTTTGAATACTTCCTATATTTAGGTAGAATTGAGACAAAGAAAAACGTTTTGGGAACAATTAGAGCTTTTGAGATATTTAAGAGCCAGAAGCCAGAAGCCAGAAGCCAGAAGCTGATCTTAGCTGGCGGAGAAGGGTATGGATTTAAGCATATTATAGATAAAATCTCAAAACTTAATGATGGTATTAAAAAAGATATTGTCTTTACTGGACATGTGACAGGAGAGCAGAAGGAAAGATTATTAAGAGGCGCAAGCACATTGGTTTTTCCGTCTTTCTATGAAGGTTTTGGATTGCCAATTTTGGAAGCACAATCGAGAGGTGTGCCGGTTATAACAAGCAAAGGATCTAGCACAGAAGAGATTGCAGGAGATGGCGCATTTCTTGTTGATCCAAACAAGCCAGAAGAAATTGCAGATGCAATGTATAGAATAATTAGTAATGAAAAATTGCGCAAAGATTTGATTAGCGAGGGATACAAGAATGCCAAAAGATTTTCGTGGGAGAAGTGTGCTAAAGAAACTTTAAATATTATTAATTCTAGATTTTAAATTCCAGTTTATGAAAATTGCTCTTGCGCATGATTTTCTAATTCGTTGGGGAGGGGCAGAAAAAGTTCTTTTTGATTTTCATAAAATTTTTCCAGAAGCACCGATATTTACCTTATTTCATAATGAAGAGTTTACAAAAGAGAAATTCCCAGGAGTAGAAATAAAATCTTCTTATTTGCAAAAAAAGTACCAAAGGAATAAAAATCATCGTCGCTTAGCACCCTTTATGCCTATTGCTGTGGAGGATTTAGATTTCTCTGGATATGATCTAGTTATTTCGTCGACTTCTGGCTTTATGAAAGGAATAGTAGTTCCTACCAAAACTAAGCATATTTGCTATTTGCACACACCTACTAGATGGGCTTGGCAAGATTATTTTGAGGAAACAAGATTCAATTCTTTCTTAAAAAGACTATATGTTCATTTCTATCGACTTTGGGACTATGGGGCTAGTCAAAGACCTGATGTAATTATTGCTAATTCCAAATATACAAAAGATCGTATTCAAAAATATTATAGAAGAGATTCACAGGTAATTTATCCAAGTGTAGAAATTAAAAGTTCCCATTCTTCCGTCAAGGATCTTCAGATTCAAGCTTCAAATTTTGAGAATTACTTCGTCATCGTTAGTCGCCTTGTCGATTATAAGCACATTGATTGGGCAATAAAAGCATTCAGTAAGCTAAAATATAAATTAGTTATTATTGGAGAGGGACCGGAATATGAAAATTTGAAATTCAAAATTCAACTCTCCCGTCAAGGTTCTCTCGGTAGTCCGGGAGGTTCTTCAAATCAAAAATTAAAGGATAAAATAATTCTAAAAAGACAGATAAAAAATAAAAACAATTTATTAAATTTAGTCAGAAATAGCATAGGACTTATTCATTTAGCGGAAGAGGATTTTGGCATTGCAATGATTGAGGCCTTAAGATTAGGAAAACCGGTTATTGCCTATAATAGGGGGGGCGCAAGAGAAATAATTAAATCAGGAATTAACGGGGAATTGTTTGAGAAAGATAATTTAAAAGAACAAATCCTAAAGGTAGCGGAAAATATTAAAAAATACAAGATTATTAATACAAAAAAAACAGCAAGTAAATTTTCGGAAAATATTTTCAGGAAAAAGATCGAAAGAGAAGTGGCTTGTAAATAGGAGGAGCGTGGAAGGCATAACAGGAAACATGGAGCAGTAAGGGTTTGAAATATTAAAACATAGCAAGTGCATATTATTATGAAGAAGAATATTCACAATTTTTTAAAATTAAGCATTGAAAACAACAGACTTTCTCATAGTTATTTCATTTTGAGTAAATCTCAAGATATTAGCGAAAAAGAGATAGACGAAATTAGCGTTCTGTTAATAGAAAGTAAGGATAATCTTGATATAAAGAAGGGACTAGCAGCAGAAAGGCTATTTATCCGAGAGAACGAGAAACAGGTGATTGAAAGAAAAGAGGTGGGTAGGATCTTGGAATTTGTGAAATTGAAGCCGGTGTTTGGTCCCAAGAGACTAGTTATAATAAGAAATGCACATTTATTTACGAAAGCTGCCGCTAACCATCTTTTGAAAATTCTCGAAGAACCGCCAAACTATGTAATATTCATTCTTATTAGTCATAAGCCGAATCTTTTACCAAGCACAATTTTATCTAGATGCACTATTATTAAGAATTTTCAGGTGCCTGATAAGAGAAAAAATGATTTAGAAGAAAATAAACTATATGAGAATATAGAAAAAATGAATCTTAATGAAAAATTTCTCTTAGCAGAAGAGTTATCAAAAAAGGAAAAGGGGGAAATAGTTTTATTTTTAGACCATTGGATTCAATATTATTTTGATTATAAACTTAAAGAGAACGATGTGGCAAGGGGTGTTGAGATGATCAAGTTAATAAAAGAAACAAAGTCTTTGATAGAATCAACGACAGCAAATTCACGCTTGCTGATTGAGCGATTATCGATTAAAATGAATAAATGATTCATTCATTCAGTTTGGTCTTTGAATAAATAAATAAGATTTTGTTTGTTATTTCTAATTTAAAAAAAAATGGATAAATACATCAATAATTTAAAGAAAGAATTTACAGAGGCAATCGAACATTTGAAAGCAGAACTTGCTAAAGTTCATACGGGAAGAGCAAGTGCAGGACTAATAGAAGATTTGAGTGTCGATTATTTTGGTTCTCAAGCACCATTAAAATCACTCGCATCAATAACAATAACAGCTCCAAGAGAGATGAAAATTGAAGTCTGGGATATGAATGCTGCGAAAGCAGTTTCAGCCACGCTCACAAAAGCTTCCTTGGGGTCACTTCCTCAGATTGAAGGGAAGATCATTCGCTTAAATTTACCTCCAATGACCGGTGAAAATCGCGAACGAATGGTAAAGATTGTTCATGGTATTCTAGAGAAGACAAAAATTTCTCTTAGGAATAGCAGAGAAGGGGCATGGGCAGGAATTCAAGATCAGGAGAGGGCTGGAGAGATAAGAGAGGACGATAAATTTCGCCTCAAAGAAGATATTCAAAAATTAATAGATGAATACAATAAAAAAATTGATGAAATAGGAAGCGGAAAAGAAGAAGAGCTAAAGAGCTAGAACAGGGGAATAATTTTTTTGGTAGAAGGCTAAAAAAATTGATGAAATAGGAACAGGCAAGGAAGAGGAATTGAAAAGTTAAGGCAAGAGTCTGAAAAAAACAAAACAATTTTTTTGACGGAAGAGTAGAAAAATTGATGAAATAGGAACAGGCAAGGAAGAGGAATTGAAGAGTTAAGGTAGTGGCCTGATTTTCTTCACGGAAGAGTAGAAAAATTGACGAAATAAGAACCTTGGGTTTGGGAATTGACGAGCAATACCCTCTCAGTTAAGAACCTTTCGTTACGCTCAAGAACCTTGACGGAAGAGGAAGCAGAGCTTGGGATTTCTCATCTCATTCAAAATTCAAGCAAAGTTTGGCGGGAGAATATAGGTAACTGGTAATTAATAATCACATAAATGAATATACTTTTAGTTATTTTGCTTTTTAGTGTTCTTATTCTGATTCATGAGTTAGGACATTTCGTTGCAGCAAAGAAGTTTGGAGTAAAAATAGAAGAGTTTGGTCTTGGCTATCCGCCAAGAATTTTTGGTTTTTATAAAAAAGACAAAAAATGGATTTTTATTGGAAGAGACACTAAAAAGAAGATTAGAAAAATAGATAAAACCATTTATTCGTTAAACTGGATACCTTTTGGTGGTTTTTTGAAAATTTTTGGCGAAAATCGAGAAGAAAAAAAAGAGTCTTCATCGCAAAAATCTAGTAAAAAACAGAAGAAAATTCGAAAAGACAGCTTTGAGGCGCAAAGTGCTTTAAAAAGATCAATAATAATATTGAATGGAGTATTTTTTAATGTCATCTTCGCTATGTTGCTTCTGATTATTATGTTTGCTTCTGGAGCACCAGTTGTCTCAGATGAAGAAACAACAGTCCCTCTAAAAAATGAAGCGGTCATCATTTCAGAAGTGGTAAATGGTTCTCCTGCAAGCGAAGCAGGGCTTAGCATGGGAGACAAGATTCTAGATGTCGCTATCTTTGGTGAAGATGGACTTGTTAATATCTCTGCAGTAGAAGACGTACAAAATTTTACTAATAATAATAAGGGAGAAAAAATTGTACTAACTATTCAAAGAGGAGGTGAGATAATAGAAAAAGAGATTATTCCAAGGGTTGAATTTCCCGAAGATGAGGGACCTATGGGTATTGCTATTATGAAAACTGGCATCGCCAGATATCCTTGGTATGAAGCAATAAAAAAAGGAGTAGTTTATACTTTTCAGCTTCTTCAGGCAATTCTTTTTGGATTTTATACAATATTTAAAAGCCTTTTAACTAAAGGAAAAATGGTTGGACAAGTAGCTGGTCCAGTCGGAATTTTTCAGTTAACTAGCCAAGCAGCAAGCATGGGGATCAGTTATTTTATTCATTTTGGAGCAATGATATCTTTAAATCTAGCAGTCTTGAATGCGCTTCCAATTCCTGCCCTTGATGGTGGACGATTTCTATTCATTCTTATTGAAAAGATTAAAGGTTCTCCTATCAGTGCAAAAGTCGAGAGAGTGACTAACTCTGCAGCATTCTTGCTCTTGATTTTACTGATGATATTCATTACAATTCGTGATATCATAAAGATTTTCTAATTCCAGATAAATTGATAATTAAAAGATGAGACAATCTAAACTATTCTACCAAACATCAAAAAACGTCTCTGAGGCTGATGGGGCTCCAGAGATTAAATTTTTGCTTCAAGGAGATTATATAGAAAGATTAGCATCGGGTGTTTACAGCTTTCTCCCTCTTGGATGGCGCGTGATGCGCAAATTAATAGAGCTTATCAGAGAAGAAATGGACTTTATTGGTGCTCAAGAAGTTTCTTTGCCAACATTACAGCCTAAAAAAATCTGGGAAGAATCTGGCAGATGGAATGCTATGGAGCCCCCACTTTTTAAGCTTAAGGATCAACATAAGAAAGAGTTTGCTTTAGGACCAACACATGAAGAGGTTATGACGGGTCTGGCGAGAACAAGGCTCAATTCTTATAAAAAATTACCTGTTTACTTATATCAGATTCAAACAAAATTTAGAAATGAGATTAGGGCAACAGGTGGTCTTTTGAGGACAAGAGAGTTTATTATGAAAGATCTCTATAGCTTTCATGATAATGCTGATGATTTAGCAAAGTATTATGAGCTAGTCGCTAAGACGTACCATAGAATATTTAAAAAATTAAAACTAGATGTTTTACAGATTGATGCAGTTTCGGGAAGTATTGGAGGAGAAACTTCTCATGAATTTATGGTTCCCTCTGTCTCTGGCGAGGACAAAGTTTATTATTGTAATAATTGTAAACTTGGGTTTAGTGCAGAATATCTAGCAGAGAAGGAACAAAAAAAAGACGACAATCTTGTTTGTGAAAAATGTGGTTCGAAATTAAAGATTGAATCATGTATAGAGTGTGGTCATATATTTAACCTTGGAGACAAATATTCTAAAAGCATGAATCTTGAGTATGCTGGCAAAGATGGTAAAAAGAATAATGTTTTGATGGGTTGTTATGGAATTGGGTTGGGGCGAATTATTGCAACAGTCATAGCAGTGCATCACGATAAAAATGGAATTATCTGGCCTGAATCAATAACTCCTTTCGATGTTCATCTTATAAATCTAAACCTGAAAGAAGAAGATCATATAAAAAAAGTTGATGTAATAGAAAAAAAACTCATAGAAAAGGGCATGGATGTTCTTTATGATGATAGGATAGGTAATAGTGCTGGAGAAAAACTAGCAGAAGCTGATATTATTGGTATTCCTGTAAGAATTATTGTAAGCAAGAGAACTTTGGAAACAGGAATGGCAGAAATAAAGAGGCGCGGAGAAGACGGAGTAGAGACAATAAAATTAGAGGACGTTGTGGAAAATTTGAAACTTAAAACGTGAAGCTTTAAACGTGGAAGATAAAAAACCAAATTTTCACACTGAACTTAAGAGCAAGATGGACACATATGTTCATCTTGTATACCAATTAACAAAAGAATTCCCCAAAGAAGAGATGTATGGTGTTGTTTCACAATTAAGAAGATCGAGTCTTTCGGTAGTGCTTAACTATATTGAGGGATATGCAAGAGTCAGAAGAAAGGTACATAAGAATTTTTTGGAAATTGCATATGGGTCACTGAAGGAAAGTAAATATCTTTTACATTTTTCTTTAGTAGAAAAATATATTTCTAAAAAGGATTATGACAAAGCACTTGAATTAGCAGAAAAAATCGGAGCAATGTTATGGGGAGTAATTCGTAATTTGTGACACGCAAAGCGTTAAATTTGAGATTTGTAAAGTTTTAAGTTTTACGCTATACGTTTTATGTTCTATGATTACAGTAGACGGAAATAAAATAGCAGAGAACATTTTAAAAGAGATACAGTCTGACGCCAAAGATCTTGGACTGGCTGTAGTTCAGGTAGGAGATAATAAGGTCAGTAGTCTATTTATTAAAAAGAAGAGAGAAGTAGCAGAGAAAATGGGTGTCAATTTTAAATTATTTCAATTTCCAATTGACATCTCTACAAATGCACTTAGGAAAGAAATAAAGAATATTAAAGATAAAAAGAACATTAATGGTATTCTTGTTCAGCTTCCTTTACCAGAAAAAACAAATACACAATACATTCTAGATTCTATCCCATTTGAAAAAGACATTGATATGCTAAGCTCGTTAGCAGTAGGTCGATTTATTACAGGCAAAACAAAAACTTCCCCTCCAGTTACTACTGCTACATTAAAAATATTAGATTCCCACAATATAAAGATTGAATCGAAAGTAGTTGTGATTGTTGGAGCTGGGCGTTTGGTGGGAAGACCATTAATGCATGCTTTTCTAAAAAGAGGCGCGACAGTCATTGTTCTGAATGCATTTACTAAAGATATTAGTTCCTTCACTAAGATGGCCGACATACTGATTTCAGGAACAGGAAATCCGGGATTAATTACTGGTAATATGATTAAGAAAGGTGTTGTTCTCGTTGACGCTGGCTTGAGTGTAAAAAAATTACAATCAGGAAAGCTAAGCTTTGAAGGAGACGTTAACTGTGGTAAATCTTCAAAAATAAAACTACTTGTTCCAGCGATTGGAGGAATAGGTCCAATTACTGTAGCTATGGTAATAAATAATCTTTTAATTTTAGCAAAAAAAATAAAATGAGCATGGTTAAATATCTTACACAAGAAGGTCTTGATAATCTCAAAAAAGATTTAGAAAAATATCTTGGCAAAAGATCTATAATTGCAAAAAAAATAGAAGAGGCTAAGGCATTAGGAGATCTTTCAGAAAATGCTGATTATAGTAAAGCAAAAGAAGAGCAGTCCTTTAATGAGGGTAAGATTAGAGGGATAGAAAAAACTCTTTTTTCAGCAGAATTAATAAAAGAAAAGAACGGGAGTTCTATCGGTATCAATTCAACGATTAAAGTAAAAGACAGTAGCAATGAGGAGCATATCTATCAAATTGTTGGAGCTGGTGAATCAGATCCATCAAAAGGAAAAATCTCCTACGAGACACCACTTGGAGAACAGTTTTTTGGTAAAAAAGCAGGTGATATTGTTAGAATAAATACACCATCAGGAGAAAAGGTTTTTAAAATAATGTCTATTAGTTAAATGGCCATAGAAGATATAAAAAAAGCAAGAATAGAAAAGCTTAATTACCTAAGAGATATGGAAATTAATCCATATCCTATTAAGAGTGAAAGAACTCACTTGATCAGTGAGATCATTGATCAAAAAGAGGCATTACTCAAAAAAGAAGATAAAGTAATTTTAGTTGGACGAGTTGAAAGTCTTAGGGGTCATGGTGGCTCAAGTTTTTTGAATATCAAAGATGAGTCTGGAAGCATTCAACTCTTTTTTAGGAAAGATATATTAGGGGAAGATAGTTTTGCTTTATTTCGAGGAGGATTGGATATTGGTGACTTTATTGAGGTTAACGGAACCCTTTTCTTAACTAAAAGTAATGAGTTAACTCTTCAGGCGGGAAAATGGAAAATGTTATCAAAGACAATCAATCAATTGCCAGGCCAATGGCATGGACTTAAAGATTCAGAAACGAAACTAAGAAAAAGATACTTAGATTTAATGGCGAATCCAGAGCTTAAAAAGAGGATAGAGTTTCGTTCAAAGCTCATAAAAAAACTTAGAAGTTTTATGGATAGTCATAATTTTCTTGAAGTTGAGACACCAATTCTTCAAGCTGAAGCTGGAGGTGCCTTGGCGTTACCATTCAAAACCAAGCTTAATGCTCTTGGGATCGATCTTTTCTTAAGAATTGCTCCTGAACTTTACCTAAAAAGACTGATTATTGGTGGTTTCGAGAAAATTTATGAAATCGGTAAGAATTTTAGAAATGAAGGCATTGATCACTCTCATAACCCTGAATTTACGGAAATGGAATTTTATTGGGCATATTCTGACCATGAAAAACTTATGGATTTTACAGAGGAGATGATGAAAGAAATAGTAAAAATAATTCCGGACGAGAATTTTGGGTCTAAGGAAAGTCCGTCTGTGGCGGGAAAATTTCACCAGTATTTTACAAAAAAACTTCCTAGGCTTGATTACAAAAAAATTCTAAAAGATTATATCGATATTGATTGTGATAAAGTAACTAAAGAAGATCTTAAAAAGATCCTTAAAGAAAAGAAATTGAATGCAAGCAAAGAGGGTGATAAATGGACGTTGATCGATGAGCTGTTTAAGAAAGTTTGTTTAAAAGAAATTAAATATCCATTTTTTCTAATAAATCATCCTCTCTCAATATCTCCGCTAGCGAAAAAAAATGAGAAATCTAAAACAACTGTTGCCAGATTTCAGTTAATAATAGAAGGACTGGAGATTGTTAATGCGTATTCTGAGCTTAATGATCCAATTGATCAGAAAGAGAGGTTTGAAAGTCAGCAAGAAAGAATAAAAGATGGAGAAAGAGAGATTCATCCATATGATAAGGATTTTGTTGAGGCACTTGAGTATGGTATGCCGCCAACGGCAGGATGGGGGATGGGCATTGATCGATTGGTTACGCTTATGACAGGAGCAGATAGCTTAAAAGAGGTTCTGGCTTTTCCACTAATACGACCAAAAAAGAGCAATTTAAAGCGTGAAATCTAAAACGTAAAATCAAATTATGTTAGATATAAACTTCATTAGAGAAAATAAAGATATAGTTCTAGATTCAATAAAGAAACGAAACCTATCTATTGATCTTGATGAAGTTTTAGTACTTGATAAACTAAAAAGAGAACTAATCAAAACATCAGAAAATTTGAGGCAAGAGAGAAACAAAATCTCCACAGAAGGAGGCGGAGATGAAATGGCTATTAACAAAGGAAGGGAAATTAAGGAGAAACTAGCCAAGATCGAAGAGAGTTTAAAAAATACGAACAATAAACTTAAAAATATTCTTTTATTGATTCCGAATATTCCTGACAAGGAAGTGCCAGAAGGGGAGAGTGAAGATGATAATAAGGTAATAAGGGAATGGGGTAGTCCCACCAAATTTAATTTCAAGCCAAAAGATCATCTGGATTTAGGTAAAAGCCTTGATATTGTTGATATGGAAAGAGGAGCAAAGGTCTCTGGGAATGGTTTTTACTATTTGAAAAATAAAGGTGCTCTCTTAGAAATGGCATTAATTAACTTTGCGATTAATAAGCTTAGCAAAAAAGGATTTAATTTTTTGATAGTTCCCAATCTTGTTAGAGAAAAAGCTATGATTGGTACTGGATTTTTCCCAACAGACGAGAATGAAGTGTATAAAACAGATCAGGATAATCTTTTCTTAACAGGAACCTCTGAAGTTAGTCTTGTCTCTTATCACGGTGATGAAATTTTAGACATCAACGACCTTCCACTTAAATATGCAGGATTTTCTTCTTGTTTTAGGCGAGAGGCAGGTTCTCACGGAAAAGACACTAAAGGCTTATTTAGGGTTCATCAATTTAATAAAGTCGAGATGGTTGTTTTCTCCAAACCTGAAGATTCTGAAAAAATTCATCAAGAATTAGTGACTATTAGCGAAGAAATTCTTCAGGAACTCGAGCTTCCGTATCAAGTTGTAATCAATTGCTTGGGTGATTTAGGTCTTCCTAATAAAAAAAGATATGATATTAATACATGGATGCCATCATGGAACAAATACAGAGAGACTCATTCAGCTTCAAATGATGGAGATTTTCAAACGAGACGTCTGAATATAAAATATCGTGAAGATAAAAAACTTAAGTTTTGTCACACTTTAAATAATACAGCAGTTGCAAGCCCAAGACTGCTTGTCGCATTAATGGAGAATCATCAGCAGGAGGACGGATCCATTGCTATTCCAAAAGCATTGCATCCATTTATTGATTTTGAAAGAATTGAATTGAGCCATGACAAAGAAAAAAAAGAAAGAAAGTAGCTTGGGAGTATTTTTTTTAAATAAAGAAAGAAAACTAAGACGAACAATATCTATCGTTGGACTGTGTATCTCTCTTTTTGTTCTAGTTTTTGTAGAAACAGAGGTTGTTCTTGAAAATACTCAAGAATTCTTAGAAATTAAATCTCTAGCAAGTATAAATACCATAGATAAGAGAAATAATGAATTGAGTGACATGATGGTTGTTGAGACAAAAGCCGTTGGATCAGGTCAGCCTTATAGGAATTGGGCAAAAAATGATTTTATTGCTGATTCAAGTGCAATTTTTGTCTATGACATGACAACAGGTAAGACCCTTTTGGATCACAATGCGAAGGAAGTTCTTCCAATAGCCAGCCTCACGAAGCTTATAAGTATGGTAGTAGTTGATGAAAATAGCTCGCTTTTTGATGACAATGATTGGTTACAATTCACACTTCAGGATATAGAAATTGATGGACATAAAAATATTTTTAAGATCGAAGAGGAATATAAACTAAAAGATCTTCAGTCCGTTGCATTGGTTTCTTCAAGTAATGAAGCAACGTCTTTGCTTGCAAGAGAAACAGGACGAGTTATGATGAAAGATTTTGTTCAAGTGATGCAAGAGAAGGCAGACTCTATAGGGCTTTTAGATACAAAACTTTCAAATCCAATCGGTTTTGATGGAAATCATTTCTCTACAGCAAATGATGTCGCAGTTTTACTAGAGTGGATATTAGAAAATAATCCACAGCTATTCAAAAAGTCTATTTCTTTACAAAAAAGTATTTACTCAAGAACAGGAAGAGAAGTATCAGTAAGTAATACCAACTATATGATCTTGGATGAATTTGAAGATATTATTGGAAGTAAAACAGGGCACACAAGTTTAGCTAAGGGATGTCTAGCGATCATCCAGAAAATTAACAATGATTTTGTTGCTTTTGTTGTATTGGGTGCAGAAAATAGAACTACAGAGATGAGATCTCTAATTAATTGGACTAAGTCAGTATATATATTTTAGACAAGACTTTCTAGCGCATTGTTAGAGGCTCCTTTATTCAAAAAAATGGATAACTTAACTTTTGAAATTATTAGGCTAATTATTATCATCGTCTCTAGTTTTTTGTTGGCGCTATTTTTCACACCTCTTTTAATAAAGCTTTTAGAAAAATATAGATTAGTTAAATATGTCGAAAAAGCTAATGTCCCAATTTTCAACAAAATGCACAAAAAGAAAGAGGGGACACCTACGATGGGAGGAATTCTTGTCTGGGGTACAGTTTTAATCGTAATTTTTCTATTTGAACTTTTATCTATTCTTGGCAAGGGCACCTATCTAGAAACACTCGGTTTTTTGTCGAGACCAGAGACTTACTTGCCTCTTGGAGCCATGGTAGTTTCAGCATTATTAGGAATGGTAGACGATATTTTTGGAATTTTACGAGTTGGCGTAAGAAAGGCAGGATTAAGGATAAGAGAAAAGCTAATTTTATATACTTTGGTTGCAGGCTTTGGTGCTTGGTGGTTTTACACTAAACTAGACTGGGATTTGATTAAAGTTCCTTTTGTTGGTGATTTTTATATAGGATTTTGGTATATACCTGTTTTCATCTTTATAATTGTTGCAACTTCTTTTTCATCTAACGAAACAGATGGTTTGGACGGTTTAGCGGGAGGAGTCTTGATGGTTGCATTCATTTCTCTTGGGATTATTGCATTTACTCAAGGAAAAATGGATTTAGCAGCTTTCTGTGGTGCTATTATTGGGGCGCTTTTAGCGTTTTTGTGGTACAATATTTATCCAGCAAGATTTTTTCTAGGAGACACGGGCTCAATGGGATTGGGAGTTACTCTTGGAATAGTTGCAATGCTTACTAATGCAGCTTTGCTTTTGCCATTTATCGCTTTTATCCTTTTATTTGAATCAGTTACTGTGATTCTTCAGGTTAGCAGTAAAAAACTTTTTGGTAAGAAAATTTTTATTTCAGCACCAATCCATCATCATTTTGAAGCTAAGGGTTGGCATGAGTCAAAAGTAACAATGAGATTTTGGATTATATCTGGAGTGATGGCCTCAATCGGCCTGATCATCTATTTGTTAGGATAAATAAAGCTTTTGGGTTTTATCAGTTATAAAATATATAATAATGTTTGGTATTTTTGATTCAGGAGTAGGGGGGCTAAGTGTATATCGTCTGCTAGAAAGAAAAATTCCTAAAGCAGGCTTTATTTATTTAGGAGACACTGCTCATTTCCCTTACGGAGAGAAAAGTGACAAATCAATAAAAGAATATGCTATTAAGAATACAATTTTTCTTGCGTCAAAAGGAGCGAAAGATGTTATTATTGCTTGTCATACTGCGTCAGCGCTTGCTGGTAGCTACTTAAAAAGAAAAGAGGACGAGCTTGGAGTGAAGATACACGATGTTATTAGTCCAACTATCAATAAAATTGCCAACTCAAATATAAAACATTTGGGGGTTATTGGCACCAGGGGAACAATTAACTCTAAAACATACTTAAACGCATTGAGTAAATTTAATATTAAGGTTACTTCTCAGCCATGCCCTCTTTTAGTCTCTTTAATCGAAGAGGGCTGGGTTAAGAAACGAGAAACAAGATCAATTCTTAAGCATTATTTATTACCACTTAAAAAGAAAAAGATCGATGCTTTAGTCCTTTCTTGTACTCACTATAGCCTTCTTAAGGATGACATAGCTAAAATTATGGGATCAAGGGTCGAAATCATAGACCCAGCCCAGTTATTGGTATCTGGGCTAGAACAAGAGAATAAGAATTTAAACACACAAAATGATAGAAAAGATTTTTATGTAACAGATTATCCTTCCAAATTTTCAGAGCTCAGTAAAGTTTTTTTAGGTGAATCGATTAAAGTAAAAAAAGTAACGCTTAATTCCCCCGTCAAGGTTCTGGCAAAGCCAGGTTCTTCTTCCTCCGTTAAGTCTGCTTAGCAGCAGAAAGCTAAATATTCTTCAAAATAGTTATGAAAAAAAATTACGGATTTAAAAATAAAAAAGTTACAATTATGGGGCTAGGGCTTCATGGTGGGGGAGTTGGTTCAGCTAAATTTTTTGCTGACGAGGGAGCAAAAGTAATAGTAACAGACATAAAATCCGAAGAGAGACTAGCCTCATCTATCGATTTACTTAAAAAATATAAAAACATTAGCTTTGTTATGGGGCAACATCGTGAAGAAGATTTTTCTTCAGCAGATTTAATTATAAAAAATCCAGCGATTAGTATGGGTTCGAAATATTTGGATATTGCTAAAAAAAATAATATTCCAATTAGAACAGATATCGATATATTTTTAGAAAATTATTTAGGTGACACAATAGGCGTAACTGGAACCAAGGGCAAATCGACAACAGTTTCTTTAATAAAAGCTATTTTGGAAAAGAAATATGACGACGTAATTATGGCGGGCAATGTTAGAGTGTCAGTCCTCGAACAGCTTAAAAGGGCAACGAAAAAGACTATTTGTATTTTAGAGCTTTCAAGTGCCCAGCTTGAAGATTTGGGATTCTTTAAAAAAAGCCTTCGCGTGTCGGTAGTATTAAATATTTTACCAGATCATCTTAATAGACATAAAAACTTTCAGGCATATATAGAGGCAAAGAAAGTAATCTTTACTCATCAAGAAGAAAAAGATTTTCTAATTCTCAATCACGACGATCAAATAGTTAAAAGCTTCTCTAAAGATACGAAAGCAAAAGTTTTGTTTTTTGGAAAAGAGAGTACTAATAATATTTGTGAGAGAAAAAATGGCGATATTTATTTTGATCGAAACAAGGAATTAGTCATAAAAAAAACTGATTATACAGATATTTTTAATGGTTGCACTGTCTCTAACCTTATGGCAGCTATTGTGGTTGCTAAGCTATACAAGTTAGGCAATGAGGACATTAGGGACGCAGTTAAGGCTTTTGAAAAGCCAGAAGGGAGACTTGAGCTTATAAGAACGAAAAATGGGGTAAAATTTTTCAATGATACTGCAGCAACTATGCCTGATGCTGCGATTTGTGGCATAAGAAATTTTCTTAATAAAAATATAATTTTAATTGCAGGAGGAGAAGACAAGGGACTTGATTATTCCTTAATGGCCGAAGAAATTGTTTTAAACGTAAAGAAGCTTATTCTGTTTAAGGGTACAGCTTCAGACAAATTGATTAGAGAAATTAAAATTAAGGCAAAAATTAAAAAAAGAAGTTTCAAAAAACTTCTAGCTGAAAAGTCTGTTGACAGTGTTCCTGAAGCGGTCAAGATTGCCATGAATTGTCTAGAGAAAAATAACAATATTATTCTTTTATCACCCGGTGCAGCAAGTTTTAATATGTTTGAGAACGAATTTGATAGAGGAAATCAATTTAACAAGATGGTTTTGAACTTATGAAAAAAAGCTTAAAACATAAATCAGATAGATTTCTCTTGTTGCTTATTGTTTCTTTAATGTCAATCGGTTTTTTTGTTTTGGCGAGCGCATCTCTCTATAAATCTCAGAAATACTTTCAAGAGAGTTATCATTACTTAACCCAACAATTTATATTTGGCGCACTAATCGGCGCTTTATTTTTTTACTTGGGTTTTAAAATTAAATATATTTTTTGGCGCAAAATCGTTATTGTGCTATTCCTAGTCTCTTTAGTGGCACTTTTTCTTCTGTTTTTACCCAATCTTGGTGTTGAATATGGGGGAGCAAGACGCTGGATTGATGTTGGTGGGCGAACATTTCAGCCGTCTGAGTTTGTGAAAATATTTTTTATAATGTATGTTGCTGCTTGGCTTTCTAGTAGATCAAAGACTATCAATTCAATCTCTAAAACAGTTATTCCTTTTATTGTTTTAAATGGTTTTATAGGAATTCTTTTTTTATTACAACCTGATATGGGGAGTTTATTGATTATATATGTCTGTAGCGGTCTTTTATTCGTGCTATCCGGCTTAAATTTTAAAATTGTTGCAATTCTTTTAATAATAGGGGTTGTTCTGGGCTTTGTTTTGGTGATTTCCTCTTCTTATAGATTGCCACGCCTTTTGTCGTTTTTAAGCCCTGAGAGCGATCCTCTCGGCTCAAGCTATCAATTGAGACAAGCTCTAATTGGTATAGGGGCTGGAGGTGTCTTTGGACAAGGATACGGTCAAAGTATTCAAAAGGCAGGTTATTTACCAGAAGTAATAGGAGATTCTATTTTTGTTATTTTAGTTGAAGAGTTGGGTATAGTCGGTGGCGTAAGCTTACTAATTATTTTTCTTGCGATCACTTTTCGTGGATTTAGAATAGCTAAAATGGCACCAGATCAATTTTCTGGATTATTGGCTATTGGCATTACTCTTCTTTTTGTTTGTCAGGCTTTGATTAATATTATGGCAATTTCAGGACTTCTTCCTTTAACAGGACTTACTTTGCCTCTTGTGAGTCACGGATCATCTTCATACATCGCCACTCTTTTTGGATTAGGAGTATTAATGAATATTTCAACTTATAGATCTTAACCAAGGTTCTCAGGTTCTGCCTGCTGGCAGGCAGGAATCCTGAGGTTCTTACACTCAAAAAACATGATAAATATAATTTTTTCAGGTGGTGGCTCGGGCGGTCATTTTTATCCGCTCATAGCCGTTGCGAGAGAGCTTAAAAAACATTACCTCAAGAATGAAACAAAAAATATAAAAATATATCTTATTGCACCCAAAAATCCTGATAAAAAAACCCTAAAAGAAGAAAAAATTATATTTAAACCTGTTATAAGCGGTAAGCTCAGGAGATATTTTAGTATTAAGAATATAGTTTCTCCATTTTTGATATTGATTGGATTTATTCAGTCGCTTCTCCTGGTATATAAAATATCACCAAAGTTAGTATTCCTGAAAGGTGGTTACGGATCGCTTCCAATGGGGTTAGCGGCACTTGTTTTTAGGGTTCCTATATTTATTCATGAATCTGATAGTGTCCCAGGACTTATGAATAAAATTTTTCACAGATTTTCAAAAATATCTTTTGTTGCTTTTCAAGGAACATTTGAAAAAGACAAAAAGGTAAGATTAATAGGCAATCCCATTAGAGACATGTCTAGTAATCTTTCTAAAAAAGAAGCTATGAGCAAGCTCAATATAAAGACAGATAAGCCAGTTGTTCTAGTTTCAGGTGGATCACAAGGATCGGCTGAGATAAATAAGTTAATTTTTAACCTACTAACAAAACTCCAAGACGATTTTTTTATTATTCATATAATCGGACAATCAAAAATAGATATATATAAAGAAAAAGTATCAGATGTCCACAATTATCAGATCTATTCATTTTTAAACGAGAAAGATCTCAAACTTGCTTATAAAGCCTCTGACATTGTTGTAAGCAGATCAGGATCAGGAATGATTTTCGAAATAGCTTCTAACGGGAAGCCTTCAATCCTTATTCCGCTCATGAGCTCAGCCGGTAACCATCAACTAGAGAATGCATACAATTATATGCGCTCAGGGGCTTGTATAGTAGCTGAAGATCCTAATAAAAATCCACAAATTTTTCTAGATTTACTTAAAAAATTAAGCCTAGACAAAAAAGATCTTGAGGCTATGTCAATCAAGGCGAAAGAATTTTCAATACCTGGCTCAGCAGGAAAAATTGCCGAAATTTTGAGTAAACATATATCCTAGATTGCGAAAATAATTTATGATATGATTAGAACATAAATGTTATTCTAAGCAATAGCTTGGCTTGTTTTCTATGACAAAAGACTCAAAGACAAAAATTTCCTCGACCCATGACGAAAATGGTCGTCCGATAGAGAAGGAAAGAGGAAGAACCTCTCCGACGTACGTCGGAGAGAACCTTGATGGAAGAATAAGAACCTCAGGTAAACCTGAGAACCTTGATGGAAGAATAAGGGTAAGAATTGCCCCTTCTCCTACGGGCCTATTTCACATAGGAACGGCACGTACTGCGTTGTTCAACTTTCTCTTTGCTAAAAAAAATAACGGAGACTTTATTTTAAGAATTGAAGATACTGACAAGAAGAGATCTCAAAAACATTTTGAAAAAAATATTATTGAGAGTCTTGACTGGCTTGGTCTTAAAAGAGATGAAGGTCCTATTGTTGGTGGTAATTATGGTCCTTACAGACAATCAGAAAGAACAGAAATTTATCAGAAATATTTAAAAAAGCTCCTCAAGTCAGGTCAAGCCTTTTATTGCTTTGAAGAAGAAAAAAGAGGCACCGAAAAAGCAAAGGGTTTCCGAGATGTTTATTTTTCCAAAGACAGAGATATTCCCTTAGTTGAAGCTAATAAAAGAGTTAAAGCAGGGGAGTCGTGTATTATTCGTTTCAAATCTCCAAAAAAAGAAACAATTATTTTTGGCGACTTAATTCGTGGGAAAGTTGAAGTTAAAACCGAAGTAATTGGCGACTTTTCAATTGCAAAAAATATAAACGAACCACTTTATAATTTTGCTGCCGTTGTTGATGACCAAGAAATGGAGATTAGTCACGTTATTAGGGGAGAAGACCACATTTCAAACACCCCAAAACAAATTTTGCTTCAAAAAGCCCTAGGATTCAACATTCCTAAGTATGTTCATTTGCCACTTATTTTGGGACCAGACAAGACGAAATTATCAAAGAGACACAATACCGTCTCTCTTGAAGACTATAAAAAAGATGGTTACTTAAGCGAGGCAATGGTCAATTTTATGGTTCTTTTGGGTTGGAATCCTGGAACTGAACAGGAAATTTTCAATTTAGCAGAAATGATTGATAAATTTTCTATTAAGAAGGTTCACTTATCAGGTGCTGTATTCAACTTGAATAAGCTAGATTGGATAAATGGTCACTACATCAGAAACTTTCCCTTAAAGACGATCGTAGAGCTATCAAGACAATATTTTAAAGAAGATGTTAGTAAAGAAGTATTTGAAAAAATTGTTGACATCTCTCGGGGAAGACTTAAGAAATTAAGTGATCTTCCAAGGGATACTGAATTTTTCTTTAGTAAACCAGATTACGAAGCAGAAATTCTTAATTGGAAGGAAATGAAAAAAAACGACATAAAGAAGAGTCTTGAGCACTCACTTGCCATTTTTACGAAACTTAAAGATCGTGATTTTGAAGTCAATCAACTTTCAAAAATTCTTTTGAAAGAGGCAAAGGATTTTAATGATGACAGAGGACAACTTCTTTGGCCTCTCAGGGCATCTCTTACCGGAGTTGCCTCATCTCCAAGTCCGTTTGAAGTTGCTTCAATTTTAAAAAAAGAAGAAAGCATTAAAAGGATTAAGGTGGCAATTAAACTGGTAATAAGCAATTAATAATTTAAAATAACTCTTCTTGGTAATTCTGAACAAGAAAGTTTACCCGGAGAAGTTTACCCTGAGACTACCGAAGGGAAGGGAAGATCTTGAAATTGCATTCTCTCGTCAAGAATCTAAAGATTCTTCAAATTATTACACTCTTCTTCCGTCATTGAAAATTAGTTGCATATGAATGAATTAATAAAAAATATAACAAAGGCAGTAATCATATTTTCGGCTTGTATTTTTTTTGCATGCAACGTATCAGCTGAAACAATTGATTCTATTCAAAATGAAATTTTGAGTATTCAACAAAACGTAGAAGAACTCAACAAGAAGTCACAAGAATATCAAGCAGTCATTAATGAAAAAGGAAAAGAAATTAATACTCTTAGCAACAAGGTATATATTGTCGGTCAAAATATAAAAAAACTAGAAAATGACATTTATCTTACGAGCCAAGAGATTAGACTTAAAAACCTTCTCGTTGAGAGCTTGGAAATAGAGATTGACAAGATATTTCTTGATGTTGATGAGAAAAAGGCTACCCTAGCAGGCCTCATAAAAGCAATTAACGACTTCGACAATAAGGGAATTGTAAAAATCTTGTTCGGATCTGAGAAGTTATCAGATTTTTTTGATCAGACGCGCTATCTAGAAGTGATCAATGAGAATCTTAATGGTTCTCTTACAGAGGTAAAAAGCTTAAAAACAAGTCTAGAAGCAAAAAAAACTTCATCACTTTCAGAAAAAGAAGACCTTGAAGAGCTTAGCCAAAGAACTTCTGTTCAGAAATACGCACTTGATGGTGAAAAAACTCAGCAGCAAAGCATTCTGAACGAAACAAAAGGAGAGGAAAAGCAATACCAAGCGATATTAAGCAAAACAAATCAGGCAAAAGCAGACCTTTTAAAAGAGGTAATGATTTTAGAGAAAGAGGTTGAGCGTAGAAAAAACTTTTTATATTATACAGAATCAGGTGTAGTTCCTCCCGTTGGAACACAAATCTTTCGTTGGCCTGAGAATAGTCCTGTGCTAACTCAAGGATATGGCATGACTTCTTTCGCTAAATCAGGAGCATACGGTGGAGCAGGGCACAATGGAATAGATATGTCGTCTGGAATAGGAAGCCCTATTATGGCAGCAGCTGATGGTGAGGTGTTGGTATTTAGCTATAATAAAGGATGGGGAAATTGGGTTACAGTAAAACACGCCAATGGTATGGTTACTCTCTATGCTCACATGACAAAAGGAACATTTAGAAAAGAGGGGGAGAAGGTAGAGGCAGGCGATGTTATTGGTTATGAAGGATCAACTGGATTTTCAACCGGATCTCATCTTCACTTTAGTGTTTATAATAAATTCTTTACCTATCTGAGAAATGGCCAAGTTTATTTTAATTATTTTGATGGTACTTTAAATCCGCTGAACTATTTATAGGTGAAATTTTTCCGCCAAAGGCGGACTCGCCTCGGGCGGGAACTTCATATATCAATAAAGATAAAAAAATCCTCTTTAACGTAGATAGAAGTGGTAATAAAAGAACTTTAAATATTATAAGAACCTGGCAAGCCAGAACCTTGACGGAAGAGCTATAAAAAAAACGACCGAGGACTGCTTAATCCTCGGTCGCGCATCTCGCTAGAGTTACTAGGTTCGGTTAGTTGACTCAACCTGATGACAGCTCATTCTCCTAAGGTGATAGGGTAGCTGGCTTCGCATTGACGACAAGAAGGTTGGATGTATTGGCTCGTAAGTTCCCAAGAGCCTAACAATCTCGTCTTTGCCAGCAGCGAGCCACTGTATCCAGTCAACAAGGTTCCCATTATCGGTGAGAAACCTTGTCCCTTGCCCCTCTAGAGTCTCTAGCGACTTTCTCTTAATGTCTATCCTATTAGAATAGAAAACTTTGTCAATAGTTATTAATGATTATGTATGAAAATATAGAAAAATTCAGCGAAAAAATAGATAAAAAGAATAATATAGTTTATGTTTTTATTGATGCATCTAATCTCTGGGAAGCACAGAAGGTTAAGGGTAGGTTTTTGAATTATAAAAAAACTCTAAAGTTTCTAAAAAATAATTTTAGTACTACACAAATAAAAGTTTTTTACTACAGTGCTTATCCTGCAGAAGGAACAAGAGATTACAGCTTGGACGGCAAACATAGATTTTTTACTTTTTTAAAAAAGGGGCTTGGTTTCGAGGTTCGTAAAAAAGCACTAAAGAGGATAAGTATTATCGATGAAAATGGCGAAAGCATTAAGGAAAAGGGCGATATGGATGTTTGGATTACCCTTGACTCTGTGCATCATCTGAAGAAATATTCAACAGCTATTTTTTTCACAGGTGATTCCGACTTTCTTCCATTGATAAGTTACTTAAAGAACAACAAAAAGAAGGTTTTTATTTTTTCTTCAGAGAATAATATTTCTAAAGAATTACGAACGGGCGGAGATGGATACCAAGATATATTGGAGGTAGAAGAAATTTGGGGTAAGAATTTACGTTATAAAGATGAGAAAAGTGGATAAAACAAAACCACCCTCCGCAAGGAAGGTGGTTCTTGGATGTAATACCCCTATAGTTCTGCAATAGAACTAAAGGACATTCTTAGTATAACAAAATTCAAGATTGTGTCAATATCTGTATAGAAAAACAGAACCCCATGCGCTATTTACGAGCAACCATACGGAGGCCCACGCATAGGGAAATTACCTGATAAGCCAATAATATTAGTTTTTTAAGAAAAATCAATATAATTGTGGATAATTAAAAAAATATGAAGATAAGAACCTCTCCGACGTACGTCGGAGAGAACCTTGACGGTAGAATAAGAACCTCAGGATTACCCGAGAACCTTGACAGGGGAATAAAGATTAAAGTCATTATTATTAGGGGAAATGGGGTTAGTGTTCCTAGCGATAATTGGTTCCCTTATTTAGAAAAAGAACTCGGAGTGTTGGGTTTTGATGTCAAAAATAAAAATTTTCCTGATGAAGTTCTTGCTAGAGAGAAATACTGGCTGCCACGCATCAAAGAGCTTGGAGCTGACGAAAATACCATTTTAGTTGGTCATTCTTCTGGGGCTGTTGCGGCGATGAGATTTGCTGAGAAGAATAAGATTTTAGGATCTGTTTTAGTCGGTGCTTGTTATACAGACCTAGGTGACGAAGATGAAAAGAAAAGCGGTTATTATAATTGTCCCTGGGAGTGGGAAAAAATTAAGAATAATCAACAATGGATAGTTCAATTTACCTCAACAGATGATCCATATATACCAATCGAAGAGGCAAGACATATTAGCGAAAATCTAGGCACGGAATATCATGAATACACAGATGAAGGTCATTTTGGAAGCGACAAAGGTAAAATAGAATTTCCAGAATTAGTGGAAATCATAAAAAACAAAATGAAAAAAGAAGGAAGAAATGACAAAACTTAAACAATATACGGGTTCGGGGATCGTGTTGATAGTTAATTTTAATGGGAAAAAGTACTACGCACTCAATAAAAGGACTACTGGTCCTGGAGTTATTGCTCCCGACACTCACGCTGGGTTTTTTGGTGGGACAGATAATGATGAAGAAAGGACGGATCCTTTATGGGCAGGATGCAGGGAGACATACGAAGAGCTTTTGATTCTTAACAAAGAAACGCTAAAAGTGGCGTCACTTGTTTTAGATAAGGACTACGTTGATGGACAAAGGGAAAACTTTAAAAAGGAAACAGAACGACTCAGAAAAGCCTGGGAACAAAAGATGGGCGTGGAGCTTGATTCTGAGATAGGAGAAATGATAATAAGTAACAAAAAAGAAGTGGAATTTTCTGATTATGATGGACTAAAAATGATATGGTTAGTAAAAATCGATTTAGACCTTAAAAAGAATGTGCTTCTCGACTGCGAAACTTCTCCTTTGGGGGAAATATTTGATCGACAGATTGATTTATTCGAGGTAGATAAGTTTCGAAAATGGTGGACAGATAGCACAGACCGAAGCCTACTTGCGGATTATTCATACAAAAGCGGAGTTAAAGCGACAAATAAAGGTCGCGCTGATAAAGATAAAATAGTCAGTACTTTGTTAATGACTCTTGGATACATGAAAGAATTAAAAACATAACAATAAATAAACAAACTTTAGTAATATTAAGGATTGTAACTAAGAAACTTGCTTTCTTATTCGGCGGGAATTCGGCGGAGCATGATACTGAAATAATACATATGAGAAATGTTAAGAGTTTTGACATATATACTTGACAAGGTTTTTTTACAAACTATAATAGTAATATATGGTGGATAATTTATTTTTAAAAATAAAAAAGTTACGAGAAAAGACAGGATTTACTCAAGAGTATGTGGCTAATGAGCTTGGTATGTCGCGACCCACATATATTCTAACAGAACATGGTACTCGTGAAATAACTGTATCAGAAGCTAAAAAGTTAGCTTCTATTTTTGCTGTCTCTTTCGAAGATTTTCTTGCGGGCGACACAGCTTCTCGGCACGAAGTTATAATTAATAAAGAAACCAGTAAGCCATCTAAAAATCTCAAGATTCGTGTAACACGTAAAAATCTTAATAAATTTAAGCAAGTATTGCTATACGTTTTGGGTGAGGTTGGTGGTAAGCCAAATATTGGAGAAACAGTTATTCATAAGTTATTATATTTTATAGATTTTGATTATTACGAGAAATTTGAAGAAAGCTTAATGGGGGCAACATATATTAAAAATCATCATGGACCAACTTCAGTTGAACTGAAAAGCATCGTTGACGATATGAAAAATAAAGGAGAAATAGAGATAGTAAAAAGCCCTTATTTTAAATATGAACAAAAAAAATATTTGGCAACAAAGAAACCAGATCTAACCATGTTCTCAGCGCGCGAAGTAGAGCACATTGATGATGTTTTGGCGCGCTTATCTGACAAGAATGCAAAAGAAATAGAAAAGTATTCACATGAAGATATTCCATGGAAAACTGTTGAAAATGGAAAACCGCTTTTGTATGAGAGTGTATTTTATCGTGACGAACGTTATTCGGTGAGAAATTACGACGATGAACTTTGACGAACTGCCAGAATTTAAAAAGGAGTGCAAGCATCTTACAAGAAGATACAAATCTATTCCTGAAGACTTAGGTGTGTTTAAAAAAGTTGTTTCTAGCGCACCACTTGGCAATAGTAAGCATTTTGCAGTCCTCACCCAGACAGAGCGTGTTGAAATCATAAAGGCACGTTTTTTTTGTAGATATTTAAAGGGGAGTTCATTGCTTAGGGTTGTCTATGCGCACACCAAAGAACATGATAGAATTGATTTTATCGAAATCTTTTTTAAAGGAAAAAAAGATAGAGAAGATAAAGATAGAATAAAGAAATATTTAAAAATAGTAGATTAAAATGATAAAGAAAAGAGTTATAATCTTATTCGGCGGAAAATCAGCGGAACACGATGTTAGTGTTCAGTCGGCATCTTCGGTTATTTCTGCTCTGAATACAAAAAAATACGACATTATTCCTATAGCAATTTCAAAGGCGGGGAAGTGGTTAAGCACTGAAAAATCTCGTGCCCTTTTGCCCGCAGGCAAGTTCCAGAAGCCAGTATCCAGTAGCAAGCAACTATCGAAGATCGACGTTGTTTTTCCAGTTTTACATGGCCCATATGGAGAAGATGGAACAATGCAGGGGATGCTTGAGATTCTCGGCACACCTTACGTGGGCGCGGGAGTTATGGCTTCTGCTATTGGAATGGATAAGGGAGTTTCGAAGATTCTTTTCGAAAGTGCTGGACTTAATATTGTCCCTTGGTTGTCATTTTTGGCTTCAGAATGGAAAAGGAAAAAAGACGAGTTAGTGGGTGACATAGAAAAGGGACTTCCCTATCCCGTTTTTATTAAACCGATTGATCTCGGGTCTAGTGTCGGAATTAGTAAGGCTCACGATAGAAAAGAACTATTAAAGGGGATTCGTTTAGCTCTCTCTTATGGCGGGGAAGTGATCGTTGAGAGGGGAGTCGATGCGCATGAAATCGAGTGTTCAGTGCTTGGTAATGAAAATCCTAAGGCTTCTGTCCCTGGTGAAGTAGTTGCCTCTAGAGAGTTCTATAGTTATGAAGCCAAGTATACTGACGAGAAGTCGGACCTTATTATTCCCGCTAAGCTTACAAAGGCAGTAACAGCAAAGATACAGTCTGCGGCTATTACAGCTTTTAAAGCGATTAAGTGTAGTGGTATGGCTCGAGTGGACTTTTTGATTGATAGGAAAACAAACAAGATTTATATTAATGAAGTTAATACTATTCCGGGTTTCACAAAGATTAGTATGTACACAAAACTGTGGCAGGCTTCGGGAGTGGGCTATAGTGTGCTTTTGGATAAATTAATTAAGCTAGCGATACAGCGACATAAACTTCGATCGACTAAATCGGGGAGTAATGAGGATATTGTTTTACTAAAAGACATATACGACAAGAAGCTTCTCGGAAGAAAAGATGACTAAGTAGCTTTTTACATTATGCGACGTAGAGCCGGGGTAGGCTAAAGTGATGATGAGGGTAAAACCTCTCTTTTTTTTAATTTGAAAGATTTTAAAAAATATAATGGGTGAGTCACATTTTTTTATATAACTACCCTACTACACTAAAATATTTTTGCGGAGAATACTTTTTATTTTACCCTCATCATCTTATGTTTCTTATGTTTTAGATCAAGATTTCTTATGTTTTAGATCAAGATTTCTTATATTTTTACCCAAAAGAGGTCTTGTCTCTCATTTTCCCTCTTGGAGATAGAGAAACCCTACTGAGCTTAAAGAGAAGAACGCTATGCTAGGAGTGCGATTACGCCGACTACTAAGTCGTCTTATTAAAAAAAATGCACGAGAGACGATTCTCGTGCGTTGTTTTATAGGCCTTTAGTCTATTTTTTTGAAATAGAGGATAAGGTGAATGCTCATGGAAGAGTACGTCGCATAAGGTACAATGTGCGACGCTCACTCTTTCTCTTCAGTAATTCTTTCGGCTATATCACCTCTTTCAGTATCTGAAGACTAAAAGTTAATGGTTAATCTTTTTTTACCCTTTTGCTAAATATCGCGGATTAAAAAATCTTTTTAATTTAAAAAACTTAACCGGTTTTATTCCCAGTGCATCATGACTTAATTGACTTGCTTCTTTTGCCCATGGAGTTAAGTTCTTTTCGTCAATTAAAATTTTCTCTAACGAGAGAAGTCTCATAATCCTTCTATTCGGGCTTAATGGTGCTCCTGCCTTTCTAAGGCCATCAGACAAGATAAACTCGCCTGGTTGTCTAATGTGGCTTAACGAATAACCTTCTCTAATATAATAAAGCTTACCGTCTCTAGTGATTCTGTATACTCCAGGAATAATCTCTTTAGTCGTTCTAGACCATTTTGCTTCTTTGTTATGTAAGACTAACTGTGAGCCGCGTTTTGGCTCTTTCATTTCTTCTACGATCGGACTAAATATACGTCGCATAATATTGTGTTGTCTAGGCTCTAATTCCAAGAATGACAACATGTGAAGTGCTAAAATTGGCACTTCCCCATTAATAAACTGAACCATATTGATAGCTGGAAATGAACCAAGTAGCCTAGGGTTGCATTCTCCAATATAGATTTCTCCAGTAATTTTGTCACGAATGAAATCAAGACCGAATATTCCCTTGTAACCCTTAGAAGACAAATATTTACCTACTTTTTTAGTTGCACTATAGATGCTTTTTAGAGTTTTATCGTTATATCTAGAATATGTCCAATCATGACCACACCACAAGCCATTACCCTGCTTAGCTTCTAAGTTATAACAGGAAGCTTGATCAAGGATTTGTTCTTGGGGATATGTATGGGCTACTCCCCAAGGAGTAACACAACCCGTAATACTTGGAGAAGTCCCTGTAATATATTTTAAAACCAGAGTCTCGCCTTCTAAATATTGCATAATACCTTTCATTTCTTCTTTCGAGTTTATAAAAAATGTTCCCCTACCCCCACCCATTGCAGGATGCTGAACAACCAAGGGTAGTCCATATTTTTTCTCATATTTCTCATATTTCTCAAGAAGAAACTCAGGATCTTTAAGAATCTCGCCAGGAACAACTGGCAAATCAAGCTTTTTTAATATTTTTCTAAAAAGAATTTTATTTTCAAAAAGTTTTTTACCAAATTTATATGGGTTAGCACACAGAATCCACTCATTCTCTTTAGCAATTTTTTGCATGCTCAAAAATGGTTTATAAACAAGAAAAACTATTTGCTTATCTTCAAATCGAGCTAAATATTCGTGGGTCTCAGGGCTTTTAATAAGGGTATTTGAATTTCTGGGAGCATTAACATGTTTTTTCTTGTCTCTCTCAAGAGAAAAAATCTCAATATCTTTTTCTATAGCACGATTATCGAGTGGGTAACGCAAAGATAAAAGTTTATAATGCGGAATAAAGTATTCAGGACCAAGACGATTAAAGGCATTTACTCCTAAACCAAAAAAAGCATAACGCTCTTCTAGTTCTTTAAATAAAGATTTAATTGTTTTTTGATAATTTTCCTTTCCTTTTTTCATATTATTTTTTTAAAGCATCTATGGCAGGCAACTTTTCATCGGCTAAGAACTTAAGCATTGCCCCTCCTCCAGTGGAAACAAAATATAATTTTTTAAGCAATTTGTATTTTGATGCCAGAGAGATACTTTCTCCTCCACCAATAACTACCTTAGCTTTCTTATTTTTCAAAATTGATTTTAGAATTGCTTCAGTGCCATGCTGGAATTTCTTAACTTCTGTATAGCCCATAGGCCCGTTCCAAACAATCATATTTGCTTTTTTTATAATAGCATCAAAAAGAATCAAAGTATCTGGACCAATGTCTAAAATCATATTTTCTCCACCAACATTACCAACAGGCCTAATACTGGTACTGCTTTTACCATCTTTAGTTGGAGAAGCAATTACGTCTACAGGTAAATGAAGCTTAGTATTGGTGATTTCAAGGCCATTGATAGTCTGTGCGGTCTCTTTATCAACAATAGATTTTCCAATTGCAATACCTTGGGCTGCTAGAATAGTATTAGCTAAAACCCCACCAACTAATACCTCATCTACTTTTAACAAAAAAGAAGTAATTAATTTTGTTTTAGTTTTTGCTTTAGCTCCACCCATTATAAAAATGAGTGGCTTTGTCTTATTGTCCATAACCTCTTTTAAGACTTTTATCTCTTTTTGGAACAGAAACCCTGCTCCAGAAGGCAATAGTTTTGGCAATTTCGATACGCTTGTTTCGTCTCGGTGTGCAACCGCGAAAGCATCGTTAACATAGGCATCGGCTATAATTGATAAATTTTTTGAAAAATTCTTATCTTCTCCTTGTTCTTGCGGATTAAATCTAATATTCTCTAGGATTAAAATGTCTTTTTCTTCTAATTTTTCAGGATTAATGCTCGTGCGATTTTTGGGTAAATAATAAACTTTTTCTCCCGAAGCACCGAGCATCTTAGCGTATGTGCTATCTTTTTCATCATAAACAACTAGCTTTCTTTTGAGTTTTTTGGATAAGTATTTGGCAATGGGAAGAATTCTTAGGTTTTCAATAATCTTTCCCTCGGGTCTGCCTAAGTGACATGCAATAATAATTTTAGAATTTTTATTGAGAAGATATTCGATTGTATCCATCGTTGCATCAATTCTCCAGTGACTATTTTTATCTATTTTACCTTTTAATATCGGCACATTATAGTCTGTTCTTAAGATAACAGTTTTCTTATTTAATTTTAAATTTTGAAGTTTCTTTATCATTCTTTTAGTTCATTAACGATATTAACAAACTCTTCAATATTTAAACTTTTAGCACCCACCAATCCTCCGTTGATGCCGGTACTTACAATCAATTCGCTTGTGTTTTCACTATTAAGACTTCCTCCATAAATAACGATAACATCTTTTCCAAGAGTTTTTCTGGTAATTTTAGCAAAGGTTTCAATATTCTCTTTTGGTGGTATTTTGGCACCCTGAGTACTAATCGCTTCAGTTGGCTCATAAAGATAAAAAATCTTTGTTTTATCCTCTATTTCGTCAGTCATTTCTAAGAGTTCTTTTTCTAAGCCATCAAAGTTTTTTGGTCTAAAAGATACAATTGCTATGAGGCCAGATCGTATTGCTAAGTTTAGCTTATTTCTAACCATTTCCCTATCTTCTTTTAAATAAAGCTCTCTTTCTGAATGACCTATCATTACATATTTAACGCCTAGACTTATTAACATCGCAGGAGAAATTTCACCCGTAAAAGCGCCACTTTCTTTCCAGAACATATTTTGTGCCGCCAGAACAACATCACTCCCCTTCTCTAAGACGCTTTTAATATTTGAAAGCCAAACAAATGGTGGCATGATAACAGTTTCAACAGCACTATTATTAACTTTATTAGCTATGCCTTGAGCTAAATTAGTCGCCTCTTCGGCGCTAGAGGGATTCATCTTCCAGTTGCCAATAATATAATATTTCATAATTTTTTATATCTAATTTTACTTAATTGAAGATGTAAATACTATTGATGGTAAGGATGGTAACAATCAGAGCTGCAATTGAAACTCCTAAAGTAATCAAAGAAAAGGCTCTTTTAGGTTTAATGCCAAACACATACGAGGCCAAGGCGCCTGTCCAAGCACCAGTAAATGGCAAAGGAATGGCAACAATAACAACAAGAGCAAGATCTTGCCACTTGGCAAACTTTTTTTTGTGGCGTTTTCGTGTCTTTAAAAAAAACCAATTGGCAATTTTCTCTAAGAATGGAATATATTTTATTAACCAATTCAAAAGATAATTGAGGCTAAGAATAATTAAAAAACTAACTAGAATATTACCAAAAAGACTAATAAAAACAGCCTCAAACAAGCTTAGATTGTAGTGGAAAACTCCCCATGGAATTGCCCCACGAAGCTCTGATATGGGACTCATTGAAAGAAGTAGAACTATAAATCTTTGCATTGTTGTTTTTTAATATAATTTTCTAGAATATAACAAGCAGCTCTATCATCAATATTTTTTTTCTGTAGTTTAGTTTCCGCAGATAATTTCGCTAATTTTGAAGTAAAAATTTCACTTATAAATTCTACAGGAATATCTATTTCGCAAGACAATATTTCTCCAAATTTTTTATTTTTCAAAAAACGCTCACTTTCTTTACCACTAAAAGTTTCAGGAAGTCCAAAAATAATTTTTTTAATATTCTCTCTTTCAATAATATTTTTTATATTATTTATACTTTCCTTTTTAGATTTATTAACTAGTATTCCAATAGGCTTAGCCCAGCTATTCTCTGCGATTGCCAACCCTATCCTTTTCTCTCCATAGTCTATGCCTAGAAGTTTCATGAATTTAGTGTTCTAGTTAATACTTCAGAACCATTTTTTGTTATGGCTATTGTGTGTTCAAAATGACACGATAAAGAAGAATCTTTAGTGATATAAGCATATCCATCACTTCCCTCTTTTATCTTATCACTTCCAAGTGATGCCATTGGCTCGATTGCCAAGACCATTCCATCCTTTAAGATTGGACCTGATTTTGGGTTGCCGTAGTTGAATATATGAGGGTCTTCATGGAGACTTCTGCCTACTCCATGACCAGTTAGTTCTTTAATGACAGAAAAACCCTTAGCTTCGATTGTGCTTTGTATCAGGTTACTTACTTCTCCCAACTTTATCCCTGGCCTTATCATCTCTATTGCTCTATTAAGTGATTCTCTGGTAGTTTCAATGAGACTCTCTACTTGTTTAGAAGGCTTACCCATAAAAAAAGAAGTAGCCATGTCTGAATGAAAGTCATTTCTATAAAAGCCCAAATCAATACTTACTAGGTCTTGATCATTAATAATTTTATCTTCTCTGGGGATAGCATGAACAATTTCTTCATTTAAGGAGAAACAAATGGCGGTTGGGTAGCCATGGAATCCTTTAAATGAAGGAGCGCCATTGTTTTGTTTCATAAGCTTCAGCGCTAGTTTTTCAAAATCCATGCTAGAAACACCAATCTTGGCGATCTTTTTTAACTCTCTCAAAATAGACGCCAATATGTGACCATTCTGACGCATAAACTCTATTTCTTTAATTGTTTTAATGTAAATCATAATACTTCCAAATTTAGTAATTTATCTTTAGTTTATCACTCATTTGCTTTAAAAAAAAGACCCATTCTAAAGAATGAGCATCCTAATACAACAAAAAATATTAACTAGTTTTTATGTGTTTTTTGATGTCATCATATACATTTTCAATTGCTTGTTCTCCGTTGATATCAATGACTAATCCTTTTTCTTTCATGTATTCTACGGCTGGCAAGGTTAATTTTTTATAAACCTCAAGGCGATTTTGAATGATATTTTTTTGATCCATTTCGCGCTTACCAAGCTTACCCTTGCAGTATGGGCAAGTATCAATCTTGCCGACAAGACTTGGATCTATTGGTTTTAGGCACTTGGTACAGACGATTCGCTTGGTATTTCTCTCAACTGTTTCTTCGGGTGCAATTTCAATAAAAAATACCCTAATATCTTTCTTGTCGATAGAATCATCTAAGAGACCAAGGGTTGCTTGAGCCTCTTCTACAGTTCTCCCAGCACCATCAAGGATAAGACCATGGGTAATAATTTTTTGTCCCAGCTCATTAATTTTATCTGTAACCCACTTAGCGATAACCAATCCATCAACTAACATACCTGTCTCATAGGCTTTTTTTGCTTCAATAACTTCGGGATTCTTAGTATCGTTTTTAAACTTATCTCTAATAATCTGACTAGCGTGAATAACATTGTACCCAAGTCTTTCAACTAAAAGTCTTGTTTGAGTTCCCTTTCCTGAGCCAGGAGGGCCAACGAGCATAATAATTTTTGGACTTAATTTTCCCATTATAGTTGAACAATCTAGTTCTAAACTTAAAATGATTCGTAATCACGCATTACTAGCTGAGCGTTAATTTGTTTGATAGTTTCCAAAACAACAGAGACTACAATCAAGAGTGCAGTGCCTCCAACTAAAAATTGAAAAGATTGAATGCCTGTTATTCCTTGGACGATCATTGGTAAAATTGCAATTAGACCAAGAAAAATGGCACCAATAAGGGTGATTCTGTTTATAATGTAGGCGATATAACTAGAAGTGTTAGCTCCTGGTCTAATGCCAGGGATAAATCCTCCACTTTTTTGAAGATTTTCAGCAACATTTTTAGGATCAAAAGAAACAGCAGTATAAAAATAAGTGAAAGCAACTACAAGACCAAAATATGTAACTGTGTAAAAAATTTGATTTTGAAAAATCGCTTCAAGCTGAACTGCAAAAGCAACTAGTCTAGGGCTTGACGCAGCTTTCATGAACGTTGCGATCATGCCAGGGAAAAGCATTATTGAAATCGCGAAAATAATTGGAATAACACCTGCTTGATTAATTCTTAATGGAAGGAATGTACTGGCACCACCATACATTTTGTGACCCCTAATTCTTTTAGCATAAGATATTGGAATATTTTTTTGTCCTTCTGTTATAAAGATAACAGCACTAATAACTACAAGAGAAGTTATTAAAAACAAAACGTAAGAGAATATACTTACTTGATCAAATGTAACTGTAAGCTGACCGATTTGAGCAGGAATTCCACCAACAATACCCGCGAATATTAATAAAGAGATACCATTACCTATTCCTTTTTGAGTTATCATTTCTCCAAGCCACATAAGGAGCACGGCACCAGAGGCTATAATAACAATATTAGCGAACATATTAATACTAGATAAATTGTCTATAACTCCTTGCTTCCCAAGTACATTTAAAAAAGCAAATCCTTGAAGAGCAGCCAATGGAACCGTAGCTATGCGTGCATACTGATTAAATTTGTCTCTTCCTTTTTCTCCAGCCTCTTGGTGCATCTCTTTAAGCTTTGGAAATATCATTGTTAGGAGTTGCATGATAATCGTCGCAGTAATAAACGGACCAAGCCCAAGCATTCCGATTGACATTCTGCTCATTGAACCTCCAGTAAAAACACTTAACATTCCAAAAAATTGACTTCCAGAGAAAAATTCTTGCAACTTATCAGGATTAATTCCAGGAATAGGAATAACTGCGATAAGGCGGGATAGTGCTAGTATAAACAAAACAAAAAGAATCTTTTTTCTTAGATCCTTAATGCGAAACAGTCGAATAAATTTTTCAAACATGAGTATAGATCTTAGTATTAACTTAATTTAGAAATCAAGACCCTCTTTTCTGGCAGCTTCAGCAACAGCTTTTACGCGACCATGATACTTATAACCACTTCTGTCGAATGAAACTTGTTTGATTTTTTTCTTAAGAGCATCTATAGCGATTAGTTTTCCAACCTCAGATGCTGCTTGTATCTTATTGTTCTTGTCTTTCTTTAAAGAGACACTACTTGCTTGAGCAAGTGTAATGTTCTTTTGGTCGTCAATAATTTGTGCAGAAATATGCTTTAAGCTTCTGGTGACGACCAAACGAGGTCTGTTTGAGATAGACCTAAGTTTAATATGGACTCTTCTTTTCTTTAATGTTTTTTTAGCGTGTTTCATGGTTATTAAAATCCTGCTCCTACAACTTTTTTACCTTCTTTACGCCTAATAACCTCTCCTTGATATTTAATGCCCGCACCTTTATATGGTTCAGGAGGTCTAAGCTTTCTTATTTTAGCAGCAACTTGACCAACAAGCTCTTTATCAATGCCTGATATGGTGATAGCATTTTTTTCTGTAGAAAATTCAATGCCTTCAGGAGCAGGAAACTTTATGTCGTGTGAAAAGCCAAGAGACAGATTGATAGCTTTTCCTTCAACAACTGCCTTGTAACCAACACCCTTGTATTCTAATGTTTTAGAGAACCCATCAGACACACCAATTACCATATTATTAATTAAAGCTCTCCATGTTCCCCACATAGCTCTATCATGCTTGGTATCGTTGTTATTAAGGGCAACGATAACTTCAGTGCCTTCAATTTTAATAGAAATATTAGATGGAATTTTTTTTGAGAGACTTCCCTTTTCTCCTTTGATGTCTAAAATTCCATCAGTAAAACTGACATTTACGCCAGTAGGAATGCTAATAGGTTGTTTTCCAATTTTTGACATAATTTTATCTTACAAAGCAGATAATTTCACCACCGATTTTTTTCCGTTTGGCTTGGGCAGAAGTCATTATTCCTTGAGGAGTTGATAGTATGGAAATTCCAAAGCGAGGGATTCTTATATCATCATAACCAGTGTAAACTCTGCGCCCCAACTTGCTTGTTCTCTTAATCTCATTAATCGCAGGATTTAGATCGACATCATATTTAAGAGAAATTTTAATCTTTTGAAACTTTTCATCTGTTCCAATTTCTTTTTCAAAATTTCTAATAAATTTGTTTTCTTTTAAAACGCGGGCAATCTCAAAATTAATTTTAGAAAATGGTAAAACACAAAAATCCTTATTTACAGCTAAGGAATTTCTTACGGTTGTTAACATGTTGCTTATTGGATCCATATTGCAAGTATAAAATGTAAAGTGAAAAATTAAAAAATCAGGTATTTCTATTCTACCAACTGGATTTTCTGATCCCAGGAATTTCTCCCTTATCAGCCAGCTCTCTAAAGCAAATTCTACATAAACCAAACTTACTCAAGTATCCTCTTTTTCGACCACAACGAAAACACCGGGTAATGATACGACTTGAGAATTTGGGTTTTTTCTTTGATTTTGCTATGAGTGATATTTTTGCCATATGTTTTTTTGTTTTTCCAAAGGTTTTTCTGACATGCGTCGTGAAGGCTCTTACTATGCCTTCTTTACCTCCTTTTTAAAGATTAAACCGAGTTTTTTATATAAAGTTAAAGCATCTTCTCTTTTTTCGGTTTTTGTAACGAAGGTAATTTCAAATCCAAAGTTATATTCAGATCTATTTTGTTGTTGTTTGGCTATTTCAGGGAAAGCAACAATCTCAGTAAGACCAATAGTTAGACAACCATTTTGATCTAAAGATTTTTCTGGAATACCATCGAAATCGCGCATTCTTGGCAAAACAACTTTAATCAATTTATCAACAAAATCATACATTCTTTTGCCTCTTAACGTAATCTTCAATCCAACAGGCATCCCTTCTCTAACCTTAAAGCTAGAGATAGCAACACGAGCCTTAGTGATAATTGGTTTTTGGCCAGTTATCAGTGATAGTCCTTCAATAGCTCCTTCTACCAGGTTTTTGTCTTTAGTGAGTTTTCCAATTCCTGAATTTATAACTATTTTAGTTAACTTAGGGAGAGCTAATGCGTTTTTAATACCCAGTTCTTTTTGAAGTTCTGGAACGATTGTTTTATTAAAATTTTCTTGAAATTTTGACATTGTCTTAATCAATAGAAGCCTTACATTTTTTACAAATTCTTGATTTACCTTTTTCTGTTACTTGATAGCCAATACGCGTGATTTTCTTGCATTTAGGACAAAGCAGGTTTACATTTGATACAGAAAGAGGAGCAGGAACTTTAATCTTTTGACCTTTCTCTCCTGACTTTTTTGGTTTTACGTGACGTGTTATTAAATTAAGTCCTTCGACAATGACTTTATTTTTTTCTGTAATAATACTGAGGACAGGTCCACTCTTAGAACGATCCTTGCCAGCAATTATAGTAACTTTATCACCCTTTTTAATCTTCATGTTTTTTTATCAAGATTTTTCTGGTTCGCCAGGAAAATCTTCTTTTTAAATAACGTCCTTAGCTAAAGAAATAATTTTTGTAAACCCTCTCTCTCTTAACTCTCGAGGTATTGGACCAAAAATACGAGTACCTTTTGGTTCCTTTCCATCTAAAATAACTGCGGCATTTTCATCAAATTTAATATAACTACCATCTTTGCGTCTATAG
>Ga0075111_1000048_pt1 | contig 54763 bp, 58 predicted proteins | sample AntAceMetag02UKK_FD_69787 | JGI IMG/M metagenome (GOLD analysis project Ga0075111, IMG submission 69787) | Saline lake microbial communities from Ace Lake, Antarctica - Antarctic Ace Lake Metagenome 02UKK | ecosystem: Environmental > Aquatic > Non-marine Saline and Alkaline > Saline | place... | reverse complement strand
TGAGAACCTTGGAGCAAGAACCTCAGAGTTACCTGAGAACCTTGGAGCAAGAACCTCAGAGTTACCTGAGAACCTTGGAGCAAGAACCTCAGAGTTACCTGAGAACCTTGATTTAATACTATGAAAATACAAGAGATCTACCAATTGGCCATTAAATTAGGAAAGGAAACGGATTTTCGCTCCAAAGAACAAATTGATTTATTATTAAAGCGTGCGAATAAATCTTATAGCAAGCTCACCAAAGAAGAAAAAGAAATTTTCGATATAGAGAACCTAACCAATCCTTATGCTGATAGTCGTATTTTAGTAAACACAGACAAAGATATAAAAAGAATAATGATGGGAATAGATATGAAAGAAGCAGAATTACTCCTGGCAGATAGACTAGGTAACATTGATTTAGTTATATCTCATCATCCAGTTGGTATTGCATTGGCTGGTCTCGACGAAGTCATGGAGCTACAAGCAGATGTTTTGGAGCAATACGGTGTTCCTATCAATGTTGCAGAAGGACTTTTAAGGAAAAGAATCTCTGAGGTTGCCAGGGGAGTTTCTGGCTCTAATCATAATCGTGCAGTTGACGCAGCAGACCTACTTAATATGCCATATATGTGTCTTCATACGGTTTGTGATAATTTAGCTGCTGATTTTTTAAAGAAAATTATAGAAGAGAATAATCCTAGATATATCAACGAACTTCTAGGTCTATTACTAGAGATACCTGAATACAAAGAAGCTTCCAAAAGAAAGGCGGGTCCTAAGCTTTTTGCGGGGTCTAAAGAAAATCGTTGTGGAAAAATTGCCTTAACAGAAATTACTGGCGGGACAGAGGGGTCAGCTGAAATATATGAAAGACTTGCGCAGGCTGGGATAGGAACTATTATCGGCATGCACATGTCAGAAAAACATACTGAAGCCGCTAAAAAGGCTCACGTTAATGCAGTAATTGCTGGACACATTTCTTCTGATTCAATTGGTATTAATTTATTTCTTGACGAGTTAGAGAAAAAAGGAGTCGATGTTGTACCAGCATCAGGACTTATTCGTGTGAAAAGAATTAAGTAACCATAGATTTATACTGAAATTACATGTCTTTTAAAGAACAATCAGATTTTAGAACAGAAGCGAGTTTATCCAAAAAAGAAGAAACAGGAGAAGTCCTTGAAATTGATAAAGAAACTATCGAAGACGGTGTCTGGCAGCCGTCGATTTTTAAAAACTTCCACAGTTCTCTAGGGATGGGTGCTTCAACTAAGGAATTGAAAAGAAACATTGGTAGAGAAGATGCAAAAATCAGAATAACTGGAAGACAAGATAGGTTTGACAGAGCTTTTTCTGATGAAAATAGTGAAACAAGAATAGATAAAATCTGTGCAGGGAGAATCATTGTTAATCTTCTAAAAAGAATTGCTCCAGAAGCAAACTCTCACAATATTCAAAAAACTGCACTTGAGCATGGCGACAATGTTGTCGTCGTCGATCAGAAGTATTTGGATAAAGAGAAAGATGAGCGTGCTAGGATCTTAGCTGATGGCATCGTAACTGACCTTAAAGAGATTCCCTTAATGGTTGCGGCAGCTGATTGTGCGCCAATTGGTATTTATGACTCTGAGCATCAGTCAATTGGAGTTTTTCATTCAGGATGGAGAGGAACACTTAAGCAGATCGCTCGAAAGGGTATTCGGACGATGGTTGAAAATTATAATTCAAAACCAGAAGAACTGTTAGTAGCTGTAGGACCGCATGCTGACGGAGAAAGATTTGAAGTCGATGAAAAAGTTCGCCAAGAATTTTTAAATGCCAAGGACCAGGAAGGTGAACAGATTTATGATCTAGAAGAAATTGAAACATTTTTTAAGATTAATCCAGATAAGTCGGGATCTTACTTTCTCGATACTGGGCTGGCCATCAAGATATCACTTATAAAGAGCGGCATCTTAGAAGAGCACATACAGCTTTCTGAGTACTCAACAATGAGCCAGGAAGGTAATCGACTGTTTTCTTCAGAACGTCTTGAAGGTAAAGACGCAAGGGACTCTTTCGCGTTCATTATGGCGCTGAAATAATTTTGTATGTTTTTTTATTCATCTTTAATAAGAACTCCAGGATTATCTGAGAACCTTGAGTAAATAATTATAAGGACCTCTCGTTTATCTCGAGGACCTTGACCAAACACATAAAAATAACATTAATTAGAATACAAGAATCATGAAAAGAACATTAATAGGAGATACCCCAAAACACATCGGTGAAACCATAGAGCTTTGTGGTTGGGTTAGAACCAGAAGAGATCACGGAAAAATTACTTTTATTGATCTTTGGGATACAACTGGAACTATTCAGTGCATTTTGGCACCTGATCATCCAGATGCTTATAACGATGGCCAAAAACTAAGGTCGGAATGGGTTGTTCGTCTTGAAGGCGAAGTTAAGCAACGACCAGAGAAAATGATTAATAAAAACATTAAAACTGGTGGAGTTGAATTTTTGGTAACTAAAACTGAGATTATTTCTGAGGCCAAAGAGTTGCCAATCGATATTAAGGGAGATGGGTTAGATATCAAAGAAGAGCATAGACTTAAGTATCGTTATCTTGATCTAAGGAGAGATAGGATGCAAGAAATTGTTAAGCTTCGTTCATGCGCTAAGGTTTGGATGACAAATTATCTCGCAGAAAAAGATTTTATTGAAGTTGAAACGCCCTTACTGACTAAATCGACTCCAGAAGGAGCAAGAGATTTTGTCGTACCATCAAGAACCCAAAAAGGAAAATTTTATGCACTTCCTCAGAGTCCACAACAATACAAACAGCTTTTAATGATAGCAGGACTTGAAAAATATTTTCAGTTTGCTAGAGACTTTAGGGATGAGGACTTAAGGGCAGATCGGCTTTTTGAATTTACACAACTTGATATAGAAATGAGCTTTATAGAGCAAGAAGACGTTTTGAATCTTATGGAAGAATTAATGATCGGGCTCTGTGAAAATGTTTTTGATAAGAAAATTCAAGAAAAACCGTTTCCTCGTATTAGCTATAAAGAGTCAATGGACAAATACGGGAATGATAGGCCTGATTTAAGAAAAGATAAAGATGATTTAGACACTTTAGCTTTTTGTTGGATTGTTGATTTCCCGATGTTTGAAGTATTAGAGGATGGGTCAATTGATGCGACTCATCATCCTTTTACAGGAATGAGTGATGAGGGTCTAGAAATTTTCAAAAAAATAAACCCAGAGAAGATTACAGATGAAGACAAGAAGAATCTTCTCAATATTAAGGCCAAACAATATGACCTAGCTCTAAATGGTATGGAAGTTATGGGAGGCTCAATCAGGACTCATGATAGAGGAATCCTTAAAAAAGCTTTTCAGGTTTTAGGGCATAGCGCTGAAGAAGTTGAAGCCAAATTTGGACACCTCCTTGAAGCCTTTGATTATGGAGTCCCTCCACATGGTGGTATTGCTTGTGGTTTTGACAGGTTGATTCAAACTGTTTTAAGCCAAAAAAGCATTCGCGAGACAGTTGCTTTTCCAACCTCGACTTCAGGCACAACTTCTGTAATGAATGGTCCATCAAAACTTGACGAAACTCAACTTAAGGATTTAGGTATAAAGATTATAGAAGAAGATGAATGATGGGTTGGTGTTTAGTGTATAATTCTTAGCATTTTGTATATTAAATCTCGAAGCATTGCTTCGAGATTTTTTTAAACATTCTTTCATTTTTAAGTTTTTGAAAGTTATCCTCTTGTATCTATGAGTACAAAATTGATATAATCAAGTTAAATATGTGTGTTTTTTTATTATGAGTTTTTTAGATAAAATCATGAGTTATGTGAAAAAGCCCTTACCAGCAAAAGAAGGGAGAATCGAAATGGATTCAGGTTCTCAAATTTTACAAGGAGGCGTTGACGGATCTGAAATATCTGACAACCCCATTACTTCGCAGGGAGATGTAAATATCCCTCCTTTGGTTAAAGAAGACGCGCCAATCATTTCTGAAGATTCTTTATCGACAGAGTCGCCCGTTAACGAACAAAAGCCTGCGGGAGAAGCTGTACCTGAAAAGCCAATCAATGAAAGCGTGGTTGAAGAAAAAACTTCTGATGTTCCAGCATCGCCAGAGGTTTCTGTTGCAGAACCAGAATTAGAAGTGTCTCCTGATGTTTTAGTGGAACAATCTGTTCCAGAAGCTCCTGTAATTAAATCAGAGAAAGCTATAGAACCCGTTGAAGAACTGATTGTGCCCGATTCTGTTCCAGAAGTGTCAATTACTCCAGAACCTATTGAGGAACCAACAACAAGTACATCAATTTCTCCAGAGTCTATCACGGAGCCAGCTAAAGAAGAAATGACTCCTTCCAAATCTTCTATTACTCCAGAGTCAGTGGCTGAGCCAGTTGTGTCAGAGCATACCTTGACTGATCCAATTGAGCCTGTCCCTGACCAAATTCAAGAAGAATTGACTACTAAGGGACCTGATACAGTGGACGCAACTCCGGCGACTTCAATTGAGGAGCTTGAGAAAAGAATGGATGGACCCGCACCAAATATCGTAGCACAAGAAGGTGCTCCTGAAGCCGAAGACCCAAAGCCAGAATAATCAAATTTAAATTCATATTTGTAATTGAAAGCTTTTCTCTTCAAGAAAGGTAGTCAGTTGTGCCAGAAAAAAATATCAACGACCAGGAGGGATAATATTAATTGGTCATTACTAAAATAAATTTATGTCAAATGAAAACCCAGAGAGAACCCCTCAAGAAACAGAGAGAACAATCGATGATGTGAGAGATCTTATAAGAAAGGTAACTGAAAACCAACCAGAAACAACTGAAGCTACTATGGTTGCACAAGCCCAAGAAACTGAAACTGATATTGAAGAACGAAGAGATGGGCGCGCACAAAGTATAAGGGCTCATTTCGGACTCGATCAAGACCCTAAGAGCAACACTCAGAACGACATAAAATCCGCAATAGCTTTCTTAAAAAATAAGTTAATTATTGGATATCATGCTGATGCACGAGAAAAAAATAAAGAACAATTTTTAAGCGATTTCAATGAATCTCCTGCTATTAGAGAGGCTATCTATGAAGGAATAGAGCGTTTTGTCACTAAAGTTGAAGCAGGTACAGAAAGTCGTGAAGAATTTAATGAATTTATACAAGCGCTAAAAGATGTTTTGGGTGGATCAATAGGAGAACAAGAATAACATGTCAGAAAAAAATATTAATAACCAGGAGGGAATCGAGAAAGAGAGAGATTTAGGTCGTCAAGAAATTGAACCTATTAAAACAGAAGTTGAAGAACAGGCTATTTCTGAAACAGAGAAGGTAAGGAGAAAAGAAGAACTTGAAAAAATTACTCAAGAGGCAAAAGTCGAAGAAGATACGGATGAGCAAATAGAACAAAAAAAAACATTTAGACAAATTGTTAAAAGTGCTCGTGAAGGCTTTCCGATCGAAGACAACAAAAGGATTGTTCAAACCGTAGGAGAGAGAATTCTTGACCCAAAAGAGAGAGTGGGTGTAAGAAAGGCGCTAGAAGAAGCCCTAAATGTTGATCCTGCATTATTTGACGAACTTAATGACTGGTGCGTTGAACATTATCACGAACTAATAGAAGCAGGAGAAATTATTGAATTAAAATAATCAAAATATTGTAATTAATCATGCTAAAGTTTTTGTTTTGGCTTATCTTTGTTTTATTCATAGGAGGATCAGCATATTCGCTGGGACTTATATTAACAAAACGTAAAAAGGGACACCTGGGAAATCTTTTAGGGATGTCTCTTTTTTTAATTCGTCTTCCTAAACATCAGAAGAAGACAGAAGGAGAGGTAACTAAAAATTTTAAAGAAAACATTGCAAAAATTGAGCAATTTTACGCAAATATATCTACTCTCAAAAGAAGTGGCTGGAATAAATTTATATATGGTTCACCTCGCATAACAGTTGAAATAGCGAACACAATCAATCAAGAAGAGGTCGGTTTTTATATTTCTGTTCCTAGAAGTTTTGCTTCACAAGCTAAAAAATATTTACAGGGGATTTATGCTGATGCAGAGATATCTCCTTGCGCCAGTGATTACAATCCATTTGTTCCTCAAGGATATACTGTGGGTGGATATCTAAGGTTTGAAAATAGTCAGTTTTTACCAATAAATACCTATCAATCTCTAAGCGTTGATCCATTAGCTCAAATAACAAATACCCTTTCTATTATTTCACCTGAAGAAGGTGGAGCAGTTCAGTTAATTATTAAGCCGGCTAGCAAAAAATGGACATCAGGAGCTAAGGAAACCGTAAAAGCAATCTCTGAAGGGAGAAGCTTTAAAGAAGCGAGTAAGAGCATTAGTCTGTTGGGTGGAGTTGCAAATGAAGCAACTGAACTAGCTAAGATGAAAGGAAAAGAAGAAGAGAACCCTGTCCAAAAAGAAGTTGACCAAATAGCTTTAGAAAATGTTAAATATAAAACCCAGAAGGTACTTTTTGAAGTTAACTTTAGAATTCTTGCATCTTCGAAAAACAAAGAATCAGCTAATAAAATTCTAGATAGCTTAATAGGTGTTTTTGGTCAATATGAATTAGTTGGGGGAAATGCCTTTAAGTATTCTAATCTTAAAAAACAATTACTAAAAAGAATGTTTTATAATTTTAGTTTAAGAGCGTTTAATGATAATGAAACGATTATTTTAAATAGCGAAGAGTTGGCAAGTCTTTACCATCTTTCTACTGAGAATCTAAAAACACCAAAAATAAAAACTTTAAAGTCGATTAAAACAGAGATACCTGTTGAACTTCCAAGCGAAGGACCAATGCTCTTAGGAGAGGCTAGCTTTAGAGATGAAACTAAAAAAGTTTTCTTTGCTTCAAATAAAGATAGGAGACGACATACGTATATAATTGGGCAAACTGGTACTGGTAAAACATCTTTGCTTAGAGAGATGATTAGACATGATATAGAAGCGGGAAGAGGCGTCGCGGTCATAGATCCTCATGGAGATTTGATTGAAGATACGCTTGCTAATATTCCAGAATCAAGAAGAGAAGACGTTGTTCTTTTTGAGCCTCATGATATTGAACATCCAGCTGGACTCAATATGCTTGAATACGATACAGAAGAACAAAAAGATTTTGCTGTTCAAGAAATGATTGCGATTTTTCAAAAACTTTTCCCGCCAGAAGTAATAGGACCAATGTTTGAACACTATATGAGAAATGCTATGCTAGCTCTCATGACAGACAAGAATGATCCGGGAACATTGGTTGAAATTCCACGCATCTTTACAGATGATAAATTTATGGAAGAAAAATTGGCCAAAGTTCAAGATCCTATCGTTAGACAATTTTGGGAGAAAGAATGGAAAAAAACAACTGGCCAAACAAGGTCAGATATGCTTGGCTACGTGGTCTCAAAAATTGGTCGCTTCATTGAAAATGGCATGATGCGAAATATTATTGGTCAATCTCATTCTAAGTTTGATCTTGCTAAAATAATGGATGACAAGAAAATATTCTTAGCTAATCTTTCAAAGGGGCAAACAGGTGAAGTTAATAGTTCTCTCTTGGGACTTATTTTGGTAAGCAAATTTCAAATGGCAGCAATGAAGCGAGGGAATATTCCGGAAGAACAAAGAAAAGATTTTTATCTTTATGTTGATGAGTTTCAGAATTTTACAACTGATTCAATTCCGACGATTCTTTCAGAAGCGAGGAAATATAAACTTAACCTTATTTTATCTCATCAATTCATTGCTCAGCTTCAAGACAATATTAAAGATGCAGTTTTTGGTAATGTTGGCTCAATTCTATCATTTAGAGTTGGAGTTGAAGATGCAGAAAAACTAGGAAAACAATTTGCTCCTCAATTTGAAAGACAAGACATCATTAATCTTCCTAATTTTGAATCAATAGTTAAATTAATGATTAATGGTCAAGTTTCATCAGCATTTAGAATGAAATCGATAAAGCCAAGCGAGGGAAATCGTGAGCAGATCCAGGCAATCAAAGATATCTCAAAACAAAAATACGCGTGTTCTAAAGGTGAGGTTGAAAAAGATATTATTAAACGCGCTAACTTGGATACATATCAACCTAAGGTTGATGAGAAAACTATCAATAAAACTAATTAAATTTTTATTCAATCAATACTATGCCATCACCAGCAGAAATGGGATTTAGAGAGCCTCGAACCGAAAAACCAAAGAATTGGGAAAGTAAAGAATACGAACAAGATTCTTTTGGGCATGAGGCAGAAAGAATTCTTATAGAGGCATTGAGAAAGCATCCATACATTGAAAGTATAGAGCGAGATGACTATAGCGACGAAAGAGAAGAGACAGATTTTCTCATTACCTTTAAGGGGACAAAAGAACCAATCAGAGTTCAATTTTCATTAAGAGAAAAAAGTAATTTGCCCCCAGACGTAGTTTTTGTTAGAGGAAAAAATAGTGCTTTCAATGATGCTATAAGAAGATATGAAGAAAAAAGTGGCGAAGACTCTAACGTCACTCCAGCTGACTGTCTTGCGAAACAAGACCTTAATGAAATGATTGGAATGATTTTTGATAATCTTCCTTCTTATAAAAGAAAAGATATTCTAGCTAGATTAGCTGCTTCAGTTCGTGGATAAAAAAAGACTAACCTATCTTCGGTTAGTCTTTTGATCTTCTACAACGCGCAGAATCATTTCTCCTGCCACTGTTGTTACGATGATACTTCTGTTTTTTTCTTTGACCTGCTGAATGCGAGAGTCAATTCCTGGAAGATCTTTGACGATTTTTGCAAGCGATTGCTGAGGTGTTTCGGCAACGTTTCTTTGCATTTCTCCCCTTTGAGCAACTTCTATTTTAAGGTTAACATTTCTAATCTGATTTGTCAACCAGAGACTTGTTAAGAAAAAAATTTTGTATTATATTGCAAAAAAAGTGAAATTTGTTACGTAGCATGTTACGTAACAACAATAATTAATACTATGATCAAAGAAAAAGAAATAATTAGAAAAATCACTCGTGTTGGAAAAAGAAGCTTGTGTGTTGTTCTTCCAGCTGCTTTCGTTGATAAGCTGGGGTGGAGAGAAAGACAGAAATTAGTTATTGAGAGAAAGGGAGAAAAGCTAAGCATCAAAGACTGGAAAAAGTAAGTTTTTGTAAAGAATAAAATCTAGGTATTTAATGCTCATATTCTTTTAAACACAATATTAATATTAAATCTTTATGTTTAAAGAAAGCAAAGAATTAGAAGTAGAAATAACAGAGATCAATCTTGATAATCTTTGTTTTAAATTTCCTGATAGAAGTGAAATAAGAGAAGAAATAGTACAAACTATTAAGGATGAGGGTGGGTCGAGCGAAGAAAATGAACTAATAGATGAAAAAGAAAAAGAATTAATAGATATGGTCACTGAGATAGAACCTGTTGTCTCCGAAATGAAAGAAGAAATAACTAATCTTTTAAAAAAATACTTACCGAATTGGCAAGTACCTGAGATAAAAATAGTTTTTGAAATTAATCCTGATAGTGATTATTCAATAAGAGATGAAGGGGACATATCGATAGACATTGCTAAGCTTTTAAAGAAAGATGATATTAAAAAAGACATAATTCATGGATTGACTCATGAGCTTGTTCATTTATGGATGATGGAGAACACAGAAAATGGCAAAGAAACAGAGAGCTTAGAAGATCAAAAGAACAAATTTAAAGTGAGGGCCATAGAAGAGGGATTAGCTTTTCTTATTTCTGATCAAAGAATTTCTGATTATAAAGGAGAGAAAACTTATCAGGAGTTAAATAGTCAAAACCTGAACGCGAAAGAACAGGTTGATACAGTTCTTGCGATAGAAGATAAAGATGAATTTAAAAGAAGAAGTAATGATTTGTTTGAAAATATTGGTCCTGCTTATATTGTTGGACTGGAATCAATTAGATCTATTAAAGCAGAATTACTAGAAGAGGAATTCAGAGAATTTATAATTGAATTTCGTGAAGATTCTGAAGAAACGATTCTAAAATATCAGAAAATTTTAGAAGAAAAGTCCAAACAAACTAGTGAAGATGAGAAAGAGTCAGACATTAAAGATGGAATGAGATTGATGGATGAAATTGAGACAGGCGTGAGAATAGGAGGATTTTTTATTCAACACGAAGAACTCAGACAAGAGCTTGAGAGGAGAGAAATAGACTATATAGAGACAGATAGTTTTTCGGACGAGATGGAGCTTCCACCGCAATACACAATAGGCAAAAAAGAAAAACTATCAGAAGCATTGAAGGAAGTAGATTTAAGTATTCTGGATATTCCTGAGCTTGAAAATGAGATAAGTACACTTTACGGAAAAATTAAAAATATGACTGTTGTAAGAGCAGTAAATTTTCTTAATTCACTTTCTAGACTAAAAGGTGGATGGGAGTTGCCAGAAGTAGCAGCCCTAGAGGGGTTACTTTTTGGCTATCGACCCTGTTGCGTTAAATATTATATAGATAGTCGTTATCTGGGTAAGCCGAGTTACGAAGAAGAGAGACACTGTTTTGACGATGAAGAAGAGTATGTTATGTGTAAGGAATGTGCGAGAGAAAAAGGTAAAATATAAACTTATGTTTAAAGAGAATAGAGAGCAAGAGGTTGATATGGAAGCCGGAAATGAAAAGGAAATTTTATGGAACGAAAAATTACAAGAAGTAAATGAAATAGGAGATAGACTTGGACGTGGAATTGAAGATGGAGTGAGAGAAGTTGTTGCTGGTTTGCAATTTTTAGGAGTCGAGACATGTCAGTCTTGCGAGGGACATGACGAAAAGGAGGATGGTAGTGGTTCGCCATGGGTGTCAATGGTAGCTCTCGACAAACCTAAGTACAGATTTAATGGACAACAAGAAATTACCAGAAGAGTTGCTGATGAGCAAAATGTTTTAATTGACGAACTAGAGAAAGATCCTAAATATGGTGATTTAATTAATGAAGTAGATACTGAAGCCATGGATAATGGTCCAACAGAAGAATATGAAAAGTGGCGAGCAAAAAATAAATTGACCCAAGAAAAGATACAAGGATTATTGAAAGAATTCAATGATATTTCTAATCTATCTGAAGAAGATCAACTTCAAATTTTTTATACAGGAGCAAATAGTTTTGCAGTTACAGTTGGAGAACAAGATTTCAGATCAATAAAGAGCGATCGTGAAGAAATGAATGAAAAAGAAAAACAGACTTCAAGCGAGAGACTTGCAGGTCATCAGAATACAATGAAATTGTTTGGAGAATTTTTAAAGGAAAAATTTTTCAACTAACTTTTTTGCTTCTTTATAATCATTTACCCAATTGATTTCACTGTCGCGTTTGAACCAGGTGATTTGTCTCCGTGCGTATGCATGAGTGGCATTTTTTATTTTTCGTATCATCTCGTTCTTTAAACACTGTCCATTTAAACATTCTATTGCTTGCTTGTATCCAATCCCTGAAAATGCAGGAGATGACTTGTTGTGGAACTTAAGAAGGTCTTCAGTCTCTCTTATTAGGCCGTTTTCTATCATCCCGTCAACTCTTCGATCGATTCTTTCATAAAGCTCTGGTCGCTGAATTTTTATACCTATTTTTAGTGTATCAAAAAGTTTAGGATTTTGTTTATTTATAGAAGAGAATGCACTACCCGATAAACAAACTTCAATAGCACGAATTAAACGGCGTTTATTTTTTTTATCGATATGCTTAGAAGATACAGGGTCAAGGATTTCTAATTGACTATTCAATTCATCAACAGATTTTTTTTCAAGCTTTTTTCTTAAAGCTTCATTTGGTTTTGGTCCAGTTAGGGATAAATTTTTTAAAATAGAATCGATGTAAAGTCCCGTACCTCCAACCAAAAATGGTAACTTATTATTTTTGTGAATTTTTTTTATTTTCTCTATTGCTAGTTTTTTAAACTCTGAAACAGAGAAGATCCTCTCAGGGTCTAAAAACTGAACTAAATGATGAGGAATATTATTTGATATAAAAACATTATTTTCAAGAATACCTTCAACTAGTCCTGATCCAATAATAAAACCATTATAAATTTGGCGAGAATCAGCAGAAACAATCTCTCCATGAAAGTCTTTGGCTAGTTTTATGGCAAGACTTGATTTACCAGAACCAGTTGGTCCTAAAATAGTAATAATTTTTTTCATGATATATATGTGAAGTTAGTTTCTAATATTGCAATTTAATTTTACGCAATTATTATCATTTTGACAATATTTGGAAGTCCAGAACTTAGTCAATGCTTACTAGGAGCACTCCTTTCGAATATTGAATGAGAATACGGGGTGATGAGAATTAGATGTAAAGATTTTGACGATAGGAAATTATCTGATAAGATTAATAGGTAAGCTTTATTAAATACGTAAGCGAGCTTGGTAAAATTTGTAGTAAAATAAATGGAAGAATTAAAAAAGATTTCACCAAAATTACATAAAATAGTCAAGGAAGAAGAAAAAAGACAACAAGAGATGATTGATCTTATTCCTTCTGAAAACTATGCTTCTAGAGCCGTGCTTGAGGCAGCTGGTTCTGTTTTGACCAATAAATATTCTGAGGGTTATCCTGGAAAACGTTATTATCCTGGTAATATTTTCATAGACAAAGTTGAGACCATTTGTCAGGAAAATGCAAAAAAAGTTTTTAATCTTGGCGACGATTGGCAGGTAAATGTTCAGCCATTCTCTGGCGGGCCTGCTAATTTTGAAATTTATTGTGCCCTTCTTGAGCCACAAGACACAATCCTCTCCCTTAAGCTTTCTCATGGAGGACACTTAAGTCATGGGCACAAAGTTAATATTTCTTCAAAGTTTTTTAATATTATTCATTATGGATTAGATGACAAAGGATTGATTGATTATGATGAAATTGAGCGCTTAGCGATAAAAAACGGACCAAAAATTATAGTCTCAGGAGCCACAGCTTATCCAAGAGAAATAGATTTTAAGAGGATTAGTAAAATCGCTAAAGAGATTGAGGCTTATCATTTGGCTGATATTTCTCATATCGCTGGTCTTATTTCAGCAGGACTACATGTTTCGCCCTTTGAAGGTGCTGATATTGTAATGACAACAACTCACAAAACTTTAGGTGGACCGAGATCTGCCGTTATATATTCTAAGAATGAAATTTCATCCAAAATTGATAAAGCAATTTTTCCTGGACTTCAAGGAGGCCCTCACGAACATATCATCTTAGCAAAGGCTATCGCCTTTGAAGAGGCACTAAGGCCCGAATTTAAAGAAAGGCAAAAACAGACAATTAAAAATGCCAAAATTTTAGCTGATGATCTTATCAATTATGGATTTAATTTTATCTCAGGAGGAACTGACAATCATTTAATACTGATTGATCTTGGCGGCGTTATTGACGCCTCTGAAGCGGAGAAACTTCTGGAGGATGCCAATATTCTAGCCAATAGAAATACTATCCCAGACGACGAATCACCATTTAAACCATCGGGATTGAGATTGGGAACACCAGCGATGACAACAAGAGGAATGAGAGAGAATGAAATGAAGCAAATTGCACTTTGGATAAAACAAATACTTAAGAAAGAAGAGGTTCCTGAAAAAATAAAATTTCAGGTGATTGAATTGTGTAAAAAATTTCCTATTTATGAGAATTAAATTAATCTCTGCTACTCCTAAGGCAGAAAAACTAGTTTATTTGGCTGCTCGCCAGAGCCGTTTTTCTGATGGAGTAGATAAATTGTCTCAAAAAGAAATAACAGATATTCGTATTAAAAATTTAATAAAAAAACTTTTAGAATGGGGCCATTTTGGGCCGTTTGAGCATCCTCATTTTACTTTTGTTATTTCTGATGTATCTAGAACATTCACGCATCAATTGGTTAGGCATAGAGTTGCAACTTTTGATCAGCAGTCCTTGAGATATGTTAATAAGAGTGGATCAGGAATAGATATTTGTTTGCCAAAGAAAAAATCTAAAGAGATTGAAAGAGAAATAGAGAAATTTAAAGATGAATCTTTCGAACTTTATAAAAACCTTACTTCTAAAGGTGTGCCAGCTGAGGACGCGAGATTTGTTCTGCCGATGGGTACAAAGACAGCGATTGTTGTAACTATGAACGCAAGATCAATGATGCATTTTTTAAAACTAAGACTAGACAAGCATGCTCAGTGGGAAATCAGAGAATGCTCAGAAGAAATACTCAAAATAATGAAAAAACAAATGCCAACAACGTTTAATTGGTTTTCAAAAAACTGGAAAAAGCTACAGTTAACACCGTAAAGTGTTTGACTTTTAGTATCTGAAATGTGACAATAAGCAAAGCTTGGGATTTCTCATTTCATTCGAAATTGAAGAACCTCAGGATACCTGAGAACCTTGAAAAAGGTAAGCATAGCTTGGGATTTCTCATTTCATTCGAAATTTAGAAAAGTTCCTTACAATTTAATAACAAAGGGATTTGTCTGAACAATTTGCCTTACTTACATGCAGGCAGGTGCGGCGAGACAAAGGAGGAGAAATGAGAAAAAGAAAATCGGCAACCTTGATCAATCTTGCAACTATCAATACTTTAGATGTCGGGCCTAGTGATGAATTCAAAAAAAAGACGCAGAAAGATCCAAAAGAATTTATGGAAGAAATGCAGCAATATACCGATGCACTGCATGATGAAGCCAGAAGAAAAACTGCTCGACTTGAAATAATTCCTCCCGAAAAGAGAGGTTTGGTTTTTAAAAGAGGCCTTGCATAAGGAGGAGAAATGGACCCATTTATAAAAGCTTTCTTCGAAGGCAAAAAGGTTTTCTCGTCCGACACTAAAATAAAATTAAGAAGAGAACTCACAAAAGAAGGTCGCGAAAGATTTATCCATGATTTTAATGCATCTGTTAGATTACAAGTGCAAGAAAACGAACGTCGTATTCGAGCTAATCCTATTAGAGATAGAATTAGAATGAGGCAAGGAGGGTAGAATGACACCAGTAAAACCTGTCTATGTAGATCCTGATCTTATGAGAAAAAATCCTAAAGGCAAATGCACGGTAATTAAGGGAAGTGGATCCAAGTCAGGACCGACAGCCTTTGACAAAAGGTTTGCCGCAAACAGAGAGAGATCTGAACGATTGCAGGCGAAAATGGAAGTTACACCGCTAGGATCTAGTCAGCTAATGGTTGATGGTTGAGGAGGCAGTTGATGAGTCGAGAGAAAAAGCGACGAAAATCAGATGCGATCGAAAGAAGGGTCAGGCGAAAGAAAGGAAAAGAAAGAATACTTCTTAAAACCAATCCTCTGCTAGAAAAAGATCCAGAGGAGTTTTTTAGACAACTCAATCAATCAGCAGAAAGAGTTGTTGGGAGTTATTTTGATGATCAGGAATTTGGTTTTGTACCTGATTGTTTTCCTCACAGACGGCTTTAATAATACCTTATCCTTACAGAGAGACCAAAGCTCACATAAAGAAATGTGAGCTTTTTTAATTCTCTGGATATTTTTGACTTTTCTTAATTTCTGTATAGAATTAAGGAATATCGCTTAAAAGGAGTCCTTCGACAAGCTCAGGACGTAAAATTTTGTATTTTTTCGTAAATTCAAAAATAATATTTAAAGGAGGATTATAATGAAAACAAAATTTGGAGAAATCAAATTTGCTTTTCTTGATTGCAGCGGGGTAATCAGTGATGACCGAAGACCTGTTTTTAGGTGCAGTCAACTTATTGCAGAGTCTAAGGGAAATACTCTTTCCACTAATTTTGAGAATGCTTTTGCTAGAGACAAAACTTTTGACGATTTCTTGAGAGAGCAGGGCATTGAACTAGACGAGCTGTCTGACAGACAGGCAATCTTTAGAAAATATTATGAGCTTGCTTGCGCAGAGGGTATAGTTCCGACTATCATTCCTGGTATTATACCTTTTCTTATAAGTATTCGTGAAAAAGGCGTGCCTATGATTGTCATCAGCGCCCACCTTCAAGAGTTTATAGAAAGAGAAATTGAAAGTTATCACATTACTTCTTTTTTCAAGGAACTGAAAGGTGGTACAGGAGAAGAAAAAGCACTTGTACTCAAAAAATCCTGTAGAGAGCTTAAAATTGATCCATGCGAAGCCATTTTCTTTGGTGATATGATTTTTGATGTGCGATCAGGAAAAGAAGCTGGTGTAAAAACAGTTGCAGTCACAACAGGTTATCACACTAAAGAAATGCTTAGAAAAGAGAATCCTGATGTGTTGGCATCAAGCCTTGTAGATGCATACAATCAGCTAGAAATTAAGTAATACAAAAGCGCGTGAGATACACGCGCTTTTTTTGTTTATATAATCTTTATTCTTCCGTCAAGCTTTGCTTCTTCTCCCATCAAGGTTCTTTGGTAGTCCAAGGGTTTTTATTTTGCCGTCAAGATTTTTTTCAATGAATTGAAAGAAATCTTACTCGGAAAGTTCTTTTATAAAATCTTTGAGTTTTTTTTCACCAATGTCGCCCTTGCTTCTCTCTCTGACTCTGACAGATTTATTTTTTATTTCCTCATCTCCAACAACAAAAACATAAGGAATCTTATTCATCTCTGCTTCTCTAATTTTTTTACCAACAGTTATATTCTTGTCACTGATTTCTATTCGATAACCATTTTCTTTAAGTTTATTAGAGATTTGTTTGGCATATTCTAAGTGTTTATCGGAGATAGGAATAATTTGAACTTGAACGGGAGCGAGCCACACAGGAAAGTTACCACCATAATGTTCAATTAAAATACCCATAAATCTTTCGAGAGAACCAAGTAAAGCTCGATGGATAACGAAAGGTCTTTCTTTTTCACCTTTTTCGTTTATATAAGAAAGATCAAATTTTTCCGGCAAATTAAAATCAATTTGAATAGTAGAGATTTGCCACATTCTTCCTAAGTCATCCTTAACCTTAATATCAATTTTTGGTCCGTAAAAAACTGCCTCACCTTCATCTCTTTCATATTTCCATTTTTCTTCTTTAAGTGCTTTTTCTAGCATGCCCTCGGCATCCCTCCAACCATCTTCACTACCAAGATATTTCTTTGTATTCTCTGGGTCACGCACACTTAGTTTCACAGAGTAATCATTAAAATCGAACTTACCTAATATTTCTTTTGTAAGTTTTATAATATTTTTTATTTCACTAAGTAATTGATTCTTATCTGAACAAAAAATATGAGCATCATCTTGAGTGAATCCTCTAACCCTTACTAACCCGTGAAGTGTCCCTGATTTTTCATAGCGATAAACCGTACCAAGTTCTGTGTATCTGATTGGTAAGTCTCGATAGCTTTTTAATGAAGACTTATAAATTTTCATATGGAAAGGACAGTTCATTGGTTTTAACTGATAATCTCCTTTTTCTTGCTTGTCAATTTCTTCCATATGAAATGCGGGGAACATACCGTCTTTGTAAAAATTAGTGTGTCCAGAGGTTTTCCAGAGACCAAGGCGGGCGATATGAGGAGTATTGACCAGCTGATAGCCTTCTTCTAAGTATCGGTCCAAAACATAGGTTTCTATAATCCTTTTCAATAGAGCTCCTTTGGGGTGCCACAAAACCAATCCAGGACCAACTTCATCATCAATATGAAATAGATCGAGCTTTTGTCCTAAGAGTCGATGATCTCTTTTTTCAATTTCTTCTTGGAGTTTTAAGAATATATCCAACTTTTCTTTTGATTCAAAGGCAACTGCATATATTCTTTGAAGTTGAGCGTTGTTTTCACTGCCCTTCCAGTAGGCGCCAGCAAGTTTAGTTAGCTTGAATCCGTCAATAGAAATTTCTTTGGTGCTGTCTATGTGTGGTCCCTTACAGAGATCAGTAAATTCTCCAGAAGAGTAGATTGTAACATTCTTTTCTCCGCTTTCTTTAAGGTCACTTATTAAGTCTAATTTGTAGGGTTCATTTTTAAATAATCTTTCTGCTTCTTCAAAACTTTCTTCTTCTTTATTAAATCTAATATTTTGTTTTAAAATTTTTCTCATCTCTTTTTCAATTTTTACAAGATCAGTTTCTGTTATTTTTGAAGTCAAGTCAAAATCATAATAAAAACCATTCTCAATCGTTGGACCAATACCTAAAATTGCATCAGGAAAAAGTTTTTTTACAGCCATAGCCATGATATGAGACAGGCTGTGTCTAATTTTTTCTAAATTTTTCATGTATTTATAAAATATTTTAAAACAAAAAACAACTACAAATCTTATGGTCGAAGCCTCTTAAATGAGAGGATGTTGTTCGTCAATATCCGAACCCAAGGTTCTGGCATAGCCAGGTTCTTACTTTCTTAAAATTTTAGGTCTTTGACAAATGAGTTTAGGAGAATCACCTCTTACATCAACACGACCTGAGACAATAATTATATTGCCATCCTCCCAGATATCTGGATCTCCTGCGAACACTTTAGGAAAAACAACTAATTCAATTTTTCCAGTTAAGTCTTCGAGCTGAACGAAGAGCATTGGGTCACCTTTCTTTGTAACTATTTTTTTTACAAAGCTAATAATGCCACCCAATTTTACTAGTTCATTATTGTAAGCCCAACTCTCATCTATATTATCTATCGGAGTTGTTCTTTTTTCAAGTTTTTCTCGATATGGATCAAGGGGATGAGAAGAAACATAAAGTCCCAAAAGGTCTTTTTCCCATCTAAGCATTTCTTCTTCATCAGCTTTTGGAAACTTTTTGAGCTTTATGTTAAACGTTTGAATATCTTGTCCTGCAAAAAGACTGCTTTGGCCATTTGCTTCATTTTTTTGAGACTCCTTGGCAGCCCTTAGTAAGCTTTCAAGGTTGCCCAAAATTGTATTTCTTTCTTCTAAGCCATCAAGAACACCAGCCTTTGTGAGAGATTCAAGAGATTTTTTATTTAAATCCTTATGATTAACCCGTTCTATAAAATTATTAATGCTTTCGTATGGTCCATCTTTCTTTCTCTCATGGATCATGGCTATTATTAAATTTTTCCCTACATTTTTAATAGCTGACAAACCAAATCTAATTTTTGATGGCAACACTCCTTCCTTCGGTTTGACTATTGTAAAATTTTCCCATGACTCATTGATGTCTGGAGGCAACACTTCTAAATTCATATCCCTAGTAGCATCAACTAATTTAGCAATGCGATCTATATTCGAGCTTTCTGCTGTCATTAGGGCCGCCATAAATTCGGCAGGGAAGTGAGATTTTAGATAAGCAGTTTCGTAAGCAATAAACGCATAACAAGCTGCATGTGACCGATTAAAGCCGTATCTAGCAAATGGCTTAATAAAGTCCCATATTTGCTCAGCAATCCTGGGATCAATTCTGTTATTAATCATTCCCTTAATAAGCTTTTTCTCTTGTTTTGCTAATAAATCTTCTATTTTTTTACCAACAGCTTTTCTAAGTAAGTCTGCTTCAGCATAAGAAAGACCACCTAGCTCTTGAGCAAGTCTAATAATCTGTTCTTGGTAAACAATAATGCCATATGTATTCTTTAGGACAGGCTCTAATTTAGGATGAACATATTCTGGATTTTCGAGGCCATGTTTTCTTCTAATAAAACTAGGAATAAGTTCCATTGGACCGGGGCGATAGAGAGCAACCATAGCGATAATATCTTCCATTTCAGTGGGAGCGAGTTGCTTTAAGTACCTTGTCATACCACCTGACTCAAGTTGAAAAATTCCAATAGTCTTTCCTTCTCTTAATAATTTAAAAGCTTTATCATCGTCAATTGGAATTTTTGAAATATCTATTTTCTTACCTCTTGTCGCTTTAACAATTTTAAGAGTATTTTCAATGACAGTTAAGTTTTTAAGACCAAGGAAGTCCATCTTGAGCAACCCAAGATCTTCAACGGCATGCATTTCATATTGAGTGACAATTGCTTTCTCGTCACCATTTGACGCCATTTGAAGAGGGGTGTAGTCAGTTAACGGATTCTCTGTAATAACGACACCACAAGCATGAGTGGATGCATGCCTTACGACTCCTTCTAGTTTTCTTGCATATTTTATAAGTTCTTTTCCATCTTTGTCTCTTTTACACAAAGCCTTAAGCTCTTCTACTTCATTCATTGATTTCTCTAGTGAGTAACCAAGCGGAATCATTTTCGCTACTTGATCACAAAAAGAATAAGAAATGCCTAGAGCTCTTCCAACATCACGAATAGCCATGCGAGATGCCATGGTCCCAAAAGTAATAATTTGAGCGACTCTGTCTCTTCCATATTTTTGACGAGCATATTCAATTACTTCATCACGTCTTACGTCTGTAAAATCAATATCAATATCAGGCATAGAAACACGTTCTGGATTTAAAAATCTTTCAAACATCAAATCGTAATCAAGAGGATTAACATCAGTAATATTCAGTACATAAGAGACAAGACTTCCAGCAGCACTTCCTCTTCCTGGTCCAACAACTATTCCATTGCCTTTTGCCCAATTAACAAAATCTTGAACAATTAAAAAATAAGAAGCATATCCAGTTTTTTCAACAACAGATAATTCATATTTTAATCGAGTCGTTACCTCTTTAGAGTCAGCTCTTTTTTTGAGGCGTTTTTTGGCACCCTCATTAACAAGATTTTTTAAGTAAGAAAGATCAGTCTCTCCATCAGGCACTTCAAATTTTGGTAAGTGAGTTGAGCTTAGATCAATTTTTATATTACATTTATTGGCAATTTCTTGAGTTGCTTCAATAGCTTCAGGATTATTTTTAAAAGCTCTTGCCATCTCATCGGGAGATTTTAGAGAAAAGTCATATTTTTTCATCGACATTCTGTCAGTATCAGTCACCTTGTTACCTGTCTGAACAGCGACTAGTATATCTTGAGCAGCAGCATCTTCCGGATATATATAATGAGAATCGTGAGTAGCAACCACAGGCACGCCAATTTCTTTAGATAGTTTTATCATTCCTTTGTTGGCGAGAGCTTGCTCATGAATTTTTGGATGAGACTGAAGTTCTAAATAAAAATCATCTTTTCTAAACATGTCTCTAAGTCTAATAGCAAGCTTTTTAGCGTCTTCGTACTTATCAGAAACGATTAATTTAGGAATTTGACCAGACAAGCATCCAGACAAGCAAATAAGACCATCTGTATAGTGTTCTAATGTATCGTAATCTATTCTTGGTTTATAATAAAAACCATCTAGATGGGCTAGGCTGGTTAGTTTAAGAAGGTTTTTGTAACCTTTTTCGTTTTTAGCAAGAAGAGTTAAGTGGTAATTTGAAGCATCAGCTCTTGATCGTTTATTTTTAAGTCCATTGGGTGCGACATAAGCTTCAACACCAAGTATTGGTTTAATACCTCGCTTTTTTGCTTTTTGATAAAACTCAACAATACCATACATGACACCATGGTCTGTTAGTGCGATTGAGTCCATTCCGTCTTTCTCGCATTTATCCAAAAGTTCGTCTATTTTTGATAGACCATCTAAGAGAGAATAATGAGAGTGGACATGTAAATGCGTAAATTTGGGCTTTTTAGCCATCCTACAGGGTTATAAATACACTTTTTAATACCTCTTATTCTAATCCTTTTCTTCTCTGTCTTCAATTGGGGATAAGTATCAAAATCATAAGAATTAGAGCTTTAGTGTCTGACTATATAACAAATACCTCACCCTCCGCTGAGTTATTTAATTTGAAAAGTGGGGAATGAAAATAATAACAAAATTTGTTTTCTGTGAGCCGATATAATTGACACCACAATTAAACACCTCAATCTGACTGAGTTGTTTATCGTTAATAAAAAAATGTGGGCACTAAGTGCCCACATAAAGCCAAAGAGTCTTGCATGTGTATTGATTTTTATGCCAAAAGACTGTAAAATACTACTAAATGAATGCCGGAGTGGCGGAATTGGCAGACGCGCACGACTCAAAATCGTGTGAGGTTTCCTCATGTGGGTTCGATTCCCACCTCCGGCAGAATTATCACCTATTATTTAGGGTGATTTTTAGTTTTTTTAAAGATTTCTGTGGATATTCGGATTGATTTAATGATTGACTTTTCTAAAAAATATAGTAAACTTATCTAATTTTCTCATACAAAATACAATGAAAAGTAAGAACAAAAAAGACGGAAAAGATCTTGAATTAAAAAAGGCTAAAGAAAGAAGAGACAGATTACAGAAGAACTCTTTCAGCTTTATGGTTCAAATGATTTTTATCATTGGAGTGCCTGCATTTTTAGCAGCTTATTATGGAAAAAAAATTGGAGTTGCAAACGAAACTCATCCCAAAACACTAATCATTTTTTCTATAATTGCCGTGGTTTTTTCTTGGTCAATTATTATTATTAAATTTATAAAAATTAACAAGGAAATTGACCAGAACGATAAAAAAATAAAAGAATTAAAAGAAGGATAAATATAGATGGATTTATTAAAAATTATTCAGTCAAATCCAAACCTGCAATCAGATGTGATTTTTCACATATTTGGATTACCGATAACAAATACCATTCTACTCACTTGGATAGTTGTTCTTTTGGCAATAGTTTTCAGTCTGATAATTAAAAGAAATATCAGTATTAATCCTACAACAAAATCTCAAAATGTTTTTGAAGCTATCATTGACGCAATACTTTCTCTTCTTGATCAGATTACAGGAAAAAGAAAAGTGTCAGAAAAATTATTGCCACTTATTGGCACTATTTTCCTTTTCTTCTTGGTGAGTAATATCATAACTCTTATTCCGGGCATCACAGCAATCACTTTTAAGGGCAAGGCATTGTTCAGGACACCCACTAATGATCTTAATACCACTTTAAGCGTAGCAGTGTTGGTTGTAGTTTTAATCCAAGCCGTCAGTATTAAGGCGCGTGGTTTCTGGGGTTATATTGGTCAATATATTCAAGTTAAGGGAGTAATAGATGGATTTAAGAAAAGTATTGGTGACGGAGCGTTAGCAATTATTAATTTTGCAATGGGATTGATTGATATTGTTGGAGAAATTGCAAAAATCATATCTCTCTCTCTTCGTTTGTTTGGTAATATTTTTGCTGGTGAAGTTTTAATGGTTGTTTTGATGAGTTTTATGGCTTTTGTTGCTCCATCGATTTTATTCGCACAAACTTTATTGATTGGTGGACTTCAGGCTATGGTTTTTGCAGTTCTAAGTGCAGTCTATTTGAGTTTGGCAATGAGTTCAGAGGAAGAAGCGCCAGAAAATAATTAAATTAAGATTAATAAATATTAATTAGTAAATATAAAAATATGGAAAACGTAGAATCAGCAAGGGCCATAGCAAAAGCAATAGCTACGCTATCGATGCTTGGCTCTGCATTGGGTGAGGGTTATTTAATCGGCAAGGCGTTAGAAGCAATTGGTAGAAATCCCGAGATTTCAGGAAAAATTTTTCCTATGATGATTTTGGGTGCAGCATTGGCTGAAACTTCAGCTATTTATGCTTTGGTTATTGCTCTAATTATATAACAACGAATACGCTTTGGCGTATTCGTCTGGAGCTTATGAATTCTAGACGAATAAGCCAAAGGTAATTTATTAATAACATTATGCAAGAAATTTTAAATAATCTAGGAATTGATTTTAAGTTATTCCTATCTCAATTAGTCAATTTTGGAATTGTTTTTTTTGTGCTTTGGAAGTTTGCTTTCGGTCCGATCCAAAAAACTCTTAAAAAAAGACAAGAAAAAATTGAAAAAGGTCTTGAGAATGCTGATAAAGCTGCTGCTGACTTAGTCATGGCTAGCGAAAAATATCAAGAAGAAATAAATAAGGCAAAAAAAGAAGCCAATATAATTATCTTAAAAGCTCAAAAACAAGAAGAGAAAATAATTCAAGAAGCTGGCGATGTTATTCAAAATAAAATGGAAGTTTTTGTTGATGATATGCGAAAAAAAATGAAGCAAGAGAAAGAACAAATGCTTCAAGATGTAAAAGAAAAAACGATTGAATTGTCTATGGAAATAACAGAAAAAATAATTCAAAAGAAGCTTAGAGGTAAAGAGAAGAAGGATTTTATCGAAACTATTATTAAAACAAAATAATGCCTATCAGCTCGAAAGACTTATCTTCAGCTTTAATTGAGCTGATTGAAGAAAATCCTCAAGAAACAAAAGGACTAACTAATAATTTTGTTAAATATTGCAAAGAGAAAGGAATGGCTCATAAATTGCCAAGCATTCTTAGGTCCGTTGAACTTAAAAATGAAGAGAATAAACGGAGGAAAAGAATTATAATAACAGCTAAAGAAAAATTAGAAGAAAAGGCAATCAAAAATATTATAAAGATGGTTGGAGGTTCGCCTGGTGTGGAAATTGAAATAAAAATTAACGAAGACATTATTGGCGGATTTGTAGTTGAGTACAATGGGACGATTTATGATGCTAGTCTTAGGGGTCAAATGAATCAAATAAAAAATAAACTAATTTTTAATTAAGATCCCCTAGTAAACCAGAGAATTCTTAATTTTAAAAAATAAATTAATTTCCTAATATTTCTTTAAATCAATATGTCGCTAGACAATTTAATAAAAAATTTAAAAAGACAGATAGCTGATTTTTCTCCAGAGATGGAGATGAGTGAAGTCGGTCGTGTTGTTGAAATTGGTGACGGAATCGCGAAGATAAACGGACTAGACAAATGTCAGTCTTCAGAAATGATTAAGTTTTCAAATGGCGTCATTGGAGTTGTCCTTAATCTAGAGCAAGAAACAGTGGGTGCGATACTTCTGGGAGATTCTGGTGACATTAAAGAAGGAGATCTTGTAAAAAGAACTGGTCAAGTTTTATCTATTCCGGTTGATGATAAAGTAATCGGTAGGGTAATAAATCCACTTGGTGATGTTCTTGACGGCAAAGAAAAAATTAAGTCAAAAAAAACTTATCCTGTTGAAAGAGTCGCTCCTGGAGTAATGACTCGTGAGCCAGTAAATCAACCCGTTCAAACAGGTATTATGGCAATTGACGCAATGATTCCTATTGGTCGAGGACAAAGAGAATTAATTATTGGAGACAGACAAACGGGAAAGACAGCTCTTGCAGTAGATGCAATTATCAATCAAAAAGGGGAGGATATGATTTGTATATATGTTGCAATCGGTCAGAAAGAATCAAAAATTGCAAGAATTGTTGCAAAACTCAAAGAAAGTGGAGCAATGGACTATACGACTGTTATTGTTGCTGGCGCTAGTAAGGCAGCTGCACTTTCATATATTGCTCCTTATGCAGGGGCAGCTCTTGGTGAATATTTTATGGATCAGGGTAAAGACGTTTTGATCGTATATGATGACTTGTCAAAACATGCTTGGGCATATAGAGAGATTTCATTATTATTAAAAAGACCACCAGGCAGGGAAGCTTATCCTGGTGACGTTTTTTATCTTCACTCAAGATTGCTTGAAAGGGCTTGTCGTCGAAACAAGGAGTCAGGTGGTGGTTCAATAACTGCATTACCAATTATTGAAACTCAAGCAGGAGATGTTTCTGCTTACATTCCCACAAATGTTATTTCAATTACAGATGGCCAGATATACCTAGAAAGCAATCTTTTTTATAAAGGAATCAGGCCCGCGTTAAATATTGGATTATCAGTTTCTCGTGTCGGGGGAAGTGCGCAAGTAAAGTCTATGAAAAAAGTAGCAGGTAAAACTAAACTAACGATGGCTCAATACAGAGAGTTAGAAGCTTTTGCTCAATTTGCTAGCGATCTCGATCCTGAAACAAAAAAACAACTCAATTTAGGTGCCAGAATTACAGAATTACTAAAACAGCCTCAATATTCACCAATACCAATCGGACATCAAGTTGCTATTATGTACGCAGTTAATAATGGATACTTAGATAATGTTGAGATAGAAAATGTTAAAAAATGGCAAAAAGATCTAATGTCTTATCTTAAGTCAACTCATAAAAAATTATTGATAGATATTAAAAAAACTTGGAGCGAGAAAGAAGAAAAAGAGCTTAAAAAGGCATTAGATAATTTCAAAAAAACAAGGTAATGGCTTTCTCTACAAAATTAATTAAAACTAGAATTAAGTCAGTTGGTAATATAAAAAAAATTACCAAAGCGATGGAAATGGTAGCCGCTGCCAAAATGAGGCGTGCTGTTGAAGCCGCTATAAATACACGCACCTATGCTGAGCTTGCGTTAGAAATTCTTTTTAATATTTCTAAAGAACAAGACATAAGTCATCCTTTGCTAAAAGAAGGAAAATCAAAGAAAGATTTAGTGATTGTTATGGCTTCGAACAAGGGTCTCTGCGGAGGGTATAACGCAAATATCGCTAGGGCTGTTAGGGAATTTATTCAAACATCAAAAAGAGAAATAGAATTTATTTCTATAGGAAAAAAAGCTGAGACAATAATAAAAAGGGCGAAGAAAATCGCTTTAGCTAGTTTTGTAGAATTCTCGAATAATCCTACTTTAGAAGAATTAACGGGATTGCTTCATTTAGTAATTGGGGAATTTGAAAAGCAAAATTATGCCAAAGTACATCTTATTTATACAGACTTTGTTTCTACAGTAAAGTACGAGGTAGTAGCAAGACCCTTGCTTCCTATTAAAAAAAATGAAGTAAAAGAGTCTATTGATAAAATTGGTCGTGTGGAGAAAGAACACAAAGTTGAAATCAAACCAAACCAATATTTATTCGAGCCGAATTCTAAAGATATTCTTAAAGAGGTTTTGCCTAGACTAACAGAGGTGCAAATATACCAAGCCTTGCTTGAGTCAATCGCCAGCGAACATTCAGCTAGAATGATAGCGATGAAGAGTGCTTCTGATAGTGCCGACGAAATGCTTGATAATTTAACTTTGACCTTCAACCAGGCTCGTCAGGCAGGTATTACACAAGAAATAGCAGAAATATCTTCTGGTGCATCAATGTTAAACTAAATTTTTTAATTATTATTTATGGACAACCAAAAACACACAGGTATAATATCTCAAATCATTGGTGCAGTTATTGACGTTAGGTTTTCGGGTGGACTACCCAAGCTTTACGATGCTCTCACAACTAAAGCAAAAGATGGTAGTGACCTTATTTTAGAAGTTCAACAACATCTTGGATTAAAAGAGGTGAGAACTATAGCGATGAGTTCAACAGATGGACTTGTTCGCGGACAAGAAGTTCTTGATACAGGAGCACCAATATCTGTGCCAGTTGGTAAAGAAACTCTTGGTCGCATGTTTGATGTGACAGGAAAACCTATTGATAATAAAGGAGAACTTAAAACAAAAAAACTATATCCAATTCACAAACAAGCTCCAGATTTTGACCAACAGTCTACTGAATCAGAAATTCTTGAAACAGGAATCAAGGTTATCGATTTGATTTGCCCATTTTTGAAAGGCGGAAAAACGGGTCTTTTCGGGGGAGCTGGTGTTGGAAAAACAGTTGTTATTCAAGAATTAATTAGAAATATCGCTCACGAGCATGGAGGTTATTCTATGTTTGCTGGAGTTGGAGAAAGAACTCGTGAAGGTAATGATCTTTATAGAGAGATGGAAGAAGCGGGTGTTTTGGACAAGACTGCCCTAGTCTTCGGTCAAATGAATGAGCCTCCAGGGGCTCGTTCTAGAGTTGCTCTTACTGCGCTCGCTATGGCCGAATATTTTAGAGATGAACAAGGCAAAGATCTTTTACTTTTTATTGATAATATTTTTAGATTTACTCAGGCAGGGTCGGAAGTCTCTGCTCTTTTGGGTCGTATGCCTTCAGCAGTAGGCTATCAACCAACTCTCGCAACAGAAATGGGAGCTCTTCAAGAAAGAATTACATCAACTAATAAAGGTTCAATTACTTCGGTTCAGGCTGTTTATGTTCCAGCAGATGATTTGACAGACCCTGCTCCTGCGACAACATTCTCTCATCTTGATTCAACCGTTGTGCTTTCAAGAGCCTTGTCAGAGCTAGCAATTTATCCAGCAGTCGATCCTCTTGATTCAAGTTCAACAATTCTAGATCCAAACATAGTCGGAGAAGAACATTATCAGGTTACTAGAGATGTTCAAAAAATTCTTCAACGATACAAAGATCTTCAGGATATTATTGCTATTTTGGGCATGGAAGAATTATCAGACGAAGATAAATTAATTGTTAGTCGTGCAAGAAAAGTTCAGAGATTTCTCTCTCAACCATTTTTTGTTGCTGAACAATTTACAGGCACAAAAGGGAAGTATGTAACAATTAAGGATACCGTTAAAGGATTTAAAGAAATCTTAGAAGGAAAACATGATAAAAAATCAGAACAAAGTTTTTATATGAAAGGCGGAATTGACGAAGTGAAATAATCGGGTTATTAAAAAATGTCCAATAAAAAACAAATTTCTATAAAAATCGCGACTCCAGAAAAAGTAATTCTGACTGATGACTGTGATCAAATTAGTGTTTCAACCATAACAGGTGAATTAACTATTTTGCCAGGACATATTTCTTTAGTGACCGCTCTGAAGCCAGGTGAAATTAGATTAAAAAAAGGAGACCACGAGACGTTAATGGTTATGTCATCAGGGGTTTTGGAAACAAGAGGTGGGGTAGAAGTTACTATTCTTGCTGATACAGCTGAGCGAATTGAAGAAATAGATATAAAAAGAGCAGAACAAGGCAGAGAGAGAGTTGTGCAAATGATGAAGAAAAAAGATAATGTTCAGGAAGTTAACTATGCTTATCTTCAGGCAAAAATAGAGAAAGAAATGGCGCGTATTAAAATTGTTAAAAAATACAAGAAGAAAAGATAAGTAGAACTTGGGATTTCTCATTTCATTCGAAATTTAAGCAAACCTTGACGGAAGAAGAAGAACCTGACTTCGTCAGAACCTTGAATGGAAGATAAGTAAGGCTTGACAGAAGAAATCTATCGATTTATAGAAGAAAGATAAATAATTTTGGAAAAGAAAAAGAGGACAGTACTTACTGTCCTCTTTCTATTTGTCTACTTCCTTTTGTTACCTCGAAGACGTTGACTCGCCTGCTGTACATTGTTGCTTGAGCACGTCTGACTCGCCTCTCCTTTCTTGTAACCTTGCATTTTTTGACTCGCCTACTGAACATTGTTGCTTTTGTTGTTATGGCTCGCCCGTATTTCTTTGTCGCCTCAGGATGTTTGGCTCGCCATGAAACTTTTGTTGCTTTCGTCTAGTTGGCTCGCCTAATTAATATTGTTGCCTGCTAATACTTGACTCGTCGTACAGTTTTTGGTGCCTAGGAGGTTTTGACTAGCCAACTAAAGAACTATTAATATCTTATCTTATAAAGAAGAAATGTCAAGTAAATATTGACATTTTAATAAATTTGTTATAATATGTTTAAGTTCTTTCAAACATAGGCGGTAAGGAGGAAAAGATGTCAACAAATTCGAGTGGTGTAGCATTGGCGAGTCAAGAGATTCAGGCATTCATTGAGAATGCAGAAATTAATGGCTTGAATAGTCTCTATAAGATTTTTAGAGGCATCGAAAAGCAAAGGGTCGCTCGCCAAACAAGACAATCTCATTTATTAAAACAAGTGATTTGTCCTGAGTGTGCCGAGCGTTTTGGTCCAAAAAGATCAATTTGGATTCCAAACAAAACAGTTAAGTCATGTCCTCATTGCATGGATTGTGGCAGAAATGTCGCTATATATTCTGAGCGTGATGACGAAGACGACACCAGGGGAAAGAAGAAAAAGTTACCCGATACATGTCCTCATTGCGGCGGCAAGATCTGTGGAGAGAAATCATTTTTTCGTGCTCCCAAAACAGATCTTTGGGTAGAAATGTTCTTACCCAAACTTTCAGCCATAGAAGGTGAGCTAAAAACACTTCTTGAGAAAAAAGTTTCTGAGCATCCGCTTTGGGACGCTTGGGCTAAAGATGTCTCTGGTTTGGGAAAAGTGACTCTTGGCAGAATAATGGGCATGTGTGATATTGAGCTTTTGCCGACAGTAACCAAAATGTGGGCACATGCAGGATTTGCTATTAAAGACGGAGAAACGCAAAGACGTCGAAAAGGCAGACCATTAGACTATAGCTTGGAGTTGAGATCAGCTTTTCATCTTCTTGGAGAATCGTTAATAAGACAGCAAGGTGCTTATTATCAGTATTATCTTTTGCGAAAGAAAAAAGCTCAAGAACAAGAGTTGACGAAGTTACATGTTCACAACAGAGCACGTTTTGAAATGCTCAAATTAGCAGCATCTCATACTTGGAGGATGTGGCGCCAAGTCGAAGGACTGTCGACGCCAATGCCCTATGTAATTGAATGTCTTGATCACAGAAGCTATATTCCTCCCCAAAGCTGTACAGGGGAAAAGTTTGGCGGATTTGTCACTCTTCCAGAAAAAGTAGAGTGATGAATACTTGATTATAAGTCAAGAGTAACCAGGCAACAATCTCTCATAGGCGAGTCAATACGAGCAAGGCAATAGGGAGCAGAAGGTGAGCCATGAAAGCGGACGCAACAATCTCACATAGGCGAGCTAAATTTACAAAAGTAACAAAAAGGAGTAGGCGAGTCAAGAGGTGATAGGTAACAAACTCATACTTGCGAACCATATCGCAACACATAATAAGTGCTAGATGGCGAGCCAACATTTTGCAGGCAACAAAAGGAGGAAGGCGAGCCAAAGGAGACAAGGTAACAGTTGCACTGATGCGAGCCAACACTAGCAAGGCAACAAGGACATATAGGCGAGTCAAAGATTCGTAGGCAACAAAATAGGGGAGGCGAGTCAGAAGGGATAAGGCATCAGCGACTAATAGGCGTGAAGAGGGTAGCAAGGCTACCCTCTTTTTTTTGCACAACCATATCGTAATGTAATTAGATTACGCTATTAAGGTATTTGTGGACTTTACTAAACCCGCCATTCCTTCTAACTGATGGCGGATTTAGCGTGTTGAAGTCAGACTTCAACAGACTCATTATTGATAAACGCAAGAGTTAAGTCTTTGTTTGAAGTTGGTCGTAGTTAGGTTACGACCAACACGGGTTTCAAAACAACATTGACAATACAGCCTATTTTAATTAAACTGTAGTCAGTTCCTTAAGGGAGGAAATCATGTATACTCTTTTAGACAATTAGAAGAGAAATCAAGGAAGAATAAATGATTTTTCTGGTGGTCCTGCTGTAGCTCAATGTTCTGGAGAAATACGGAAAAGTTTGTTTGGTGTATTTGAAGATACAGCCCAGCAAACCGTCGCTAGTGGCGGAGCTCATCCTAGAGAATGGAAAGAGCTAACGATACCCATAGTCCCATAGTAGTTATGGGATTTTTTATTATAAAACTACCTGATTCTAAGCAAAGTTCATTAAGAATTTTTTAGCCCCAAGGTTATTGTTTTTATCTCTAGTATATTCTGTTCTTAAAAGAAGCATCCAACGACAGTTTTGTGTTCTCATTTATGGGCTAAAATCTTCTATAACTCACAAGGTTCATTAAGAATTTTTAGCACTCTTGACATGAGAGTGCTAATCGATTAAAATAGATAAAGAAGTAAATTCGGTGGAAAAAAGGGAGGTTTTTCTTTTTTTAAGTTCTTCTCACTTTTTAAATTTGATAATTTATCTTCGTGAATTTAAGCGATAGACAAAAAGAAATTTTAGCTTCTGTGGTTAGCGAATATTCTGTTTCAGGCAAACCAGTTTCGTCGGGAGAATTAATAGAGAATTGCAGTTTTGGCTATTCTCCTGCAACAATCAGAGCTGAAATGAATAATTTGGAAAACGAAGGGTTATTAGAAAAACCCCACACTTCTGCTGGTCGTATTCCAACTGCACAGGGATATCGTTTTTACGTGAATGAGGTTATGCAAAAAGGAGGACTTAAAGAAGGAGAAAAGAAGAAAATTAAAGTGAAGGTGGACAATATAAGTAAAGATAACAATTTTTCAAAAGAACTAGCCGAGGTGTTAGCTGGCTTCAGCGAATCACTAGCTTTAGTGGGAAGGATTCATGAAAAGCATCTATATTTTTCTGGGCTGGAAGATCTTTTTGGAAGAATTGATCATAATATGTTTTCTCATATTGCTCACTTTTTAGAAGAAGTCGAAAGAGATTTTGATTTTTTCTTCGAAGGAAGCGAAGATGCTCCAAGTGTATTCATTGGCCAAGATCATCCATTTCTACAGAATACAAAATGTGGTCTTGTCCTAACTCGTTATAAAAAAGATGGAGACGAGGGCATTCTTGCTCTTCTTGGTCCAGATAGAATGAATTACGAAAGAAATCTTTGTCTTCTGGACTATATAAATGAATTATTTAATTAAAATATGACAACTAAAAAAAACAAAATACATCAGTCCAAGGCTGATCAACCAAAGGTTGAAAAAGAAAAGACAGACCACGAAAAGAAAGAGACTCATCACAATAAGGGAAAGCAAATTGACTACAAAAAGCAAGCAGAAGATAACTTAGAAGGATGGAAAAGGACTAAGGCAGATTTTGAAAACTACAAGAAGGAAGAAGCTCGTAAAATTGAAGATTTAGGGCAATTCATGAAAGCAAACTCTAGCTTAGAAATTCTTTCTATTTTAGATAACATGGAAGAGGCAATTAAACATATTTCCAAAGAAGATTTGGAGATAGACTGGGTAAAGGGAATTCTTGTTATTCAAAAACAAGTTATAAAAATAATAGAAGGCAATGGAATTAAAGAGATAGAAGCTATAGACAAAGAATTTGATCCTTATTTTCACGAAGCTATTGGTGAAGTAATTGGTAAGAAAGAAAACAAAGATAAAGTTGTTCAAGTTTTTCAAAAAGGATATATGATGGGAGAAAAGGTATTGAGGCCAGTAAGAGTCTGTGTTGGGAAAGAGAAAGAATAGATAAAAAAAAGTCCCGCACTTTGTGCGAGACTGAGAACGCTAACCTTCTGTTTTGGTCAACCTTGAGAAGATATGATCTGTCACTAGACCAACGGTAGTAAGTTTCTCTGCATCAGCTTCATCAATTTCGAAACCGAACTCATCTTCAAGACTCATAATGAGTTCAACAGAGTCGAGAGAGTCAGCACCTAGGTCATCTGCGAAATCGTTTTTTTCGAGGATTCCTGATGCATCAACCATAAGTTGCTCACTGGCTATGGCGATAACTTTCTCTAGAACTTTTTCTCTGGTCAGAGTATCTCCGTTATTTGGACTCATAATGTCCTCCTTGGGAACTGTTTAAATACTAAACTATGAATGACTTAAAGTCAAGAAGAACCCCTCCGATGTAATGTTGGAGAGACCCTTGTGAAATTATAAGAACCTTTCGTTTTACTCAAGAACCTTGGGTTCGGGCATTGACGAGCAATGCCTTCTCATTTAAAAACCTCCGAATTATCGGAGAACCTTGAATTAAAATATTAAACTAAAATTATGCCAAAAATATTAGGAATCGACCTAGGAACAACTAATTCAGCTATGTCGTATATTGAAGCTGGTGAGCCTAAAATTCTAGAGAACAAAGAAGGAAATCGTACGACTCCTTCAATAGTCGCGCTTACAAAGAAAAATGATCGCCTTGCTGGTCTTTTAGCTAAAAGACAAGCAGTGACCAATCCAAAAAATACTATTTATTCAGTTAAGCGTTTGATTGGACGAAAGTTTTCTGACCCTCAAGTTCAAAAAGATGTAAAGTTACTTCCTTTTGAGCTTCGTGAATCAAAAAACGGTGGGGTTGAGGTAAAAATGGATGACAAATGGTATCGTCCTGCTGAAATTTCAGCGATGATTCTTCAGAAGCTCAAAGCTGATGCAGAAGATAAGTTAGGCGAGAAAATTGAAGAAGCAGTCATTACTGTGCCTGCTTATTTTGACGATGCTCAGAGAAAGGCAACAAAAGATGCTGGAGAAATTGCCGGCTTTAATGTCAAAAGAATTATTAACGAGCCAACAGCTGCTGCTCTTGCTTATGGTTTAAACAAGAAAAAAGATGAGCAAATTGTTGTTTATGATTTTGGTGGAGGAACTTTTGATGTTTCAGTTCTTGAAGTTTCTGCAGACACTGTTGAAGTGAGAGCAACTGGTGGAGACACTCATTTAGGTGGAGATGATTTTGATCAAACAATTATTGATTGGATTATCAATGAATACAAAAAAGACCAAGGCATTGATCTTGGAAAAGATATGTTAGCTCTTCAAAGACTAAAGGAAGCAGCTGAAAAGACAAAACACGAATTATCTTCAACAAAGGAAGCAGATATTAATATTCCGTTTATTACAACAGACGAATCAGGACCAAAGCACTTAGAAATGAAACTCTCTCGTGCTAAATTTGAAGAATTAACAAAAGAGTATATTGACAGATCAATTGAAAAGACTAAAGAGGTGGTTAAGGATGCAGGGTTTAAGGTCTCTGACATTGATGAAGTCGTTTTGGTTGGTGGTCAAATTAGGATGCCAGCAATTCAGGAAGCAGTTAAAACGCTTTTTGGAAAAGAGCCTCATAAGGGAATTAATCCAGATGAGGTAGTTGCTATGGGAGCTGCTGTTCAGGCAGGTATTTTTCAGGGTGACATTAAAGATATTCTACTTCTAGACGTAACACCTCTATCTTTAGGACTTGAGACTCTTGGAGGAGTATTTACCAAAACAATTGAGAAAAATACAACTATTCCTGCATCAAAATCTCAAGTTTTTTCAACAGCTGTAGATAATCAACCTTCTGTAGAAATTAATGTTTTACAGGGAGAGCGACCAATGGCTGCTGACAACAAAACGCTCGGGCACTTTATTCTTGATGGTATTCCGCCCGCACCAAGAGGGATTCCACAGGTTGAGGTTTCTTTTGATATTGATGCTAACGGAATCTTAAAAGTCTCCGCGAAAGACAAGGCAACTAACAAAGAACAATCAATTCGCATTGAGGCTTCTTCTGGTATTACTGATGAGGAAATTGAGAAAATGAAGCAAGATGCTGAGCTTCACAAAGAAGAAGATAAGCAAAAGCAAGAAATGATTGAAGTTAGAAACTTGGCAGAAACTATGATTTATGCAAGCGAAAAAACAATCAAGGATGCTGCTGATAAAATAAAAGAAGAAGACAAAAAAGAAGTTGAAGAGAAAATAAAGGCTCTAAATGAAGTTAAAGCTAAAGATGACAAAGATGCTATAAAAAGAGCAACTGAAGATTTGTCTAAAGTAATTCAAAGAGTAGGAGCTGAGCTCTACAAAGAAGCTCCTTCGACGGGCCCAGAGCAAGGACAATCTGCTCCTGATGGAGAACAGAAAGATGGTAAAGAGGGCGGAGAAAAGGAACCAATTAAGGGAGAATATGAAGAAAAAAAAGAAAACAAAGAAGATGATAAAGATAAAAAGGAAAGCTAAACAAATAATTAATAGTTGAGAACTATGGAAAAAACGTATCTATGAATGATTACAATTTGTAAAAATTGGGAAGAATGTACACATGAATGATTATTATGAAATGCTTGGAGTGTCGCGAGACGCCCCAAAAGATGAAATAAAAAAAGCTTTCCGTAGGCTTGCTCATAAGTATCACCCCGATAAGGGTGGAGATGAAAAGAAATTTAAAGAGATTAACGAAGCTTATCAAGTTTTGTCAGACGATAAGAAAAAGGCTCAGTACGATCAGTTCGGTTCAACTTTTGACAACTCAGGACAAGGTGGTTTTGATTTCTCAAATTTTTCTCAGGGTTTTTCTGGTTCTCAAAACAGTGGCAGTAGTTTTAATGCTGAAGATATTGGTATTGGAGATATTTTTTCTCAGTTTTTCGGTGGACAGCGAGCTGGCTATTCTGGCCCTACTCATGTGAGAGGAGAAGACATGGAACTTAGAATAGATATTGATTTAGAGGAAGTGCTTCATGGCTCAAAAAGAGAGATAAATGTTTCAAAATATATTATTTGTAATAATTGTAGTGGGTCAGGAGCTGAACCGGGCACCAAAATAGAAACATGTACTGACTGTAATGGTGCAGGAAAAGTAGAAACAATTCAACGCACAATTCTTGGCAATATTAAGCAATCAAGAGCTTGTCTTAAATGTCGTGGCAAAGGAAAGATTCCAGAAAAAAAATGTACCGAATGTCATGGTGATGGTCGTATCAAAGGTAAGGATGAAATTATTATAAAAATTCCTGCTGGCATTGAAGATGGTCAAGTGATAAAATTAGAGGGCAAGGGTGGTGCTGGCAAAGAAGGTAATGTCTCTGGTGATCTTTATGTTGTTATTGGAGTAAAATCGCACAAGAAGTTCAAGCGTCTTGGTGTTAATCTCGTTACCGAACAAAGAATTAATTTTACTCAGGCAGTTTTGGGCGATAAAATAGAAATCTCAACTCTTGAAAAACCAGTTTTTCTTAAGGTTCCTGCTGGCATCCAATCGAGTCAAGTAGTTGCGATTCAAGGGAAAGGACTTCCATATTTTGGAACTTCTCAAAGAGGAGATATTCTTGTGAAAGTTATAGTTATAACACCTAAAAGAGTATCTAAAAAAGTAAGGAAAATACTTGAAGAAATAAGTGACGAGATATAGCCTATTAAATAATAAGTGTTTTTTTTGTTTGATTGTGGTATTGTGAAGCTGTAAAATTAAAATTATGAATTTTGCAAATTTACTCAAAACAGCTCCATTTATTTCGTGGGACTTTCTCATGACACTTGCTGTATTAACAGCTTTTTTACTTTTGGGATTGGTTTGGAAGAAAAAGAGAATTTTAGTTATTATTCTGAGTCTTTATTTAGCGCGATTATTTTTAGCGCTTTTTTCTTTACCTAAGTTTATAAAAGAAATCAACATAGGAATGTTCACAGGAGAGCTATTCGCTTTTTGGGGAATTTTTGTAATTTTGTTTTTAGCTTTTGCTGGTGGCGGAATATCTCTGAGAGCAGTTTCAGCGTCTCGACTTAAGAGAAAAAAGAAAACAAAATACAAAGCATTAAAAGGAGCAACTTATGGGTTCTTCGCAGCTGGTCTTTTTCTTATTTTTACGCTAAGTTTTATGGGTGTAACCTTTACGGGAGATTTATCCCTGTTAGTTAGCTTTTTATTTACCACAGAAATAGCAATGATCACATGGACGCTTCTTCCAATTATTGCTATGTTGGTAATTAAGTAAAGACCTCCGACGTATGTCGGTGGTCTTTGGGTTCGGGCATTGACGAGCAATACCTTCTCGTTTAAGAGCCCCTCACTTTGTTCGAGAACCTTGACGTAAGAATAGCATGAAAAATTCCTTAGTAATTTAGAAGAACCTCTCGCTTTACTCGAGAACCTTGATGTAAAAAACAATATGACAAATAGCCTAGTTATATACAGAAAATAGAAGAACCTTGTGAAATTATATGAAAAACTCTTTAGTAATTTAGAAGAACCTCTCGCTTTACTCGAGAACCTTGATGTAAAAAACAATATGACAAATAGTTTAGTTATATACAGAAAATACAGGCCGCAGGTTTTTGCGGAAGTTGTTGGGCAGGAACATCTGGTCAAAACTTTGACATATGCAATTTCAAAAGGACGACCAGCTCATGCATATCTTCTTTCAGGAACTCGTGGAGTTGGAAAAACAACAGTTGCTAGATTAATAGCAAAAGCACTCAATTGTACAGATATTCAAAATAAGTATGAACCTTGTAATAAATGTGCAAGTTGTGTATCAATTAGCCAGAACTCTTCCGTTGACCTCTTAGAGCTTGATGCAGCTTCTCACAGAGGTATAGACGAAGCCAAGAGCTTAATTGAGTCAGTTAAGTATCCTCCAGTTAGTGCGAAGTATAAAGTTTTTATTATTGATGAGGTTCATATGTTAACGAGGGAAGCCTTTAACTCACTTCTAAAGACACTTGAGGAGCCGCCAGAATATGCGGTTTTTATATTAGCAACCACAGAACCCCAAAAGATTCCTCAAACAATCATTTCTCGCTGTCAGTATTTTGAACTTAAAAGATTGACGACCGAAGAGATTATAGAAAAAGTGAAAAGGATTTTGACTTCAGAGAAGATAAAGATGGATAGCCGTAGTATTAAATTTATTGCTAGAGGTGGCAGAGGATCATTAAGGGATACAGAGAGCTTACTTGAACAAATCATTTCTCAGTCAAAAAAGGAGATTGTTTGGAGTGATCTTGAAGAAATCTTGGGTATTGTCAGTCCCGAAGCAACCAGAGATTATCTTTCAATGATTTTCAAAAAGGATACAAAAAAAGCTCTCAATTTCATTAGAGAGATTTTTGAAAGAGGTAAAGATATGAGTCAATTCAATCTTCAAATTGTTGATTATTTAAGGTTGATTGTTTTGGGAAGAATTGACAAAACTCTTTTAGAGATTCATAATCTTGAAGGGAGTGAAAAAGACGATATTATTGAATTAGGCAAACTTATTCAAGAGAAAAAGGCATTAGCACTGATTGATGTTTTCTCAAAGGCCAATAGAGACTTAGGTCAATATCCTTCGACTGACATGTCAACAGAACTTGCGACTATTGGTGCAGTTGAAGTTTTGAAATAAGAACCTGACTTCGTCAGAACCTTGGTAGGGCACAATAAGAACCTGACTTCGTCAGAACCTTGAGTTTGGGTATTATATCTAATGTCCTCTCACCTAAGAACCTTGACGAAAGAATAAGCATAGCTTGAAGAAGAATAATATTGCCGGGTCGTCTAACGGTAGGACGGATGCCTCTGAAGCATTTAATCTTGGTTCGAATCCAAGCTCGGCAGTTGATATTTTTTAGGGTTGTTTCTCTGTTATAATTTTACGGATGAGAAGTTTGCCCTGAGTCCATCGAAGGGAATCCGAGACCGCCAGTTAACGTAATAATTTATGAATAAATTTGAATCAAAAATACCAGAATCTCCTCATGGTGAACACGAGGAGCTATTGAGACACTACGAAGATCTAGAAAATAGGGAGGGATTAGAAAAAATAGTGGAATGTGGTCCCCATGTCAAGGAGTTTGAAGAAATGATTGCCCTTTTATTAGAAGAGGGACGCCTTGAGGTTTTGAGCGCCATAGAAACAGAAGAAGAAGCCAGAGGTAGTGAAGAAAGAACATCTATTAAAAAAGCACTTATTCCACTTGTATCTAAAATGAATTATTTAAAAAATAGAACAGACATTGAAGAAGACGAATTTAAGAAGCTATATGAACAATATAAAATTATTTCTAATGCTGTAGGAGTGATAAATGGTGGTATGGTTGACCATAATAGATAATTTGTATTATTTACAATGTGTCCGAAGAGTGTTGTCGTAATAAAACCACTAAAATTAACCTTATCGAGCTTTAATATCCACAGTTATAGTTCGAGATCACCAGTCATCTTGCCTAGAGCGAAAGAGAGGTTAGATGAAAATTAAAACGCATATGCGTGCACTTATATGGACTAATGCCTCTTTCCGAGGTATTTTTTAAATATTTGTATAGATGAGGCATATTTGGTAAAGTTAGGGGGTTGAAGTTATTAGAATATTATACAAACAAGGACCTGGCTACGCCAGAACCTTGGATAACAATCTTTAGATTATTATGCAAATAACAAAAACTGATTATCTTGAATATACTTACTGCAAAAAGAATCTTTGGTTGAAAAAACATAAACCAGAGTTATTTGAGGGAGTTGAATTGTCTGATTTTGAAAAGAAGATTATTGAAGAAGGTAATATTGCAGATGAGGAAGCAAGGAACTTATTTTCTGATGGGGTTTTGGTTGAATCTGTTGGAGATAGAGCGGTCGAAGACACGAAGAAGCTACTTGCACAAAAAACAGAAACCATTTTTCAGGCAACTTTTAGTGAAGACGTCTTTTTCATTAGAGCTGATATTCTTAGATACAATAAAATACTAAATGGTTGGGAGCTTTATGAAGTAAAGGCATCAAATGATGTGAAGCGCAAAGAACCTCATCACTATGTAAATGACTTAGCTTTCCAGATGTTGGTAATAGGAAAAAGCGGGACTAATATTGTTAAAACTTTCATAATTCACTTAAATAAAGAATATAGGAAGATAGGAAAAATTAATCATCAAGAATTGTTTACTGTTGCGGACATTACAGATGAGGTGAGCGAAGCACTGGTGAAGGTCGGAGAACAGATGGATGATATTAGGAAGTACTTAGAGATGGACGAACAAAAGGGCTGTGAGTGTTTATATCGTGGACATAATGCCCAATGCACAACATTTAGGTATTCCAATCCGCAAGTCCCTGAGTATTCTGTTCACAATATCTCTCGAATTGGTGGGAGTAAAAAGATTTTTTACGATTGGATTGATAGGAGCATTTATTCTCTAGATGATATAGACAATCCAGAAGTTTTAACGGGAGCTAAATTGGCTCAATATGAGGCATACATGAGGAAGAAGCCCTTTATCGACACAATGAGCATACGAAAAGAATTCGATAAGCTTGAATTTCCTCTACAATTTTTCGATTATGAAGGATTTGTAAGTGCTATCCCAATGTTTAATAACTTTGGAGCTTACGAACAGATTCCATTTCAGTATTCTCTTCACATTATGGATAAAGAAGGTAATTTGACCCACAAAGATTTTTTAATAACAGAACCGACAAAAGATCTAACATTACCACTTGTTAAACAAATGAAGAAAGATATTGATCCGAAAGGAACAGTCATAGCTTGGTATAAGTCATACGAAATGCAGAGGAATCGAAAACTTGCCGAGCTTCATTCTGAATATGCTGATTTTCTAAATGAAATAAATGAAAAAATGTTTGATCTCATGAGTATTTTTTCAAAAAACTATTATGTTGATGCTGATTTTAAGGGTAGTGCCAGCATTAAAAAGGTTTTGCCTGTTATTGTACCAGGGCTTTCTTATTCAGACATGAATATATCAAAAGGTGATCAGGCAAGTGAGCGATGGGAAAAAATGATTTCTGAGTATACTTCAGAAGAAGAAAAGAAAAAAATAGCCAGAGACCTTCTAGACTATTGCGAGCTAGATACTATGGCGATGGTTAAGATTTATGAAAAATTAAAAAAATTAATATAGATAAAGGTTTATAAAATATAAATATGTTTGTTGATGATGTAACAATTAAACTTAAGGCTGGCCATGGAGGAAAAGGCGTGGTGGCATTTAATAAAACAAGAATGAGCCTAGGCCCAACTGGAGGTAACGGTGGTAAGGGCGGCGATGTTTATTTAGAGGGCGTATCTAATATTAGTGCTCTTGCTCAATTTCGTTATAAAAAAGAAGTTTTAGCAAAGAGTGGAGGTGATGGAAAAAATAATTGCAGTGACGGAGAGAAGGGGAAGACTCTAATTTTGAGTGTCCCTGTCGGCACAGTAGTTCATAATCTTTCAACAAAAAAAGATTTAGAAATTATTTCTATAGGAGAGAAAGTTTTGATTGCAAAAGGTGGCTTTGGTGGTCATGGAAATTTTTTCTTTCGTTCATCGATTAATACTTCTCCAAAAAAGGCAAGCATTGGAACTGCTGGCGAAGAGCTATCTTTAAGACTTGAAATTAAATTAATTGCTGATGTTGGTTTTATTGGACTACCTAATGTTGGAAAAACTAGCTTGCTAAATGAACTTACAAATGCTCAAAGCAAAGTTGCTAATTATTCATTCACAACGCTTACGCCGAATCTTGGCACTTATTATGAATTAATTTTAGCTGACATTCCGGGACTTATTGACGGAGCGTCTAGTGGTAAGGGATTGGGCATTAAGTTTTTACGTCACATAGAGCGGACGAAAACACTATTTCATTTTATTTCTGCAGAATCTTCTGATCCGGCTGAGGACTATAAGACTATTAGAAATGAGCTTGACGCTCACAATAAAGAACTTTTGGAAAAACAAGAGTATGTGTTTTTGACGAAGACAGATTTATTTGACAAGAAAGACATTGCTAAAAAAATAGATCAGTTAAAAAAGATTGACAAAAAAATAACTCCTATCTCAATAGTAGATGAAGATAGTATTAAAAAAGTTGAGGTAATCTTACGAAAACTTATTAAGCTGAAGTACGAACAAACAGAAGAGGAAAAAGAATAAACAACTCACTCAAGTTGTGAGTTGTTTAAGTTAATAGGTGGGAAATAAAAATACAAGAACCTCGCTTTTAGCAAAACTTTATAAAGAAATGAATAAAATAGAAAAGAAAGTTTGGCTTGAGTATTTTCAAAAAATACTTGATGGCACAAAAACATTCGAAGTTAGACTCAATGACTTTGAAGTCAACGAGAGTGATGTTTTGTTTTTGAGAGAATGGAATCCAAAAGCCAAGAATTACACAGGGAGAGAACTAGAAAGAAAGATTGGATATGTAGGGAAATGGAAGATGGATGATTTGGCAAAATTTTGGCCCAAAGAAGAGATTGAAGACAAGGGAATTCAAGTTATTTCTTTAAAAGAATAAGCTAAGCCTGGGATTTCTCATTTTATTCGAAAATTAAACCAAGCTTGATGAGAGAAAAAAAATGACAAAACAAAAAAATAAACAATATAAAAAGAAAGAAAATAATTTTGCTTTCATAGATGGTCAAAATTTGTATATAGGAACAACCAAGAGCCCAAAGAAATCTTGGAAAGTAAACCTGAAGAAATTCAGAATTTACTTAAGGGATAAATATAAAGTCTCTAAGGCTTATTATTTTCTAGGATATGTTAATGAGGAAAATAGTGAGCTTTACGAAAAGATTCAAGAAGCTGGTTTTGTTTTAATGTTTCGTGAGCATAGCTCAGCTATGATTGGCAAAAAGAAGGGCAATGTTGACTCTGACATTGTTTTTCACGTTATGAAAAAAATATATAAAAAAGAATTATTTGATAAAATAATTCTTGTGTCAGGAGATGGAGACTATAAAATGTTAGTGGATTTTTTGATTGAAGAGAAGAAATTTAAAAAAATATTGTTTCCTAATAAAACATTTGCCTCATCTTTGTATAAAAAAATTGGATCAGAATACTTCGATTGTTTAGAAAATAAAGATGTTAAAAAGAAAATTACATAAAAGAAGGGTTGCTCGTTGTACCCAATAACCTTGATGAAAGAATAATCGCATAATAGCGATTGACGGAAGAGCAAGAGCCTCCCTTTTAGTGAGAACCTTGACGGGGGAATAATCGCATAATAGCGATTGACGGAAGACTAAGAACCGCACCTTTGGCGAGAACCTTGATAAAAAAATAAAAAGGGCTCCTTAGGCATTAAGCCGTTTGGATCCCTTTTTGTCTTGATGTTCTAAGTATATGTTATAAACACTCAAAGTCAAGTGAGTAGCTGAATACGCAAGCTGAAGAATCTAAAAATTTAACCTAATGCCTCACCACTAGGCATGTGAGCTAATTATTGAGGTATTTAAAAAACTGAAATAAAATAAATTATGAATAAGAAACCGCTAATTTACGGATTTGTAGGAATTTTTATAGTAGCATTTTTAATCTTTTTTGTTCCTCGTGTATTCAATAAAAATAAGTACGTGACTTCTTTTGGCGAAGAATACATGATTATAGTTGATCCTGTAACTGGATCAGATATTCTTGCGAATAATGTTATAGTATCTTTTCGTGGTACAGTTTCTGAAGAATTGATGAGCCAAATTGAGCAAGAAATCGGAAGAGTAATACATGTACTTCGTATCGAAGATACAATACTTAGCATAAAAATTCCTGGCAATCAAAATGTAGAAAATATAGATAATTCAATTGATAAATTATTGAAATACCCAGAAGTTAAATATGCAGAATACAACTACCTAGGTAGTGTTGATTGGACATTTTCGAAATAAATATAGAGAAATGAAGCACTATACATATATTTTAAAATGTGCAGACGATACGCTTTATACTGGTTGTACAAATAACTTAGAGAGACGGTTAAAGCAACACAACAAATCAAAACAAGGCGCACATTATACAAAGATTAGGCGACCAGTAAAACTAATATACTCAGAAACGTTTAATGATCTAAAAAATGCCAGGGCCCGTGAGGCGGAAATTAAGAAATTATCTCAGAAGAAGAAGGCTGAATTAACAAAGAATTTTTAATATGTGGACACTCGATATTCACGCATGCTTGTCTGTTAATGATTTGCGGAGGTTTGGAAATTATATCAATACTTACATGAATATTTTTTAAATATTGACAGGTCTCGGATGTAAAAAAAAGGATAAATCTTGTTGAAAATACCGTAAAGCCTTTCTTTTTGTACAAATATGTGATACAATGACAGAAGTCATTAACACAAAGTGTGCGTGATATAAATTATTAATATAGTATTTTTATTAAAAGTATAGTTTTAATAATAAATTACTAAAATAAATCCATGGGATATAGAGATAAACCAAGATCATATGAGAACGAATCATTCAGCGCCGTTTGTGATGAATGTGGTAAAAAATGCGAGGTTCCTTTTAGGCCAACTTCTGGAAAGCCCGTTTACTGCAGCGATTGTTATAAAAATAAACAAAAATCAAATTCAAGAAACTCTGATAGGCCCAGCTTCAGGAATGATAGCCGTTCAAGTTTTAGAGGGGGTAGAGATGATAATCGATCTAATTTTAAAGACAGGAGAATGTATTCTGCTGTTTGTGATAGTTGTGGTAAAAAATGCGAGGTTCCATTTCAACCAACTTCTGGAAAGCCTGTTTATTGCGATAATTGTTTCGGTAAAGATGGTAATAGCAAAAGAGGAACGAGTGGTAGCGGAGACAATAATCAATTAAAAGAGCAGATCACTTCAATCAACAGAAAACTTGATAAGATTATGACCGCATTAGCAATAGGAGATAAGCAAGAAGATTCTAAAAAAGACAAAAAGGTTGTTATCGAAGAAGTCTCTGTAGAAAAAGCACCAAAGAAACGAAAAAAAGCTATTTCTAGAAAATCTTCAGCGAAGAAATCTATTACTAAGAAAGTGGCAGCAAAAAAAACATCAAAGAAAGCTATAAAGAAAGTTGTAAGAAAAAAACCTGTTAAAAAAGCAGCCAAGAAAAAGGTAGCAAAGAAGTAAGCAGTGCTTGACGGAAGAATAAGCGAAGCTTGACGGGAGAATAAGCAGTGCTTGACGGAAGAGTAAGCGAAGCTTGGCGGAAGAATAAGAACCTTAGAATTACCTGAGAACCTTGGTTTCTCGCTATGCTCGAAAAGTTAATAAAGCTTGACGGGAGAGTAAGCAAAGCTTGGGATTTCTCATTGCATTCGAAATTTAAGCAAAGCTTGATGGGAGAGTAAGCAAAGCTTGGGATTTCTCATTGCATTCGAAATTTAAGCAAAGCTTGATGGGAGAGTAAGCAAAGCTTGGGATTTCTCATTGCATTCGAAATTTAAGCAAAGCTTGGGATTTCTCATTGCATTCGAAATTTAAGCAAAGCTTGATGGGAGAATAAGAACCTCAGGATTATCCGAGAACCTTGGGTTCGGGCGCTAACAAATAACGCTCTCATATTTAGTCACAAATTAAAAGAAACGACTCATTCTCAAAATGGGTCGTTTTTTTTTGACACTGAGCATGTTGAAGAATTGACAAATAAAGTTCATAGGTGTAGAATAAAAAAACTAAAACTAACGGAGGGTGAGATGAAAAACAGCGACGTTTTGTTTAAGGCGCAAAAGTTGTTGGCAATCTTGATGCGGTATCCAGGGGTAGTTGACAATCTTAGGCCAAAAATTGGTGTAAGAGTCGAGAGTCGAGTATCGAGGGCACTTTGTTCGGCAGATCTTATTGCCTGTCTCAGGGATCAAGGCGTGGTTTGTAGCAAAGAAGACTATAGATGGGCCCGAAAATTCTCTAGAGATGATCAAGTCAGGTCACCACTGGCGGATTTAATAAGAGTTTGCCATTCATACTTAGGACTAGTTAATGTTGATGGCAAACATTTTGGATCAAAGCCCATTAAGAAGCTTATCCGAAGGATTGATCCACTTATCAGGCCAGGTCGATCTTGGAAAGAGAATAGACCAAGACGAATGGGTCCTCAACCTATGACAATCTAAGTTTTTGAAAGAAAAACAAGTAATGCTCAAGAAATAGTTCTTGAGCATTTTTATAATAATCTTTTTATAAAATGTGTGATATGATAAGAAGAGGATATATATGATTAAACTTAAAATGATAGATTTAGAAAAAATTTTAAAAGATGAGCCGAAGTATCGCTTGACGCAATGTTATCAAGCAATATTTTCCGATTTAATAGCCGATTGGAAAGACGCGACAAGCCTTCCAGTGCCTTTACGCAATAAACTTTCAGAAAACTTTTCTTTAAATGTAGAAGTAACTTTTTTTGACTCAAAAAATAAAAAAACAGTCAAAGCTCTTATCGAGCTAGGTGATGGACAAAAAATAGAAACAGTTTTAATGAGACATGACAATAGGAACACTGTTTGTGTTTCTTCTCAAGTAGGGTGTGCTTTGGGATGCAAATTTTGTGCAACAGGACAGATGGGGCTCAAGAGGGATCTGTCTGATTGGGAAATGGTCTTACAAGTACTCATTTTCTCTAGACGATTAAAACTAGAAAAAGATGGTAGTGCGAGAATTGGCAATGTTGTTTTTATGGGAATGGGTGAACCATTTTTAAATTATGAAAACGTCATGGGGGCAATTAGGATTTTGAATAGCGAAAGCGGTCTCAATATCGGAGCCAGACACATCTCTGTCTCAACAGCTGGGATAATTGAAGGAATTGAAAAAATGACAGATGAAGAGATGCAGATAAATCTTGCAGTTTCGCTACATGCCCCTGATGATGAATTACGAAAAAAACTTATGCCGATAGCTAGTCAATACTCAATAGAAAGTATTTTAGAAGCAGTAGATAAGTATATTAAAAAGACTGGCAGAAAGGTTATGTTTGAATACTTGCTAATTGACGGCGTAAATGATGAAAATAAACACGCACAAGCTTTAGCAAGGTTGATGAGAAGAAAACTTTACGTACTTAATCTCATTCCCTGTAATCCAGTTGGCCGATACAGACCTTCGCCTAGTATAAAAATCGAGAAGTTTAAAAATATATTAGAAAAGAGAGGAGTTAGTGTTACTCAGCGCTTTAGGTTTGGACACGATATTCATGGAGCATGTGGTCAATTAGCAGGAAAACAATATTAATAAACAAATAAATGAAAGAATCAGTTAGAATTTATTCTTGGAACATAAATGGTATTAGAGCCGCTGTTCGTAACGGACTTATTGATTGGATAAAAAAGGAAAAGCCAGACATTTTATGTGTTCAAGAAATAAAGGCAGACGAGAAGAGTATCCCTAAAGAAATCATGGAACTTAAGGGTTATTATAAATATTTTAATTCTGCTGAAAAAAAAGGCTATGCCGGTACTGCTGTTTTCACAAAAATAAAACCAGACGGAGTTATTAACTATATTGGTGTTCCTAAATTTGATACTGAAGGCCGATTTCTATTTTTAGAATTTAAGAATTTTTATCTTTCAAATACTTATTTTCCTAATACACAAAGAGGTCTTGCTAGGCTAGGGTTCAAGCAAGAGTTTAATGATAAGTACATAAAATTTGTTAAGAAACTTAAAGATAAGCCAGTTATCTTAACAGGAGACTTTAATGTCGCTCACAACGAGATTGACCTAGCCAATCCAAAGGCAAATGAGAAGAATGCAGGATTTACGATTGAAGAAAGAGCTTTTGTTGGCCAATTAACAAGAACGGGTTTTATTGATACTTTTCGCTACTTTCATCCTAAAGAAGAAAAATATAGTTGGTGGACTTATCGTTTTAAAGCAAGAGATAGAAATATTGGTTGGCGGATTGATTATTTCTTTGTGCAGAAGAGTCTTATTAAGAAAGTTAGAAGGGCAGAAATACTTGATAAAGCATATGGTTCTGATCATTGTCCAGTGATGATAGAAATAGAGGACTAGTATTGCGATTTTAGATTAAACAACTCAATCAGTGGTGAAGATATTCTAATAAATATCTTGACGGAAGATGAGAGGTGTTTAGAAACATATCTAAATTAGACGCGAGAGCGTCTTTTTTTTGTTTCGATTGACTTTCTACGTGTATTATGATAGGATATGAATGAGAAAAAGGGAGGTTGTTATGAAAAGAAGTCTTTCTCTAGTCTTAATGGTTTCTTTGGTAGTGATTTTTTTTATGGGCCTTGCAACTGATCTTGGCTCTATGAACGGACGATTGACAGCATGGATCACGATAGGTGGAGGAATGGGTAGTCTTTTGGTCATGATACTAATGTCCATTTTCTTTGGTACTAAGAAAATGTTTATCAAATGGGTCATGCGCATTGGAAAATCCGTAGCTGTCCTGGCTATATTCATAGCAATATTCTTTACTTACGGACCGTCGGAATCAAGCGCAGGAGTAATTCTTAAAAATAATGGAGAACTAACCGTTGTCACAAATAACGGTTTTCGTAACCCATTCACAACAAGGGTTATTGACCAGATATATATTACAAAGAACCTCAGCGCTTCAAGCGAGAGAGTTGATGTGTCTACTGGCGATAATCTTCTAATAGGGGTTAGATTGGTCGCATTTGCTGTTGCTTTGTCCGAAAACGGTAATAGACCAGACTTGACGTCTATTATCCAGGAGCATGAGACCCAAGAAGCCTGGGCGTTAGCGGTTAAACAGGTTCTTTATAAAATTGCCGAAGAACTTACTCAAGTCGCTCTTAATGAATCGACACTAAACTTTATGTCAATTAATTGGCCTGATTGGGCCACTGCTGCCCTTGAAGAGTTGGGCTATGAACCAAACGGAACATCTATTATCATTGAAAGGACTAAGTAAACAGAACAAAAAATCTCATGAGGCGGTAAGCAACCGCCTCTTTTTTTGGATAAACTATAACCATCCATCATTTAGAGGTGGATAAGATTAAACAACTCAATACACGAGTGAGTTGTTTAGTTTAATCGCGAGGTTTCTGGGGATAAGTAGATTTTTATCGTTGACTTTTTAATATAATCAAGTAAAATAGAGAAACATTTATTATGATTCATTAGGAATCAAATAAGATGTCGTACTCTCTGTTTATTGTGCTAGTCAATTCTTACGTTAAGCTCAGCTTATGTAAATTTGTTAAGCCAGTCCGAGAGTAGGTCGATAAATTTGAAAAATTACACTAAACAAATGAACAAAAAGCTATACGTAGGAAATCTTTCTTACGACACAAACGAAGATGGCCTTAAAGAGCATTTCGCTCAAGCTGGAGCAGTTGAATCCGTTGCCATCATTACAGATCGTATTTCAGGCAGATCAAAGGGTTTTGGTTTTGTCGAAATGGCTACAGACGAAGAAGCAACAAAGGCAATCGAAATGTTTAACGAAAAAGATTACGAAGGTCGCTCACTTAGAGTGAACGAAGCTCGTCCAATGAGAGAAAGACCATCTTACGACGCCAACTAACACTGTTAGTACCTTAAAAAACAAAAGAGCCCCGTAAGGGGGTCTTTTGTTTTTTAAGGTATTTTTCTATATCAATTTGATTCTTTCTATGGAGTATGCTATTTATAGATTAGCTCTTAATAAAGGGGGTGAAATAATTGACGTGGAAAGAAGAAGTTATTCTAAAAATAGGGACTCATCCCATGGATAGATATGCAGAGAGATTTCTTGGACTTGATTCTGCTCGCAATCTTTCGATTCGAGCAAGGAGATATATATGGTTTGAGATAGAGCGCCAGATTAAGAGCTCTTTTATTCTTACCTCTGGACAAATGAAGGGAATGAAGATTAGGCGAAAAAGAAAAAATGCAAATGGAAAAACATATTATTTGGCTCACGTAAAACAACGAAGAGGACAATTGTTCGTTAATCGTATTTATGTGGTTGGCTATAGAAGGTTAGTGGGTACATCGAGTTACTTGCTTATGGTCTACACAGTTTTTTCTCCTAGATTTAAAAAAATACAGAATGTGAGAGGAGGCGCTTTCATTCACGAGATTAGTGTTCATATAGAGAACTAAAGGTTTCTTGAGTTAGTCAAGAAACCTTTTTCTTTTCCCCAGTTATCCAATTGAAAGAATATTGTGGTGTGGTAAAATGAGTTTATAAAACTTTATATATTGAAATTTAATATTTTTTATGAGAGTTAAAGTCGAAGTCTCAGCTAGACATATCCATCTATCTCAAGAAGATGCGGATTTTCTATTTGGAAAGAATTATAAATTCAAAGAAAAAAAGAAGCTTTCTCAAGGTGATGATTTCGCCGCAGAAGAAACTGTTATATTGGCATCAGATAAAGAAGAGTTTAAGTTAAGAGTTGTTGGTCCTACTAGAGAGTATAGTCAAGTTGAAGTTTCAAAAACTGATGCAATTAGACTTGGTATAAATCCTCCAATAAGACTATCTGGTGACTTGAACGGCGTAGAAGCATATGATATTGAGGGTCCGATTGGCAAAGCACGAATTCCTGTAATTATTGCAAAGCGTCACTTGCACCTTTCTGAACAAGAAGCGATCGAACTAATGTTAAGAGATGGAGAAATTACTAAGATTAGTATTGTCGGCAAAAGAGGATTGATCTTTGACAATGTAGTTGTTCGGGTAGCCGAAGAGTATAAAGCAAATTGTCACATAGATACAGATGAAGCTAATGCTTGTGGTTTTGGAATGGTTTGTGGAGAAGGTGAAATACTTAAATAAGAACCTTGCTTCCTTGAAGCAAGAACCTTGGTTTTATTCTTAAGAATCTTGCTTCTTTGAAGCAAGAACCTTGGTTTTTATTTTTAATAAAAAGTAATGAAAATCTTAGTTCTAAACTCAGGATCTTTTAGTTTCAAGTGGGAGTTATTTAATAATGATTTAATAATAGAGAAAGAGGGAAACTATGAAACTGAAGGAATAACTATTGAAAATAACTTTGAAAGAGCACTTTCAAAGATAGGCGATATTAAAGAAATTAGTGTAATTGGGCATAGAGTTGTGCACGGAGGAAGGGATTTTACAGAAACAACAAAAATTACACCTGAAGTCTTGGAAAAACTGAAAAAGTACAATAACTTAGCACCTCTTCACAACCCTGTTAACCTAAGGTGTATCGAGGTCTCTAGAGAATTTCTTCCCGCGGTTGATAACTATGCTGTTTTTGACACAGCTTTTTACAAAGATCTTCCTGAAATTGCCAAGGTTTATGCAATACCTTTTAAATATTATGAAGAAGGAATCCAGCGTTATGGGTTTCATGGCATATCACATAATTACATAGCCGAAGAAACTGCTAAAAAACTTAATAAACCCCTCGAAGAGTGCAACCTTATTACGATTCACTTAGGAGGAGGAAGTTCGATAACTGCTATAAAAAAAGGGAAAGCCATTGATACTTCTATGGGGCTTACGCCACTCGAAGGACTTGCAATGGGGACTAGATCGGGAGATATTGACGCAGGACTTGTTCTAAAACTTGTTAAAGATTTGGGTAGTGTAGAAAAAGCAGAAGAATTACTTAATAGGCAATCCGGTCTTAAGGGATTAACTTTGCTTAATGACTTTAGGGATATTTTAAAGGCCAAAGAGAATGGAGACGAGAAGGCTAACTTAGCTTTTAATATTTTTGTTTATCGTATAAAAAAATACATCGGTGCTTATATGGCAATTTTAGGAGGAGTCCATGCAGTTGCTTTTACTGGAGCAATCGGTGCTGGTCAAGAAATAACAAGAGAAGCAATTATCAGTGGAACGCTAAATCCACTGAGAGACATTCCTATTTTTTCTTTTAAAACAGGAGAGGGAACTCAGATAGCTAAAGAGATTAAAAAACAAATTTGTGCATAATTGATTTCTGTTAGTAAATAGTATGAGATATTCTTGGAAAATTGGAGGACCTGCGGGCTATGGCATTAAAAGTGCCGGAGCTATTTTTACAAAAGCCTTTTTAAAGAAAGGTCTTAACGTTTTTTATTATTCAGAATACCCTTCTCTTATTAGAGGAGGACACAATACCGTTCAGGTTGATATTTCTGACGAAAAAGTTCGTTCTTCGTCACAAAAAATTAGTTTTTTGATAGCCCTTGATGACTTAACAGTAAAAATGGATAAAGGTTATCTAAGGAAGGGCGGAGTTTTAATCTACGATGAAAATTCTATTCAGGATAAGAAGAATCTTCCTAAGGAAAATGTTTATGGAATACCTTTTTCAGACATTGCTAAAGAGGCCGGAGGACTTCTTCTCAGAAACACTGTTGCTCTTGGAGCAAGTTTTGCGTTTTTTGGTTGCAGATTAAAAGAGCTTGAAAAAGCAATAGAGATTACTTTTGAAAAAAAAGACGAAAAAATAATTAAAGAAAATGTAGCAGCAGCAAAAGCTGGCTATAATTATGCTAAAAAAACTTTTTCATTCAATCCAGTTGAATTTTTTGATGTTGTTCGTTCATCCAAAGGAAAGAGGAGCATGACTGGTAACGAGGCTGCTGCTATGGGAGCAATTGTTGGCGGGCTTAAATTTTATGCAGCTTACCCAATGACTCCGGCGACAGCAATATTACATTACTTAGCAAAACATCAGAGAGACTACGACTTGGTTGTTCATCAAGGAGAAGATGAGATCGGAGTTATTCATGAAGCCATCGGTGCATCATTTGCTGGAGCAAGGTCAATGGTTGGAACTTCTGGAGGAGGGTTTGCTCTTATGGGAGAAGGATTTTCTCTTTCGGGAATGACCGAAACACCTCTTGTGATAGCAGAAGTTATGAGGCCAAGTCCAGCCAGCGGTCTTCCAACGTGGACAGATCAAGGAGATTTATCTTTTGTTCTTAATAGTGGTCATGGAGATTTTCCTAGAGCAGTTTTTGCTCCAGGTGATCCCGAGGAGGCATATGAATTAATTCAAGAAGCTTTAAATGTTTCAGAACATTATCAAATGCCAGTTGTTTTTTTAAGTGATAAATTTCTTGGAGAAAGCAAATACACTATTTCAAGCTCAAGACTAAGGGATATAAAGATAAAAATAGATAGAGGAGAAATAATCTCAAAAGTAGGAAAAGATTACAAGAGATACTTAAATGAAAGAAGTGGAATTTCTTCAAGAGTATTTCCTGGAACAGAAGGAGGAGAGCATGTTGCAAATAGTGACGAACATGATAGTCATGGATTTACTGTCGAAGGATTTACGAAAGACAGAACTATCCAAATGAATAAACGTCAAAGAAAAATGGCTGCTCTTAAAAAAGAAATGAAATTACCAAAAATCTTTGGTCCTAAAAATGCTGATATTTCATTTGTTAGTTGGGGATCAAATAAGGGTCCAATTCTAGATGCTCTCGAATCTGCTGACTATAAAATTGGAAAAGGAAAACAATCAGCTAACTATATTCATTTTACTCACATCTATCCACTTCCTCTAGGTGTTAAAAAAATATTAAAACAAGCCAATAGATTAATTTTGGTTGAATGTAATCAGTCTGCACAGTTTGGAAAATTATTAGCACAAGAGTTTGGAATAAAAATAAAAGAAAAAATACTCAAATATGATTCAAGGCCATTTTGGCCAGAAGAGATCACTCAGTATTTTAACGTTCATAAAATTGACAAAACATTAAAATCATTATGGAAGAAAAACTAAAAGCAGAAGATTTCAATACTTCATGTCGACCAACGTGGTGTCCGGGCTGCGGTGATTTTGTTATTTGGCAAGCGGTTAAAGTTGCCTTAGCTGAGCTTAATATTGCTCCACATAATTCAATTATTACTTATGGTGTTGGATGTATAAGTAATATGAATAACAATATAAAAACCTATGCTTTTCATTCTTTACACGGTAGAGCGATACCTGTTGCAGTTGGCGCAAAATTAGCTAACCACAAAATGACAGTTTTATCGATTGCTGGAGATGGTGGCACATATGGTGAAGGCGCAAATCATCTTATTCACGCAAGCAGATACAACTCAAATATTACCAATATCGTAGCTAACAATCATTCCTATTCTCTCACGACTGGTCAGTCCTCACCTACTTCCAAGAAAGGATATAAAACAAAAACAACTCCATGGGGAGAAGTTAAGAGACCAGTCAATCCTATCTCTCTTGTTTTATCTGCTGGAGCAACTTTTGTCGCACGAGGCTTTGCTGGAGACTTAGAACATTTAAAGGAGATCATTAAGGCAGGAATAAAACATAATGGTTTTTCTCATATTGATGTAATGCAACAATGTGTAACTTTCAACAAGGAGCAAACAGTAGATTATTTTAGAAAGAAAATTTATAAATTAGAGAACGAGGAGAACTATGATATTAAAAATAAGTTAATGGCGTTTGAAAAAGCGGAAGAGACAACAAAAGTTCCTATCGGGATTTTCTATAAAAAATCTCACCCTACCTACGAGTCAACCTTTCCGCAATTAGAAAAGGAGTCGCTGATTGAAAAACCAGTGGGAGGCATTAAGTTTAGCGATTTAAGCTAATCTTAAAACAAAAAAACAATCTAAATACGATTGTTTTTTTTGCATTAAAAAAGCTGGCTTACTGCACCAGCTTTCTCCCTGGGAGATCTCTAAACAGAACAGCAACAAGCTCAATCATCATTACGATTAACACCACAGGAAGCCCAACAAGTAGAAATGGTGCTATGTAGTGAAGGGCGTAAGATAATTTGCTGTATTCGTCAAGTATAGTTTTTACGTTAAAACAGAAAACTATACCCATCACAAAGTTCATTGATAACCACATGCCAACATACATCCATACATATCCTGAAATTGACGCCGCAATAGCCAAGACCAAGATCAGTAGAATGTGTTCAGCCAGAAGGATCTTTCCTAATAGCTTGAAGTTTAGCTTCTCTAGCATCGAACCACCTCCCTAAATTGTCGTTTGAAAACGAACACTTGGTGATTTAAAATAATCACCATATGAAACAAGAAAAAGAAAAGAAAAAAGGTTCACATATTAAAAAAGCAGAAAGACTTGAGTTGTCTA
>Ga0075111_1000032_pt1 | contig 61718 bp, 48 predicted proteins | sample AntAceMetag02UKK_FD_69787 | JGI IMG/M metagenome (GOLD analysis project Ga0075111, IMG submission 69787) | Saline lake microbial communities from Ace Lake, Antarctica - Antarctic Ace Lake Metagenome 02UKK | ecosystem: Environmental > Aquatic > Non-marine Saline and Alkaline > Saline | place... | reverse complement strand
TCTTTAATCCCTATAGAATTAATGCAATTGTATATAGCGGAGAAAAGGCATGAGCGGTAAATATACAACTGGCATAGATGTTGTTTCTGTTAAAAGATTCAAGAAAATACTTACGGATACCCATTTCAAGGAGCGTGTGTTTTCTGATAAAGAGTTATCCTATATTTTTAAATCAAATAATGAAGACCTGCAAATGAATCGAATGGCTGCAAGGTTTGCTGCTAAAGAAGCCTTTTTTAAAGCAGTTCCAGATGTGAAAGATTTAATAATGAAAGAAGTAACTGTTCATCATGAAGCGGATGGACGGCCATATTTTGTTTTCTCTGGTAGAACAAAAAAGATTGTTGAAGAAAAAAAATTATCTTTTGATATTTCGATTTCACATGATGGCGGAGTAGCGGTAGCTTCAGTCGTTTGTTATTAATTACTTTTTAGACAAGAGTCCAAGTCTTTAAATATAGGAACTCTATTCCAGAGTGTAGTCATAAACAGAATATCTTCACAGTCTTTATCTATATTGCATAATACTAACTGTTTTTCATTCTTTTTTGCTATATTGTACGCTTGGTTAATAGTGCTCAATCCCAAGCTGTCTATATATTTGCAGTTTCCGAGGTCTATTACTATTTTAGGATGATGTTTTGACATGACGCCATTAATGGTTTCTAGCACTCTTCCCGAATCATTGAATTCAATATCGCCTTCTATCACTATATAGCAAGCTTCATCAATATACGACACATTTATAGATCTCATGAATTGCAACGTCCCCTCTGAATGGTCCCCACCATACAGTTTAATTAATAACATATTAAAACGCTAATTGCAAATATTGGAACTTTCTATGACAATAAGTATATGACTAAAAAGATAAGTGTTGTTATGGGAACCTACAATCTAATTGATAAGCTAAAATTAGTTTTAGCATCTTTTGAGAAACAAACTTTTAACCACAGTGAGTTTGAAGTAATAGTAGTTGATAGTGAGAGTGATGATGGAACAGCACAATGGATGGCTGATTCTAATTATTCATACTCATTACGCTATATAAGGCAGAAAAATGAAGGCAAGGCATCTGCTAGAAACAGAGGTGTACAGGAAACACAGTCTAATTTAGTTCTTATTACTGATGCTGATATGATTGCCGATAAAGATATGTTGGCGGAGCATTATTTATTACAAGAAGAAAACAACTTCTCAGTTTTGATTGAGGGCAAGACTATGGTCTTAACTGCTGAAAAAGAGCCAGTTACTGACTATATTCGTAGACCATATATTACACATAAGGTTAAGCATGCTCAGAAATTGGGGTTTTATTACTGTTTAACTGGTAATTTATCTTTTCCAAAAAAGTTTTTTGAAGAGTTTGGTGGTTTTGATGAAAGTTTTCAGAATTATGGATGGGAAGATGTTGCATTTGGCTATAAATTATTAAAGAAGAATAAGAAGATTCTTCTTTATTGTGATAAAGCTATAAATTATCATTTTCATGTATGGACTGATGTTCAAGAAGTTTTTCGACGTGAAAGTATGGGCAAATCAGTTCATATAATGTTAGAAAAGTTTCCTGAACTTAAAACTTTCTTGGGGATTAATATCGCTAATAGGATTATCTATATAGTCCTTTCTAGAATGCCTAAAACCGTTAAGAGCTGGCTAGGAGTGTTAGCTGAAGGCATGTGTCTGTCAAAGTGGAAAAAAATCTTATTAAGAGAGTATTTCTTTCAAAAAGGATTTTTAAGTGAAAAAAAAGCTTCTTAGTTTATTAGTAATTGTTGCTATTGCTGCAATTATATTGTTCCTGAATTATCAACGAAAAGTCTATCACTTTAGTGGCTATACAATGGGTACTACATATAAAGTTGTTATCTATGATAGGTTTATTGATCCAGAAGAATTGAGGGAATTGAAACAACAGGTTAGTGAAAGTCTAGAATCTTTAAATAAAACATTCTCAACATTCAACCATGATAGCGAGCTTAGTAAATTAAATAAGTCGGGTGCTAATGAGATAGTTAGCGTGAGCAAGAAAATGTCAGAGGTATTATCAATATCAGCAAAAGTACATAAGTTAACCAATGGATACTTTGATCCTACAATAGATCCATTAGTGAGACTTTGGGGTTTTGGTCGAGATTTTAGAAATACATATCCCTCTAAACAAGAAATTGATAATGAGTTAATCAATATAGGGTATGAAAGTATTATTATTTCAGGAAACATAATAAGTAAGAAGAAGTTAGTAACTGTTGATTTTGCTTCAATTGCAAAAGGCTATGCTGTAGATATTATTTCTGAAATATTAATGAATTCAGAAAAAAAAGACTATCTGGTTGAGATTGGCGGAGAATTGTTTGTGAATGGTGATGAGTACTTTAGGAATGGATGGGACGTGCAAATAGCTAATCCTGCTATTCCTAGTAATGCTAGTTTGATGACCATAAGGATAAAAAATAAAGGTGTTGCAACTAGTGGTAGTTATTTGAATTTTCGAGAGTTTGGCGGCAAGAAATATCAGCATATTATAGATCCCCATAATGGATATCCTGTTGAGAATTCTTTGCTAAGCGTTACGGTGATTGCAGATAGTACTGTTTTTGCTGATGCATTGGCTACTGGGTTAATAGGCATGGGATTAGAAAAAGGTTTGAATTTGGTTAATAGTTTGAAAGAAATTGAAGCTATCTTTATAGAAAAAGCTAAAGATGGAGTTGAAGTAACTAAGAGTGAAGGGCTTTAATTACTACATTTCAGATAAAGCAGATGGCAATATGTCTTTTTATGCTGGTGATGGAGATGTCACGTATAATAGGCGGAATATTTTAGGTAAGCTTAGTTATTCTTTAGAAGATTTGGTTGTAATGAATCAAACACATTCTTCAAATTTTATGATAGTTACAAAAGAACATGCCGGACAGGGTGCATATACATCTGACAATGCTATTGATAATGTGGATGCATTAATTACCAATACTCCTGATATTGTTCTCATGGCACAAGGGGCAGATTGTCCGTTGTTAGTTGTTTATAACGATGAGGCAAAAGTGTTTGCAGTTATTCATTCTGGATGGAGAGGAACAAAGGCAGGAATAGTTCCAAAGATTCTTTCTTCTATGGTAGAAGATTTTGGTTGTAATCATGAAATCAGTAACGTTATTGTCGCTCCATTTGCTAAGGGATGTTGTTATGAGGTAGGTGATGATTACAAACAAGAGTTTGTTGGGTTTAATCATGCATTTAATAAAAAAAACAACAGGTTATATTTCGATTTAGGAGTAGTATTAAAAGATCAATTGTTATCAAGTGGAGTGCCGGAAAGTAAAATAGATTTTAGGGAAAATTGTACTATTTGTAATGCTGATTATTTTTCATATAGAAGAGAAAAAGATGCTTCTGGAAGGTTCTCTTTGTTTGCCTGTATAACAGGTTGACAATTATTATCTGCCGGCGTACCATATGGCTGTTTTAAATTTTTAAAGGAGGAAAAACATGGCTTATAAAATCAGTGATGACTGCATTAATTGTGGTGCTTGTGACCCATCTTGTCCAGTAGAGGCTATCTCTGAAACAGATGGAAAAAGAGTTATAGATGAATCTTCTTGTATTTCATGCGGTGCTTGTGTTGATACTTGCCCAGTAAGTGCAATTTCAGAGGCTTAATTTTTATAAAATTAAAGATTAAAGGCTAAAAGATTATTAATTATCTTTTAGCCTTTTTTTATTGATTGATGCTCTTACTTTTTTCTATAAAATTTAATATAATTTATTTAAATGAAAATCAATAACAATTACCCTAAATTATCTATGTTTGCAGGAGTGTTTACTCCTAATATATTGACCATACTTGGTGTAATACTATTTTTGCGGCTTGGTTTTGTAATTGGTAATGCTGGGTTAGTTTCATCATTACTAGTCTTAGTCCTCTGCCATATTGTTTCGGTTATTACTACTTTTTCGCTAGCATCTATTGCTACTAATATGTCTGAGGTAAAAGGTGGTGGGGCATATTATCTTATATCTAGAAGTATCGGTGTAGGCTATGGAGGTGCAATTGGAATAATATTATACCTAGCACAAACAATATCAATAGCGATGTATGTTATTGGTTTTTGTGATGTTTTTGCCAGTCTTGTTCCATTTTTTATATCTTATAAGAAAATATTAGCGTTATTCCTTTTAATTTTATTATTTTGGCCTACTTATAAAGGGGCAAATATTGCTGCAAAAGTACAGAAATATATTTTAATGGTACTAAGCTTATCTTTAACAGTTTTTATGGTTAGTGCTTTTATCAAATTCGACCCAGTTGTATTTGCATCAAATCTTAAACCAAGTTATTTAGATGGTATGAATTTTTGGATAATGTTTGCTTTGTTTTTCCCTGCTGTGACGGGTTTCACTCAAGGAGTTAGTTTGTCAGGAATTATTAAGAACCCTCAGAGAAGCATAACAGTAGGTACATTTCTGGCTGTAGCAACAGGTTTTGTTATTTATTTGGTATCAATGCTGCTTATTGCTGGAACAGCTAGTCCAGATCAGCTGCAGACAAATTATCACATAATTAAAACAATCTCATTCTTGCCGTTTATGATAATAATAGGAGTCACTGCATCTACTTTGTCTTCTGCTTTAGGTAGTTTTATGGGAGCTCCTCATATTTTACAAGCATTCTCACAGGATAAGTTGCTTCCATTTATTGGGTTTTTTGCAAAAGGAAGTGATAAGACAGGAGAGCCTCAAAGAGCAGTTGTTCTTACTTTCTTTATTGCTGCAGTAGGTATAATAATGGCGGACTTAAATACAATAGCTCCAGTTATTACAATGTTTTTTTTGATATCTTATGGAATGATGAATTATGCAACTTTTATAGAGGCATATTCAAAGAACCCCTCTTTTCGACCAAGTTTTAAATATAACCATTGGGCGCTCTCTTTAATAGGAGTAATTGTAATAGCTATGGTCATGTTACTAATAGACCCTTTAAACGCCGTATTTGCCTTTTTGGGATTGCTAGGCCTCTACTATTATTTAGATAGAAGAAAGGTTGAAAAAGAGTTTAAGGATGCTCGTACAGGGTATTACTTCCAAAGAATAAAAGAGTATTTGATCAAACTGCAGAATAGACCAGTAGAAATGAAGAATTGGCGACCTCAGATACTACTTCTTACAGGAGATCCTAAAGAGCGAGTAGATTTAATTAAGTTTGGGAAACTAATAGAGGCAGATAGAGGTAATCTTTCTTTAGTTCGGATTCTGCGTTATTACGAAGGGAACCCATTAAGAGCTAAAGTGAAAGCTGAAAGAGATTTGTTTGAGTTTATTAAACGCGAAGGCATCAAGATTCTGGGAGATGTATTAGTAGTAGATGATTATCTTGAAAGTGTTAAGGCTATCGTTCAGTCCTATGGGTTCCATGGATTTAGGCCAAATACATTATTACTTGGGTGGTCAGATAAGCAAGGTAAAGATTTAGAAGACTATTTGCAGATGATTCGTTTTTCAAACAAGTTTGGAAAGAATATAGTGATTTATGATGGGTTTCTAGATTTTCTAGTTGATGGCTCTAAAGAGACAGTGATTGATATTTGGTGGAGAGGTGAGGCTAATGGTGGCTTGATGCTTATGTTGGCTCATTTAATGATAGAAAGTAAGCAGATTAAGAATGCCAAGCTTAGGCTTATGAGAAGTGTTCATGATAGGTTAGAGATTCCAGAGGCAAAGGAAGAGCTAACACAATTACTTAGGGATTCAAGAATTGATGCAGAAATATGTACTGTATTGGATAATGATGATACCTGTTGCGCAATAATGAATGCTTCGAAGGCGTCGGATGTGGTATTTCTTGGTCTTTCTTTTGGCGATGAGGATAGCGACTTTTTGAATTTCTATGAAAAGTATAGAGTAGCGTTTAAGAACATAGTGCTTATTAAGAGTAGAGATAAGCTAAAGCTACAAGAGTAGATAATTCTTTCTAATATTTATTGTTTTAAATATTAGAATAAACCGATGGGTTAGAACTGCATCTTTCAATGTTTTAATTCCCTGTTTTCGTGGCTTAACTATATCAAGATGTTAAACATAAGAGGGAGCTTAATTAATATTGAATCATAAAATTATCGCATTAAAAGAAACGAATATTGTGAGAACATTGGAAATCTTCCGTAGCCAGGAATATGACCAAGAATTAGTAGATAGTCTTAGAATAAAGGTGAAAGAGCTCAAATTAGCAATGGGCACTGTATCTTATGATAACCTATATAAGTTCTTTAGTGAAAGTCACGGCGACAAGGCAGTTAATGATTTAGGTGAATTCAGTGATAACTTGATATTAGCAATACGAGGTCTTAAAGATTCTGGAGAATATGATAAAGATGTTTTTGATTTTGCAAAATCAATTTCTACAACATTTCTGAACGAATATGCAATAAGCAAAAAAGTTAATAGCCATATTAATGGCAAGTATTCAGAAAGTGTTAATTATTCTGATAATTTGGTTGAGTCTTTTTTTCGACTTGCAGTTACAGCAGCATATAATCATCCTGATAATGCTTCTACTATGAATGATTTGAATGCCTTAAAATCGGTATTGGGAAACAGTCATATTAGCGATGGATTGTTAGGTAGTGATGATTCCAATCGATATGATTCTCATTGGCATTATGCAGCAATGAAATTAATTTTTGAGTTTCAAGAAAGTAATAATATCGATAGCGTACCTGTTTATGTTAAGAATAAAGTGGATGATAGCTATGAGATAAAAGATTATAAATTTGATGACATGGTTGATTTCTTTGATACTACTTTTAATGAATGGTGTTTTCATTTATCAAAGAGTGAAGTTCTGTATGTATTTAAAATGTTTACAGAACGAGGCCATAAAGACAAGGCAATGAAGATGATTGAGTCGCTTCTTAAGGATAATACGGAGTTGGCTATAGATGTGTTGTCTGTTATTTCAACAAATGATTCTTTTGTAGACAGACTAGTTGATCACTTTAGAAGTAATGATAAAAATGGATTTGGTGTTTATGATATGCTTGATGTTCTTATTAAGTTTGCTTATAAACCAGAGCTAGATCAATATACGATTGATAATAAGAGTTTTGGTGTAATAAGAAAAGTACTTCTTAGTCACCTGCAGAATATGGATGTAAAGGATTTTGAATTATTAACGAAATTTGGTGAACTTTTTGATTACCCTGAGTCAGTTCAGAACTCAAATGCCTATGGCATTTTCGCTAACATGGTTAATAGTGGAATTAAACAGCGTATAAGTTTAAGTAAGCAGGATATAGCTACTGAGCTATTATCATTTATACAAAAAGTTTGCTTAGAAAACATGACTTCTGAAAACAGTAATTTAGGTATGCTTGATACTAATGTTCGGGCAAAGGCAGTAGCTGAAGCTGATAATATATTCAATAATATAAAAAATGTAGAAGAGATATTTACAATAAATAATGGGAAATTAACTGTAAAAGATTATGGTGAGCTAGGGTATCGGTTGGCTAATATATTTAAGAGTACATTTGCTAATGGTTTTAAGTCATCTGGTGTGTTTTCTAAGCAAGTGGGCAGTTTTATTAAGGGCTTGGATGGTTATTGGTCAGCTAAATTTGATGTTGAGATTGCTCATGCTCAAGCAGATGTTGAAATCGATAAAGGTATATTAAAGTTAATAAGTTTATATAGACATGAATCGCACAATCTTTGGGAAGCCGTATGTGAAAATACTAGTGTTGGATTTAAAGGTCTAAATTTTAAAGGAATGGCTGAATATGTAGATAAGCAAAAATCTGGAGCTAATCCATTTGACAGTTTCTTAGAGGATGAACATGTTTATAAGTCATTATGGTCATCTTATGTTAAGTCTGACATGTTTGATGTTGAGGACACTAAGCAGGGGTTTATTAAATTTCTAGCATTTATGCATAGAACAGGGAATCTTTCAGACGCTATAAAAGGGTTTATCGGTGAATTTCAAGACAGTGAAAAGACAGCTGCTTAATCTCTCCAGAATCTTGGGCTAAGAATCACAAGAACAGTATAAAGTTCCAATCTTCCAGTCATCATCAGTAATGACAAGAAATATTTAACAATATTTGGTAGATGAGCATAATTATCTAGAGCTCCAACTTCACCTAATCCAGGGCCGACATTTCCAAGGCAACTAGCAGTAGCACTAATAGATGTTGTGATATCTATATTAAATAGTGTGAGTATAAGTGATGATACTGCAAAAATAATAATATATAAAAAAACAAATACAGAAATATTTCGCAGCAAAGCATCTGGCACACTTTGGTCGCCAATTTTTACTTTATAAATCATTCTTGGATGAAGAATTTTTGTAAGTTCTTTTTTTAGGAATTTCCCAATTATCATGATTCTTCCTATTTTCATACTTCCCGCAGTAGAGCCGGCCATACCCCCAAAGAACATTAAGAATAATATAAGAAATTGGCTAAAATAAGGCCATAGTTCAAAATTGGCACTCGCATATCCAGTTGTCGTAAGGATAGATATTGATTGGAATCCAGCTAGTCTGATATTTGTTAGTAGTTCACCTCCAAGAGAGGTCTGGATATTTAGAAGAAATAATCCCCAAGCTCCCAATGCAATGAAAAGATATATCTTAAACTCAGGGTTCTTTAGGTAAGAAAGTTTTCTTGTTCTTACAAAATTAAAATGAAGAGTAAGGTTTATTCCTGCGATAAACATGAATAATGTAATTATCCATTCTATGGCTGGACTATTGAATCCTATAATAGATAGATTCCTTGTAGAAAATCCGCCAGTTGCCATTGTTGTAAGTGAGTGGTTTATTGCTTCAAAGACTGTCATGCCTGCGACTTTTAGCATTATTGCCTCTAGAACTGTAAAGAATATATAGATTAACCATAGTGCTTTTGCAGTGTCTTTTATTTTCGGAAGTATTCTGTCTTTTGTAGGTCCAGGAACTTCAGAGTTGAACATTCTTACAGCACCAAGTCCAATTTCTGGAAGAACAGAAATGGCTAATACAATAATTCCCAAGCCTCCAATATATTGTGTTATTGATCTCCATAATAAGATTGCCTTAGGAGTCCCTTCTATGTTGCCAAGAACAGTGGCTCCTGTTGTTGTAAGTCCTGACATTGTTTCGAAAAATGCATCTGCAAAACTAGTAAATGTGCCAGCTGAAAGGTACGGGATAGCGCCAACTATTGAGTAAAGAATCCAGCCAAGAGAAACAATTAGGAATCCATCTTTTATGGAAATGTCTTTAGCTTTTTGGCTCAGAATTTGGAATGTTAATCCAATCCCTAAACTGAATGATATTGTTACAACAAATGGTCTGATTGACGCTGTTTCAAGAAATACTGCATACAGTAGTGGTACTAATATGATAAATGAGAAGTATGTAAGCATTTTTCCAAGAACAAAGAAGATGCTTCTAGGGTGCATTATTTAAATAAGTCCTCTATGTTCTTGATAGATTTCTCTCTTGCAAAGATTACAATTTTATCCCTTACAGCACATTGATAGTCACCAGAAGGGATAAGTGTTGCGTTGTTAGACTTAATAATTCCACCTATAAGCAGATTTTGACTTATCTCTATATCTTTTAATTTCCACTTAGTAAGTAAGCATTCTTCAGTAATTTCTTGTTCTATTATTTCAATATCTGTTTCAGGTAATGCATAAAAAGAGGTTATTTTTCCTTGTCGCACATTTTGGATAATTTCATTAGATACGCTTACTCTAGGTGCAATAATGTGGTCTATTCCCAGCTCGTTTACAAGTGATACATAGTCTGGTCTTCTCATTACGCAAATTGTCTTTTTTGCTCCATTATTCTTAGCTAGTATACTTGCTAATAAGTTTTTCTTATCATCTTGTCCTGCAGCTATAAATATATTCGTGTTATTAATGCCTTCTTCAAGCAGTAGAGAAAGCTCAGTAGCATCACCTTTTATGATGATTGATGAATCAAGCTGCTCAGCTAGATAGTTACATCTGCTTTGATTAACATCGATAATCGTTACTTTTGCTGAAGTCTTTTCTAGCATTTGTGCTACAGATAATGCAATATTTTCTCCGCCCATTATTAATATTTTTTTATTAGACTTTTTTTGTGTATGAAAAGTTTTTAGCATTTTCCCGATATCTGAAGTGTTAATCATTAGATATAAATGGTCTTCATCGGTAAGAATGAAATCACCTTTTGGTATGAATGTTTCTTGTTTTCTAACAACAAGTACTACAAGAAAAGAGTAGTTCCATATTTGTTGTCTGAGTGTACTAAGTTGTTTGCCTTTAAGCTGAGGATGGTCTTCTACATCTAGCCTTACTAACTGCATCCTTTCATGTGAGAAGTCCATTATTTTACTATATGCATGATCAGTTTGAGTAAGCCTTATAATGTCATTAGTTGCGGCTAGATCGGAATTGATAACTTTATCAACACCTATTTTGTCATAAGGAAACAGGTAGTCTCCGTAAGATTCTTCTAATCCTTTTACTCTAGCAATTGTATATGCACTGCTAAATTCTTTTGTTAATAGACAGGCAATAAGGTTTGTTTCATCAGAATTAGTAACAGCAATAACCATGTTTGCTTTCTCTATGCCTGCATTTTTTAAAGCAGTTGGGTTAAGACATGAGTCTTGAATAGCTAAAATATCTAGCGATGTAGAAAGCTGTTCAATTGTTTGGATATTTTTATCTATGATGCTTATCTGATGTCCTTCAGAAGAAAGCTTCTCTGCTAAGTAAAAGCCAACATCTCCTGATCCAAGTATTACGATTTTCATTTATATATTATATGCTTAAAAGCCAAAGAGGTTAAGTAGTAAAGATTAATGATTTATTTAGCTAATAACTTTAATTCCTTTTTGAGGAGGATGTAGACTAATATTATTGATGCTGCATCAGCAATTGGGAATGCATACCAAATTCCATTAACTTGAAAGAAGAACGGTAAGATAATTACTAAAGGTATTAAAATAAGTAATTGTCTGCTGAGTGTTAGGAAGAGGGCAATCCCTGCTTTACCTACTGCCATAAAGTAAGTAGCACCAACCATTTGTGTCCCAAAAAGAAAAAACATCAATACGTTGAGTCTAAGAGCAAAAGCACCAACCATGATTACTTCTTGGTTTGTAGTAAATACACTTATTATCTGACTAGCAAAAAACATCATAAATAACCAAAATACTGTGCTATAAATAGTTGTGTATTTCATTGTCTGCTTATGTGTTTCCAATACTCTATCGTATTTTTTAGCTCCATAGTTGAATCCAATAATAGGCTGATATGCTTGGGCAAAGCCAAATAAAGGCATCATAACAAACATCTGGGTTCTATTGATAATTCCATATACCGCAATATAGATATCGCCGCCATACACTTTTAAAGCATTTTGAATAACGATAGCTAGAATAATAAAAGTTACTTGTCTAAAGAAGCTTGAAGATCCTAGGGCTATGATTTCTTTCATTATTTTTTTAGATATTTTAAAATGGTGTGGTTGAAGTTTTAAAGATGTTTTCTTTGCAGCAAAATAGTGGAAGACATAAATAAAACCAGCTACTTGAGCGATAACAGTTGCTAATGCGGCACCTCGAATACCCATATCTAATCCAAAAATAAAGATAGGATCTAGAATAATATTAAGACCTAGTGCAAGTAACATGCTAAACATTGCTGTTTTTGCATTGCCTTCCGCGCGAATAATGCTGTTTGCTGTTACAGCAAAAGCAAAGAAAGGATTTCCAATTAGTACTATTGATAAATAGTCTTTTGCATAAGGAATAATTGTTTCTGTTGCACCAAATGCAATTAATAATGGTTCAATGAAAATATACCCAAGAATAGCAATGGTAACGCTAACTATCAATACCGCAAACATAGAGTTTCCAGCAGCAAGGTAAGCAAGCTCAAAGTTTTTTTCCCCAAGTCGTTTAGAAATCATTGCTGCTGCACCCATTCCTATAAGGAAGCTGATAGCAAGTACAAGCATTTGCATTGGGAATGATACAGTAAGTCCTGCGATTGCAAGTGTGCCAACACCTTGTCCAATAAAAATTGTGTCAACAAGGTTGTAAAGTGAGTTAGCAAGCATACCGATGATTGCTGGAGTAGCCATTTTAAAAAGTAGTTTTTTGATAGGCATTTCACCTAAAGCTTCTTGATGTTTTTTCATTCGCTATAGTATATAGGCGAAAGGTGAAAGGTGAAAGGTGAAAGATGCCTGTAAGCATATATTGCTTGTCTTTAATCTTTAATCTTTAGTCTTTTTTTGTTATAGTTAGAAGAGTTATTTTGTAGGAGGATATTGGTGTCTGAGTTAAATGATATAAGTAATAAAATAGGTGGAGAAGACCAAGAAGTCAGTATGGCTAATGGTCTTTTTTCTAAATTTTTAAATGTTTTTGATGTAAAAGAATATGAATATTCAAAAGAGTTTTTGTATTTTAAATTCAATGCTTATGGGCACTTGTTGCAGATAAAGTTGCTTAAAGACGCAACTGTAGCTCAGCTTGTCGTAGAAACTATAGATGTTCTACATAAATATAATGTTGTCCTTAATAATCTTGGTGTTAGAGGTATAGAGCGTTTCTCGCAAGAGATGCAGGATAAGTTTGGTTTTATTGCTGAATGTTTTGAGGATTCTTGTCATTTGTATAAAGAGAAAACTGAGGCATACAAGAGAGTAATGAAGCAGATAGTTTTTCAAGCTTATAGCGAGAGTAAGTTTCTATATATACAGACTAGTGCAGATAATAGTGATATCCAGATTATTGGTAAGCAAGGTGTTACTAATGCTAGTGAGTTTATAAGAGAGTTTGCGGATGCTTATCAGAAGCTTTCTGTAGATTTATATGAGCTTCATAAAGATATAATGGAGATTATAAAAGATGAGACTATGAGTCATAGTGCAATAGAAAACTTAGCATATAGCAGAGGGACAAGGTCTTCAGTGGGAGTTGCTTCTGATAATATTTATGGGAGGAATTTTAATGGTTAATATTTTAGGAAGTGTTCCAATAAGAAGAAGCGAGAATGTAAAGAAGAAATCAAGTGACGGAAAGTCTAAAGAAGTTTCTGCTAAGCTTGCTGATGGGATTCTTCTTGTAATGTCTTTTAATGATCAACAAGAACGAGATAATGATGAAGGTAAACCGAAAGATAATAGTCTTGGTCAGTTTGTGAGAGGCATAAAAGACCCTTCCGAAAGCGAAGTGGATATCGAAGATACTGTGGCTTAGTCTCAATGATTTGTGTTATTCAAAGAGTTTCTTCTTCAAAGGTATCTGTTGATGATATGGTTGTTGGAGAGATAGCTATTGGATTCAATATCCTGTTAGCTGTTGTAAAGGGAGACACGCCTGAAGATGCAGATAAATTGGTTAATAAACTCGCATTCTTAAGAGTTTTTAGTGATGAAAACAGTAAAATGAATCTTTCAGTTCAGGATGTAAAAGGTAGTGCATTGATTATTTCGCAGTTTACTCTTGGTGGAAGCATTAATAAGGGCAGGAGGCCATCTTTTGATCAAGCAGAGGAGCCTATTCAAGCAAAGATTCTTTATGAGCTTTTTTGTGACAAGTTAAGTGAATATATCCCTGTTGAAACAGGAGTCTTTGCAGCGAATATGCAGGTGGATATATGCAATGATGGTCCAGTTACGTTTATTATAAATTCAAAAGATTTGAAGTAAGGAATAATTAACAATGTTAAAGATACCTATTATCATTGGACCTACGGCAGTAGGTAAGACAAATTACGCTTTAGAATTGGCTTCTAAAAAGAGCCTTGAGATAGTTTCTGCAGATTCTATGCAGGTCTATAAACATATGAATATTGGAACTGCGAAGCCAACTAAAGAAGAAATGGCAGGAATCCCTCATCATTTAATTGATATTATAAATCCTGATGAGGATTGGAATGTTTTTAGTTTTCTAAAAGAAGCTAGGCATTTGTTGTTTGAAACAGCTAGAAGAGCAGTAGTAGTTGGAGGGACAGGGCTTTATATTCGATCTCTAATTTATAATTTTAAAACACCGCAGTTAGAGCCGAATAAAGAAATACGCGATAAGTATAAGGATATTGCTTTGGAGAAGGGTGTTGATGAACTGCATAAGATGTTGTTTCTGGTGGATCCAGACTCTGCGCTTAAAATAAAGAAAGCAGATGAGTTTCGGATTATAAGGGCACTTGAGGTTTTTGATATTACAGGTATACCATTTTCAGCTCAGCAATCAATGGACGAGTCATTTGCAGATAAATTCCAACTAATTTGCCTAAACACTGATAGATCAATTGTTTATGATAGGATTAATAAACGAGTAGACATAATGGTCGAACAAGGACTGTTTGCAGAAGTTCAAAAGCTATTAGATATGGGATATTCTTCTGACTTGGTTTCGATGCAAGCTCTAGGGTATAAAGAGGTAGTAAGGTGTTTTAATGAAGAACTTACAAAAGATGAGACAATTGATCTTATTAAGATGAGAACCAGAAATTTTGCTAAACGTCAGCTAACTTGGTTTAGAGGATTTCCTAATGTTGAGTGGATAGATATCGAAAAGTAAACCCCCGGCCAGCCCTAGGCTGACCACCCCCTTTGATAAAGGGGGCTAAAAAGATATTTATGCTATAATTTCATCTATGCAAAATAAAGGAATATTTATTACAGCTACAGATACTGATGCAGGAAAGACAGTTGTTGTTAGCGCTTTAGTTAATTTATTTCTTTCAAAAGGTGCAGATGTTGTTCCTTATAAACCTATCCAATCTGGTTATGATTCAGATATTAACAAAGTAGTAGAAGCAAATAATATGAATATAGTTAAAACAGAATTATGTTCCTATTTGCTGAAGAAGCCTTGCTCACCACATTTAGCATCTTCATTTGAGGATATATCCATTTCTATTGATAAAATCGTATGTGACTATCAGTCTCTTGCTGAAAAACATGATTTGGTAGTTATTGAGGGTTCTGGTGGACTCATGGTCCCGCTAGGTAATGGTAAATACGTATTAGATATTATTAAAGAGTTACCTGTTCCTGTGATGTTAGTAATAGCCAACAGGTTAGGTGCCATTAATCAGGCAATGCTCTCTATTGATAAATTGCAGCAAGCAGGGTGTTCTCCAGAGTGGTTAGTGTTTAATGATATTCAACCTGGAGATGATATGATTCTGTCTGATAATGTGAAAATTGTTAGTGAACTTTCAGGTATTAGCAATACAGTCAGAGTTCCGTATATGGAGAAGCTCGATATTGATGATGTTGCTAAAGTTTTATCTATCTTCCCCGCCTTTGGCGGGGAAGATAGACGTAATCAGTCTTCGGGGGCGAAATAAAGTGGATTTATCTTTCGATAAAGAACATATTTGGCATCCATATACTTCGATGGTTAATCCCTTGCCAGTTTTTCCTGTAGCTTCTGCAGAGGGCTGCGAGATTATCTTAGAAGATGGCAGGAGGCTCATAGACGGTATGGCTTCTTGGTGGTGTGCAATCCATGGCTATAATGCCCCAGAACTTAACGAAGCAATTATAAATCAGACGAAGTCTGTTGCCCATGTAATGTTCGGTGGATTAACACATCAGCCAGCAATTGATTTAGCTAAAAAATTACTTAATATTACTCCTAAAGGACTCGAACGAGTCTTTTTTTCTGATTCAGGATCTGTATCAGTAGAAGTAGCTATAAAAATGGCTATTCAGTATTGGCAGGCAAAGAATAAGCCAGAGAAGAAACAGCTGATAACAATTAGGGGTGGTTATCATGGTGACACAATAGGGGCGATGTCTGTTTGTGATCCAGTAACAGGAATGCATCATTTGTTCAAAGGCGTTGTGAATGAGAATATCTTCGCTGATAAGCCTGTTTGTAGGTTTGATAAAGAATGGGACGATAAATATATTTATGACCTAGAGGTCAAAATAAAAAGACATCATCAAGACTTAGCTGCATTAATACTAGAGCCAATTGTTCAAGGGGCTGGAGGAATGTGGTTTTATTCTCCTGGTTATTTGAAAAGGGCAAAAGAGCTATGTGAAGAATATGAATTATTGCTGATAGTAGATGAAATTGCTACAGGCTTTGGTCGTACTGGAAAGATGTTTGCATCAGAGTGGGCAGAAATAACTCCAGATATTATGTGTGTAGGAAAAGCAATGACTGGTGGATATATGAGTCTTGCAGCAACACTTGCTACTGAAGAAGTAGCTGATACTATTTCCAAAGATGGTGGCGTTTTTATGCATGGCCCAACATTTATGGGAAATCCCCTTGCTTGTGCAGTTGCAAATAAGAGCATAGAGCTTCTATTAGAGGGTGATTGGCAGAAAAAAGTACAGAATATAGAAAACATCTTAAAAGAGGGGTTATTGGCAATTAAAGATGCTTCTAGCGTGAGAGATGTGCGTATCTTAGGAGCAATAGGCGTAGTCGAGATGAAAGAGCAAGTTGATATGGCAAATCTTCAACAGAAGTTTGTAGAACTAGGTGTTTGGATAAGACCTTTCGGAAAGCTTATCTATCTTATGCCGCCATATGTTATTAGTGATAATCAATTAAACAAGTTAATTTGTGCCATAAAAGAAGTCGTTTCCTTTAAATAATTAATATAAATTTAGGAAGAGATGAGTCTGATTTTAGTCTTAATGATTATGAATCTAAAATTGTTGAGTTAGTTAATGCATCAATGTTTTTTCCAAAATAAAAAAGGCCAGTCAATTGACTGGCCTTTTTCTTATCTTTAAACATTGATTAATTTTTAATCTTGCTTTAAGTTTTGAAGATCTGAAAATCTCTTTTCATTATCCTTAAGAGCTAATTGATACAATCTTTCAGCTTCTTTAGGGTTAGACTTCATAAGAGTTTTGTATCTGTTTTCACTTACAGTGAATTCACTAAACTCTTTAGTAGCTGCTTTTGATTCCCAAGTAAATGGATCTTTACCTTCATCCATTAATTCAGGATTGAATCTATAGATTGGCCAGTATCCAGTATCAGCTGCAAGTTTTTCTTGAGCCTGAGATATTTTCATATTGATACCGTGAGCGATACATGGAGCATAAGCAATAATGATAGATGGTCCATCATATGCTTCAGCTTCTACCATAGCTTTCATTACTTGGTTTTTGTTAGCACCCATGTTTACAGAAGCAACGTAGATGTTACCGTAAGTTGTCATCATAAGACCTAGATTTTTCTTACCAGTCTTTTTTCCAGAAGCAGCAAACTTTGCAACAGCTCCTCTAGGAGTTGCCTTTGATGCTTGTCCACCAGTGTTAGAGTAAACCTCTGTATCTACTACAAGAACGTTTACGTTTTCACCAGAAGCAAGAACGTGGTCAAGTCCACCGAATCCCATGTCATATGCCCATCCGTCTCCACCAAAGATCCAAACAGATTTAGCTACTAAGTAGTCGCCAAGTTCAGTTGCTTTAGCAACAGCTGCACTTGCTTTAGCTTCATCTAATAGCAGGTTTCTAGTTACCATTGAGTGATCAATAGCTTCTTTAGAAGTATCTTCCCAAAGTTCTAAGCTTTTCTTAAGAGCAGCTTCTAAGTCTTTAGAAACTCCTTCTTCAAGAGCTTTATCGATATTCGATTTAAGTTGTTTTCTGTTTGAATTAGCAGCAAGCTTCATTCCTAACCCATACTCTGCATTATCTTCGAATAGAGAGTTAGCCCAAGCTGGACCATGACCATCTGCATTCTTACAATAAGGAATAGTAGGGAATGTTCCACCATAGATAGAAGTACAACCAGTCGCATTAGCAACTAGCATTCTTTCACCATATAGTTGTGTCACTAATTTGATGTATGGAGTTTCTCCACAACCAGCACAAGCTCCAGAGAACTCGAATAATGGTTGTTTGAATTGAGAACCTTTAATAGAAGTTGGTGATATCCCTTCAGTCACATTCTCAGGTAATGAAGTGAAGAATTTTTGATTTTCAACTTCTCCAGCTTCTTTTTCAGTTTCTAGTTCGCTGAATACAAGAGACTTAACTTTACTAGGACAAGTTTCGATACAGCTTCCACAACCAACACAGTCTTCAGTATAAATCTGTACTTTAAATTGTAAGTCTTTATCGTTCTTAGTGTTTGATTTAAGAGTTTCAAATGTTGCAGGAGCATCTTTAAGATCTTTAGGATCAATCTGTTTTATTCTGATCGCAGCGTGAGGACAAACAAATGCACATTGTCCACATTGGATACATTCTGAAGCTATCCAGTTAGGAACATGTACTGCTACTCCACGTTTTTCAAGTTTTGTAGTTCCTGTAGGAATTCTGCCGTCTATTGGCATATCAGATACTGGAATATCATCACCTTTTAATCTCATTACTGGCTCGATGATTTTTTTACAGAAATCATCAGCATCATCAGCAAATAATTTTTTGATAGGTGCTGATACAGTAATTGTTGCAGGAATAGTTGCTTCAACTAAAGCTTCAGAAGTGTTATCAACTGCAGCCCAGTTCATTTTAACAATCTCATCGCCTTTAGCTTTAAACGTTTTTTCGATTGCTTTTTTGATAAGCTTTGTAGCTTCATCTTGAGGAAGAACACCAGAAAGGATAAAGAAAGCGGCTTGCATTACAGTGTTAACTCTACTGCCAAGTCCAACTTTTTCAGCAATCTTAGTTCCATCAATTGTGTAGAATTTGATTTTTTTAGCAATGATAGTTTCTTGCATTTCCTTAGTTAGGTGGTTGAATGCTTCAGCCGGAGTCCAAGGAGAGTTTAGCAAGAATGTTCCACCTTCAACGATTCCTTTAAGAATTTCATATCTTCCGATGTAAGCAGGAACGTGAAGAGCAACAAAGTCAGCATCAGTAAGTTTGTATTGAGATTTAATTTTCTCTTTACCAAATCTTAGGTGAGAGATAGTAATGCCACCTGATTTTTTTGAATCATATTCAAAGTAACCTTGAGCATACATGTCTGTGTTATCGCCAATGATTTTGATAGAGTTCTTGTTAGCACCAACAGTACCATCAGAACCTAATCCCCAAAACTTGCATCTTACAACGCCAGCTGGTTCTGTATTGATGATTTCTTTTATTTCGATTGATGTTCCAGTAAGGTCATCATTAATACCAACAGTAAAACCATGAGTACATTTACCATTTAAGTGAGTATAGATAGCGTTAACCATACTAGGATTAAATTCTTTAGAAGAAAGACCGTATCTACCACCAACGATAGTAAGATCTTTTCTGTCTTTTAGTGCAGCAAGCGTATCTAGATAAAGAGGGTCGCCAATAGCTCCTGGTTCTTTTGTTCTATCCATAACAGCAATTCGCTTAACGGTAGAAGGAATAGCATCTGCGAAATCAGATACGGAGAAAGGACGGAATAATCTTACTTTGATTGCTCCTACTTTTTCGCCTTTAGCAGTTAAATAGTTCACTGTTTCTTCAATAGTTTCACATCCAGAACCCATAGATATGATTATGTTTTCAGCATCAGGTGCTCCAACGTAATCAAATAGGTTATATTCTCTTCCTAGTTTGTCTCCAACTAGTTTCATATATTTTTTAACTATTTCAGGAGTAGCATCGTAAAATTTGTTTACAGTTTCTCTGCCTTGAAAATATACATCAGGGTTTTGAGCTGCAACTTTTACCATTGGGTTTTCTGGTCTAATCGCATTATTTCTAAATTCTTCAATGTATTTCATATTTACAAATGATTTAAGTAAATCGTAGTCAGCTAGTTCTACTTTTTGTATTTCATGAGAAGTTCTAAAACCATCAAAGAAACTTATAAAAGGAATCTTTGCTTCAAGAGTCGATAAATGAGAAACGATAGCTAAATCGTGAGTTTCTTGTACTGAGCATGCTGCTATTTGAGCAAAACCAGTACTTCTTACTGCCATGACGTCCGAGTGGTCACCGAATATAGATAGTGACTGACAAGCAAGTGATCTCGCTGAAACGTGGAATACCGTGGGTTGTAGTTCGCCAGCTATTTTAAACATATTAGGCATCATTAATAATAATCCCTGAGATGCAGTAAACGTTGTTGCCATAGCTCCACCAGTTAGCATTCCGTGGCAAGCACCAGCAGCTCCTGCTTCTGATTGCATTTCAACTATATCTAATTCTTCGTTGAATATATTCTTTCTTCCTGCAGCTGACCATGCGTCAGCATATTCTCCCATTGTTGATGATGGGGTAATAGGGTAAATAGCAGCTACTTCACTGAATGCGTAAGCTACGTGTGCTGCAGCGTTGTTGCCATCTACAGTTACTATGTTCTTGTTACTCATTTTGGACTCCTCTTTATTATAGTTTTGTTTACATCAGTACCCCGATGCAAACGGGTATTATAGTACTACCATTTTAGCCATTATGCAATTTGAATAATTGATATTGAAGTTCTGTTTAGCTCTTGTGTTTATTCACAATTTTGTTAAATATAATTAATGAAAGGGCTATGCTTAATAGGTAGTTCTTTGCTATAATTTTATATAATAAGTAACACGGGGGAATTGGCTATGGATGAATTCGTAAAAATTAGAATAGAAGAACTGAAAGTATTAAGAGAGAATCTTTTACAGAAGCACAGAGAAGAGTTAGCTAAAATAGATGTTCGCATAGATGAACTAAATAGTATGATTTCATCAACAGGTATTGAATCTTTAGATACGCCTAATGTTGATACATCTTCAATGGTCGCTAATGTACTTAAAGATATGCCTAAACCAAAAAAAGCTGAAGTTAGCGATGACGATATTTCAAGCAATATTGCTAATCTTGGCAAACCTGCACAAGCGTCGGATTCTATGGATGAACTAAATATTGATTTAGATGTGCCATTAGTGCCAACTAAAAAAGAGCAGACAGAAGAAGTGGATTTAGAGTCCATGTTAGATGCTCTATAATATAGGTTGATGCTGAAAAGCTTTTTTCTCTTTTTTATTATCTCAATATCATTTTCAAATGTAGTAAGTCTTAATGCTATTTCTGGTGAACAAATAGGAATTACAATGGCTTATCAAGTATATGAAAAATATCCGTCTATTAATATTATTGATGCACGTGGAGAATCAAAATATAGAATAGGGCATATTAAAGATGCTAAACATTTATCGCCTTATGATTTTAAGTTTTTTGAGAAATTGGATAGTATGGATAAATCGCAGCCATATTTTATATATTGCGCCAAAGGTGTTAAGAGTAAGAAGGTATTAGATTATATGATTGAACGTGGTTTTGAATGTTCTTTTAGTATGATGGATGGATTTAAAGTCTGGAAAAAGCTCGGTTACCCTGTAGAATAATCCCCCATATGCTTGTGCATCTTACCCCCTTTGATAAAGGGGGCTTGTTAGAGTTTCAATAGCCTCCTTTATCAAAGGAGGTGGCTTCGCTTTAGCGAAGACGGAGGATTATAGATATACTGTTAACGTATCTCCATATTTCTCTTTAATTTTCTTAATTGATCTTTCTTTTATCTGTCTAATTCTTTCTCTACTAACTTGTAGTAGTCTCGCAATCTCAGAAAGACTCATTGGTTCTAGTTCTTTTAGCCCGAAATGTCTTTCGATAATGAATTTTTCTCTACTACTTAGTTCATCAAGTGCATCATAAAGACAATTATCCATTTCTTGTTCATCAAGCTTATCTTCAAATCTTGGATTGTTTTTATCTTCAATATAGCTACCTAATGTACTATTGTTATCGTCAACAATCATGTCTAGAGATGAAGAGTTTGTTGCAAACATTTTGTAATATTCTATTTTTGCAGCAGGTATGCCAGTGATTCTTGATAATTCTTCTAAATCTGGCTCACAATGAAACTCAGTCATGTGAAATGTGATTGCACGTTTAATTTTTTGTACGTTTTCTAAGATGTTTGATGGAAGTCTTACGTCTCTTACTAGTTTTTGGTAGCCTCTGTTAGCTGCCTGCATTATCCAGAATGTTGCGTATGTAGAGAATTTAGTTCCTCTATCAAATTCGTATCTGGTTGCTGCGTGTAAGAACGCGATTGCTGCTTCTTGGAAAATATCTTGCGAATATTGCGGACTATACCTTCTCGTGTATTTGTATAGTAATCCTAGATTGTTCTGAAGTATCGCTTCTTTGCTGTCTCTATCGCCATTTTGAATCCCTTGTAAAATTACCTTTTCTTCCGTTGCGTTTAACATATTGATCCCCTCCTAAGTAAATAGCTTATCGAAGGAGATACGTGTTTTTTTTTGGATTAAAAATAATATACAATTATTTTTAAAAGGGATTTCCGACATGCGGACCAATCCTATTACTAAAAACGCTTCCTTCTTTTCCTGTATCCTTTATAACAAGCAAATACTCCTTTCTGCAATGAATTTTTATATCTCTTTTTATCGTTACAAACTAGATTATTCCCGTTATAAGGGATGTTAAACATAAAACAGATTATCCCGATGCTTTGTCAAGCTTGCGGAAGCAAAATGCTAATGTATATTTATAGGTCTTTTTTGAACGTAAATCTTTGATGATAAGATTCTTTTCATCGAGGCAATTGCAGTAACTTACATATATTCATATAATAAAGTTATGCAAAATATATTAGTATGTGGCGGAGCAGGGTACATTGGTTCTCATGTTGTAAGAAAACTTAAAGAAGCTGGGTTTAATCCTATAGTCTTTGATAATCTTTCTACTGGTCACAGAAAAGCTGTTTCTGCAGGTGTTCCTTTCTACCATGGTGATGTTCGTAATGATGATGACCTGAACAAGGCATTTTCTGATAACAAGATAGATGCAGTTATGCATTTTTGTGCAAAAAGCCTTGTAGGCGAATCTATGGAGAAGCCAGAATTGTATTTTGATAATAATGTAACTGGTGGTCTTAACCTACTTAAGATGATGCAACAAAATGGGATATCCAAGATAGTGTTCTCATCGACAGCAGCAGTTTATGGTCAACCTGATGAGATTCCTATAAAAGAGACAACTACAAAGAAGCCGACTAATGTTTATGGTGAAACAAAACTTATTTTTGAAAAAGTACTTAGCTGGTATGACAGTATCTATGATTTCAAATATGTAGCACTTAGATATTTTAATGCAGCAGGAGCTGATGATAATGGTGAGATTGGTGAAGACCATAACCCTGAGAGCCATCTTTTACCAATAGTATTCCAAGTAGTTAATGGACAGCGTGAGTTCTTATCCATTTTTGGTGATGATTATAAAACACCTGATGGAACATGTGTGCGGGACTATATACATATATATGATTTAGCATCTGCACATATTCTTGCACTTAAGCATTTGTTGGACGGTGGAGATTCTAATGTTTTCAATTTAGGTAATGGAACAGGCTACAGTGTCCAAGAGATAGTAGATTCTGTAGAAAAAGTGGTAGGTAAAGATGTTGCTACCAAGATGGAAGGTAGAAGAGCAGGTGACCCTGATACTCTTATTGCTTCTTCTGAAAAGATAATTAAGGAGCTTGGATGGAAGCCTAGGTATGATCTGGATAGAATAATCGAAACAGCGCATAAATGGCATAGCACTCATCCAAAAGGTTATGCGGACTAGTTTAGTAGTAGATCTTAATAAATTCTCCCAAAATATTAAAGAAGTAAAAAAACGTCTTCCAAAAGATGTAAAGTTACTAGCAGTAGTAAAAGCTGATGCTTATGGGCATGGGGCTGTCGCACTTTCTAATATCGCTAGAGAAGAGGGTGTGGATTATTTTGGTGTAGCTACATTGTCTGAAGCTATAGAGCTCAGAGAAGCTGGGATAAAGACACCGATACTTGTGCTCGCTGAGCCAACAGAATGGGATAGGCTTCAACCTATTATTTATTATGATATTACTCTTATGGTGTATACAGAGGAATTCTTGGATACATTGATAGAGTTTCTTAAATCTTTTAAAAAGAAAACAAAAGTTCATCTAAAAATAGATACGGGAATGAGTAGACTAGGTGTTGAACCAAGTAATATTCAAAGTTTAGTTGATAAGATTATCGCCAATCCATTAATAGAACTAGAGGGGTTGGCTACCCACTTAGCAGATTCTGATAATCATGATGTTAGCTATACAAAGAAGCAATTAAAGATATTTGATGATGTGATATTTAATCTGAGTAAGCAAGGTATACAGGTTCCAATTAAACATGTTTCTAATTCTGCTGGTACTCTAAATTCTGTAAAGCCTTTTTATGACATGGTTAGGGTTGGAGTAGATTTGTATAGAGGGATAATGAGCTTCACTGCCAAGGTTTTGTATGTGCGAGATATTAACGAGCAGGATGCCGTAGGGTATGGTCTTACTTATAAGGCTAATGATAACCAGAGGATTGCAGTTATAAGTGTTGGATATGCGGATGGTTATAGTCGTGCTTTATCTAATAAAGGTGAAGTTATACTCAATGGTGAGGTTTGTTCTGTGGTTGGTAATGTCTGTATGGATATGATTATGGTTGCTATTCCTGATGGGCTAGAAGTAAATATAGGTGATGATGCAATTTTGATAGGTGATGATAATGGAAAAATCATCACCACACAGGATATAGCAGATAAAACTAATACTATTGATTATGAAGTAATGACCTCTATCGGTAAGCGGGTAACTAGAATTTATAAAAGTTAACTCCCTCAGTCTCTCAATTCTCTTCGTGAATATGTTCGACAGCTCCCTCATCGAGGGAGCCTTTATTTTAGTCCCCCTCGATGAGGGGGATGTCATGAGTTTAACGAATGACAGAGGGAGCTATTATGCTATATAATAATTTGATATGTCATACGTTTCACTATATAGAAAATATCGATCGCAATCTTTTGCAGAACTAGTAGAGCAGACAGCTGTAGTTCAGACGCTTCAGAATGCTATTAAGTTTGAGCGGATTGCTCAGTCTTATATATTTGCTGGCCCAAGAGGGACAGGGAAGACTTCTGTAGCAAGGATATTCGCTAAGACTTTAAACTGCAGCAATCTAAAGAATGATAATCCAGAACCATGTAATACTTGTGACAATTGTAAACAGGTTACAGCGGGAACACATATGGATGTTATGGAGATAGATGCTGCTAGTACATCTGGTGTTGATAATATTCGTGATCTTATAGAAAAAGTAAACTTTTTACCATCGATGGGTAAATGGAAGATATATATAATAGATGAAACTCACATGCTTTCTACTTCAGCGTTTAACGCGTTACTTAAAACTATAGAAGAACCACCAGCACATGCGATATTTATACTAGCTACTACAGATCCACATAAGATTCCTGTAACTATCCAGTCTAGATGTCAGCGTTTGGATTTCACTAAGATTTCTCAGTCAGCTATTGTTGGTCAGATTCAGCATATTCTTAAAGAAGAGAAGATGAAGATTACTGAAGATGCTATCAAGCTTATTGCTAAATATAGTGGTGGGCATATGAGAGATGCGCTTTCTATTACAGACCAAGTACTATCATTCAGTGATGGTGACGTGAAGATAGATGATGTTTATAAACTATTAGGTGCAGCTAATGTAGAAGACCTAGCTAATATAATTGTTGGCCTAAAGAATGATGCACATACAGAGTATTTTAGAGCAATGGATAAGCTTTTCTATGAAGGGCTTGATGCAGTTTTGTTCCTTGAAGATATGTTAGAGCTATTACGTCAGGTGTTGTTTCTTAAGATTGATCTAAGAGAGATGATCCTGGGACCTACTAGTACAATTAAGGTATTTGAACAGGTAGGAGAATTGCTTAGTAAAGAAGAAGTATACACAGCTATAGAAGAATGTTCTAAAGCTATTCAACAAGTTAAACATATGGAAGATAGTAGAGTGTTTTTAGAAGTTATGCTTTATCAGGTGTTTACAGGACAGCTTGAACAAAAGGTGATAGTAAGAGAAGCAGCTCCAGCAAAGAAGGATGCAGCTACACCACAATCAGCTCCTCCAAAAGCAGCGTATACTGCACCAGCAGCAGCGCCAGCTAGACCACAGGCAGTTGCAAAACCAGTAGCACAGGCACCAGCAGAACCAATGCCGGCAGTAAGACCAGATGTGGTATTAGATATAGTTAATGTGAAACATTATTGGCCAGAGATATTGGCTTTTCTTAAGAAGACAAAGAAGGCTCAGCTTTCAGCAATGCTTAAGGAATGTATTCCTATAAATGTAACAGATACGCATATTGATGCTGCTATAGATAGGAAGTTTTCTTTCCATCATAAGAAATTGAATGAAGATGATAGCAAGAATGCACTTAATGCGGCTGCTTCTGAAATCTTTAGTAGAAAGATTACTGTTAAAGTAGATTTTAAAGATGGGTCTGATATGCCTACTGATTTAGAGAAAGATAATTTTGAAGAGACTTCATATTTAGAAAATTCTGAAATACCTGATTCTATTAAGAATATTGCGCAACAGTTTGACGCGAAGACAGTAGAAAAGGTAGATTAAGGGCTCATTGCCGCCCTTAACAATCCCGCTAGTCCTTCAGAAAAACTCACTCCTAACTTATATATAATAATCACCTTCGTGCCATAGCTTCACGCCCTCCATGGCTACAGCTATGGTTTGGTTGCACTTCCTGTGCAAAACACTTCAGGATGATTTTTTATATAAGTAAGTCATTCAGACAGTTTCTTTCGGACAAAAATAACTTATCTAAAGTATAATTAAAATATGGATAACCCAAACTCAAATGTTTTGTTTCACTTTACGGGGATCGAATCACTAAAAGGAATTCTTGAAAAATCATGTTTCAAGCCGTCATATTCTGTAGAAAAAATACACTATGCGTATAAGCCCTTTTACCTAGGAGTGCCAATGGTATGCTTTTGCGATATACCTCTTTCCAGATCGAAGAATCATATGAAAACCTATGGGAAATGTGCCATAGGACTTAAGAAGGAATGGGGTATGCAAAATCATATTAGTCCAGTTCTTTATCTTCATGAAGACTCAAAGACTAAAAAACATTTAAACGTAATCGGGAAACTGCTAGATAATCAAGCAAATGATGTGCCTGATATACATTGGGAGCTCTTGAACTTGCTGTTTTATACTAAGATGTATGAGGGACAACCTTGGTCAAAAGAAGAACATAAATTTAATAAGGCTAAAGTTCTTTTTTATGACGAAAATGAATGGAGATACATTGTAGATCCAAAAATAATAAATAAAATAGCAGGTTGTGAACATATTAAGCACTATTTATCTCTTGATAAGATAGAGAATCAATATAGTTATGAAAACGCAAATAAAGAATTAAAAGATAAAACAGACCTTAAATTTAATTGGAGAGATATTTCTTATTTACTTGTAGAAAATAAAACAAACAAAGATGAGCTTATTGAATATATGAAATCTATAAAAATTTATAAAAAAGAACAAATTTTAGAACATATGCTTACTTGTATAGTTGTTTATGATGAAATCATAAAAGACTTTTAGTTGATTTTTTTTACTCCTTTGCGAGAGCGACTATAGATGCAGTTATTGAGTGAAGCGTAATTTAAGAATAGGACGTTCTTAAGCTATCAACTGAGCTAGGATGGCGAATTTGATAGGTAGCGTAATGAGATTACGAAATCTAGGAGTGGAGTATCAGAGCAGAGGGGATATTAAGGGTCGCGGAGACCCTTATTTAAAAATACTTTTTATAGTTACCATGATTCAACAACATCAAATCAAACTTATTAGTTCCAAACGCAGTTGCAATCTTGTCGCACTTACAAAGGAATAGATAATAGAGTGGTTTGCCTAAAGTCTCTTCTGTAAGAGTTTCAAAGTTGCCTTGTCCTTTAGCAATAACCATATCAGCCTCTGCTAGTTTTTTATGAAACAGCTCATTTGTTCCTGCTAGGGTAGTGCCAGCTAATACACAGCCACTTTCAATTACATCTGTAATCTCAGTCATTCCAACAGCGATAGCATCTTCAATAAGTGCATCATTAAGTATCGGAGCACTCTTTACGGTAAAGACAACTTTCTTGCCCATTCCTATTAGATGTTTTATTAGCAATCTATCTAATACTATTTCTCCAGTATTATCCCCTATATATAATATGTTTGTAGCTTTCTCTAAATCAGCTTTAAATTCTGTGTAATTATTAATAGCAAAATCACGATGAACATAATCATCAACAATACTGTTGATATCAAAATTATTTAATGCGCCATAATCTATTAGATTTCCAGAGATAGCTATTTTGATTGCACTCTCAAGCTTATCTTCAGCTTCATTATATAGTTCTTCAACATGTGGGTATATTTCTAACGCACCTTTATTGCAGAGTACTTTTTTATCTTTATACAAATCTTCTGAGCCGATGAATTCTTTTAAATATTCATGAAGTTTCGCTGTAAGGACAGGGGGGCTAAGTGTGTATAGATTACTATCACCAAGCTCTTTTATAATATTCCGAAATACCTCATGTCTTGTTTCAACATCTTCGATTTTTTCGTTTAGTATCCTTATAACACTATTTAATATACATGGTACGCATTCTATATGTGATCTCATAGAAAAAGATTGTATCATGTTTTCGCCGACTAAGTGTCCGAAAATACTTCTTGTTATTTTTTGATTTTTACAAAAGAATTCTTTGAAGTTATCGCTGACAACCTGTATAATAACAATCGTTTGGCTACAGGGTGTCAAATAAAGGTACTAAATCCCTGAAATAATTAGGAGGAACACTAGATGGCAAAGAACGTATACTTTTTCGGTAACAAAAAAGCTGAAGCAGATGCTTCCATGAAAAATTTACTAGGAGGAAAGGGCGCTAACTTAGCAGAAATGACTAACTTAGGAGTACCTGTACCAGCTGGTTTTACAATTTCAACTGAGATGTGTTTAGACTATTATAAAAATGGAATGAAGCTATCTGATGAGCTTCTAGCTGATGTGAAAGCAAACATCGCTAAAACAGAAGAAGCAATGGGAATGAAGTTTAACGATCCTAACGATCCACTTCTTTTCTCTGTAAGATCAGGTGCTAGAGTATCTATGCCTGGTATGATGGATACAGTTTTAAACCTAGGTTTAAACGACATCACAGTACAAGGACTTATCAAAAAATCTGGCAACCCAAGATTCGCATATGATTCATATAGACGTTTCATCAACATGTACGGTGACGTTGTTATGGGTGTTCATCACGAGCATTTCGAAGAAAAAATCTCTGCTATGAAAAAATCACGTGGAGTAGAAAATGACACTGATCTTTCTGGTGATGACCTTAAACAGTTAGTAGAAGAATATAAAGAAGTAGTAAAAACTCATGCTGGCAAATCATTCCCTAATGATGGTTTTGAGCAGTTAGTATTAGCTATCTCTGCAGTATTCGGTTCTTGGAACGTGCCAAGAGCTATTAAGTATAGAAAACTAAACGGTATCGATGATAGCTGGGGAACAGCTGTTAACGTGCAGTCTATGGTATACGGTAACATGGGAGAAACTTCAGGTACTGGTGTTGCTTTCACAAGAAACCCATCAGACGGTGAAAACAAGTTCTATGGTGAATTCCTAATGAACGCACAGGGTGAAGACGTAGTTGCTGGTATTAGAACTCCACAAGAGATCTCTGAACTAGAAAAGATTATGCCTAATTGTTACAAAGAGTTAGTAGATATCTACCAAAACTTAGAATTACATTACAAAGATATGCAAGACATGGAGTTCACAATCCAAGAAGGTATCCTTTATATGTTACAAACAAGAACTGGTAAGAGAACTGCTGCAGCTGCTGTGAAAATGGCTGTTGATATGTTCGCTGAAAATCTTATTGATAAAGAAACTGCAATCGGAAGAGTAACTCCTGAGCAATTAGATATGTTACTTCACCCAACTATTGATCCTAAAGCAAAACTAACAGTTATTGCTACAGGTCTTCCAGCTTCTCCAGGAGCTGCTGTTGGTAAATGTTCTTTCTCTGCAGATGATGCTGAAGAAAGAAAAGCTAACGGTGAGTCAGTTATTCTTGTAAGACAAGAAACTTCTCCAGAAGATATCGGTGGTATGGACGCAGCTGAAGGTATTCTTACAGCAAGAGGTGGTATGACTTCTCATGCTGCTGTAGTTGCTAGAGGAATGGGTAAATGTTGTGTAGCTGGTTGTGCTGCGTTAGATATTAACGAAAAAGCAGAAACAGTAACTATCGACGGTAAAGTATATGGTCCTAGTGATTCAATCACTCTTAATGGTTCTGCAGGTGAAGTTATCTTAGGTGAAGCTCCACTTATTACTCCAGAAGTATCTGGCGATTTTGGAACATTCATGAGCTGGACTGATGAGTTTAAAACAATGGCTATTAGAACAAATGCTGACACTCCACATGATGCAACTGTTGCACGTGAGTTCGGTGCTGAAGGTATTGGTCTTACAAGAACAGAACATATGTTCTTTGAAGGCGATAGAATCAAATCTGTAAGAGAAATGATTCTTGCAAAAGATCTTGATGGTAGAAAAGTTGCATTAGCAAAACTTCTTCCTATGCAAAAAGGTGACTTCGTTGGAATCTTTGAAGCAATGGACGGACTACCAGTAACAATAAGATTATTAGACCCACCTTTGCATGAGTTCGTGCCTCATACTGCTGAAGCACAAGCTGACATGGCTAAAGAAATGGGAATGTCTGCAGAAGAAGTAAGAGTAAGAGTTGACCAGTTACATGAGTTCAACCCAATGCTAGGTCATAGAGGATGTAGATTAGGTATTACTTATCCAGAAATTTATGACATGCAGGTTGAAGCTATTATTTCTGCTGCTGTTGATATCGTTAAATCTGGAAAAGCAATCGTTCCAGAAATCATGATTCCACTTATTGGAACAGTTGCTGAGCTTAAGATTCTTAAAGATAACGCTATTAAAGTTGCTGATTCAGTAATCGCTGCAGCTGGTGTTAAGCTTGATTATCTAGTTGGAACAATGATCGAGATCCCTAGAGCTGCTCTTATCGCAGACCAGGTTGCTGTTGAAGCAGACTTCTTCTCTTTCGGTACTAACGATCTTACTCAGATGGCCTTTGGTTATTCTAGAGATGACGCTGGTGTTTTCTTACCAGAATACGTTGATCAAAAGATTTTAGCTGATGATCCATTCCAGTCTATCGACCAAGAAGGTGTTGGCATGTTGGTTCAATACGGTGTTGATAGAGGAAGATCTACTAAGCCAAACTTAAAAATTGGTGTTTGTGGTGAGCATGGTGGAGATCCAAAATCTATTGAATTCTTCAATAGAGTAGGACTTAACTATGTGTCTTGTTCTCCATTTAGAGTGCCTATTGCAAGATTAGCTGCTGCACAAGCTGCTATTGCAAGCAAAAAAAAAACTAAATTAGACGTATCAGTTGGAACAATAACTGCTAAGTCAAAAGTAAACGCGTAAGAATTTACTTTAATTAGTTAGAATTTGAGAGACCCGGGTGAAAGCCTGGGTCTCTTTTTTTTATACTCATCAACCTATGCAACATTTTCTGAAAATGGTAAGCTTTACTAAGTTATGAAAAAGATAATATTACAATTAGTTTTATTGCTGGCATTCGCATATGCAGTAGACATTACTCCTCAGATGATTAATACCGCTAAACAGCAGTATGGTGTAACAGATGCTCAGGTTAAGCAAGCAGCTGGTGTCTATCTCGATGAAAACGACATGATTCCAACAATGAATGTTTATAGAACAGCACCAAAACCAGAAATGGTTGTTTTTGATTCTGAACAGGAAGAAGAGCCTAAAGAAGAGGTTGATACAGAAGAGGATGATTTACTAAACCCTATTGTGTCAGCAAAGTTTCCTTCAGGTTTAAAACAGTTTGGTTATGATGTATTCAATCAGTTAGCCCTGACATTTACTCCGCTTACTAATGTTCCAGTTGCAGGAGACTATATCTTAGGTCCTGGTGATGAGCTGAAGATATACCTATGGGGAAATATACAACAGAATTTTTCAGTTATTGTAGATTCTGAAGGAGTTATCGAGTTACCAAAGGTAGGTAGAGTAACAGTAGTTAACCTATCTTTAGATAAAGCATCTAGAGTAATAGAGTCAGAAATGAGTAAGCATTTTGCTAACTTCACTATGGATATAACAATGGGACAGCTAAAGACTATTCCTGTCTTTGTGCTTGGAGCTGTAGAAACACCAGGTAAATATAATGTAGGTTCTTTATCTACTGTTCTTAATGTTCTTTATGCTTCAGGTGGGCCAACGAAGAGAGGATCACTACGAAGAGTAAGGGTTATCAGGAATAATAAAACAGTTAAATGGATAGATCTATATGATCTACTAGTATATGGTGATAAATCATCAGACATTCTACTGAAGCCAGGTGATACTATTTTTGTTCCAACAGTTGGTGATGTTGCCGCTATACATGGGTCAGTAAAGAACCCTGCAATCTATGAGATAAGGAATAGTACAAAATTAGCAGATTTAATAACAATGGCTGGTAAGTATACAAGAGATACATATATAAATGATATTAATATAATAAGAAAAGACTTAGCGACAGGCGAATTCAAGTTAAAGACACTTTCTTTTCCAACTTGGAAAGATTTTCTAGCACTAAGTAAACAGATATCTATCAAAGATGGCGATATAGTTGAGCTTATGTCCCTTTCCACAGAATTAAAAGATTGGGTAGAAGTTAAAGGTGAAATATCCCAGCCAGGAAGATACTCATTAACCAAATCTAAGAGTTTAAAGCAGCTTGTAGAAACAGCTGGAGGGTTAACTGAGATGACTTATTTAGATAGAGTTAATATTTTTAGGTTGAATGCTAATAATTCATATACAGTGATGGGTGCTAGCCTTAAGGACCTTGGTGAAAAGGAGTTTAAATTGCAACAATATGATAAGGTTGTTATTTATTCAAACGAAGAGAGAAACAATAAGTTTACAGTTAGTATTGGTGGCGAGGTAAATGAGCCAAAGGATTTCGTTTATTATAAAGGTATCACTGTTAGAGATATGCTTTCTTTAGCAAATGGATATTCTCCGTATGCAGATACTAAAAATATCCAGATACTAAGAAAATATACTAAAGAGGATAATAAAGTATTTGAACTGAATTCAGTAGAGGCAATTGATATCCTAGCTACTGAACTAGCGCCATTTGATGAGGTTTATATCAGAAAATCATCAAATTATGATTATTATGGTTCAGTTGCATTAACAGGTAGAGTGTTTTATCCAGGAATATATCCTCTATATAAGAATGAAACATTTACTAAGCTTGTTCAAAGAGCAGGTGGGTTTAGAGATGATGCTTTTATTGGTGGTATTAAATATTATCGTAACTTAGATGATGAGGTATCTAAAGAGACAGAAGCTCATATGGATAAAACTGATGTTTCTAGTATTAAGCTTGTTTCAGAACTTACAGATGTTAATAGATTAAAAGTAGATTTTAAAGAATTGTTTGAAAAAAGTTCTGATAATGGATATGTTGAAAGATATGATGTTGTTTTAAGAGCAGGAGACAGCATAGATGTTCCATTAGTGCCACAAGAGGTCCGAGTAATAGGTGGAGTATATAATGCTGGATCATTTTTATATGTTAATGATAGTAATATGGGCTACTATCTAGATAAAGCAGGAAACTTTAGAAAAGATGCGGATCAAGGTGAAGTATATGTTGTTAAAGCAAATGGCACTGTTCACCGATCAACTGATAGAGGTTTGCATGTGAATAAGGGTGATACTGTTGTCATACCTACAAGAACATTTAAAGAAATAGATCCATTAGAACTTATCTTAGACTGGACACAGGTTATCTTTAACGTAGCAACAACCTGGGCAGTTATTTTCAAATAAACAAAATCGCTAATAGCCAGTTATAACAAAGCCTTCACTATAAACCACACAATATCAATGCAATTTTTATTGGAAAACACCGATATATTAGAATAAGGAAGAAATTCCATGTTTAAGATTCCCATTTTCTGGGCATAGGTATCTATGTAGAAAGAAAATAGGGGGTTGGGATTTGAAGCATGGACGCATCTTTTTAGGAATTATTCTAACTGTAATTTTATCAGCATTTACTTTCGCTTCAGACCTTAGCTATGATTATTTAAAAGATTCACATATTGTTAATCAAAGAATTGGACTAAGCTATTTAGAGCAACCAGCTGTATCTCGATTTATGGATCATTCCTTAACATTTATGCAAAATGGTTCAATAGATGGTCAATCTAAATCTCAGTTTGCAAGCTTAGTAATTCCAGGATACTTTTTTAATCTCGCATTAACTGTAAAATACGATTCGTTAATTGGACTTCAAAAAACTACTGAGTCTGCTGGTGTCTTTTCTGTAACTGATACTTTTAGTCATGAGAAATCAGCAGCAATGCTTACTTTTAGCCAGAAGCTTCCGTTTCTGCCTCTGTTCTATGGTGTGAATAGTAAGGTTTATCAAGAAACAATCGAAGATGTAACAATGACAGCTGTAGGTTTTGATGCTGGAGTTATTATGAAAGTAGGCGGCACATTTATTGGTGCTACTTATAATGATATAAATAATACTAATCATGAGTGGAGCAATGGCACAGTAGATCATCTAAAAGCAAATGTTTCATATCAAGTTTCTCAAACACTACCATTTGGATATGTTTCTTATGTTGCCTCCGATCTTAATGATGATTATATGAAAGTAGGATTAGACCTATTCGGTTTAATAGGAGTAGAGTCCAAGCTTATGATGGGTGACTCTTTAAATGCGTCAGTATCATGTGGGATTAATTTAGGTGCATTTGATGTAGCTATTAGACAAGATTTTAATGAAGTATATGGAAACAATAGTCAGTTCTCAATGACATTGCATTTGTAGTAGGGGGTAAATAAGTGAAGAAACTTTTGATAGTGTTAATGTTTGGAGTATTACTAGCCAGTGATCTTGGGGGAACAGTAAGAATTGTTCAACAAGCAGGGGATATAGTTTTTAAAAAAGGCGGTAGAGAATTCCGAATTGCAAAACCTCCAGTAGTAGGGATGCGCTCGCAAGCATTTTCAGAAGTAGAACAACAAGATCATAGTTTGTCATTATTTTCTCTTCAAGCAGTAAAATCTAGCATTCAGAATGAGTTGATAATAAAACCATGTAGTGACCCAGCAAATGTGAATATTGCAGTAATAGACACAGGGATAGATGTCGCTAATCAGACATTGAGAGGCTATATATTGGTTAATAGTGGAGAGATTGATGGTAATGGTGTAGATGATGATAACAATGGGTTTGTTGATGATTATTATGGCGCGAATGTATGTAGTTTTAATGGAAATATAGTTGATGATAATGGTCATGGCACGTTTATGACTAGTATGATTGCTCTTAATAGTCAGGGTAATGTGAAGATAATACCTATTAAAGCTTTTAATAGTGGTGGGTATGCTTATCAATTCTCAGTAGCAGAGGCAATTGTTTATGCTGTAAATAGAGGAGCTAATATTATTAATTGTAGTTTTGGAGATGGGTATGCAACAGAAGCTTTAACTATGGCAGTTAACTATGCAATTAGTAATGGTGTGATTGTTGTAGCGGCAGCAGGCAACAATAGTAGAGAGATCGCTATGTATCCAGCTGCGCTCAGTGGCGTAATTGCGGTATCAGCTTTGGATGGTGCAGATAAATTAACAAGTTTTAGCAATTATGGTGATTATATTGATGTTTCTTGTATTGGAGATGATGTGCCTTCTATAGGTATTGGCGGTATATCTTATTTATTAGATGGAACTAGTATTTCAACTGCTTATCTTTCAGGAGCATTAGCTAATGTCGAAGGTGTAGTAAATATGGCTGGTGATGAAGTGGTTGCAAAGTATGCAAGTGATGTAACTCATCCATTAAATGACCAGATATCTTATCCTGGATGGGATAAATATACTGGAAAAGGAAAGATTGAGGTTAGCTTTTTTAGTTCAAGTAATGATGAAGGAGCTACCACCGCAATCTCTAGTATTTCAGATATAGAGGTAATAAATTTCTTAAACTATCCTAATCCTGTTAGGGCAGGAGGTGCAACTGAGTTTGGGTTTTATATTAATAATAATGCAGATGTAAAAATAACGGTTTATAGTCTCAATGGCAGGAAACTTTGGTCAACAGAAACATCTGCGATAGATGGGGGCACTTATAATAAGGTTGCGTATGATCTAACAAACGAGTTTGGATTCCCTTTAGCAAATGATAGTTATTTAGCTGTTTTAACTTCTAAAAATGGATCAAAGGAACCCCTTAAAAAGCTTATATTTACTGTGCTTCAGTAATATCTATTCAAAACTTGAATTAATGAATTAAAAACTTGAATATAGCTAGTAATTCAAAAATTGAATAAATAATTCAAAAGATTTTTTTTCTTGAATGAAATATTTAACGAGATGCTCCGAAAACTTATTAGAAAATAAGATAGGAGTACCATTATGTTAGATACAAAAACAATCAATAAGACAGTTTCAAAAATATATTACCCAGTTGTTAAGTTTGTTGATGATACCACTCCCTTTTCAGTGGATGTTTCTAGTATAGTGCGTGCGAAACTAAAGCTAGGCATGAATAGCTTTTCGATAAGTAATAAGAAGTTTGATGTCTGTGTCTATGAAAATGGATTTCAAGGATGGGTTGAAGATGAACATAAAGGATCTTTCCCCATTATAAGTACTAATTCTGAATGCATTGATTTATATCCAGGCTGGAACCTAGTTATTATTAAGAATAAAGAGTTTGAAATGTTTTTTAAAAGCAGGTTCTTAGTTGATAATAAAGGTCAGTTTATGGAAGTGAAAGAGATAAAGCATAATAAGGCTTTCCTAGACACATCAACTAGCTCAGTATATAAATCTGCATGGGTTATGATAAATAAAGAAGAAGATCTTATGCCATTTACAATTAGAGATAAGTATTTGGACACCAAGAAGTTATTTATGGTGGAGTCTTTAGAGAAAATATTAGTTATCTTTGGAGATGAGGGCAGAGGCTATTATAGATATGCTTTCTATAAAGAAGCGATGAATGATAGCTTTTGGTCATATTCCTTTGCAGCTTTTGATGATCTTGGATATAAGATAGATGAGAGAAGAAGGTGTTTGACTGATATAAATCCAATCTGTTACTTGAAGAACAAATTCTTTCATATTGAATTTGAAGACCCATTATTTGCATTTATCATTAAGCGAGAACTAGGGGTATCTGGTCGTGGATTAAACTCAAGAGATCTTTTAAATCTTAAAAATTTAGACTTGCAAGATTATAAGTTATATTCAATAAGTGGCATTGAGCATTGCTTAGGTTTACAAGTTCTTAATATAAAGGGCCATTATGTAAGTCAGCTATCGGAAATAATTCTAAATCTTCCATCTTTAAAGAAGCTACACTTAAGTGAAGAGCTATATTCTGACAACGAATTAAAGTATTTGCACTCTTTTCTATAGTTATGATTATAGGTATACTAAGCCTATATGAAAAAAGTCTTACTTACCGGAGTTGCCGGATTCATCGCCTCGAGAACGGCAGAGCTTTTATGTGATAAGGAAATAGAGGTTATTGGCGTTGATAATGTCAACGATTACTATGACATTCGTCTAAAGAATTACAGATTAAAAAAGTTAGAAGATCAAAAATTATTCACCTTTATTAAGGGCGATATAGAAGATATAGAATTCCTTAGAACAATATTTCAGAAAAATACTTTTGATGCAGTGATAAATTTAGCTGCACGTGCAGGTGTGAGATATAGCATGGAAAATCCACATGTGTATATGACCACAAACGCAATGGGAACTCTTAACTTATTAGAATTAATGCGAGAGTTTGATGTGAAGAAGAAAGTATTAGCTTCAACATCTTCTTTATATGCTGGTCAAAAAATGCCTTTTACTGAGGACTTAGCAGTTAATGAGCCTATTTCTCCTTATGCTGCATCAAAGAAGGCAGCCGAGGTTATGTGTTATTCCTACAGTTATTTATATGATATGGATATTTCAGTTGTAAGATTCTTTACAGTTTATGGTCAAGCAGGTAGGCCAGATATGAGCATTTTTAGATTTATAAAGTGGATTGATGAGGGAACTCCTATTGAGTTATTTGGTGATGGAAGCCAGAGTAGAGATTTTACTTTTGTTGATGATATTGCAAAGGGTGTGGTATTAGCTGCAGAGACTAATTTAGGGTATGAAGTGATTAATCTAGGTGGCGGGAAACAGCCGATATCAATAAACACCGTTATCTCTATGATTGAAGAACAATTAGGCAAGAAAGCTATTATTGATAATAAACCTTTTCATAAGGCAGACTTGTTAGAGACTTGGGCAGATATTGATAAGGCTGAAAAACTTCTAGGTTGGAAGCCCACAGTTAGTTTTAAAGATGGTTTAACTAAAACCATTGATTGGTATAAGGAGAACAAAGAGTGGTTGAGTTCAGTGGATCTTTAATTTTTTTAATCATAGCTTCAATTATAATATTTGCGATTGGCTATACTGCTACATCAATGGTAATGCCTTATGTAATAAAAAAAGCAATTAAGTTAAGAATTCTCGATAGGCCAAATGCTAGGAAAATACATAAATATAGCAAGCCAAGAGTTGGTGGAGTAGTGATGTTTGCGGTATATTTCGTGCTACTAGTTATTATTGGTTATGTTTTCCGATGTAGCTTTGTGTTTCCAGTAGCTGTTGGTTCTTTGCTAATAGCTTTTTTTGGTTTTCTAGATGACTTATTTAATATTAGAGCGATGTATAAGCTTGCTCTTCAATTGTTAGTAGCAATTATGACGTCTACTCAGATAGCAGGTTTTGGTATAGCCATCACGACTCTTCCTATTTTAGAAAATTTTACTTTTGATCTTGGAATATTATCTATTCCATTTACTGTTGTATGGATAATCGGAATAATGAACGCAATTAATCTTATAGATGGTCTTGATGGTTTAGCTGGTGGGATTACTGCTATTGCAGGAGCTTCCTTGGTAGTCTGTGCCTTTTTCTGGGGAGAAGCTTGTGCTGCGCTTATTATGATAGCTTTACTTTCTGCTGTGTTTGGTTTTCTTCGTTACAATGTTCATCCAGCACGAGTCTTTATGGGTGATACTGGAAGTTTGCTTCTTGGGTATAACCTAGCAGTATTGTCTATTGTTATTTGTTGGAATCAGCCTAAGATAATGTCTTTTGGTATTCCTTTGATTCTTTTAGGCATCCCAATCTATGATGTGTTTTCTGCTATTTTAAGAAGAGCTAAAAGAGGTCAGCATATATTCCATGCGGATGGTGAACATTTTCATCATAGGATGATGAAGCGTGGTTTTACTCATCGCCAGACAGTAGTAATTATCTATATAGAATCAGCATTCCTTGCATTATCAGCGTTGCTTACATTATTTATACATACAAATGTCATGATAGTTTATCTGCTTTCATTGGCATTGCTCATTCATATTTCTAGAATTTACCTTAAGAATAGATTCCGTTAATGAAAAGTATTATTAGACTAGTAATTGCAATTTGTTTTGTAACGGTTACGCTATTTGCTTATTATCAGAAAGATAATGCCAGTATTTTTTTTAATGGTGAGAGAGTTCTTTTAAGGGCTCCAGTGCTTATTCACAACAATAGACTTTGTGTTCCAGTAAAAGAGTTTTCGCAGAAAGCTGGTTTGTTCTATGAGAAGCAGGGTAAAAAAATTCACGTTAAAGACAATAGCTATAAGAAAGTTTCTTTTTTAGCAAATCATGATCAAGTAATGGTTAACGATACAAAGTATTATATGGCTGATAAGACCTTCTATTCCAATGATGTTTGGTATGTCCCATTAGGTTATTATGCGTGGTACTTAGGGTATACAATGAATAGGACTGGAAGTAATTATTATATCTCGAAAAGACTAGTAGGCATGGATGCTACTGGTGATTCTATTAAGCTTCAGTATGCATGTAATATCAGCAACTATTCTGCAAAATTAGTTAAGTCAGTTGGCAAGTATACCTTGAGTTTAGATGACACAGTCCTGTCCTTTCCTAGAAAAACTCTTTCGAATAAGGTTGCATCCAATATTGTTCTTGGGCAGATCACCACTAAGCCAGATTTAGCAAAACTGATTATTAATTCCAAAAAAGAATTGTTTGTTAGAAAGTCAGCTTTAAATGAACTTACTATTAGTCCAAAACAAATAGCCGATATCCCCGTTCCTAATAAAGAGCAATATATCCCAGAAGATGTTGAAGTTATTAAGGATAACAAAGCCAGCGATAAAGCTGTCTGGATTCCTTCCTTTGTTAATGTGAAGAATATTATTCTTAGCGTGAAAGGCACAAAACTTACTTTGCCTGGAGTTGCAGTACACCGTGATGGAAAATATCTTGTTCCTGCCGAGAAAGTATTGCTTCCTTTTGGGTTTGAATTCAATGTTTCTAGTGTAGGTAATTTGATAGTTAAGTATGGTGATAAACAAGAGGTAGATACTCAGGTAAAAGTTTATAATTTGAAAAACGTGGATTATATCCCATTACAGGATTTAGCAAAAAAGCTTGGAATAGGTCTTCGTTGGGACTATCGGATCCATACCCTGTTTGTTAATCCGATAATTAATAATGTTAGTTTTAAGAAGTCAAAGAGTGGAGATAGCATAGTTGTTTCCTCCTATGCTGAAATAGAACCAAAAGAGATCTTTGCACTTAGAGATCCTAATAGAATAATTCTAGATATTCCAAATGCAGTGTTAGATGTTGCAAAACAAGTATTAAGGGTTAAAGATAGTAATATAAAGCTAGTAAAGGTAGCTCAGTTTGATGAAGAGACTGTGCGTGTAGTTATTCAAATAAAGAGAGATATTAGCTATGGTGTTTCTATATCTGATGATGGAACAAGGGTTGCGGTTCAGGCAGCCGGTAAGATTAATAAGGTATGGTATCAGCCTTATGACAAATATAACCTATTAACAATACATGGATCATCACTTGGCAAGATTAGTTGGAAGCAAACAGGCAGTAAACTAGATATCGATATCCCTAATGCATCTTATAAGGCTCGTGATGTTTATTATTTTAAAGATTATTTCTTGCAGAAGATTGTAGGAAGCCAGTATTCTTGGGACCCATTAGCTTCCAGAATGAGTATTCATTTTAAACAAACTCCAAAGCTTACCGTGAAACAGGTTGGGGATAAAATAAAAGTATTTATAGATAATAGTGATGGTAAAGCAGTTTATGCAAAGAAAGCTGTGATTAAGTCTCAGAAGCTAGCAGTAACTAGCAGTAAGCCATTAGCTGGCAAAAAGATTGTAGTAGAGGCAGGGCATGGAGGTGCAGATGTTGGCGCTATTGGCATAGGCGGAAAGTACGAGAAATGGTTCACGCTTAATACAGCCTATAAAATAAAAGAGGAGCTAACTGCTAGGGGCGCTACTGTTCTAATGCCTTTATGGAAAGACCAATATATGTCTCTCTCCAGAAGAACCCAATTTGCTAACAGAAACAACGCAAATCTTTTCATAAGTGTGCATTATAATAGCTTTGTTAATGAACGGGCTAAAGGTAGCTCTACTTTCTATTATAGTTACGCTAGTAAGCCAATTGCTAGAACTATACAGAAGAGAATAGCTGGCAGCACAGGGTTTAGGGATAATGGTATTAAGCAAAGACGATTATTTGTACTGTTCCATACAAAGATGCCCGCAGTATTGATAGAGCCCTGTTTTCTATCTAATAAATATGAATATAATATGTTGTTAAAGCAAGAGGTTAGGGATAGAATTGCCAGAGCAGTTGCAGAAGGAGTTGTAGACTATTACCGTGGTAAATAATAATCCAATAGGTGTTTTTGATTCAGGAATGGGTGGGTTTACTGTATATCAGCAGTTGCAAAAGATGTTGCCTAATGAGAATTTTATTTATTTCGCGGATAATAATAATAGTCCATTCGGAGATAAGAGTGTTCAACAAATCCTAGATATTAACGACAGAATAATACAATATTTCCTTGAACATCAAGTTAAGATGGTAGTTGTTGCTTGTAACACATCATCTGCTTTAGCAATTGATTACGATAAGATAAATTATGATGTTCCTTTTGTGGATATGATTCAGGATGGGTTGTCCTTTGCTAGAGATTTGGAACCAGCAACTAGGGTTGGCATAATAGCTACTCAAGCAACTGTGAATTCTGAGTCTTATTTAAAAATCCTTGCTGCTTATAATTCAAATATAAAAGTTTTTCAACAAGCGACTCCGGAGTTAGTTCCATTAATAGAATCTGGTGATATGGATGGTGTAAAAGCTATATTGCCTAAATATTTAGATTCATATGAGATTATGGATGCTTTGCTATACGGTTGTTCTCATTATCCGCATATAGATGGTGTGGTTAAAGAACTTTATCCAAATTTTCAAACAATAGACCCAGCAGAGTTTGTAGCAAAGAGTGCCTATGAAAAACTAAAGGAAGTAGGTTTCTCTGGTAAGAAAGATAAAGATATTTTCGTCTATACTAAACTACAACCAAGGCTATTGGAAACTGCCGAGAAGTATAACTTCACTGAATATAACCTAGTCTAGACTCTCCTCCTGCAGTACTGCGTCCTTGCAAAAGTAGGTCAAATGCACTAAAATAATCAAGCTAAATTCAAAGCAACAAACTATTTATAAATAAATAGAAATAAACATGCCACCCGATCTTTAATATAAAAGAAAATATAATGGGGTAGGCAAAGGAGGCGAAATATGGAATTTGAAAAAGGACACCACAATTTCTTAAGAAAAGTAAGAAAAGAATATCCGCTGGTTAATAGACCAGAGCCAGAGCTATATAGAGAGATATTTCCATATAGTGAAGTACCTAAAATTGTATTTGATGATCATATTATTACATTTGATGTGCCAGAAAAAGTATTTATAACAGACACTACATTTAGAGATGGTCAGCAAGCACGTGAGCCATTTACAGTGGAGCAGATTGTAGACATCTACAAGCTAATGAATAAGCTTGGTGGAGCTACTGGTCTTATCAGACAATCAGAATTCTTTATGTATTCAGATAAAGATAAGCAAGCTTTAGAAAAAGTATTAGAGCTAGGTCTTAAGTATCCAGAACCAACAGGTTGGATTAGAGCACAGAAGAAAGATTTCGAATTAGTTAAACAGTTCGAACTAAAGGAAACAGGTATTCTTACTAGTGTTTCTGACTATCATATCTATATGAAACTTAAGATGGATAGACAGCAAGCATTTGATTTCTATGTAGATATCGTTGCACACGCATTAGACAACGGTGTTATTCCTAGATGTCATTTCGAAGATGTTACAAGAGCAGACCTTTACGGTTTTTGTATTCCTTTGGCACAGAAGCTTATGGCTATGGCTAAAGAAGCTGGTATGCCAGTTAAGATTAGACTTTGTGACACAATGGGTTTTGGTGTTACTTATCCTGGGGCTACGGCTCCAAGAGGTATCGCAAAATTAGTACATGCGTTTAGACATGATGCTGGTGTTCCTGCTGAGTGGTTAGAATGGCATGGTCACAATGATTTTCATAAAGTACTTATTAATACAACTACAGCTTGGTTACATGGTGTAGCTGGTGCTAACTGTGCATTATTTGGATTAGGTGAAAGAACAGGAAACTGCCCAATTGAAGGTATGATCTTCGAGTACATGAGCCTTTTTGGAAACACTGAAGGAATTGATACTACTGTTATTACGGAGATTAAAGAATATTTCGAAAACAACATAGATCATAAATTCCCAAGAAACTTACCTTTTGTTGGTGAAGATTTCAATACAACAAGAGCAGGTATCCATGTTGATGGGCTTGTTAAGAATGAAGAGATTTATAATGTATTTGATACTACAGCATTACTTAATAGACCATTAGGCGTAAGTATTACTGATAAATCTGGAACAGCTGGTGTTATTCACTGGATTCTTAAGAATTATCCTAAAGCAGAAGAGCTTGGTTTTACAAAGAAGCATCCTAAGGTGATTAAGGTATATGACTGGATTATTGAAGAGTATAATCACGGCAGAATTACTTCTATCTCTGACCAAGAGATGGAAAAAGCTATCAGACATTATATTCCTGAGTTAGTTAATACTTCTTACCTAGACTTCAAAACTCGACTAGATGAGCATGCATTTGAGATTATTGAATGTCTTGCAGAGTCAGTTGAAGTTAAATCGCTAGATCCAAAGAAATTCGAATCTAGTCTTATCAAGTTAGCTAATGAAGATCCAGCTATCAAACTACTTTCTATTACAAATAAAGAAGGTAAAAGGATATCTAGAAACATTACTCAAATAGATGATAGAAAAGCATATCAAGAAAAAATGTTAGACATGGATTTCTCTGACAGAAAATGGTTCCATACTCCAATGCAAGATGGAAAGATTCATTTAACAGATATTTATATGTCAATTATTACAGATAAGCTTACATTAACAGCATCTGCTCCAATTTTTGATGATAGTGATCATATTATTGGTATCGTTGCAATTGATTTCAATTTCGATGAATTCGCAAACGAAATATTATAAAAGGTATCTTTAATGAATATTGTTGAGAAGATTTTAAAAGAACATATTGTTGATGGTGAACTAGGTAGCGGGAAAGAGATTGGGATAAAAATAGACCAGACTCTGACCCAAGATGCTACTGGTACTATGGCTTATTTAGAGTTTGAGGCTATTGGCCGGGACTCTATTGAGACAGAGCTTTCTGTAAGCTATGTAGACCATAATACTATTCAGGATGGTTTTGAAAACGCTGATGATCATAGATACTTGCAGTCAATAGCTGCTAAGTTTGGTCTTTATTTTTCAAAAGCAGGGAATGGTATTTGCCATCAAGTTCATTTAGAATCTTTTGGAAAGCCCGGTAAGACATTGCTTGGGTCCGATTCTCACACACCCACTGGTGGTGGATTAGGAATGATTTCCATTGGCGCAGGAGGTTTGGATATCGCTACTGCTTTAGCTGGTGGTGCTTTTTATCTTCCAGCTCCAAAAGTTATTAAAGTTAATCTAACTGGTAGCTTGTCTCCATTCGTGGCAGCTAAAGATGTTATTTTAAAACTATTACAGATACTAACCACAAAAGGTAATGTTGGCTATATCGTTGAATATGCTGGTGAAGGTGTTCAAACACTTTCAGTGCCAGAAAGAGCTACTATTACAAATATGGGTGCAGAGCTAGGAGTAACTACTTCTGTATTTCCTTCAGATGAGATTACTAAAGAGTTTTTAAGAGCTCAGGGTAGAGAAGCAGACTGGGTAGAGCTAACTGCTGATGCAGACGCTACATATGATAAAGAAGTAACTATAGATTTAACTATACTTAAACCAATGATTGCCCTACCTCACTCTCCAGACAATGTTAAAGAAGTGTCTGAAGTAGAAGGAATGAAAGCTGATCAGGTATTAATTGGTAGTTGTACTAATAGTTCTTATAAAGACTTATATACAGTTGCAAAATTATTAGACGGCAAACAAGTTAGTGATGCCGTTTCTTTTGGTGTTGCTCCTGGTTCTAAACAAGTACTTGAGATGATGATTAAAAATGGTTTAATGAGGAATGTAGTAGAGTCTGGTGGCAGATTACTAGAGTCTAGCTGTGGGTTTTGTATTGGTATGGGGCAATCTCCTAATACTGATGCTGTTAGTATTAGAACTAATAACCGTAACTTCTTTGGTAGAAGCGGCACAAAGAGTGCTGGTATATATTTGGTAAGTCCTGAGACAGCGGTAGCTTGTGCACTTACCGGTAAGATTACTGATCCTACAAAACTATTTTCTGGAGAGATTGCTTTTGAGCAACCTAAAGAATTTCTAGTAAATGATTCACTTGTTATAAAACCTTTTAAAGATGCTGACAGAAAAAACGTAGAGATTGTAAAAGGACCAAATATTGGACCACCTCCTATTAATACTCAGCTTGCTGATAGTATGAAGCTAAAAGCGGTTGTAAAAGTAGAAGATAAGATTACTACAGACCATATTATGCCAGCAGGTAGATTTCTAAAGTTTAGATCTAATATTGATAAATATTCAGACGTTGTTTTTAATGACGTTGAGCCAGAATTTGCGGCAAAGTGTAAAGCAAATGTAGCTGATGGGTATGGCAACTTGATAGTTGGTGGACTTAGCTATGGGCAAGGATCTTCTAGAGAGCATGCTGCTATTTGTCCTATGTATTTAGGTGTTAACGTTGTGCTTGTGAAGAGTATAGAACGTATTCACAGAGCTAATCTAATAAATTTTGGTATTGTTCCATTAGCATTTCATAACGACGCAGATTATGATAATTTAAGTGCAGATGAAGAGTTCTCTATTGATAATCTTAGAGCTCAGATTTTTACTGATACTGTAGAAATGAAAAGCAGTAATGGTACTGTTTACAAGCTTGCTACTGGGTTTTCGCAGCGTGAGATAGACTATTTATTAGCTGGCGGAAAACTTAACATACTTAAGGAGTAACATTGAGGTATAGTAAATATCATATTCCTACATTTAGAGAAAATCCTGCAGATGCAGAGATACCTAGCCAATTATTGGCACAAAGAGGTGGCTATATAAAAAAGGTAGCTACAGGTATTTATGATTATCTTCCATTAGGACTTAAAGTAATCCGTAAAGTAGAAGCTATTATCCGAGAAGAGCTTAATAAAAGAGATGCTATAGAGGTTCTTATGCCTTCTATGGTTCCAGCTGAGCTTTGGAAAAAAAGTGGACGTTGGTTCAAATATGGCAAAGAATTATTAAGAATTACTGATAGAGGAGGGCGTGAATATTGTTATGGTCCTACTCATGAAGAAGTAATTGTTGATTTAATAAGCAATGATGTAAAAAGCTACAAACAATTGCCTATGAACCTTTATCAAATTCAGAACAAATTTAGAGATGAGATTAGACCAAGATTTGGACTAATGAGAGCTAGAGAGTTTTCTATGAAAGATGCATATAGCTTTCATGCTGATCAAGAGTGTTTAGATCAGACATATCAAGATATGTATAAAGCATATTCGAGTATCTTCAGTAGATGTGGTTTGCAGTTTAGAGTAGTTACCGCAGATTCTGGTGCTATTGGTGGTAATGCTTCTCAAGAGTTTATGATTGTAACAGAGACAGGTGAGGACGAGATCCTTTATTGTACAGATTGTGATCATGCAGCAAATGTAGAGAAAGCAGCTACTAAAGTAGATAATATAGAAGAAAAAGCATTGAAGATAGAAAAGGTGCATACGCCAGATTTGAAAACTATTGAAGAAGTAGCCGAATTCATTGATGTTGCTACAGAGAAGACAATAAAGGCAGTTGCCTATAAATATGATAAAGAAGTAGCGCCAGAAAAGATAGAAACCAAATATGTAATGGTCTATATCCGTGGTGACTATGATGTAAATGAAGTTAAATTAGCTAATCAGCTAGATGCATTAGGCCTTGATGCTGCTAGTGATGAAGATATTAAATCAGTTTTTAATACTGTCCCAGGATTTATGGGATTTGGACTTCCAGAGGGTGATTATAAAATATTAATAGATGACTCCTTAGTCGGTATTACTAATGCAGTTATTGGTGCAAATGAAGCAGATTATCATTATAAGAATGCTAATGCAGGAACAGATTTTGAAGTAGAAGAGACAGTAGATGTAAAAACAGTACGTGAAGGAGATATCTGTCTTTCATGTTTCAAAGGAACTTTTAAGAAGGAAAGAGGAATAGAAGTAGGTCATATTTTCCAGCTTGGCACAAAGTACTCGGAATCTATGGATGCAAAGTTCTTGGATCAGCAAGGTAAAGAGAAACCATTTATCATGGGTTGTTATGGTATTGGTGTTGGTAGAACTGCTATGTCAGCTATCGAACAGAATCATGATGATAAAGGTCCTTTGTGGCCAGTAGCTATTGCTCCATTTGAAGCTATAGTACTTCCAGTAAATATGAACAAAGAAGAACAAGTAGCAGTAGCTGAACAAGTTTATCAAGCATTAAAAGATGCAGGGATTGATGTTCTTTATGATGATAGAGGAGAGCGTCTAGGTGTTAAGCTTAATGATGCTGACCTTATCGGAGCACCTTATAGAATAATAGTTGGCAAGAAAGCTGATGAAGGAATAGTAGAGTACAGCCTTCGTAGTGGAGAACCAAAAGAAGAACTGACAGTTAATGAAGCAATCAAGCAAATTATAGATCAGGTTAAGGAAGCAAAAACAGTTTCATGAGCTGGGCTTCCATTGTTATTGTCTTTGTAAGTCTTTTTACAGTATTTACATCTTTTAATCCTAGCATTGAAGTAAAGAGGCCAGTTGGCGCAGTTAAAACTTACAGCAAAGGTGCTGTTGCTGCTAATCAAGCCCAAAGTCAGAGTGATTATGAAAATAAAGTTCAGAAAGAATCCGTAGTATTGCCAAGTAATATAGACTATTCTTCTAATTCATCGTTGTCTTATCAAACGATTGTTTCATATATTATGGATTACAATAAAACAGTTCCTTTATCTGAGGTAATTGCAATATCAGAAGCAGCAGTGGAATATGGCGCAGAGAATAGTGTTGATCCATTATTATTAGCTGCACAGATGTCAGCAGAGTCTAGCTTTAATAGAAAAGCAGTGTCATCATCAGGGGCTAAAGGGTTGGGACAGTTAATGCCATTTAATTTTAAAAAATATAATATTTCAGATCCATTTGATATACAGCAAGGCTCAAGAGCTCAGGCTACGATGATGAAAGATTTATTAGATATGTGGGATGGTAATGTGAATTATGCGCTTGCGTCTTATTATGAGGGGCATAATGCAATTAAGTCTAAGAAGGGAACAGCATTCAAGCCAGATACACAGAAATACGTTGATAAGATTATCGGTAGGTACAATAAACTAAAGAACTACAAATGAAGAAAGTAGCTTTTACCACTACTATCCCTCAAGAATATATATGGGCAGCAGGAATGGTTCCTGTTGATTTGAATAATCTTTTTATAACAGGTAACAGTGACGAGCTTATTAAGCTTGGCGAAGAACATGGAATTCCTAGAAATACTTGTAGCTGGATAAAGGGTCTTATGGGTGCAGTTGTTGCTCATCATGAGGATTTAGAGGCAGTAATTGCTGTTTCTGAGGGTGATTGTAGCAATAATCATGGTTTGGTTAATTTATATAAGTACTACTTTCCTGAATTAAAAGTAATTAGCTTTGCCTATCCAAATGACCGTGATCCTAAAAAGCTTAGATATGAGCTAGATAAATTAGGAGAATTTCTTGGAGTTTCATATGAGCAAGCTATGGCAGAGAAGAAAAAGTTGGATATTGTTAGACAAAATATTTCTAGTTTAGATGAGCTGCATTATCAAAATAATAATTTACCGGCTAAAGAAGTTCAACAAATCATGGTGTCTTCATCAGATTTTTGCAGTGATGTTAAGCTCTATGCTTCAAAAGTAGAAGATTTGATAGAGAAAACAAAGTACCTACATCCTTCTGAGAGTACTCTTAATATTGGCTATGTTGGAGTGCCAACAATTATTGATGATTTATTCTCATATTTAGAAGATGAATTAGCTGTTAAGGTTACTTATTTTGAGGTTGAGCGTGATTTTGCAATGATAGGGTCTAGTCAAGGCTTAGTAGAACAGTATCAGCTCTTTAAGTATCCTTATGATTTGCAATCTAGAGTAGATGATATGAAGAAACAGATTAGTAAGAGAAAATTAAAAGGAATCATTCATTATGCTCAGTCCTTTTGTCATAGACAATTAGATGATGTTATTATCAAGGAAAGTTTAGGTGTTCCTGTATTAACTGTAGAAGGAGATGCTCCAGGTGCTCTTGATATGCGAACAAAAATAAGAATAGAATGCTTTATAGAAAGGTTGAGAGATAACGCATGAAGGTTTCCGTAATAATTGTTTATTATAATACTCCAGAGCTACTAGCTACATGCTTAGCTTCCTTTTATGAGTATAACCAAGACGGTCTTTTTGAAGTGATTGTTGTTGACAATGCTTCTACAAAAAAGTTTGATAAAGAAAAGTTAGCTGATATGTATTCAAATATTACCTTTATTGATAATGATGTGAATGTTGGATTTGCAAAAGCAAATAACCAAGGTGCTAATGAGGCTGTTGGTGAGTTTTTATTTTTACTTAACTCCGATACCGTCACCAATAGTGATGTTTTAAATCCATTGATTAGGTTTTATAAAGAAACAGAAACTATAGGGATACTTGGGCCAAGATTATTGAATCAAGATAGAAGCATCCAGTACTATGGAAGTATCTTCGGTAGAATAAAGTATGTTGGCAAAAACCCCAGAAAAGTTAGCTTTTTATCAGGAGCTGCAATGTTTATTTCTACAGACTTATATATAGAAGCTGGTGGCTTTGATGAGAATTATTTCTTCTATAATGAAGATTTGGATCTTTGTAAAACTTTAGCGAAAAAAGGTTATAAGAATTACTATCACCCAACTATTCAATTAGTGCATTTAGGAGGAGGTAGTACTTTTTCTTCAAAGTCCTTAAAAAAACAAGCATGGAAGAGTAGTTGGTATTTCTTTAAGAAGTTTTATTTTCCTTTTAAATAATCCCCCAGTGGCCTTGCCACTTTCCCCAGTTGAACAAATTAACTATTGAACAAATGAACTAATTACATATAATTAAAAGATGCACACGTTACCGCAATACATAGACAAATATTTTCAAAAGTTTTCTAAAAATATATATTTCCAGCCAGATACTACTTATTCTCAAGCGTATGAGATTATTGAGAAGAGAGCTGCATATATTCAGTCTCTTGGTGTAAAACCAAAAGATACTGTCGCGTTGATAGCTTCTAATAGTGAAGAGTGGATGCTTACATATCTTGGAATTGTATATGCTGGTGCGATTGTTGTAGCTTTAGATAATCATTTATCCTTAGATATTCATAAGAAGATGTTAGAGAAAATCGATTGTAAGCTAGCTTTTGTCTCTGATGATTTAGGTTATAAATCTGATGAGGATGTAAAATTTATTTCTGTTGAGCTTAGTGGCGCATTAGCTGATGAAAAAGATTATGTTGTTCCTGTTTTAGATAAAAACGAAGCAGTGGCCTATTTGTTTACTTCTGGTACTACTGGAGACCCGAAGATTGTTATGTTATCTCATGATAATATCGTTAGTACCTGTATTGCTGGATTAGATCATATGGAATTGAATAAAGAGCCAGATGTGGTTCTTTCGGTTCTTCCTTTGTATCATGTGTTTGGTGTTATTGTTTGCTTCCTTGCTTTCATTGCCAACGGTTCAAGCATGGTTGTGCAACCATCACTCCAAGGTCCTGATATTATTAAATCTTTAGAAGCATATCCTGTAACAGTTTTTCCTGGAGTTCCAAAATTATGGGAATTATTTTTCGATAGTATAATGAAAAAAACAAAGAATGCATCGATTGCTAAATATCATATTTTAAATTTTATGGTAAACAATGCGCATATATTAAAAGCAATGGGACTTGGGTTTCTGCCTAAGATAATTTTTAAGCCAATACATAAGGTATTTGGCGTACAAATGAAGTTCTTTGTTAGTGGGGGTGCTGCACTTAATCCAAAGTATTTTAAGAATTACCATAATATGGGATTTAACATTTTAGAGGGATATGGACTAACAGAGACAACAGCCGCCATTGTTGCTACAAAATCTTATGAGAATACACCTGGTAGTGTTGGGAAACCAACCAATAATAATTTTGTAGAAATTAGAAAAGCAGACAACAGAGGAATAGGTGAAATTTGGCTAAAAGGTGTTTCAGTTATGCTAGGTTATCTCAATAATGATAAAGCTAATGCAGAAGTGTTTGATGCCGATGGATGGTTCGATTCTGGGGATATAGGACGCATAAATAAGGATGGCAATTTGCAAATTACAGGAAGAACTAAGAATATTATAGTTCTTGATTCTGGAAAGAATGTATTTCCTGAGGAGGTTGAGTCTTTTCTTTCTGATTCTGACCTTATAGAAGAATTAGCTGTGTTTGGTCATAAGAAAGGTGCTTCAATAATAGTCCAAGCAGTGATAGTGCCAAAAGATATTAGTTCCTCTTTTCAAACTATAAAAGAGGAAGTTAATCGTATAAACAATAAACTTCCAGATTATATGCGTGTTACAGAATTCGCTATGTCTTTTGATCCATTACCAAGAACTTCGTCTAAGAAGGTGATAATTAGGGAAGTAGCAACCAACTTACGTCAAGGCAGCTATCAGACTGCTGATAATGAAGATTTTACAGAGAGTCATCAAATAAAGGCTGCATCAGTAAGAGAGCAGCTTATTTTAAATAGCATTATTAAAAGATTTGGAGTTCCCAAACTCTATCTGAGCCATAGTTTAGACGACCTAGGGCTAGATTCTCTTACAAAGATTCATTGGGTGGTTGAGTTAGAAAGAGAATTAATGGTTAAGGTTGATATGGAAAAGTTTATGAGTATTTCTTTAGTTATAGAGCTATTCAAATACTTGGCAAGTTTGCCAGAACAGACCGAGGTTGAAAGTAAAGAAGATGAACTAATAAGCGGAGCTATAAAAACTAAGAAATATAGTTTTTTTAATCCAATAGCTTCTTTGTTAGTGGATATTATACGCATAAAGGCTAAGTTGTTTTTAGGATATAAATTTATTGGTAAAGAAAAATTAGTTGGGTTAGAGGATTGTATAGTTGTTTGCAATCATCAGTCTAATCTAGATGCTTTATTAATTCTTGGTTCTTTGCCTGCTAAGCTAAGGAATAATGTGTTTATGATAGGAAAGCAGGAGGTAAGCTTTCTAAAAGTTCTTTTCCCATATTCTCATACTATCTTTGTTGATAGGGGCGCAAATGTGTTCCCAGCACTTAAAGGTGGCGCAGATATCCTAAGGCAGGGTGGTTCGCTGATTATATTTCCTGAAGGAACTAGGACACGTGATGGACAGGTGGGTGATTTCAAAGATGGAGCAGCCTATTTAGCTAGCAAGTTTAATAAGAATATAGTTGCGATGACTATTAATGGGGCTTATAAAGCTTTTCCAAAGGGAAAATTCTTGCCTAAAATAGGGTCTAAAATAAGTGTTACTGTTGGTGATATTATTAGTTCTAATGATAAAACAGTTGAAGACATAAATGCTGAGATTAAAAAATCAGTAGAAAAAAGCTTACTTAAATAATTTATTATAGATTAATCTGTCTATTTCTTTTTCAATAAGGAAGTGTGAACCACTCATTGTGTTTTTCTTAAGTCCATTTATGACAAATATAACTCCAAAATCATGCTCTCGATTATAAAAGAAATGAGAGATTGTTCCATAGGCATTACCTGTGTGTCCAACCATTTTCAGACCAGGTATTAAATAATAGTTAATCTCAGCACCAAGGCCTCTATGTATAGTTTTTTGTTTATATTGAACTGTCTCAAGCAATTCAACGCTTTCTGGCTTAAGAATACGTTGCACCTTATATTTACCTTTATTTAGAAGCATTATCATTACTTTCGATAAATCAGTAATATTCGAGCGAAATCCAGCTTGTGGAGAATGTATAGTCGCATTATCTCCAGTTTCAATTTTAGGATTCATTTTTCTTATTTCGAAGTTCTTATCATTAATTGATTCATTTGGCACGTTGTTATACATCCTGTATCCCGTAGCATATTGAGTTTTTGCAAAAGGGTAAGTAGTTGGTAAATGAGTATGTGTAAGCCATAGCTTGTTTATGAGTATTTCTTTTGCTAGCTGATCAAATCTTTTGCCTGATATTTTTTCAATAGCAGTCGCTAGAACCATGAAGTTATAGCTAGAGTATGCATATTTTGTTCCGGGAGGAAACTTTTTGTCCCAGAAGTATTTCTTGTAGTATTGGCCTGAAGGTGAAGTTAGTTCACTTATCTTTGTATTTTTGCCACTAATGCTTCTTTGTACAAAGTTTTTGGCATAATCCAGATATGGATAGTAGCTAGATGTATGTGTAAGTAGTTCTACCGGAGTTATTGGTGTTTCAGGGTAGTAAGGGTTTATAAAGTCTGTATCTATTAATGCTGAGACATCTTTAGTAAGTATGGTTCTATTATTTTCAGCAATTTTTAAGAACAATATAGATGTTAGTAATTTGCTAACAGAAGCTAGTCTAATTGAATGATGTTCTGTCATCATCTCATATTCATCTATGTTAGCGAATCCATAGTTATAGTTAATTAGATTTTTATTGTCATTTATAACTGTTAGCGAGCATCCTATAACTCCGTACTCGTCCATTAAATCATTTAGAGATATTTCTAAGTCTAGTATTTCAGGTGATACTTCAGAAGAGGATACTAAAAGTTGAGTATGCAGCACTGTTAAACAAAAGAACAGTGCTATCGTAACCCATTTAAGCTTATTCAACACAATTATTAGTCTTTTTTGATTTCAATCGGAGTAGCTCTCCAAATGTCCCAGTTATATTCCGCAATGGTTCTATCACTAGAAAATTTACCGATATTAGCAACATTAGCAATAGATTTTCTTGTCCATAGATTTCTGTTTAAGTAATCTGTTGAAACTCTTTGTTGGCATTCAACATATGATTGGAAGTCTGCCATAATCATATATGGGTCGTTATTCATTAGGTTCGAATATATTGGGCAGAATAAGTCATGCTGATCAGGACTAAAGAATCCACCTCTAATTAGTTCCATTATTTCTCTTAATGGCTCAAATCCATTTACATATTCTTGTGGTCTATATCCACTTTGTTTTAATTTTGCAACTTCTGGTGTTTTAAGTCCAAAGATATAAATGTTATCATCACCAACTTCTTCTTTAATCTCAACATTTGCACCATCCAATGTTCCAATTGTAAGTGCGCCATTAAGAGCAAACTTCATGTTTCCAGTGCCTGAAGCTTCTTTTCCTGCTGTAGAAATTTGTTCAGATAAATCAGCAGCTGGAATAATCTTTTCAGCAATTGATACATTGTAGTTAGGAACAAAGAATACTTTTAATAAGTCGTTTATTTTTGGATCATTATTAATGACGTTTGCAACGCTATTAATAAGCTTGATATGCAGTTTTGCTGCATGGTAAGCAGGTGCGGCTTTACCACCGAATAAAACAGTTCTTGGAGTGAAAGCCATATTTGGATCGTTCTTAAGCTGAATATATTGATAGATGACATGCATAATGTTCATCAGTTGTCTTTTATATTCATGAATTCTTTTTACCTGAACATCAACAAGGGAACTAGGGTCAAAACAGAATCCATGATTTTTTTCTAGGAAGTTAGAGAAGTCTTTTTTGTTATTATGTTTAATAATATCCCAGCCTTCCATCAGGTGTTCAGTGTTATTTAGTTCTGATAGTTTTTTAAGTTCATGTAAGTTTGTAATCCATCCAGCACCAATCTTTGATGTAATTAGTTCTGAAAGCCTGTTGTTACATTTATATAACCATCTTCTAGGGGTTATTCCGTTTGTTTTGTTGCGGAACTTTTCAGGGTATAGCTGAAAAAAATCAGGCATAAGGTCTGATTTAACTAATTCAGTATGCAATGCTGATACTCCATTTACTGAGAATGAACCAGCAACCGCAAGATAAGCCATTCTAACCATTCTTTCGGCACCTTCTTTAATAATAGATAGTTTTCTCATCCTACCCATATCTGGTCCAAATTTTTGTTGGATATCATCCATTAATTCATTATTAATAAGATAGATAATCTCTAAATGTCTTGGCAACATATGTGCCATCATTCTTTCTGGCCATTTCTCTAGTGCTTCTGGAAGAAGTGTGTGGTTGGTATAGGCAAATGTTTTTTTAGATATATTCCATGCAGTATTAAAATCTAAACCTTCATCATCCACAAGTATTCTAATAAATTCTGGAATAGCAATTGCCGGGTGAGTATCATTCAATTGAATAACAACCTTATTTGGAATATTTGATAAATCATTATTATCATCTTCTTTGAATCTTCTCATAATATCCATTAATGAAGCTGCACAGAAGAAATATTCTTGTTTTAGTCGTAGTTCTTGTCCTGAATAAACATTATCATTTGGATAAAGAATCTTTGTGATATTTTCATCATGTATTTTTTCTTCATAAGCATTAATGAAGTCACCATTATTAAAAATTTGTAGTTTAAACTCATCATCAGATTTAGATGACCATAATCTTAGAGTATTTACTGTGCCAGTATTAAATCCAGGGACAGGTATGTCATAAGGTACAGCAAATACTTTGTTGCAGTTAGTCCATACCGAAATTTCTTTTCCGTTTTGGTCATTATGTTTCTCAACATGTCCATAATAATTGATTTCATATTTATCAGATCTTTTGATTTCCCAAGGGTAACCATTTTCTAGCCATTTATCAGGCTTTTCAACTTGCCATCCTTTTTCAATGTTTTGTCTGAACAAACCATAATCATAACGAATGCCATAACCAAAGCTAGGGATGTTAAGTGTTGCCATTGATTCAATGAAACAAGCAGCTAGTCTTCCAAGACCACCATTACCAAGACCGGCATCTGCTTCCATTTCTTCAATATCATTAAAATCAACATTTAGTTTTGTTAATAGTTCTTGTACATGACAGTTTACATGAAGGTTATCTATATTTGTTTTTAAAAGTCTTCCGATTAAGAATTCCATTGAGAAATAATATACTCTTTTTGCATCATGGAAGTGATGTTGCCTTTGTGTTTCTAGCCAGCCATCAGCCAAGTTATCCATAATTGTGGAGCTAAGTGCCTGATAAATATCCATGGGAGTGGAGTTGTATTCATCCTTTACAATTTTGTGCGTTAAGTTGTGTTTAAATGATTCCTCTATTAGTGGTGTTTCTTTTCCTTTTCTGGATAAAACATCCGAAAGTCTTTCTTTGTAATTGTCGTTCATAATAATCCCCCCATGTCTAAATACTAAATATTTAAAGTAGCTATATTTTAGCATATAGAGGTATTTCATTGGAATTGATTATCAGTTATTTAAGGCGATTAAATATAACCAATGATTATGGTATGATTCTTTATATACATAAGGAGGCAAATTGCTCATGGTTAATAAGAAAAGGTTAGTTAAGTTATTCCTTGAATTACTGAAAATAGACAGCGAGTCTGGTAATGAAAAAAAAGTTAGAAAGTATTTAAAGAAAAGGCTTTGTGCCTTAGAACTTGATGTAGCTGTAGATAAAAAAGGCAACTTGTATGCTATACACCATGGGACAGTAGCTGGTCCTTCTTTGTTGTTTTCTTCTCACATGGACACTGTCACTCCAGGCAAAGGTATTATCCCAGTAGTTAAAGATAATAAGATTTTATCAAAAGGAAATACTATCCTTGGTGCTGATGATAAGTCTGGTATAGCAGAGATTGTAGAGATGATTACTGTTATCAAAGAAAAGAAGCTAGATAGTGCTTCAATCGTTTTAATTTTTACTGTTGAAGAGGAAGTCGGATTAAAAGGTGTTAAAAAAATACAACCTATACAGGTGGATTACGGTTTTGTTCTAGACTTAGGTGGCGAGATAGGGACAATTGCTGTAAAAGCTCCAAATCATGATGCATTTGTAGCAACAGTAACTGGAAAGGCTGCTCATGCTGGGATAGAGCCAGAGAAAGGGATTAATGCAATAGTTTGTGTTTCTAAGGCAATAGCTGCCTGCAAGCTAGGGAGAATAGATGTAGACACTGTTGCAAATATTGGGATTATTAATGGCGGAAGAGCTACAAATATAGTTGCAGAAGAAGTTGTAGTGAAAGGTGAAGTTCGAAGTTTTTCAAAGAAGAAGTTAAGAAAACAAATGTTGACACTAAAAGAGGCCTTTATTGCTCAGTGTAAAAAGGCAGGTGCATCTGTAGAGTTCGTAGAGACAAAAGAATATAGTTCTTTTGATTTATCTAAGCAGAAAACTCTTATAAAAATTTGTAAGAAAGCAGCCAAAAAAGCAGGTCTAAAATATAACCCAATCTCAACAGGAGGAGGTAGTGATGCAAATTTCTTTAATGAGATGGGGATTCCTACCGCAGTATTAAGCACAGGAATGAGTAAAGTTCATACTAGTAGTGAAGAAATAAAAGTCTCAGATATGGTGAAAGCTACTGAATACATTTTGGCCATAGTTAACAGGGCGTCAAAGCAAAAATTGTGATAAAATGACCGAATGGTTGACGAGAATTCACTAGAACTTATTAAAGAGCGATTAGATATTGTTGATATTATCGGACAGTATATTAAGTTAAAAAAAAGAGGCACAAATTTCTTAGGTCTTTGTCCTTTTCATAACGAAAAAACGCCTTCCTTTGTTGTAAGCCCTGATAAAAGAATCTTTCATTGTTTTGGCTGTGGTGCTGGCGGAAATGCCTTCACATTCTTAATGAAAATAGATGGTCTAAGCTTTATAGACTCCGTAAAGGTATTAGCGGAACAGGCGGGTATTGAGATAGATGAGGCGCAAATGCCTGAATTCAAAAAAGATGATAGAGAAATCGGGTTTTCATTGTTAACAAAGGTAAAAGATTTTTATCATTCCCAGTTAACGAAGAAAGTAGCTAATGACTATTTGCAGGCTCGTGGTTTATCAAAAGAAACAGCACAGGCCTACCAAATTGGATATGCTTCTGAAGTATTTTGTGACCAGATGGGTGATATAAAAGATCATAAGGATTTTCATAAAGAGATAGCCGATATAGGTATTGGCATAGATGCTCAAGGGAAAATGAAGGATAGGTTTTATAAGCGAATAATCTTTCCTATTATAGATTTGCAAGGAAGAACACTAGGATTTGGTGGTCGCATTATAGATGGTGAAGGTGCTAAGTATGTGAATTCTCCAGAAACAAGGTTCTATCACAAAAGCAACGTTTTATATGGGCTGAATGCTGCAAAGAAGTTTGCAAGAGAAAGTAATGGAGAATTAATACTAGTAGAAGGTTATATGGATGTTGTAAGTATGCATCAATATGGTGTAAAGAACGTAGCTGCTGTTTTAGGAACAGCACTTACTCCTCAACAATTAAATTTAGCTAAGAGATTCGCAAGTAAGATATTTCTTTGTTTTGATAATGATAAAGCAGGCAAAAAGGCTATGTATAGAGTGAGTGATATATTGCAAGAAGCTGACGTGGAGGTTCGTGTCATTGGGCTTGGGGACATGAAGGATCCTGATGAATACATTCAGGAGTATGGTCTGGAATCTTTCCAAGGTCAGGTTAGTAAAGCAATTACTTATAAAGATTTTTTAATTAATCATACAATAGCAATTCAGAGTGATAATAGCCTAGAGCATATGAATGTTGAAGATAAAAGTAGAATAGTGAAAGAGTTAAAGTCAATACTACGGTTTAATGATGAGATAGTGAAAACTGAGTATGTGAAGACAATAGCTAAGAAGTTGAAAGTAGATGTTGAATATATAAAGAGTCATTTTTTTACATATAATAGTATGTCTATTTCTAAACGTAAAAAATATAACTTGAATCCAAAGAAAAAAGATAAATATCACAAATTGTCCGAAGACATACTTGCTGTACTCATTAATCACGTATCTTTAAGAGAAGAATTTTTACAAAGATTTAAGGTTGATGATTTTATGGATATTGATCATAAAAAGATATTCTCATTAATTGGAGATAATGTAGATAAAGACGTTCAGCACCTATGTAATATATCTTCAGACTCTGGCTTGGTAGGCATATGCATGAAGGACAACTACCCAGATCCAAAATTCTTTTTGGAAGAAGCATTGGTCTCATTAAAGAAAAAAATTAATGAAGAAAATGTCTCAGAGCTTAAGAAACAGATAATACAGCTTGAAAAATCAGGCGATTTTGATAAAATTAAGCAACTAAACCAGCAGTTGTCGGAGTTGATTAAAAACAAATGAGTACAGAAGTTCTATATGATGCAGCCAATGCCCCTAATAATATTTTAGGAATATTAAAGAATACTACCGTTGAGATAGAGACATTAGACCCTTCAAGGACTACAGTTGCAGAGCAAGAAGCCAGCCAAGAAGCCAGTAATGAGAATGCTCAGGTTGGAGCTGTTGCAATTGAAGATGTTCCTCTTAGAGGTGAAGATAAAAAAGGTCTTAAGTATGATTCTATTAAGATGTACTTAAAAGAAATAGGACGTATTAAATTACTTAATACCAAAGAAGAGATTGCCATTGCAAAAAGAATCCAAGAAGAAAACGACGATGAAGCAAGAAAAATATTAATCCGTTCAAATTTACGTTTAGTAGTAAGTATTGCTAAACGTTATAACGGAAGAGGTTTGTCATTCCTAGACTTAATACAAGAAGGCAATATTGGTCTTATGAAGGCTACAGATAAATATGACTACACAAAAGGTTATAAGTTTTCTACTTATGCTACATGGTGGATAAGGCAGGCCATTACAAGAGCTATTGCCGATCAGTCTAGATCTATTAGACTTCCAGTTCACGTTGTAGAAACATTAAACAAACTTAAAAAGATATCAAAGGGTTTCATGCAAGAGCATAAAAGGAAACCTACGGATGAAGAGCTTTCTGAATTAGCAGAATTACCAGTTACAAAGGTTCAGGAGTTGGTGAAGATTTCTCAGCTTCCAATATCATTGGAAACTCCAATTGGTGATGATGATAGCAACAGCCTTTCTGATATAGTAGAAGGCGAGTCTGATAAAAATCCAGAAGAAAGAGTTTTGTCTGATTTGCTAAGAGAAGACTTAGAATCAGTTTTGCAGACTTATCTTACAGAGAGAGAGCAAATGGTTCTTAGACTAAGGTTTGGGCTTCATGATGGCATGCCACGTACTTTAGAAGAGGTAGGTCAAGTCTACAATGTTACGAGAGAACGTATTAGGCAAATAGAAGCAAAAGCACTGGAGAAACTACGTCAGCAGACCCGTGATGGTCACATGATGTCCTATTTGCGATAGCTAGTTTTTCTTGTTATTCTATATTTAACGAATAATTTCAATATATAATAGATGGGATGCGCATATAGTTATGTCGATAAATGTACATAAAACAATAGATGGGAGACAAAACGATATGAATCAGAAAATTGTAGCAATAGATAAGGAATTAATAAGCTTCTTAGCATCAATAGGTGTAGAGAAAGCAGATTTAGTTGATATAGCAGATCATGGAATGAGCTTAGAGGTATTCGTTGAAAGATTAAGAATAATTCAAGAGGGCGTAAGTATAGTCCCGGTTGTTAGACCATTAACTAAAGATGATGTGATTTCTTTGAATGAATCACCAGAGGCTTCTTCAGAGGGTATGGAAATATCAAAGTTTACTCCATCTTCTGGTGCAGCCAGTAGAATGTTTGCTCCATTAGTAGAAACACTTAAGTCTTTAAGAGAAGGTAACAGTGTTCCAGAAAAACATGAAGTTTTTGTTTTTAATTTTTTAATGGGACTTCAAAATAAATCAGAACACAAATTCTCATTTTTAGATGAACTTGGTTATTTATTGCTTGAAAAAAAGGGTATCGACTTACAAGCGTTAATAGCTGAAATTGATAGTGCTCAGAACATTGAGGGTGGAATTAAGACTATATTGGAATATGTTTTAGAAGAAAAAGGTCTTAATTATTCAAATAAACCAAAGGCTTTAATTGCTTTTCATACAGATGTATACGGTAGGCCAGTTACTGCTCTTGAAGAGCAAATGATTGATGCTGTGATGTATGGTCAGTCAAAATTACACCTTACTATTTCTGAAGAGCATAGATCTTGGTATGAAGAAGTAGTTGCTGATATAAAGAGTAACAATAACGCACTACAAGATGT